>Ga0302326_10000170_pt1 | contig 186384 bp, 166 predicted proteins | sample Palsa_T0_3_FD_202264 | JGI IMG/M metagenome (GOLD analysis project Ga0302326, IMG submission 202264) | Peat permafrost microbial communities from Stordalen Mire near Abisko, Sweden - Palsa_T0_3 | ecosystem: Environmental > Terrestrial > Soil > Palsa > Peat permafrost | place: Sweden: Abisko...
AGACTAAAGTCCGCGCTACACGGGAATCGTAAACCGTTGACTGCACGTGTGGCGTAGGCGCTCTCGCCTGCGATCCTCGACGATGGAAAGGCTTTTTCAGCAGCCTGTTAGAGTACGCACCAAGTGGTCTTCTTCGTGCGCAAAAACCGTCCGAAGATCGATTAGCAGGCGGCCTTCTTCGATGCGTGCCACGACCGGCGGATCGCTCAAACGACAGCGCTTCTCCGCTTTGACAACGTCCGGGTAATCAATGGCTATGAGCCAGCTTCGGAGCGGCTGCCCGGGCGTCGAGCCCCCGCCAATCACCGAGCTTCCTTCGATCACCGACGCTCGGACGCCATCCAGCCGTTGTACGAAGTGTTCGGCCCGCGCGCGCAGCTGTTCACTCGACTGCGCGATCATGCGCAGCGCAGGAATCTGATCCCAGCGTTCCAAAACCAGATTACGCAGCGTGGTTTCGAGCGCCTGGTAAATCAGCTTGTCGAGGCGCAGCGCCCGAAACATTGGATTGCGCCGCAAGCGCGCCACCAACTCAGCGTCTCCGGCCAGGATCCCGGCCTGCGGACCGCCCAGCAGCTTATCACCACTGAAGGACACAAGATTCACGCCCGCGCGAAGGCTGTCCCCTACCAGCGGCTCTTCGATTCCAAACGCGCGCAAGTCCGTCACGCAACCGCTCCCAAGATCCTCGTACAACGGAACACCGCGCTCCTTTGCAAGCGCAACTAATTCGCCCAATGCGGGCCTCGCTGTAAACCCCTCCATGCGGAAGTTGCTGGGATGAACGCGCAGCAGCAGACGCGTTCGTTCATTGATCGCCTCGCGATAATCGTCGACGTGGGTCCGGTTTGTCGTCCCTACTTCGCGCAGTATCGCGCCGGAGGATTGCATAATCTCGGGAATCCGAAATCCGTCGCCGATCTCGATGAGTTCGCCACGCGACACCACCACTTCAAATCCCGCCGCCAGCTCGTTCAAGGCCAGGTAAATAGCGGCTGCGTTATTGTTCACTGCGATGCCCGGCGCGCCAGTCAGCCGTTCGATCAATTCGGATGCGTGTACGTCCCGCTTCCCGCGCCGCCCGGCGGCCAGATCGTATTCCAGGTTCGAGTAACCGAAGAGCGGCTCAAACGGCGCGAGCGGCGCCCGGCCCAAATTCGTGTGCAGCACCACGCCCGTCGCGTTGATCACGTGCCTGAGCGATGGCGTTTCCAGTTCGATGAGATTGCGCTCCACGCGCGTCTCCGTCGGAACGGAGTTGGTATATTTTCCCGCTCGAATCTCCTCGCGCGTCTTTTCCAATACCCGTCGCACTTCATCGACCATCAATCGCCGGGGAAATCGCCCTTCCAGATGGCTCAAGCCTGCAAGCACCTGGTCTACCGCGGGGAGTTCGCGCAGTTGTTCGCCCAGTCTTTCCGAGGCCCCCACGCCACGATATTAACAGGCTTGTGTTATCTTCCAGTTTTCATGGACCCCATCACGCTTCTCGTCATTTCGAGCCCGCACTATCCGTTCCTGCGCTTTCTGGATGGTCTCCCGCAGCCGGTGACGGTGCACACTGGAAACGATCTCGATTTTCTGAAGCAGCACGCTCCGGAAGCCGACGTAATCCTCAACGGCTTCCACGATGGCTCTGCGCTGCGCGCGATCCTTCCGCTGGCCGGGCGCGTGAAGTGGATCCATGCGTTGTCGGCGGGAGTGGAGAAAGTTCTGTCGCCAGAGCTGGTCGAAAGCCCCATCCCGCTCACCAACGGTAAAGGTGTTTTTGGCCCCGCGCTGGCCGAGTTCGCCATTGCCTCCATGCTCTTCTTCGCCAAAGATCTGCGGCGTTTAATCCGCCAGCAAGCGGCCGCACGCTGGGAGCAATTCGACGTGGGCTTTCTTCGCAGTCAGGCACTCGGTATCGTCGGCTACGGTGGCATCGGACGAGAAGTAGCTCGCTTGGCCCACGCGCTCGGCATGAAGGTGATGGCGGTCCGCCGCCGCACTTCGGCGGAAAATGATCCCATCCTGGAGCGTTCCTTCACGCGCGAGCAATTGAACGAAATGCTCGGCCTGTCCGACTACATCGTCGCCGCCGCGCCCCTCACGCCTGAGACGCAAGGCATGCTGGGCCCCGGTGAGTTCCACTTCATGAAAAACACCGCGGTATTCATCAATGTCGGCCGGGGCGCCGTGGTGGTGGAATCGGCGTTAATTTCCGCGTTGAGACAGTCTCTTCTGCGTGGAGCCGCGCTGGACGTTTATGAGACCGAGCCACTCCCTTCCGATCATCCTTTCTACGGCATGGAGAATGTGCTGCTCTCGCCCCACTCCGCCGACCACACCACCGGCTGGATGGAGCTGGCGGTGAAACAGTTCATCGAAAATTTCGAGCGTTTTCGTAACGGGCAGCCGCTCGAGTACGTGGTCGATAAGAGCGCCGGGTACTGAATGGACTCCATCCAGCTCTCGGAAATTCAAGCTGCCGCGGAGCGCACGCGCGGCATCGTCCGCCGTACCCCGGTCTTCACGTCCCGCACCTTCGACGCATTGGCCAATGCTCGCGTCTTCTTCAAGTGCGAGAATTTCCAGCGCGGCGGGGCGTTCAAAATCCGGGGTGCCTCCAACTTCATCCTGTCGATTCCGGATGGCGATTTACCGCGCGGCGTCGTAACGTATTCGTCCGGCAATCATGGACAAGCCGTCGCCATTGCCGCTGCCGAGCGCGGTATCCCGGCCACTATCGTGATGCCGGCTGACGCGCCGGCCTTAAAGCTCGCGGCTACGCGTGCCCATGGCGCTCGAATCGTCACTTATGATCGCGCCGCCGAAGATCGCGAAGCCATCGCACAGCGGATCGCGGAGGAAACCGGCGCCACCATTGTCCCTCCCTACGATCATCCCTGGACCATCGCCGGCCAAGGCACGGCCACACTCGAGCTGCTGGATGAAATACCGGATCTCGACGCGCTCGTGGTGCCCATCGGTGGCGGCGGCTTGATCTCAGGCAGCTCCATCGCGGCTCACGCCATTCGCCCCGGCATTCGCGTCTTCGGCGTGGAGCCGGAGCAGGGCAACGACACGCTGCTATCCTTACGCGCGGGCCAGCGGATGGGGATTGCTTTGCCGGAAACGATCGCCGACGGGCTGCGCGCCACAATACCGGGCGCACTCACCTTTCCCATCGTTCAGAAGCACGTGGAAGACGTTGTGCTGGTAAGCGACGCTGAAATCCGCGATGCAATGAACTTCCTTCTCTCGCGAATGAAGATTTTAGTTGAACCCAGCGGCGCTGCCCCTGCCGCCGCGGTGATGCTGCGGCGCGTTGCCGGCTCGCGCATAGGAGTCATCATCTCTGGCGGTAACGTCGATTTGAACCTTTAAGGGCGGATCGCGAGACTCGTTCGTGGCCTGTCAAGTTCCTAATTCAGCTCCCTGACCCAAATATTCCGGAAGCTGATCGGCTCGCTGCGATCGGGGTGCGCCTGCAGGCCAATAGGCGCTCTATCGTACTTCGTGTAGGACGGCTGGCCGATGTATAGCGTCTCGCCCTTCAACTCGAAGTGATTCTGTACCAGCACACCGTTGAAGATGACCGTTACCCAGGCCGGCGTTTTCAGCGAGCCGTTGGCGTTGAACGTTGGCGCAGTCCACACTACGTCGTAGGTCTGCCACTCGCCGGGCTTGCGATTCGGGTTCGCCAGGGGAATGGCCTGCTTGTAGATGCTGCCGGCCTGGCCGTTTACGTACGTCGGATTGTTATAGGAATCGAGAATCTGCAGCTCATATCCGGCGTCGCCGGGCCCGGTGGAGGCCAAAAAGACGCCACTGTTGCCGCGCGACTGATCGGTGCCTGTGATGCTGGGGGGAATTTTCCACTCGATGTGGAGCTGGTAGTTTCTAAAGGTTCGCTTGGTTTCAATATTTCCGACCGCCTTATTCACGGTCAGCACACCGTCGGCGACAATCCATTTCGCTGGCGACTTGTCCCGATTCGACACCCACTCCCCGATATTCTTGCCGTCGAACAGTACGATTGCGTCGGACGGAGGCGCCGCGTCGTTGGAGCCCGGTGTCACCAACTTGGGGACCGGCCCCCACACTTCCGTGTCCTGAGGTTTCGGCGCCGCAGTCGCCGCTCCCTGCGCTGGAACGGGGCTTCCGTTTGGTCCCTCGGCCGGCTGTTGCGCGGCAAGGAGGGCGGCCACTGGAATCATGGTCACGACTGCGAGGAATTTTGAAAACAGAACATGCATACCGCAGGAACAATTGTCGCAAGAAACTCGTAGGGTCCCAAACCGTGCCGGCAGATAGGGGCACGGCGATTTAAACAAACTTATCTTAAATGATCTGTTTTAGTTAATCGCCGGTTTCTTCGAGGAAACAGCTCTCAAACGCCCGGTCTATCAGATCGTCCGTCAGCTGGAACGGCAGCTTCTCGAAATGAATCAGGTCGATCGCATGCGACAGGACGTCGCGGGGATGGCAACGCCGGAACGGCCGCCGCGCCTTCCGATAGTGCTTGTCGATGAAGCGGCCGATCAATTCTTCAGGATGCACCAGGCTCTTCGATTCGCAGAAACGCCGGAAGATAGTGCTGAACTCGTGCTCGTCCGGGCTGCGCAGCAGCATCTTGTATTGAATGCGGCGTAAGAACGCTTCATCCCCCAATTGTTCCGGATTCAGATTGGTCGAGAAAATCAAAAACGCTTCGAACGGAACCGTGATCTTGCCGCCGCTGTTGAATTTCAAATAGTCCACGCGGCGTTCCATGGGCACGATCCAGCGATTCAGCACCTCGGCCGGAGTGCACTGCTGCCGGCCAAAATCGTCGATCAGGTAAATCCCGTTGTTCGCTTTCAACTGATACGGCGCGTCGTAAATTCTGGACGTGGCATTGAAGCTCAAATCCAGCATTTCGAGCGTCAGCTCGCCGCCTGTGACAATGAACGGCCGCCGGCACTTGATCCACCTGCGGTCATGCTGCGGCCCGTTGGAAAACACAGATAGCGCCTCGGTATCTTCCACCGGCTGATGATAGAGCGGATCGAAAACCTGAACGATGGTGCCCTGGCAATCCAACGCGTGCGGGACATACACGCACGAATTGTCCACATTCATCAGCGCTTCGGCCAGGAAGGTCTTTCCATTTCCGGGCTGCCCATAGATCAGGAACGAATTGCCTGAGCTGACCGCCGGACCGATCTGTGCCAGCAGCCGCGGCGTCACCACCATCCGGCTGTAAGCTTGTTGCAGAGCCTCCGGGGTTAGCCACCCGTCTGCGCGCTTCTGCCGCCGCACCAGCTCGGAATACTGAGCCAGCGGAACGGGAGCCGGCCCCGCGTACTGGTTGCTCTCCATGCATTCCCGTGCGGCGTTCTTGCCGGTGTCCGTCAGCGCGTATAGCACGGTGCTGGCGCCCATCCCCAGCGACTTCTTGGCTTCAATGAAGCGCTGCCGTTTGAGAAATTCGATGGTTTCCTCAATCAGACTGAACTTGAGCCCCAATGTCTCCGATAATTCCCGGCCCAGGATGTCGCCCCGCGAGTACAGCATCTTGAGGATGAGCTGCTGCACCAGCGCCGGCGCCAGTCCGGTGTCTTCCAGCGTCTCCGGCACCGGCGGCACCACGCTCGCGGGTGCGGATTCCTTTTCCGGGCCAGGATTGCTGAGGGTCCGGGAAAGAAGCTCCAATTTGCTCGCGGTGCTTGGTTCACGTTCTTCTGAGGTGTTTGCGGACAACACAGATACAGGAGGCATGGGATTGAAAGCTCAGTGTGGGACCAAAGTTCGTTTTGCGCAATAGGAACTTGGTCCTCTTTCCTTAAGTGAAAAGCCGGCCTTAGGTGAAAAACCGGGGTTGACAAACGAACCTGCAGGCCATCCGCGCGGTCCCTTCCGGCAAAACCTTACTCGCTGGCCGCCGTCTGCGATATCTCCCCGATTTGCGGTCCCTCCGTTTGCGACCGCGCCGTCCACTCCGCGCCCGCCAGCACCACCAGCGCCGCTAGAAATCCCCACAAGATAATGGTGACCGTGTAATAAAAGGGCCCGTATTCCGATTGCAGCTTGGCGCGCAGATACGGCCAGGTCCACAGATTGATGTACTTCAGGATTTCGAGCAGCACTCCTACCACGATCGCGGCTGGAACAATTCTGGACGGTTTTATTTTGCAATTTGGCAACAGCCAATAGATCAGGAACAGCACCAGCATCGACATCGGAATGGCCGCGGCCTTGAAGAGCAGCAGACCGATCAGATTCGCCACCGGCGGTGTCTGCCGGGCGGTGAGGCTGCTCATGTATTCGTTGTTCAGAGCAGTCAGCGTGGTCGAAACCAGCATCAGCGCGCCGCACGCGAAGATCAATCCCAGGCTGACCAGTTGGTTCTTGAAATAGTTCCGGTTCTTCGGACAATTCCAGACGCGATTCAGCGCCACTTCCAAAGGCTCGAAGATTCCGCTGGCGGTGAAAAACAACAGGACCAGCGAAATCACCTGCACTGGCCCGCGCGACGCCACCGTCACTTCGAAATTCCGCCGGATGAACTGCCCGAAGGTGTCCGGAAAATAGTCGTTCAACGCAAAGTAGACCGCGCTCACGCCGGCCTTCCACTTCAGAACGTAGCGGCATATGGAAAGCATGACGGTGAGAAACGGAAAGAAGGAAAGCAACAAGCCCGCCGACACGGCGAATGCGAATACATGCACCTCGGTCTGCATGAGGTAGCGGCAGGTGGGAACGAGCGCTCGTCCGATTTTTCTCACGCTCTCACCCCACTATCACCCGGCGCTGGTCTATGCGCCATCGCCCCGACAGAATCATCCCGATTGCTGCGCTATAAATCCGGTGCTCCTCCACCAGAATCCGCGCAGCCAGCGTCTGCTCGGTATCCTCATCCAGCACCGGCACGGCAGCTTGCAAAACGATCGGGCCGGAGTCCAGGCCTTCGTCGACAAAATGCACCGTGCAACCGCTGATCTTAGCGCCATGTTCGAGCGCCTGTTTTTGCGCGTCCAGGCCCGGAAACGCAGGCAGCAAGGACGGATGGATGTTCAAAGCACGCAGCGGGAATGCGCGGCAAAACACCGGCGTCAGCAGCCGCATAAAACCAGCCAGACACACCAGTTCCACGCCGCGATTCTGAAGCTCATTCACTACGCGCCCATCGTACTCCTCGCGCTCCACACCCTTGGAAGGCAGCACTATCGGCTGAAAACCTCGCTCGCGTGCGATCTCAATTCCGCGCGCCTCTGCACGATTTGAAATCACCGCTGCGATCTCAGCCCGCAGCCTTTCCTGCCGGATGTTTTCCGCGATCGCTTCGAAATTCGAGCCCCGGCCGGAAAGCAGGATGCCCAGCCGCTTCACCGCTCACCCACGTAGACCACGCGCGGTCCGCGCGCTTCGACCACCTCACCCATCTGGAAACATGCCTCGCCCAGGCTGCTCAACAGCGCGCGCGCTTTTCCAAGATTTCGCTTCGCCACCACCAGGATCATCCCGACGCCCAGGTTAAAAGTTCGCCGGTAATCGGCCATCTCCAGGTTGCCGATCGTACGCAGTTCTTCGAAGAAAGGCGGAATGGTCCAACTTGAAACATCCACCTGCGCCGCCAGGCCCGCGGGCAATATCCGAGGCGTGTTGTCGGTGATGCCGCCGCCCGTGATGTGCGCCGCGCCTTTCAACATGCGAGCGTCGATGAGCGCGCGGATAGGCTTCAGATAACTGCGATGCACCTTCAGCAGTTCGCCGGCCAGTGCGTCGGTCAGGGGACGCCCGGCCGTCTCGAACAGCAGTTTGCGCGCCAGGGAGTAGCCATTGGTGTGCAGCCCGTTCGATGGCAAGCCGAGCAGCACATCGCCCGCCCGGATTCCCGCGCCAGTCAGCATCCGCTTGCGCTCCACCGCGCCCACGATAAACCCGGCCAGGTCATACTCGCCCTGCTGATACAACCCTGGCATCTCCGCCGTTTCGCCGCCGATTAGCGCGCAACCGTTCGCGCGGCAGCCACGCGCCGCGCCTTCAATCACCTGCCCCGCCACTTCGGCATCCAGCTTTCCAACCGCGAAATAATCCAGAAAAAACAGCGGTACCGCTCCTTGCACCGCGATGTCGTTCACGCAATGATTCACCAGATCCTCGCCGATGGTGTTGTGCCGCCCGGTGAGGAACGCAATCTTCACCTTGGTCCCCACGCCGTCCGCGGAACTCACCAGAACCGGATTCTTCCACCCAGAGAGTAAATAGCCGCCGCCAAAGCTGCCGATATCGGTCAAAACGGAGCGCGTGAACGTACCGCGGGCATGCTTACGGATGAGCGAAACGGCGCGGTCCGCTTCGTCGATGCTGACTCCCGCGTCTTGGTAGGTAATCGCTTTTCTGGACGCCATTTCGTTGAGAGCGGTCAGTTTGAATCCTAATCATACGCGATCGACCTGGCAACGGCCCGCCACTGCCTGTTCCAAGCCCATTTGCGACCACTTCCCAACTTCGGGGTTATACTAAGAGCGAGTAAGTCTGTCCCTGGATCTGCGCCGGTCAGCCGATCCGGGTATGGGAAAGAGAGCCTTCTTCTAATGATCCCAACGCGCCGGTTGGCAAGCCTCCCCTGTCTCCTGCTGGTAGCTCTAGCGGCATCCAGCCAGCAAGCTGCTTTTGCCCAACAAGCTCCCGCGCAGCCCGCCGGCCAGGCTGACAAATCAGCGGCCTATTACAACTACTCGCTCGGCCACCTGTACGCTGAAATGGCCGCCGCCTACGGCAACCGTGGCGAGTACTTCAGCAAGGCGGCCGACGCCTATCGCGCGGCGTTGAAAGCCGACCCCGGCGCCACCTTCATCGCCGAAGAACTCTCGGACTTATACATCCAATCCGGCCGGTTGCGCGAAGCGGTGCTGGACGCCGAAGACGCGCTCAAACAGAACCCTAACGATCTGAACTCACGCCGGCTGCTGGCCCGCATTTACACTCACCTGATCGGCGATTCGCAAACCAACCAGATCGATGCCGACATGGTGAAGAAGGCCATTGAGCAATACCAGAAGATCACCGAAGCCGATCCCAAGGATGTCGAAAGTTGGATCATGCTGGGCCGTCTCGAAAAGGCGGTGATGAACTCCACCGAAGCGATGGCCGCGTACAAGAAGGCGTTGGAGCTGGACGCAGACAACGAGGACGCCATGACCGGTCTGGCCACCGTGTATGCCGATCTCGGCGACAACAAGGCTGCGGCCGACATGCTGCGCAAAGTGGCGGATAAGGACCCCAATCCGCGCAGCCTCACCAGCCTGGCCAACGTGTATGAACAGTTGAAAGATTATTCGCTGGCCGCGGAAATGTTGCGCCGTGCGCTCGATCAGCAGCCGGGTAATTCGGAGCTGAAAATGGCCCTGGCTGAGGATCTGCTGTTTTCCAATCAGCTGGACGAGGCCTTGAAACTCTACCAGGAGGCCGTGTCTGAAGATCCCAAGGACATCAAGGCCGAATTGCGCATTTCCCAGATTTACCGGCAAAAGCAGGATTTCGCAAAGGCTAGGGAAGCGTCGGACAAAGCCAAGGAAATCGATCCGAACGATCTAGAAGTCCAGTTTAACGACGTGAACCTGCTCGAAGCCGAAGGCAAAATTCCGGACGCCATCAAGACCTTGAAGGGCATCCTGGATGCAACCGCCAAGAAGAACTACAGCGCATCGGAGAGAGCGAGTAGAAGCTCCTTGCTCGGAACCCTTGGCGAACTGGAGCGGACCATCGAACAGTACAGCAATGCCGTGGATGCCTTCCGCCAGTGGGCTGATCTGGATCCGGATGGCGCTGGGCGAGCCGAAGGCGAAATCATCGAAACCTATCGTGAAGCCAAGGATTTTCCCAAGGCTGAAGCGGAAGCCGACGCGGCCGTGAAGAAGTTTCCGAAGGATCACGTAGTGTCCGCCACCCGATCTTCCGTTTTGTCCGATCTGGGCAAGTACGATGCGGCCATAGCGGAAGCGCGCCGGCTGATGGACGGCAAGAACGACCGCGAAGTGGATTTCAATCTGGCCGACATTTACGAAAAGTCCAAGAACTTCACTGAAATGGCGAAGGTGCTGGATGCCGCCGAGATGCTTTCTCAAACCAACCGGGACAAACAGGACATCGCGTTCCGCCGGGGCGCCATGTTCGAGCGCATGAAGAACTTTTCGGGGGCTGAGGCGGAATTTCGCAAAGTGCTGGAAATTGATCCGGACAACGATGCCGCGCTGAATTATCTGGGCTATATGCTGGCGGACCGCAATATCCGTCTCGAGGAAGCCCGCGACATGATCAGCAAAGCCGTGACGCATGAGCCCAACAGCGGCGCGTATCTCGACAGCCTGGGTTGGGTTTATTTCCGCCTGAACAAGCTGCCCGAGGCCGAGGACAAGCTCAGGGAGGCGATGCGCTACATGTCGCGCGACCCCACCGTGCACGATCACCTGGCCGAAGTTTACTTCAAAGAGGGCAAGATTCGGGATGCCATCGCGCAATGGCAAAGCTCGTTGCGGGAGTATCAGTCCGGGCCGCCCAGCGATATGGACCATGCCGAAATAGCCAAGGTTCAAAAGAAGCTGGAAGATGCCAAGGTGCGCCTGGCTAAAGAAACCGGCGGCGGCGCCAAACAACAATAACTGGCAGACGCCCGGCTCTGGCGTACAATAGTTTTTCGCTGTGGAAGATTCATTCGACGTGCCAACCGGCCTTCGTTTGTGATAAATTTCCACGGATAGGAGCTGATTCATGAAACGCTATCTCGCCGGCTTGGTGTTGCTGGCACTGCCCTGTGTGCTGCCGGTCTGCGCGCAGGAAAAACAGAGTTTTACCATCAACCCCGGCACGCCCGAGGGCCAGATTTTGCAGAACCTTGGCCAGGAAACGGACGACGCCAGGAAAGTGACTATCGGTCAGGACTTTCTCTCGAAGTATCCCAAGCACGAAGCAGCTGGTTGGGTAGCCGCGCAAGTGGAATCGGGCCTGCTGGCGCAGAAGGAAAACGACAAGGTTCTCGAAGTGGCCGAAGCGGCCTATGCCAACGTCCCCGACATGGACGAGGCTTATTTCGCTTTGAAGGCTGCGGTGGCCAAGGAAGATCTCGCGCAGACCAAGAAATGGTCCGCTCGCACCTCGGAAGCCGCCCGTAAGGTCATCAGCACTGCCAAGCCGGCCACCGACGAGGACAGCAAGCAACAGTTGGAGTACAACAAACAGGTGGACGAGTACTCCGAATACGCCCTGTACGTGGTTGCACTGAAGGCTCAGCCCAAGGACGAAGTGGATCTGGTGGACACGCTGATCAAGCAGAATCCGAAGAGCGTGTACCTGTCCGAGGTAGCCAACAGCTATTTCGCCGCCCTCGGCAAAGCCAACGAAGGCGCCAAGATCTGCCCATCCGCCGATAAAATGGCCGTGGACAAGAATGCGGAGGCCATGCTGCAGGCCGCCGATTGTGCCTGGCGTGCCAGCCGTGCCTCGGCCGTGATCGCCTATGCCGGCAAGGCCGCCGAAGCGCTCAATACCCGCCCCAAACGCGAAGGCGTCAGCGATGCCGATTGGGCCACCCAAAAGAACGCTCTGCTCGGTACAGCTCAGTTTTACACCGGCGTCGGCAACGCGCTGGATATGCGCTGGGGCCCCGCGAATAAGGCGCTGAGAGCCGCGCTGCCATCCGTCAAGGGCACTCCGCAACTTTACGCCTTCGCCTTGTTTTACCTGGGCCTGGCGAATTACCAGCTCGGCAAACCGCTCGGCGACAAGGCGCAGATGCGCCAAGGTCTGACATTCTTCCAGCAATCGGCCGAAATCGCGGGCCCCATGCAGGATCAGGCATCGAAGAACGCCAAGCTGGTGCTGGGCGAGCTGGGCGGCAAGTAGGCGCTAGCGGCGTTTGTCGCGGATCACAATGGTTTCCGCCATCCGGTCGTGAACCGTTCGCCGGTTTGGATGGATGAAGTACTGCACAAATCCGAACCCAAATTCGAGCGCCGAAGCGCCGTAGCCCAGCGCCCGTTCGAAGGAGTGCCACAGCGACATTTTGTGATGCACCAGCGAAACCACTCGGATGCCCATCACGCGTTTTCCGAGCGTGCGCCCGTTGCCCAGATAGACGGATAAGCCGAAGAAGAGCACCAGGTAGACGATGCTGTACCAGTTCTCAAAGAAGTTCAGCTCGACGGTGAGGTGCCGATTGTCCTGCCCCACGCTGGTGTAGCGGTTTGCGATTTTGAAAAACAGCATCAGGCCGGCCAGAAACAACGCCCCGGCGATCGCGAAATCGATCAGCATGGCGAGCGCGCGAGAGGCGAAGGAAGCCAGCTCCATGCCATTGAGCTCCAGCATCCGCTCGGTTTCGTGAGGGTTGTACAGCCGCGGTTTAGCCAGCGATTCCCTTCCAGTTCTTCACCAGGTGGTCGGCGGTTCGCCACGCCAGCGCTTGCATGGTGAGGGTAGGATTGCGCGCGCCACTGGTGCCGAATACGGAGCCTCCCAGCATCCCGAGGTTGGGCGCTTCGTGCGACATTCCCCAACGGTCCACCACGTTGTTTTCGGGACTATCGCCCATGCGCGTCCCGCCGTAGGTGTGCGTGGATAGCGCGGGTCCGGATGGTTGGCCCTGGATCACTTCAATGGCGCCCGCCGCGCGGAACCATTCTTCCATTTTGTTTTGCGCGTAGGTGGCGGCCCGCGTCTCATTTTCTTTCGGACCGCTGGTGACGCGGCACACCGGATCGCCCAGCGGGTCCTTCACTTCCGGATCGAGATCCAGATAGGTGTTTTCGTATGGAAAGCTGTTGGTTTGCAAATATGCGCCGGTGAAGCGATTCGCGTTTTCATGCACGAACTTCTTCCAGGCCGATCCCCACGCGGGTGCGCGGCCGAAGGTGGGCAGGCTGGCGCCGGCAATGGGATGTTTCTCCATGAATGTGCACAAGCTGGCGCCGCCGATAAAGCCGAGCCCGGAATGATCGAACGTATCGTCGGCCCATTCATCCACCACCACGCCTTGCGAAAGCATGGCGCCATACCAGGTGTTGACGTCCATCGGAAACAATGCCGTGACGCCCACGCCTGCCTGCGCGTCCCAGTGGCCGAAGTAGTGCTTCCCCACTTGTCCGTGATTGTTCGAAAGGCCGTTGGGATATGCCTTGGATTTTGAAAGCAGCAACAGGCGCGTGTTCTCGTAGGTGTAAGAAGAAACCAGCACTACCTTCGCCGGCTGAAAATATTCCTGCCCTTCGCGGATGTAAGTCACGCCCGTGACCTTGCCGTTATTGTCGGCCACGATCCGCGTCACTTGTGCGCCGTCGAATACCGTCAGGTTCTTGGTTTTTTGCGCGTCGGGAATGGTGGTGAAGCAGGTGGAATTCTTGGCCCGGACGTGGCATCCGCCGCGATCGCAATAGCCGTGATAGGCGCAAGCCGCGCGTCCGCGATAGGGCTGTGAGTTGATGGCCGCCGGCGCGTGAAACGGCTTCCACCCGAGCGACCGTGCGGCTTTGTGCATGTGGTCCAGAAAGTCGCAGGTGCGCAGCGGAGGCATCGGATACTCACGCTGCCGGGGACCTTCGTAAACGTTGCCCACCGGATCGAGCTTGCCTTGAATGTTGCCCGCCTTGCCCGATACCCCCACCTCGTGCTCCACAATGTCGTAGAACGGCTCCAACTCCTCGTAGCTGACCGGCCAATCCTCCAGCGTCGATCCTTTTGGAAGCAGACTGGCGCCGTATCGTTTGATGGTTTCCGATTTGGTCCTAAAATCCCAAGGCTTCAGCCGCCAGCTCTGCGCGTGATAGTGAATGGACGTGCCGCCCACGGCATTCATCATCGGATGCGCCGGCGCCTGCCGTGCCTTGGCATCCGGGCTGGTGCGAAAGGTCGGGATTTCATTCTTCGCCTTGGGAACGGTGGTCACCAGGCTGCGCACATTGTTGTGAATCTCGTCCGGCTTAAAATCCTTGGACGGATCCATCCAGGTTCCGGCTTCGATGCCAGCCACTTTCAAGCCGGCGCGCGCCAGCGGCAACACCGCCACGCCACCCGCGGCTCCCAAGCCAACTACGGCCACGTCCACCAGCTTCAGATTAATGGCCATGGCCCTCGCCCGAGGCGCCGCCGCCAGTTGGATAGGCCGAGTGATGATAGGGCTTGATGTCGACGCCCATCTTCTGATCGTCGGCCGTGGTGGCCAGGCGCGGCCCGGGATATCGGATGAGATCCCAGCCCGCGAAATTCTTGTTGCCGCCGTAGTAGGGATCGCCGAACATGCCCTCCATGGTGAGCCGTCGGGCGCGATTGAAGAACCCGCGGGCGTTTGGAAATCCCTCGGCCGCACCGTTCTCCATGGCGGTAAGAACCAAGTCCCGCTTCTCCGGCGGAAGGTCAATGAAGGCCCTAGCCTGGGAGCGCCGGGCGAACGCATCCATGGCCTCCAGCCCTTCGACGAACGCAGTTTTCTCGGCAGCGAGATAATCCGCCAGCGAGCGATTGATGTACACCGGGACATCGCACTCCGATGCGCTCGGCCCGAGTTCGTCCTTGGGAATAATGCGATCGACAAACGCCGCCAGAAGGCGAAGCTGAGCGTCTGAGAGAGCGGACGCTGGTGCGGCGGGAGGCGAGGGCGCTTGCGCCAGCGCAGCCACTGGAACCAGAGCCGCGCTTACAATTACCGCGCGCCGTGTAATTTCGTCGGACGCCATTAGCGATGGAACAGGCCGTTGTAAACGCCGCTGGCAAGTATGTGACCGCCGAGCGCCTTTTGCAAGTCGTCGCGGCCCGACGTCGCCGGTATATCTAACTTCGTGTCGAGGGCGTAAAGTTCCAGCGTATAGTGGTGCGGCAAACCGGGTGGAGGGCAGGGACCCATATACCCCACTCGCTGCGCGATGTTTTTGCCCTGTCGCGTTCCATCGGCGAGGTCGGCGTCGCCAGCGACATTGGCGGGCAAACCCGTCGCAGTAGCTGGAATGTTCCAGGCGATCCAGTGCGTCACGTCGTCGAACGATTTTCCGGGATGCACATCGCCGTCGTGGAAAATCAGAGCGATCGACATCGTTCCGGCAGGCGCTCCGCTCCACTCGATCTGCGGCGACCCTCCCGGCGGCTTCGCTGCGCAGGTGTACTTGTCCGGAATGTCGCCGCCGTCGCTGTAGCCCGATACCGTGATTTTGAGCGGCGCAGGAATTCCTCCACCGCCTCCCTTGTTTTGCGCGAAAGCGGCAGCGGCGGTGAATGCCAGGGTAGCCGCGATAGTGGTCGCCGTGAAAGTCAAAGATCTCATTTCAATTCTTCTCCTACCTGTTTGTGTGGCCAGCGACGGTCATTATATCAGTCGTATTGTCTGCGTCGGTCACAGCAGGCGGGGTTAGGGATTGGGGATTGGCGAGGCAGGCACGGAGGAAGCAAATTATTGAATTCGAGAAGAGAGTAGCGTGGACCAATTGGCACTCACTACCTGCTGTGGACGCGTGGGTGCGTGGAGTGGTGATCAAAACAATTTGTTAGACTTTTGTCGTGGAGGTGCGAGCTGGCGGCCGAGTACGACGTAATCGGTCCGTGGACTGAAGTGAAGCTGGACATCCTGCGTGAGTACGCGGGGCCGTATTCTCAGATTGTCGCTAGGAACGCCTTTCACCATCGGTATATCGACGCCTATGCTGCGGGCGGCTCGCATGTTTCACGCACAACCGGCGAGGTGGTGCCGGGTAGCCCGCTCGTTGCCCTATCTACAACGCCACCGTTTCTGGAATATCATTTCATCGACGCAGACCCCGATCGGGTCGATCAGCTTCGCCAGTGCGCTGGCGGACGCGCTGACGTTCACATCCACTCGGGTGACTGCAATGAAATCCTCATTCGAGAAGTCTTTCCGCTCGTCCGCTATGAAGATCGGCAGCGGGCTCTTTGCCTGTTAGATCCATATAATATCGATCTCTCGTGGAAGGTAATCGCCGCAGCCGGCGGAATGAAGACGATCGAGATATTCGTAAACTTCATGGTTATGGACATGAATATGAACGTTCTCCTTCGTGATCCGGGAAAAGCGGAGTCCGTGCAAATTGCCCGGATGGACCGCTTCTGGGGCGACGATTCCTGGCGTGAAGTTGCCTACGAGGTAAGCCGACAAGGCCGTCTCTTTGGTGAGCCTGAGCAGGTTAAGGTGGAGAGTGCAAATGAGAAGATCGCCGAAGCGTACCGTAACCGACTGATCAGCGCTGCAGGCTTTGCCTATGCACCGCCGCCGCTCCGGTTCGTGAACAGCCTTGGAGCCACAATCTACTATCTCTTTTTCGCATCTCCGAACAAGATAGGTGGCAAGATCGTCGAGGATATCTTTAGGAAGCATCGAAGGAAACAAGGGCTCTGACTATGGCAAATATCTCCCACATTGAATGGACTGACGCTACCTGGAATCCTGTGACTGGGTGCTCGAAAATCAGCCCCGGCTGCAAGTTCTGCTATGCCGAACGGTTATCGAGGAGGTTGCAAGCCATGGGCCAGAAAAATTATCGGGATGGCTTTAAGTTAACGCTGCAGCCGCACATGCTGGAGCATCCATTGCATTGGCGAAAGCCACGTCGTGTTTTCGTCAATAGCATGAGCGACCTGTTTCATGAGGCAGTTCCCGTCGAGTACATACATCGCGTGTTTGATGTCATGCGGCGCGCGAGCTGGCATCAGTACCAGGTTTTGACGAAACGCTCCGAGCGGTTGTTGCTCGTAGATCCCACGGTTGCTTGGCAACCGCAGACGTGGATGGGCGTAAGCGTCGAAAACGAGGATTATCTTTACCGCGTAGATCATCTACGAAGAACAAAGGCGCGTGTCAAGTTTCTGAGCATTGAACCACTGCTGGGTCCATTGCACAGGCTTTCGTTGCGTGGAATTGATTGGGTGATCGTTGGTGGAGAATCGGGGCCCGGCGCGAGGAAACTCGACCCAGAATGGGTTCGAGAGATTCGCGACCGATGTCAACGCGCGCGCGTTTCTTTTTTCTTCAAGCAGTGGGGAGGAGTTTTCAAATCTCGTACAGGCCGTGTTCTTGATGGCCAGACTTGGAGCCAAATGCCCGTAACGGCCGAACCCCACTCCCAATTTGTCGTGCTCCATTAGCGCAGTAAGAAGAAGTCTGGCGTGAACTAGGCCTGTAGGGCCCGTCGTACACCTACAGGAGTAGCCCCAACCGGCCGATGAATTGCACGCAGGCTAAATCCTAAACTCTTGCCAGCGGGAGATTCATCAGTTGTTTCCGATCATCGGTATCCTTGTCGTCCTCGGCTGTATCGCCGGGGGCTATCTGATGGAAAAGGGGAGCCTTTTGGTTCTCATGCAGCCCGCCGAGTTGATCATTATCGGCGGCGCGGCTATTGGCACCGTTCTCATTGGTAATCCGCCTTACATTCTTAAGTCCATTATTTCCAGTCTCCTGGCAGTATTTAAGGGCGGTCACTATACCGCGACTACTTACCTGGATACCCTGCGCTTTCTGAACGATTTCTTCGGCACGTCGCGCAAAAACGGCATCACGGCCCTCGAAACCGATCTCGACGAGCCCGACAAGAGCGCCTTGTTCAAACGACATCCCTCCTTCGCCAAGGACAAGGAAGCCATGCACTTCTTTTGCGACACCATGCGAACTCTGCTGGCTGGTGGAGTGGAAGTGCATGATCTGGATCAAATCATGGAAACCGATCTGGAAGTGCTGCATAAGCAAGCATTGCTGCCCGCGGCTGCCATTTCCACCATGGCCGACAGCTTGCCCGGCTTGGGAATCGTCGCGGCGGTTCTGGGCGTCGTGATCACCATGAGCGCGCTGGGAGGTCCTCCGGAAGAAATCGGACACAAAGTGGCTGCGGCGCTGGTGGGAACGTTTCTCGGCATTCTTTTGTGCTACGGATTTCTGGGGCCAATGGCGGCCAACATCAAGAAACAAACCAACGCGGAGAGCGAGTATTTCCTCTGCCTGCGCATGGGCCTGCTGGCGTTTATGAAGGGCGTTCCGCCCATCCTGGCGCTTGAGGCCGCGCGCCGCGCCATCCCCCATCACGTTAGACCGACATTCCAGGAAATGGACAAGGCGTGCCGGAAACCCGCCGGCGCTCCTGCCGAGGCGGCTGCTTGAGTGCAAAAAAGGGCGCAGCGCCCATCATCATCATCCACAAGAAGGCGGACCACCATGACGACGAACATGGCGGGGCATGGAAGGTAGCCTACGCCGACTTCGTGACCGCCATGATGGCGCTCTTCATCGTTCTGTGGCTGTTGAGCGCGAGCGAAAAAGTCCAGAAGGCAGTGGGCGGATATTTTCAGGATCCCACCGGGAAGGGCAAACAGACCGGCTCCACCACTGCCGGCGTGGGCGAGACTCTTACCTTGAGCCAGAAACAGTTGAAGGAGATCAAAGACAAGATCGAGCAAGCGATGAAGCAGATCCCTGAATTTAAGGATATGCAGAAACAGATCAAGATGACCATGACAGCGGAAGGGCTGCGCATCGATCTGCTCGAAACCAAGCGCGGACTGTTCTTTGACACCGGCAATCCCAAGCCCACCGAAGCCGGGGGCGAGCTGCTGAAGGTTCTGGCGTCAGAACTGGCTAAACTCCCTAACAAGATCGCGATCGAAGGCCACACCGATTCCACGCCTTACGGGCGCCCCGATTATTCCAACTGGGAACTATCCGCGGATCGCGCCAACGCGGCTCGGAGAATCCTCACCGAGAGCGGGCTCGAGGACAGCCGTATCAGCCAGGTGCGCGGATTCGCCGATCAGCGCCTGTTGCTGAAAGACGACCCCACCAATCCATCCAACCGCCGCATCTCCATCATCGTGCGCAACCAGGGCATGGACATGCAGGAAGAAAAGATGGCCGATGCTCCCGTGGCTGCGCCTGCCGCGAAGCCTGCAACCACCGAGAAGGCATCCGCTGTGATGTTGCCGCCTACCGAGCCCGCCAAGAAGTAACGCTCGCCAATCGGATTCACGCGCCTGACAGGTCTCCTGTTGTATACTTCTGCTTGAAATTCAATCCTCCAAGGAGACGCACGTGAATCGAATCTGCAGCCTGACTCTGATGGGAGCTTTGCTCGGTGGCGCCGCCGCTCTGAACGCTCAAAATCCATTATCGAGTGATCTCAAGAACAGTTATGACGGAATCAAAGGCACCCTCCTCAAAGCCGCCGACGAGATGTCGGACGCGGATTATTCGTTCAAAGCCAGCCCCATGGAGCGGACTTACGGCGCGATCGTAGGACACATTGCCGACGTGCAGTTCGGGTTGTGCGGCAACGCCAAAGGCGAACAAAAGAAGAGCGACGCCGAGAAAACCAAGACCACCAAAGCGGACTTGGTTGCCGCGCTCAAAGAGTCCTTCGAATATTGCGATGGCGCCTATGGTTCGCTGACGGACGCCGATGCCGCCACCATGGTCACGCTGTTCGGTCCGAGAAAGGCTACCAAATTAGCCGTGCTGAATTTTAATATCGCCCACGATAACGAAATGTACGGGCAGATGGTAGTGTATTTGCGGATCAAGGGTTTGGTGCCGCCGTCCAGCCAGCCTCGCAAACCCTAGCGTTTGAACGCGGCAACGTGCAGGTGCTCCGGCATCTGCGCGTGGGCAAGATCCAGATCGTCGCGAACAATTGGAATCGTGAGCGTTACCGTAGCCGGCGCCGATGGATAGTTCTGGCTGATGGAAACCTTCAAGGCGCTAGCGGGCGTCTCTAGCGTGACAGAGCGGCTGGCATCGGCGAACGAGCGGAGACTTTGCGCCTGTTTCGGATCGTCGCTCGTGATCAGCGCTTCTCGAATTACGTGTTCGGCCGAAGAGTACGTCAGCACTCCCACTGCGCGGGTCTCGGGCGGGACTTCGAAACCCACATAGCGCATGGTCTGAATGTCTCGACGGATCGAAAAACTGAGCAGCGGGACGTAGGTGTCGAACAGCCGCTCGCCCGTCCCCAGCTTGTAAACTGACCACCACTCCGTGTCTTCCAGGCCGCGCAAAATCACCAACAGCGCACTGTCCACACTTTTCGAATCGACACCCGCGGACTTGAGCGTGTAGATCGGCTTCTGCTTGGGGTCCACGCCCAGTGGCCACGCCTCTACCGTGGTGGAAGCTTCCATGCCGATCTCGTCCACCACCTCCCTGGTGCGCGTGGTGGTTCGGAGCAGCAAGCGCTCGGTTTGCGGGCGGCCCGGCACGGCGGTGCTGGTTACTTCGTAGGCGACATTGGTGATCTCAACCGTCTGCTGACTGTCTTTATTGACGCCATACACCACACTGGCGGGCGACTGCGATTGGAACGGCTGGTGCGTCTGCGCGAAAGCGAACCCGGTGACTAGCAGCCAGATCGCGAAGTGTCGCATGCTCTCTATTCGTAATATTGCGGGGCTTTCTTTAGCTTGGCGTTCGCGGCGTAGTCATGCTGAATCCATAGCTGTGCGCCGCTTTGCTTCAGAAACGCCTCGATCTTTTCGCGTGTTTCCACAGTCTGCTGCTGATCGGTTTCAAAAGTCGGCACGCGCTTCATGGTGCGTTCTTCCGGGTAATGATACAGGTCGCCGCTCAGGACGATCGGCCCGGTTTTCTTGAGCTTCAGGAAGAGCACCTGATGGCCGGGCGTATGCCCCGGCGCCAGCTTCATCACCACTGTTCCATCGCCGAAGACGTCGTAATCGTCGCTGGGAATGATAACGGTCTTGCTGTCTTTGAGCGCCGAGTAATTGGCCGGATTCACCCGGTCTGGGGGCTTGGCTGCAAACATGGCATCGCGCTCGATCTTACGGACCAGCCAAGTCGCGTTCGCGAACTGATTGGCGTTGGCGATGTGATCGTAATGATAATGCGAGAACGCCAAATACTGGATGTCCGAAGGCTCGTAACCGATCTTCTCCAGTTGCGACTTCAGCGTCTCGGTGATGGTGGCGTAACCTTCCAGCGCCGATTTCTCGCCCGGCTTCAGCGCGCTATCCGGCACCGCGCCCACGTCCCACATCAGCGTGCCTTTGGGATGCACGATCAAGAAGCAGGCCACGGACATGTTGGTGGTGGCTAGTTCCTCTTTCTTGAAGCGGAATCGTTCGGGATCGGAAATGTTCAGGCTGCCGCAGTTGAACACGTACAGGCGGAGAGATTGGGGCGGCGGAGGCGGCTTGTGTTCGGCGTGTACGACCAGCGGCGCGATCAAAGCAGCAATAATCGGGGCGATTTTCCGGAACATTTGGACCAATGATACTACCTCCGTCAGCGGATCATCGTGCATGCCAACGAACACATGGGGCAGTTGGTGGCATACGCGCGAATGAACGGGATTGCGCCGCCCTGGTCGAACTAAGCGAAACCGGGTAGTGCGCCCCTCCCTGCTATCATGAAGACGGAGGTCTTTGCATGGGTCCCGTGGGTGTGCAGGAGATGGTGGTCATTTTCCTCGTCGCCCTTGTCTTGTTCGGTCCCAAGAAACTACCCGAGCTTGGCAAGACGATTGGAAAAGCGATCACGGAGTTTCGCCGTGCTCAAAGCGAACTCAAAGCCACTTTCGAAACACACATGCGCGAGTTGGAGAAGGAGAGCGAGTCCATCAAGGAAGTTACTCGTAGCTACGCCAACGACATCAACAACCACTACACCGGTTACGACTCCTCTTATTACGATTCCGGCGCTTATGGCGCCAGTTCACCATCCACCGAAGCAAATCCATCCACCGTAAGCGTACCCGCACCTCAGGGCGCCGAATCCAGCGTGTCTTCAACGGAAGCGCCAGTTCATGGAACCGTAGCGCGGACCAGTCACAGTGTCAGCACGGAGCATCCCTCCGGGCAGGCGATTGAGCCAGAGTCCATTAATACCTGAGAGACATCGCAGAAAACATAGCTCAGTATGGAAGACGATAAGCCGGGAGTTCCGTCTCCCGACGCCGAGGTTGTTGCTACCCCCTCTGTGGAGGTGGTGACGGAGACCGGTCTCATCCGGCGTCCGCCGCCACCTCCGCCTCCTTCCGCACCCACCGATCCGGAGGATGAAGAAGAGGACAGAATGCTGCGCATGTCCTTCATGGAACATCTGGAGGAACTACGCAACCGCATCATCCGAGCGCTGTATGGTCTCGGCCTCGCCTTCCTCTTCGCCCTGATCTTTGCCGGCAAGCTTTGGGATATCGTCAGCGATCCGGCGGTAGAGGCTCTCAAGCATCTGCACGTCAACCCGCCACGCCTGGCACAGCTCACGCCTATGGAGGGCTTCTCCATCATTTGGGTGGAGTTGCCGCTGCTGGCCTCGGTATTTCTCGCCTCGCCCTGGATCGTTTACCAGCTCTGGGCATTCATCTCTCCAGGACTATACAAAAAGGAGCGCAGGCTGGCTCTGCCGTTTGTGCTGCTTACCGCGGGCCTGTTCATCGGTGGCGGCTTCTTCGCCTATTTCCTGGCCTTCCGCTTCGGGCTGGAATTTCTGCTGGGCATCGGCATGACCAACAACGTCCAGCCGGTGGTCTCCATCACCGAATACTTCGATCTTTTCGTGAACGTGATGCTGGGCGTCGCCCTGGTTTTCGAACTGCCGGTGGTGATCTTTCTGCTCACCCTGCTGCGCCTGCTTTCGCCGCGCTTTCTGCTGCGCCATTCCCGTTACGCTATCCTGGCCATCGTTATCGCTGCGGCAATCATCACGCCCACGCCCGATGTCTTCAACCTGATGTTGTTCGCCATCCCGATGTGCGCGCTCTATTTCGTCGGTGTGGGTGCGGGCATGGTGCTAGTGCTGCGCCGCGAAGGACGAAAGATACCCTGGCAAACCATGGTTCTGATTGTGCTAAGCCTGCTGGTTATCGGTGGCGCGATCGCGTTCGTGATGATTCATTTTCATATACATTTTATGAACAAATGGCCTTACGTCACCAGGTAGGGCCTTTGAGCTATTACTGTTAGGCGTAGTACGCGATACGTCCCATCGGGGTCGCAACCTCTGGGCCATAGTGTGCGTAATGACAAGGAAATTGCTGGATTTTTATCACGTAGTCGTCTACGATAGAGGAACCCCGAATTTCAATTGTCACGATGGACATCGTAAAAGCACTGCGAGAGCTTTACACCGAGAAGAAACGTTTGGACGGAGCCATTGCCGCTCTTGAAGCGCGCATAGCAGCCGCGCGCAACGGCTCCCGCGCCAAGCCCGCCAGAGGACGGCGCGGCCGGAAAAGTATGAGCGCCGCGGAACGGCTTGAGGTGTCGCGGAGAATGACGCTGTATTGGGAGGCCCGCCGCGCTCAGGTTCACTCGCCGGCTGCCGCCAGCGAAGACCAACAGTCCAGCGGCACTGCGGCGTCCTGAGCAACCTCGACCGCGCACGTCAGTAAGGCGCGCGCTGGCTTATTTCTTAAAGAACCACAGCCAAAAATACTGGCCGCCGGCTCCGTGCCGGTAGCGGGGTTCAAACCCGCAGCGGAACGCCATATCCGTCGCTTGCCGTTCTGAAAACGGGACGCCCAGCCAAGTGTCATCCGGCTTAGTCTCTAAGGTGCTGTCGCCCTGCACCTGAAACTTGAACAGGGCCCCGGGGCGCAGCCGACGCTGCACCTCCCGCACATAATTCTCGATGATGTCGCGGCTGGGAATATGCTGAAAGACAATCGAAGAAAACGCGAAGTCGAAAACCAGCGGCGGCACCACCTCCAGATCCGTGCCGTTATTCTGATACACGAATGCGTTGGGACGGTCCTGCAGCGCCAATTTTGCCTGGCGGACCATCTCTCCGCTCACATCGACGCCATGGACTTCGCCAAAAAGGTTCGCCAGTGCCCGCGTCACGCGTCCTGCGCCGCACCCGATTTCGAGAACCCTCATTTCGCGCTGCGGTTTTCCCTGGCAAATATTCCCCAGGTCGGTGAGGATCTCATCCGCCACAGTCTGCTCGCCGGATGCGAAGAAGCCCTCGTCGGTCCACTCCCTGGTCGAGGTGCTGACGTAGTAACGGGCGTTTTCTCTTGCCCTTTGGTCCCAATCCTCGCGCATCTTTAGTAATTGCTGTTCTTTGCTAATCTCGCTCATAAGATGGTGGGTAGCCTAAGTAATCGCTCGTAGCTCATTGTCCCATATGCGAATTGACGGGTTGCTATTAGAACGTCGAGGCAAAAAGTACTGGCCCGAAGTCGTTATTCGAACGTTACTGGATACCCTCTAAATGGCCCTCCAGCTATTGACCCCAGGCCCGGTATCAGTTTAGAGTCTTAGAGACAAGAGACGACATGGAACAGCGGAAAGCACAACGATTCGAATTGAAATTGCCCCTGGAGTTGATTCGTAAAGGCTCTCAGGCACTTTCCGAACACGGCGAAACCAGGAACCTGAGTTCCGTCGGAGTACTCTTTGACGCAGGCGCGGCCCTGCGCATCGGCGAAGCCGTGGAGTATCTGATCACGCTACCCGCGACGCCTGAACGCGGCGACAGCAAGGTGCGCCTGCACTGCCTGGGAAAGGTTGTGCGTTTTTCTCCGGAAACCGGCGTGGCAGCTACACTGGAACGTTACGAGTTCGTTCGCTGATCTGCAGCGAATTCCCGATTTAATTCCCGCAGCAGCCGCAGCGTCGCCTGCTTTCCCGTTTCGCCTACTTCTCCAATTGGTCCCACGCACGCGGGACACCCGGCGTCGCACTGGCAGCGCTGCAACACATCCAGCGCGCCCGCCAGCAGTTTGGCGTGCAGTTGGAACAGAGGCTGGCTTTGCCCGATGCCGCCGGGGTAATTGTCGAAGAGAAAAAGATCCGGCTCGAAAGTGGCGGCGCTTTCAGAAATATCCTCGGTAATCGCAATGCCCAGGTCGCGCGGGTCGCACATCAACAGCAGCGCCGCTACCGTCCGCATTACCTGTGCGAGCCCTGTGAGCCCGCTCTGGCGCTCGGTGGGTGTCATGTCCGGAAATCGCGACAGAAAGGCTTCGGGAAGATGCAGCCAAAATGCGGTGGTGTGCAACTCCTGCTCCGGCATCGACAAATTGCCTGCGCCGATGTTCTCCATACTATAAAACTTCAGCTTCTTGAACCCCACCACCTGCGTGTTCACCCGCACGTCGCCATGCGCGGCACGCGCGCCATTTATATCCGCCGATTCGAATTCTTCCAGCTCCTTGACCTGCGTGTAGTCGATCGCGTCGGTGAAATAGTCGCTGTCCACGCGGCGCACATAGGCTTTCCGGCCCTCATAATCCAGCTTCTCCACCTGAAACTGCCGGGCTTCGTGCATGTAAATCGCCTTCTCATGCAGCGTGGTCAGCGCCGCGGTGAAGGACACCTCTGCGATCACCTGATGATCGCCCGTGATATCCACGACGATGAAGTTGTCGCTCGAAATGGCGCGCAGGCTGACCGCATCGGCCGGATAAGTGTCCGACGTCCAATGCCAGCAGCCGTTGGAGCGATGCAGGAGGCCAGCCTCCTCTGCCAAAAATCGGCATAGTTCCGTAGGGTCATGGGGGCCGAACTTCTCCCCATCCCGAATAGGCAACTCAAACGCCGCGCACTTCAGATGATTGATGAGGATCTCCAGATTATCCGCGTTGATGTGCGCGTGCTCGGGCGATCCCTCGAAGAAATATTCCGGATGCTCCACCACGTATTGATCGAGCGGCGCGCTGGATGCCACCATTACTGCGAGCGAAGCACTCTTCCGGCGCCCGGCGCGGCCTGCCCTTTGCCAGGATGAGGCGATGGATCCCGGGTATCCTGCCATCACCACCGCGTCCAGCGAGCCAATATCCACGCCCAATTCCAAGGCGTTGGTGGCCACCACCGCGCGGATCTCGCCATCCCGCAACTTGCGCTCGATCTCGCGCCGTTCGCGTGGCAGGTAGCCGCCCCGGTAGCCTCGGACGGCATCGCCCGGCAGGGGACCACGCTCGATTGCGTCGCGCAAATACTTCACCAGGATTTCGGTCGCCAACCGGCTGTTCGCAAATACCAGCGTCTGCTGATGCCGCTCGATAAATTCCACCGCCAGGCGACGCGTCTCCTGCAAATATCCGCGCCGTATGCCGAGCTGTTTGTTCACCACCGGCGGATTGTAGAAAACGAAATATTTTTCACCGCTGGGCGCTCCGTTGCGTTCAACCAACTCAAATCGGCTTTCCGTGAGCGCCTCGGCCAGCTCCTTGGGATTCGCAATGGTGGCCGAACAACAGATGAACTGCGGCGACGAGCCATAGAATTCGCAGATGCGCCGCAGCCTCCGTAGCAGGTTCGCCAGATGGCTGCCGTACACGCCGCGATAATAGTGCAGCTCGTCGATCACCACGTAGCGCAGGTTTTCGAAACACTTCGCCCACTTGGTGTGATGCGGCAGGATGCCGCTGTGCAGCATGTCGGGATTGGTGAGCACTACGTTCGCCCGCTCCCGGATTTGCCGCCGTGCGTCCCGCGGCGTGTCGCCATCGTAAGTGTACGCCCGAATCGGAGATCCCATGGCATCCACGGCTGCTTGAAACTCGTGCAGCTGATCTTCGGCCAGAGCTTTGGTGGGGAACAGATACATCGCCCGCGCTCCTGGATCGTCGATCAGCCGTTGCAATACCGGCAGGTTGTAGCACAGCGTTTTGCCGCTGGCCGTAGGCGTTACCACCACCACGTTCCGGCCCTCGGCGCATCTGAAAAAGGCGTCCGCCTGGTGCACGTAAAGCTGGGGAATGCCCCGCGCGATCAAGGCTTGTCGCAACGCCGGAGCAATGCCGGGGGGGATCTCAGCGTACTCGCCCTCCCGCGCCGCCTGATGCCGGATGGCCCGAATTGGCGAATCCGGCTGGGCCATCCACTGCTCAAACCGCGCCACTGAGCCCTCGATTCCTTCACTCCGCCGCGCGATTCCAAATGGATCCGGGGATGCGGAAAGCCCAAGCGTCAGGTTCATAGATTCATTCGCCTTTTCTTTGCCAAGCTTACATGAAGAAGCTCGCGTTGTCGAGACCGAATCCTGCCGGCCCATAATGCCTATAATTACGATCATGGGTTCCACCGCTTCACGCCACGGAGTGAATCAACCGGACGTTCGCCTGGACCGGAAAGAACCCTACCTGCGCATCGATGCCGTCAACGTCTTTGTCAAAGATCAGGATCGCAGCCTGGAATTTTATCGGAACCAGCTTGGATTCGATTTGGCCCTCGACACCCGCCTTCCATCCGGACATCGCCTGGTGGCGGTTTCCCCTCCCGACGGCGCCACGATGCTGCGGCTGATCGCGCCCGATCCAGATTCAGAAGAGTACAAGCTCATCGGCCGGTCCGCACCCATTGTGCTTCTGACCGAAGATGTCATCGCCCAATACCGCGAGTGGAGCAAGCGCGGAGTTCGTTTCCGCTATACTCCGCGGCTGAGGCGGATCAAGTCCCATCCCCATGCGGCCGCCACCGAACAGCCACCGATTTGGGGCGGCGTGTTCACGCGCTTTGAAGACATCGATGGCAACTCGTTCTCCCTTGTTGGATTTGACGACGTGAGCCGGGCCATTGAGGAACAACGCCGGTCCGTCGCCGAAAAATTGGAATCTGAACGCCGTGCCGCTCAGGAACTGGAAATTGCTCGCATGGTGCAGGCGCGGCTTTTTCCACAAACCTTGCCGCCTTGCTCCTCCTTGGATTATGCAGGCGTCTGCGTCCAGGCCCGTCACGTAGGCGGCGATTACTACGATTTTCTGAATCTCGGCCAGGAGCGGCTGGGGCTGGTGGTCGGCGACATTGCGGGCAAGGGCATCGCCGCCGCTCTCTTGATGGCCAATCTCCAGGCGAATCTGCGAGGCCAGTGCGCCATCGCGTCCGAACACCCCCAACAATTCCTGGAATCGGTGAACCAGCTCTTCTTCGAGAACACCATCGAGAGCGCTTACGCCACGCTGTTCTTCGCCGAATATGACACACGCGCGCACGGCCTGCGCTACGCCAATTGCGGGCACCTGCCCGGTCTGATCCTGCGCAGCGACAATACGCTCGATCGGCTGGCTTCCACTTGCACCGTTCTCGGTCTCTTCGAAGATTGGAAATGCTCCATCGGGGAGAGCCGCTTACTTCCGGGAGACATTCTGGCGCTCTACACAGACGGCGTAACGGAGGCCTTCAATGACCGGGGAGAGGATTTTGGAGAACAGAAGTTGGTGGACAGCTTGCGCCGTCATCGCGACTTGCGCCCACGGGCATTGCTCGACGCTATTCTCGAAGACGTGAAGCGCTTCAGTCCGCATGAGCAACACGACGACATTACCTTGATGATTGCCAGGTGCGGCGCAAACTAGAAAGGGATTATGGGCCAGGAACTGGAATGCAAAGTGCGGTTTCAACGCAGCGTCAGCGTGGAAGGAAAGGCTCAGCTTGAGACGGACTACCTGGTATTTCGCGGGCCTGAACGCTTCAAGATCAATCTGGGGGACCTCACTCAAGTAAAGGCCGAGTCCGGCGTTCTGAAGCTGGAGTTTGCCGGCGGCCCAGCGGAGCTGGAACTCGGCGCGGCTGCGGAAAAATGGGCGCGAAAGATTCTGAACCCTCCGTCGCTTATGGACAAATTGGGAGTGAAGGCTGGACTTACGGTCCGGCTGGTGGGCGAATTCGATCCCGACTTTCGAAAACAGGTCGCGGAGCGGAAGGCTTCGACCGTGACCAAGGGCAAATCCAACCTGTTATTCCTTGCGACCGCGCGGTCAGTGGAATTGAATCAAATTCAGAAGCTCAAGGCGAGCCTGGAACCGGGCGGGGGCCTGTGGGTGATCTATCCGAAGGGAGTTCCCCAGATCAAGGAAATCCAGGTAATTGAGGCCGGACGCGCGGCGGGCATGAAAGATGTGAAAGTAGCGAGGTTCTCGGCCACACACACCGCGCTGAAATTTGTCTGACGGCCGGCCGGAATTTACCGCACGATCCAGATATCGAGTTGATTTTGATTATCATTCACGGCCGCGAAGCGTAGATTGAAGAAATCCACCGCAGTCGCCAGTCCGAATGCTCCGCCAGGAGGGCCAGGATCCACCTGATACTGGGCAACAAACTGGCCAAGCGGTGTGAACTCCACCAGCGCGTTCTCGGTTCCGCCCGCGAAGACTGCATCGCCGTTGGCAGTGATCAAGTGACCATTGGGAGCGAGAGCCAATCCGAGCGGTCCATGCAGGTGTTCGTTGTCCTGATAGACCAGCACGCCTTTCGCGACGTCTTTATTCGAATGGCCGGCGAATGGGATTGCAAAAATTTCGTTGTCGGCAGTGGACGCCACATAGAGTACGTCGAGAACAGGATTATAAGCGAGACCCGTGGGACCGACGACGACTGCCGCCGCGTTGGGCGCGAACGTATATCCGTGAGCGATTTGGTTGACGCCAATCACATCGAAGGTACCGTTTCCCAGGAAAACGTCCAGACGAGTAACTGTTCCATTGAGGACATTGGAGACGAAAACCTGCGCAGTGCTTCCCAAATCGTTTATGGTCAGGTCCCAAGGGCCATCCAGAAACGCGGCGTTGACCAAATTAGCCACCCTATTTCCGGAGCGATCGATCACCAGCAGCGAACCTTGCTCTGCCGCGCCACTGCTGTTCGTGGGAACATTTCCGACCAGCACAAAACCGGCCCGAAGAACGCCGAGCGCGGTGGTGAGGCCCAACGGCGCCTGACCTTCAAAGAAGACCGAAGCGCTCTGGCCCGGAGCGATACTCATAATGGTGGTTCCGGTTCCCTGCACATTCATGTTGTTGTTGAAATTGGAAACCAGGATGTCGCCGGGCGCCAATAGGCCGCCTTTAGGGAAGCCGGCAGGCACCACAGCCACACCATACGGGTTCTCATCGCCGTTGGGCGGAACGGTGGATACGATTCGTTCCGGGCTGGTGGGTAGCTGGCCCAAGATCGACTCAGCTTGCGCGGACGCGAGCGCTAGCGCGGTGCTTGCGAGAATCACGGAAATTCGAATGGAGAGGGTCATAGGCGTTCCCATTGTTCAATAGTGGGATGCCCAGAGGAGTGACGCGCGTGTGAAATCTTTGTAAAAAAAGTTCTATTTATTGCAAAAGTGTAAAGCCGTACAGAGTGTCGCCTGCGCCGGCCACGACATATTGGCGTCCGTCGAGTTCGTAACTCATCGGACCATTACTCAAATTGCTGATGAGGTGAGCGTGCCAGAGGATCTTACCGTTGGCCGGATCGTAGGCGATGAAGTTCCCGGACGGATCGCCAGTGAATAAGAGCTTTCCCGCGGTGGTCAGGATGCCGATGGATCCGCCGCCACGATTGTAGTCGTGCGTCCAGCGGATCTGGCCGGTGCGGTAATCGATGGCTTTGAGAGCCAGGGTAGCGTAAACCCCGGCATCGCGCCCACCGTAGCCTTCCGGTTTGTCGTCGGTATCGGTGAGGTAATAAAGGCTGTAAGACGACGCTGCGTTGACGTAGAACAATCCAGTTTCGGGATCGAAGCTCGGCGATGGCCAATTCGCCGCGCCGCCCAGCGCCGGAATCACAAGCGTGCCATCGGGTTTCGGCTCCTTGTCGGGATTGCCGATGGGCTGGCCTTTCGCGTCCAGGCCCTTGGACCAATTGAGGTCGATAAAGGGTTTCGAAAGGATGTTTTTACCGTCGGTGCGATCCAGCACGAAAAAGTAGCCGTTGCGGCTGGATTGCGCCAGCAGCTTGCGCGGTCGTCCGTCGATGTCGCCATCGATCAGCACCGGAGTTTCCGCGGCGTCCCAATCGTGCGTGTCGTGCGGCGAGGCTTGAAAATACCACGCCAACTTGCCGGTGTCGGGATTCAAAGCCACGATGGAACAGGTCCACAGGTTGGCGCCCTTTCGGCCTTGGCCCGCCATGACAGGATTCGGATTGCCGGTGCCGAGGTAATAAAGATTGAGCTCGGGATCGTAAGTGCCGGGTACCCAGGTCATGCCGCCGCCGTGTTCCATGGCTTCCGGATTCGGCCAGGTCTCAGCCCCCGGCTCGCCCTTGCGCGGCGTGGTGTTCCAGCGCCATTGTAATTTGCCGGTCTCTGGATCTCGCGATTCCAGATAACCGGGAACATCGAGAGAATCTCCGCCTACTCCGACGATGATGTGATTGCGGATCACGATGGGCGCTGGCGTCGAGAAATACTCCTGCTTCACATCGGCTATCTCCACGTGCCAACGTTCGGTGCCGTCCTTGGCATTCAGCGAAATGAGGTAATTATCCGGCGTTTCGAAGTACAGCCAGCCGTCATACATGCCGAAGCCGCGGCTTCCGATGTGGATGCCGCCATGCGATTCCCATTGGTAATGCCAGAGCTGCCGGCCGGTGCGCGCGTCGATAGCCCAGGCGTGATCCGGAAGCGTGAAGTAGAGGACGCCGTTGACCTCGAGCGGTGTCGATTTGATGCTGGACGTGAGCGTTCCATTGCCGGGATCGAGGCGATATTCCCAGGCCAAGGTCATCGAAGTGACGTTCGAGGAATTGATGCGCGTGAGCGGACTAAAACGGCGCCCGGAGTAATCGCCGTTGTAAGTGGGCCACGCGTCCGTGGGCGGCTTCAGCAAGAGGGAGGGATCCAGGCTTTGCGCCGACAGCGAACAGCCAACCAGCGCGAGCGCAGCGAGCTTATGTTTCATTTCAAGGTCACCAGGTAAGCCAGCAGGTTATGGACGTCCGCGTCGGTGTATTTCTTGAGCAGCTCGGCGTGAGCCGACAGCGGGTCGTGGACTTCCACTTTGACATGCGCATCGCGCGAGAAGGAATGATAATCTCCGGTGGCGTCGCGCAGGGCGACATTGAAGTCATCGAGAGACTCCAGCGTGCCTGTGAAGGATTGTCCAGACGCGAGCGTAACCGCCACCTGTGGACGAAGAGTGGGCACTTCGCCGGGACGCGGGCGGGGATACAAGAAGCGCGATTGAAGCGCGACGGGGTCGTACCTTTTCGCGATGCCCGCCAGATCGCTGGTAGGCGAATGGCAAGTGTGGCAGCGGCCGGCGCCGTTGAAATATTCGCGGCCTTTCTCGCGGTCACCGGTCACGACATTGAGGATGTTGTAGGCGTTGCGATCAATGGCAGCTTGCTGGCGGGAGCGTAAGAAAGCCGCGATATCTTGAATCTGATCCGCGGGCAGATGGAACGCGGGCATGCCTTTGCCTGGACGGCCTTGTTCAATCACGGGGCCAATCTTGTCGCCGCGTTCGTCATCGAGCGCCAGCGAGGAACGAACCAGGTCAGGACCCGTGTCGCCGCCCTGCGCGGTGGTGCCATGACAAAAGCCGCAGTTGCTGACGAAGACCTTCTGGCCACGCTCGACCGCCGCGGCATCGGGCACCGCGCGGCTGATGAGCATATTGCCGCCGGTACGCGGCGCGGGGGCGGGTGGGGCTTGAGCGGCCAGCGAAGCCGCGGTAAACGCCGACAGGGCCACGAATATTTTCATGCCACGGGATATTGTTTCACCTTTCAGCGGCTGGCGTCCATATTCTGACGGATGCCGGCGTGATACACTTTGATGACCAGTTCGATGCTATACTGTGTGCATGGGACCAGCACGTTCTCTCCTTAAGGCCAAGAAACAGCGAACAACCTTGACGCTGCCGTCCGACTCCCTCACGAAAGCGAAGAGTATCGCCCGCGCGAGAAGAGTGAACCTTAGCACGGTGATCTCGGAAGCTCTGTCGGAGGGTTTAAAGGCGCATGCGGCAACCGAGCGCTCGGAAGAAGTGCTCGCCCTCTACCAAAAAGCTTTTTCGGGCTTCACGGACGACGAATTGTCGCTTCTGGACGGCATTGTACTGGAACCCGCAGCAAGGCGTTAGCCTGTGGTGGATCCAGCTTCTGGTCCGTTCCTATTCGACACCAGCGCCGAGAGTTGGCTGGCGCGAACGAAGCACTCCGAGGTTCTGAACTGGGTGCGAGCGTACCTATCATGTCATCCACTGCATGTCTCCGCCGTCACGGTTCTGGAGCGAAGCCGGGGCTACAGTCTCCTATGGCGCCGCGCCCACGAAGAACGGCGGGACCGCATCGAGTCGGCTCGGGTTGCCTATCTGAGTGCGCTAGGCCAAGTCTGGCCCCTCGACGGGGCTGTTGCCGTGGTTGCCGGCGAGATCATGTCGCTGTTGCCCGATCCTCCAACCCCGCCGCGGCGCTCTCACCAATTCGTAGAATCTCGTCAAGAGCGCCTGGCGCGTTGGCGATTCGACGAAATGATCGCGGCCACCGCTCTGGTGGCAAGGATGCCACTGATTCACAACAACCCGGCGGATTTCGAGGCGGTGCGCAGCGCCATCGAACGTTCTCCAGGGCGATTCCCCCGCCTTGGCCCGCTGGAGTTGGTGCGGTGCGCATCGCTTGCCTAGTTTTTTCGCCAGCCGGTCGCCTTGCACGTGGCCCGGAATTCTGCATATACTGAAGCTTCATGTGTGGTCGAGCCTACAACTCGTTTCGATTTTGGTACTGGTTTAGCGCCTGAATCGAGGCGAGTGGCGTTGGCTTAAGCAAGAGCAGTTATAGTAAAAGCAACCCACTCGAAAGAGTGGGTTTTTCATTTTAGGAGATAGAAAATGATCATCTCGATGAAACTCCACTCGACGAAAGAGGAGATCGAGCAAGTGTGTGAGCGAATCCGGGATTTCGGTTATAAGATCCACGCTATTGAGGGTGAGGAACGCGTGGTGGTTGCCGCGGTTGGCGTCGGCGACACAACGGCGTGCCTGGAATCGGTAGAGGCCATGCCCCAAGTGGAAAAAGCCGTTCGCATCTCAGCGCCCTACAAGTTCGTGAGCAAGGAGTACAGGAGCGAGCGTTCGCGGATCCGCGTGGACGGTTGCGAGATCGGCGGCGACGAATTCATCGTGATGGCCGGGCCGTGCTCGGTGGAATCCGAGAAGCAGATTATGCAGGCGGCCGAGGGCGTGGCTCGGGCGGGCGCGAAACTGCTGCGCGGCGGCGCGTTCAAGCCGCGAACTTCGCCTTACGATTTTCAGGGCCTGGAGGAAGAAGGGTTGAAGCTGCTGGCCAAAGCCAAACGAGCCACCGGCCTCGCGATTATTACCGAGGTAATGAGCGATCGGGACGTGGATCTGGTGGCCGATTATGCGGACATTCTGCAGATCGGGGCGCGCAACATGCAGAACTTCGCGTTGCTCAAGACGCTTGGCAAATGCAACCGGCCAGTGCTGCTGAAGCGCGGCATGAGTTCCACCATCAAAGAACTGCTCATGTCGGCCGAGTATGTTGTGGCGCACGGGAATCCGAACGTGATTCTGTGCGAGCGCGGTATCCGCACCTTTGAAACCGTCACGCGCAACACCTGCGACATCGCGGCAGTCGCCGCGCTCAATGAGCTGACGCATCTGCCGGTGATTCTGGATCCGAGCCACGCCACTGGAAAGCGCAGCCTGGTTCCGGCGCTGGCACGCGCGGGCGTTGCCATTGGAGCCGACGGCCTGATTGTGGAAGTGCATCCGGCGCCCGAAAAGGCGGTCAGCGATGGAGCGCAGTCGCTGGATATTCCGCAATTCCAGGCCATGATGCGATCGCTCACGCCGTATATCGATTTGTGGAAGGAATCGCGCATGACGGAGACGGTCGCGGCGGTGTGAACGCCCTTTTCCAATTCCGGTACCGCATCGCACTGTTGCTGTTGGTGGTGTGCGGATTGGCCGGCGCTGGTATTTACTGGCTTCACGTCCGAAGAGCCGCTCGGCCTTCGGATCTGGTGGGCTACCTTCCAGCCGCCAACGCCAGCGTGATTTACATCGACGTGGATGCCTTGCGGCGAGCGGGATTCCTCAGTATGCTGGCGGGCTCGAAGACCGCCGAGGAACCCGACTATCAACAGTTCGTCCAGGCGACGAAGTTCGATTACGCGCACGATCTGGATGCAGTGGCTGCAGCGTTGAAGGATGGCCGGATTTACTTCGCGCTGCGCGGGCGTTTTCATTGGAATAATCTGAGGGACTATGCGGCGCGGGGCGGCGGATCTTGTCACAACGATTTTTGCGTGATGCCGGGAAGCCAGCCGAATCGGCGAATTTCGTTTTATCTGTTGAAGCCGGATGTGATGGCGATGGCGATTGGCCCGGATGATTTCGCCGCGTATCAAGTGACGAGTAACTCGAGTCAGTTCGTGCTCGCAGTTCCGAAGGAGCCGGTGTGGGCGCTGATTCCCGCGTCGGCTCTCAAAGACGTCGACTCATTGCCGGTTGCCGCGAAGGCCTACGTACCGGCTTTGCGGGGCGCGGACCAGATCGTATTCAGTATCGCCGCCGACGCGTCGCAGCAATTGCAGTTCGGACTGCACGTCACCTGCAAAGGCGCGCCGGAAGCCACCGCGCTGGTCACGCAGTTTGAAGGAACCACCAAAGCCCTGCGCGACTTGCTCGCGCGGCAGCGCCAGAAACCCGATCCATCGGATTTGAGCGGCGTCCTGGTGGCCGGAAGCTTTCACCGCGATGAACGGCAAGTCTATGGCGCGTGGCCAATTCCTAAGGCATTTGTGGACGCGATTGCTGGAAGTATGTACTAGAGAACGCCCGTACTAGAACCAATGTAACTGTGCCGTTCCGCGACTCGACCTGGTCAGTTAGCGCCGCGTACTCTCGCCCTCTTCGATCATCTTCTTGACGCGGTCCAGTTCCTGGCGCAGCTTCTTTTCGCGGACTGCGATTGAGATCACGTAGCCCATCACGATCAGCCACGCGACCGTGAAGCCGTAAAACATGAAATTGTAGTTTTGTGGATTCATGATCGCTCCTTAAAACGCGTGAGCGTGGCGGCGCAGCGCATCGATTTCCAGTTTCATGCCCTCCTGGCGGGTACGGATAAGAATCAAGGCAGTGGCCAGCATCAGAAACGCGAGAAAATTCCACCAAAGCGGCGCTTCCATTCCTGGCGCCATGCCGCCTCCGCCGCGGATTTCGAGCACCGGACCGGGATGCTGCGTGCGGAACCATTCAATCGACTTCCAGACCAGCACGATATCCACGCAGGCAAAGATGGACAATACAGCCGAGAGGCGCGCGCGAGCCGTGGGATCGTCGATGGCGCGGCGCAGCATGAAATATCCGACGTAGATCAGCCAGCAGACGAAGAACGAAGTGAGGCGCGGATCCCAGGTCCACCAGATGCCCCAAATAATCCGGCCCCAAATACTGCCGGTGCAGAGCGTGATGCTGGCGAAAGCGAGCGAGACTTCGTTGATGGAAGCGGCCACCGAGTCGAACCGAAGATCCTTGGTAACCAGGAATCCGATGGCCGAAAACATCGCAAGATAGAAGCCGGTGAAGGACGTGATCGCGGCCGGCACGTGGAAATAGATGATACGAAATATCGCGCCCTGGTTCGCTTCGTCGGGAACCTGCAGGAAGATGCGGTACAGATCGACAGACAGAATCAGGCCCGCGATGACCGTCAAAGCCAAGATGATTTTCAGACGCATGGTCTTACCCGTCTCATTGTTTCACCCCACTAGCACAATTTCTACCAAAGCCAGAGACAAAATAGTAAAGATGACATTGAACGCCACCAAAATGCGGAACCAGATCATATTCTCAGCCAAAGGGCCGCCGGTGATCAGCGCCCGACTGAGCTCGATGGCGCCAATCAACGCCGGTATCAGCATAGGATAAATCAGCGTGGGCAGCATCAGCTCGCGCAGGCGCAGATTCACCGTCATGGCGCTGAACAGAGTGCCGATGACGGTGATGCCCCAGGTGCCGAGCAGCATCACTAAAAACAGCAGCGCCAGGCGTTGCGGCAAGCGAACATTATAGAAAATAGCGAAAACCGGAAGGCTGATGCACTCCACGATAATGATGAGCACGTAGTTGGCGAGGCATTTTCCGAAGAACAACTGAGCGCCGCTGACGGGCGAAGCGAGCAGGGCATCCAGGCAGTCGTTCACCAGTTCACGCGCAAAGCTGCGATTGAGAATGAGGGTGCCGGCGAAGGCGAATATCAACCACAGCAGCCCTCCCGCGATGTCGCGGATCTGCTCCGGTTCCAGATCGAAGGCGAAACTGAAGAGCAGCAAAATCACGAGAGCGAAGGACACCGAAGCATTCACGGCTTCCTTGCCGCGAATTTCCGAGCGCAGATCTTTGGCGGCGATCGCCAATGTCTGTCCCACAAACTTCTGGCCCAGAAACTTCTGGCGCAGAAACTTCATGCTTCTCCGTAGTGACGATACAGCCAGCCGGGATCTTCCAACATTTCCCAGGTGCGAGCACCGCGATAGGCGAGTTTGCCGCGATTGATGAGCGCCACATCGGTCGCCAGTTCCAACGCTTCCCTCAGTTGATGGGTGGACATGATGATGGTGCGGCCCTCGGCGAGCGCGGATTTGAGCAGGCTTTGCAGCACCGCAATAGCGCGATCATCGAGCGCGGTGAACGGTTCGTCCAGCAACAGCAGAGCCGGTTGATGCAGGAAGCAACGCGCCACCGCCAGACGCTGGCGCATGCCGCGCGAGAATTCGCGAACCAGACCGTCACGAACGCGATCCAGGCCGGTTCGTTCCAGCCACTCGGTGGCAGTGCGGCGCGGGTCGTCCAGGCCGTACAGCTCGCCGAACATCTTTAGATTTTCGAAGGCTGAAAGCTCTTCGTAAACGCCGATGCCATGGCCCAGGATGCCGATGCGTTGACGGGTGTCGCCCGAGCGCGCATCTTTGCCGAGGATGGAAACGCGGCCGCGCGCGGCTTTGGAAAGTCCGCCCAGAATGCGCAGCAAGGTTGTCTTTCCCGCGCCATTACGCCCGAGCAGCGCCAAGCACGCACCACCGTCGACGTTGAAGGAGATATCGCGGAGCGCTGGATAGTCACCGTAATACTTCCACACGCTTTCGATGCTCACCGCGCTCGACGCCGGCATGATTCCACTTTACGGCTTCGGCGCAGCGGCGTTGATACGGATGCCGAGTTCGCGCAACACTTTTTCTGGAACCGACGACGGCGCTTCGCACATCAGGTCGGTCGCGCGTGCGGTTTTGGGGAACGGAATCACTTCGCGGATGGAAGTTTCGCCCGCCAGGATCATCACCAGACGGTCCAGACCCAGCGCGATTCCGCCATGCGGGGGTGCGCCATATTCCAAGGCTTCCAGAAGAAAACCGAAGCGCCGTTTGGCTTCTTCGTCCGAGAATCCGAGCGCCGAAAAAACCTTGGCCTGCACGTCGCGGCGATGAATACGGATGGACCCGGAGCCTAGCTCGGTGCCATTCAGAACGACGTCATAGGATTTGGCGCGGCAACGCGCCGGGTCGCTAGTCAGCTTTTCGAGATCTTCGTCGTGCACGGAAGTGAACGGATGATGTGCTGCATTCCAGCGATTCTCTTCGGCGTCCCATTCGAACATCGGGAAATCGACCACCCAAAGCGGCTTGAAAACCATCGGATCGAGAAGCTTGTGCCGGTCGTTGTACTTCTGCGCGGCGAATAGACGGAGCTGTCCGCAGGCTTGATAGAACGTCTCTTCGGGACGCTGGCCCTGCGGCGGCCCAGGCCATCCAGCGATCAGAAGCAGGCCGTCCTCGGCGGCTTGCGATGCCGCCCGAGCTTGTTCCACCAGCTTCGCATCCAGCTTTTTCAGATCGTCGTAAACGCGCAGCCCACGCTCGGTACCATACTCCTTTAACTCGTCGCGTTCTTTGCGGCTCAACGCGCCGGTCTTCGGTATATGGATCGCAACGGGCGGGAACGTCAGCCCCAGTTGCCACGATTCCCCGTCCAAAACGTGAAATGGAGGCAGCCGAAGGTCCGGTTTGTCGCTGCCGTAGGATCGCATGGCCTGGGCGTAAGTGAGCCGGGGGAATGCTTCTTCCATTTTGTATCCCGCGGCTTCAAACACGCGCTTCATAATCGGCTCTACCACTTCGTAGACGCGTTCCTGCTGCGGGAACGACATCTCCAAATCGATCTGCGTGAATTCGGGCTGGCGATCGGCCCGCAGGTCCTCGTCGCGGAAGCAGCGCACGATCTGAAAGTATTTTTCGTAGCCGCTCACCATCAGAAGCTGCTTGAAAATTTGCGGCGATTGCGGGAGCGCGTAGAAGGACCCAGGCTGCACCCGGCTGGGGACCAGATAATCGCGCGCGCCTTCGGGCGTGGAGCGCGTCATGAAGGGCGTTTCTATCTCCAGAAACCCCTGGCTGTATAAAAACTCGCGCACGGCGAAGCTGATCTTCGAGCGCAGCATGATGTTGCGCTGCATGTGCGGACGGCGCAGATCGACGTAACGATATTTCAGGCGCGCGTCTTCCTTCACGTCGACAGTGTCTTCCATCGGGAAGGGCGGCGTGCGCGATTCGTTTAAGATCCACAGTTTCGTCGCCACCAACTCCACCTCGCCAGTGTCGAGCGCCGGGTTGATAGTCTCAGCCGCGCGCTTGGCCACCAGGCCTTCTACTGCAATCACGTACTCCGAGCCCAGCATCTCAGCTTTAGCGTGCAGCTCCGCGCCTGCATCGGCATGAAACACAATCTGCGTGACGCCATCCCGGTCGCGCAGATGAACGAACAGCACCCCGCCCAAATCCCGGCGGCGATGCACCCATCCCATGAGCAACGCGGTCTGCCCCACATCGGAGGCGCGCAACTGGCCGCAGCTATGCGTGCGGCGCAGGTCACCCAAGAAATCTAACGATACTTGCTCAGGCATTCTTCCACCTTTTCCACGAGCAATTCACGACGAATCTGCACTTGCACCTGACTCTCCATGTCCTTCATTGATATTTCGCCCACGGCGGTTTCGCTCTCGCCGCAAATCAAGGCCACGCGCGCGTTCAGCTTATTAGCGACCTCGAAGACCTTCTTCAATTTTCCCTCAGCCACCTCTACGCGCATACCGGCGTCGCGCAATTCCGCTGCGGCGCTCCCGGCGGCATGGCGCGTCGCGTCGCTGCCGGTAAAGGCGACGATGACCAGCGGGTCTTCCTTTTGCGCGGCGTTTTCCACGCTCATCACCAGCCGGTCCTCGCCGATGGAAAATCCGATGCCCGGCGCAGGCACGCGCGATCCGAGCGACTCGGCCAGGCCATCGTAACGTCCGCCGCCCAGCACTGAATTCTGCGCGCCTAGAGAACCATGCACGATCTCAAACGTCGTGCGCATGTAGTAATCCAGACCGCGCACCATGCGCGGGCGGACCTCATACGAGATTCCGCGATCGTCCAGCTGCGATTTCACGGCGCTGAAGTGCGTGCGGCACGGATGGCACAAATGATCCTGGATGGACGGGAGCGCGTTGATGATGTCCTGATCTTCCCTCACTTTGCAATCCAGCACACGCAGCGGATTGGTTTCCGCGCGGCGCTGGCAATCGTCGCACAGGCGCGATTTCACTTCCTGAAGCTTCTCCTTCAGCAACGCAACGTACTGCGGACGGCAGTTCTGATCGCCAACGGAATTGATTAGTAACTGAAAGCCTTCGAGGCCCGCGCGGCGTAGAAGATCGATCACCATCTCGATCACTTCGGCATCCACCATGGGCGATTCCGAGCCGATGGCTTCCGCTCCGATCTGATAGAACTGTCGATAACGGCCCTTCTGCGGCCGTTCCCGCCGAAACATCGGGCCGATGTAGTACAGCTTCTGCAAGCCCGGCTTTTGATCCAGCCGATGCTCGATGTAGGCGCGCATCACCGACGCAGTAGCTTCGGGACGTAGAGTAAGCGAACTCCCGTCGCGATCGTCAAAGGTGTACATCTCCTTGCTAACGATGTCGGTCTCCTGGCCTACGCCGCGCGCGAACAGGGCCGTCTCTTCGAGGATGGGAGTGCGGATCTCTTGAAAGTTATAGAGTCGCAGCACTTCACGCGCAACGGTTTCCACCTGATTCCAGACGGCGCTGGAGGGGGGAAGGATATCGCGAGTGCCTTTGACTGCTTTGATCATGGTTGGATAGAACGCGCGGCGATCAAGCCGGTTCGTCCCGGTACACTCGCGCGGCTTCCACGTAACGCTGGGTATTTTGCCGGAAACGCTCGCGCTCTTCCTCGGTAACGGAGCGCTTCACCTTAGCGGGAACACCCATCACCATGCTCAACGGAGGAATCTCGGCGCCCTCGGGTACCACCGCACCAGCGGCAATCACCGAGCCTTTTCCTATCTTCGCGCCGTTCAATACCACGGCGGCGATTCCGATCAGGCATTCATCCTCGATGGTGCAGCCATGCAGCATCACCTGGTGGCCCGCCGTGACTCGATCGCCGATGAGCAAAGGAAACCCGGCGTCGCAATGCAAAACCGAATTGTCCTGAATGTTGCTCTCATTGCCGATACGAATTGCATTCACGTCGCCGCGCGCAGTGACGTTCGGCCAGATGCTGGAGCGTTCGCCGACCACCACGTCTCCAATCACCTGCGCGCTCTGATCGATGTAAGCGGAAGCGGCGATCTTGGGTACGATGCCGCGATAGGCACGAATCATGACTGCGGTGTAAGTCTAAATCGTAGCATACAGGCTTCTGCCGGTTTGATCTGCAAATTGAATCGAAACGCACCAGGACTCCCGACTGTCTCTAACACGGCGTGCTGAAACGGCTTTTGCTCTTTCACGATGCTTTGCCTTCTGCCAGAATAGGCATGAACCCTTTTGGCAAATTTTCTATCGGAGACTCATAAAATGCAATTGCGCGTGCTCGCATTTGTATTGGCCGGAGGCAAAGGTACGCGCCTCTACCCGCTGACCAAGGAGCGGGCGAAGCCTGCCGTTCCCTTCGGGGGTCGATACCGCATTGTCGATTTCGTACTCAGCAACCTGATTAACTCAGGCATCTATTCCATTTACGTTTTGGTCCAATTCAAGAGCCAGAGCCTGCTGGAGCATCTACGCGAAGGCTGGGAGGCCTCTAGCCTGCTGCGTAACCATTTCATCATCCCGGTTCCAGCCCAAATGCGCTCGGCCGGCGAAGATTGGTACCGTGGGACGGCCGACGCCATTTATCAGAACATCAACTTGATTGAACAGGCCGAGCCGCACGTGGTGGCCATTTTCGGCGCCGATCATATCTATCGCATGAACATCCGCGAGATGATCGAATTTCATATCGATCGCGGTGCGCAGGTCACGGTTTCAGCCATCCCGGTGGAAAAGGAGCAGGCCGTCGAGTTCGGCGTGGTGGAGACGCGCGAAGACGGGCTGATCAACGGCTTTCACGAGAAGAAACCCGACGCGCCCACCATGCCGGGCGATCCCAACCGCGTTTACGCATCCATGGGAAATTACCTGTTTTCCACCAAGCTGCTGCTCGACGAATTGCGCGCGGACGGCGTGAAAGACAATAGCTCGCATGATTTTGGCCGCGACATTCTCCCCGGGCTGATCGGCCGGGCCGACATGTATGCCTACGATTTCCAGACCAACCGGATTCCGGGTGATCCGGCCGGGGCGCCGGTGTACTGGCGGGACGTGGGGACGCTGGACGCGTTCTTCGATGCGAACATGGACCTACGGTCGGTATCGCCCGAGCTAAATCTATACAATCGGGCATGGCCGCTGCGCACCGCCGGGTACTTCGACGCCCCCGCGAAATTCATTTTTGACAGCGATGGACGGCGCGGCGAGGCTTTGGATTCTATCGTTTCGGGCGGAAGCATCCTTTCCGGTGGCCTGGTCCGGACCTCGGTGATCGGCCGGGGAGTGCGCGTGCATTCGCATGCCAGCGTGGAGGATTCCATCATTTTCGATAACTGCGACATCGGCCGTCGCGCCCGCGTCCGCCGGGCCATCCTGGACAAAAACGTGCGTGTCCCCCCCGATACTTCCATCGGTTTCGACCTGGAACGCGACCGCCAGCTCTACCATGTCACCGACAGCGGAATTGTCGTGGTGGAGGGCTACCGGTCACCGGTGGACATCGCCAGTATGAATTTGTAAAGAGAATTTGTAAAGAACTGAGGGAAGGCAACTTCGGGAGTATTTAGGATCCAGAAGGCCCACGCCCAAAAGATCCATGTAACCGGTTACTAGGGTTTTGGGTCGAACCCAGTGAGATGATGTCTACAGCCGTAAACCCTATCGAAGAAACCACGGCAGTGCTGAACGGCGTTCCCGCTGCGGAGATTCGCTCGCAGCTGGATCTGATCCTGCGTAGTCGCGCATTCATACAATCCCATCGCATCCGCCGTTTCCTGCAATTTGTGGTCGAAGAGAGTCTCCTGGGCCAGCCGCATCGGCTGAAGGAGTATCTGATCGGACTCGAGGTATTTGACCGGCGCGAGGCATTCGACCCGCGGGTGGACTCCATTGTTCGCGTGGAAGCCCGCCGCTTGCGCTATAAGCTGGAGGAATATTATCGGACGGAAGGGCGCGAGGACGGCATCCGCATTGTGCTGCGCAAGGGCAGCTACGTTCCGATTTTCGAATACCGCAGCGCGAGCAACGGGGTTGGTCCGCTTTTGCCGCGGCGCAGTATGGAGATCGGGCTTTTCTCCCTGATCAACGCGACGTCGGAAGCGGGCACGGCGGAAGCCAGCGCGGCGGCCGAAGAGATTCAAAGGCGATTGGCGCACGTGCTCATCAAGGAAGGCTGCTTCCAGGTGGTGGTGGTGAAGCCGCAGAGTCAGGCGCCAGGGAGCGAGGTTTCTCCGCCGGCGGCCGGGAGCGCGGCCGACTACCTCATCGAAGGGAGCATTGAGCTCCAGGAAGACGGTTTCCGCCTCCTCTTGCAATTGCAGCAGAGCGCGGATGGTTCCTACATCTGGTCTGAAACCGCGGAAGGCCGGCTCCAGGATTTATCCTCCATCGACGTTCTGGCGCAGCAACTGGTGCGCGATTTGGCGGCTCCAGCCAGGGAAGGCAACGTGTCCCGGCGCCCACCAGACCGCAAGGAAGGTTGGGACGCTTATTTGCAAGGCCGGTACCATTGGAAGCTTGCCACGCCGGACAGCATTCGGAATAGCATCGCCTTCCTCAGCAAGGCAGTGGAAATCGATCCCAACTACGCTGCGGCCTGGGCCGCGCTATCGGAAGCTCTGCTGGTGAGTTCTGTTTTTGGATTACTGCAGCCTGGAGACTCGCATACCCGGATGAAAGAAGCCGCGGTGCGCGCTATTTCGCTCAATCCCTCGTTGCCCGAAGCGCACGTAGCGCTGGGCGCGGTACTGTCGCTTCTGGATTGGGACTGGGCGGCGGGTGAAGAGGAACTCCAGAAGGGTATTCAGTTGGACAAAAGCGACCCCATCGGCCACCTGGCATATGGGATTCAACTAGCCTGCCGCGGCGCGCAGAATTCTGCCGTGGTGGAAGTGGAGCGGGCGCTCGAGGCAGACCCTGCCGCGCTGTTTCCCAACTTTATCCTGGGATGGATTTATGGCATCTGCCATCGGTTCGACGAATCGATCGCCCAGCACACGCTGGTCTCGCGGCTGGCCACCGATTACGGGCTGCCCCATCTCGGATTGGGCATGGCTTATGCCGGGAAAGGGCAGTTCGGCGATGCGATCGCGCATCTTACCAACGCCAGCCAAATGAAGTGCGGTTCTTTGCTGCACGGCCAGATGGGATATTGCTACGGGATGGCCGGCCGGCGCGACGAAGCGCAGCGAGAGATCGGAATCCTGAATGCGCGGTCGGAATCCCACTACGTATCTCCGATGAGTTTCGCGGCTATTTATGCCGGATTGCGCGACGATAACCAAGCGCTCGCCTATCTAGAGCGGGCCGTCGATGCGCGCGATACTTCTCTGCCGGTTCATCTGCTCAGCACTGAGTTCGACAACTTGCGCAAGCATCCCAAGTTCCAGGATCTGCGGAGCCGTATGGGTCTGTGGCAGGCCGAATCCGCGCAAGGCGGAGCTTAAGCGGATCGCCCAGGCTTACAGGGTGGAATCGCCGAACTGATAAAATAGCGTCATCAGCGTGGATCAGATCGGCCGATACCGGATTCTGGACGAGCTCGGCCGTGGAGCGACCGGGGTGGTTTACCGCGCCCAAGATCCCGCAATCGGCCGGATCATCGCCATCAAGACCATCCGCCTGCTGGATTTTACCGACATCAGTGAGCGGGAACGATTGCGCGAGCGCCTGTTTCGCGAGGCCCAGTCGGCCGGGATGCTTTCGCATCCCAACATCGTCACCATTTACGATATCGCCGAAGAGAACGGGCTGGCCTATATCTTCATGGAATGCGTGGACGGCCCGCCGCTCGAAAAGGTCTTGAACGGCGCCGAGCCCATCCGCAGCGAAAACGCGCTGTCGATCTTGCGGCAGACCGCCACCGCGCTCGATTACGCCCACCAAAAGGGCATCGTCCATCGCGATATCAAGCCAGCGAACATTTTGATCCACGAGCGTACCCACGCCAAGATCACGGACTTTGGGGTCGCAAAAATCATGTCCCAGCAGATGACGCAAAGCGGCGTCATGATGGGCACGCCGAACTACATGTCACCGGAGCAGGTGCAAGGTCATGCCGTGGACGGGCGGGCCGATCAGTTTTCGCTCGCCGTGATCGCTTACGAAATGCTGACCGGTGAAAAACCGTTCCTGGCCGATCAACTGCCGGCGCTATTGTTCCGCATCGTGCGTGAGGATCCGGTTCCACCGCAACGTCTGAACCCCACCGTGGGCCCGCAGGTGGAAATGGTGCTGAAGAAGGCGCTGGCCAAGAGCGCGAACGATCGCTACGGCGGGTGTGTTCAGTTTGTGGATGCGTTGGCGGGTGCACTCCAGGCGACTCCGGGATGGCGTCCATTGCCAAGAAGCAGCGCGCACAGTATGCCGACCATGGGGGGTGGGCCAGTGGATGTCAGGCCGGCGCCGGGGCCCCCCGCTGCGCCTCACCATGTCGCGCCTCCCCAAGTGCGTCCAATGTCGCGGCTGGACGATTCCGCAACTGCCGCGCCGGTCCTCTTTGAGAATCCAACGGAGCAACGCAGCCCGGTACTGCGAAGCCTGGTGTGGATGCTGGTGGGCATTGGGCTGGTGGGGTTGGTATTGTTCGGCGCGCAGAAGTATTTATTCAACCGCAATTCCGAGCAGGCTGTGGTTACGGACTCTCCGGCTCCAACCGCAGACAATTCGGGGCCGAAACCCAGCCCGGTAGGCCAGTCGCAAGTTCCGGCCGATACCACGAAACAACCGCCCGCGCCGCCGGTGGCTCCAGAAGTTACGGCGCCCGAGTCTACGTCCCAGACTCCAGCCGCCTCCCAGCCGCCGCCAGCAACTCAAACCCCGCCAACAACTCAAACCCAGCCCGCATCGAAAAACACGCCGCCGAGCACCCCTGCGCCACGCGAGAACGCGGAACCGTCTCCCACGCGGACTCAGCCTGAACGAACCATCCCGGCCCCGGTGATTGCGCCGAAATCGAATGTCGGACAGAGTGTACAATTTCTAACCGAGCCGCCTGGCGCGCAAGTGACGGTGGACGGAGACTCGGCACTGGCCTGCAAGACGCCATGCATGCTCGCGCTCAGTGGCGGGCGTCATGCGCTGACGGTCCAAATGGCCGGATACCGGCCGTATCCCCGGGTGTTCAGCGTGCCCCAGGACGGCGATCTGTTCCTCCAGCTCACCAAAGTTTTCGGCACGTTGAGCATCACGTCGGAGCCTCCCGGCGCGACTATCGAAATGGACGGGGCTGTGCAGGGCAAACGCACGCCGGCAGTTTTCAATCTGCCGCCAGCAAGGTATCACCTGAAAGTGGCGCGAAGCGGAGCATCCATCGACTTCGACGTCGAGCTCCGCGACGGCGAGTTCATTAACAAGCGAGTGGACTTTTAGCGCGGCAAGTGCAGCCGTCAAATGAAAGCGGCGAGGCGGAATGATCCGCATCGCCGCCCGGTCAATATTCTCGAAATTTTACTAACTCTTAGAAATCGACCCACATCGTCACGCCGGCCTGACTAACCACGCTGTTCTGGCTGACGGTCACAGGGTAAGCGTTCGGAGGAGTGCCCAGGCTGGTGCCTGGCGCATTCACCTGCGCGTTGATTTGGTACAGGCCGGCAATAGAACCGGAGACGAAGCCGGCATAAGTTACAGTAGCGGGGGTTCCTCCGATGGTCACTATGGGAACGGTGGGGCCGCTGCTGGCGATGGGGAAGCAAGGCGGGTAGTTGCCTTGCAAAAGGGCTGGTTCCAAGACCGCGCCGTCAATGGATGTCCACAAGGGCGACGGCACGACATACGTGCTTGGCGGGTTGTAGGCACCCGTAAATGCCGTGGCAAGATGCGGCGTGTTCACCGTGCCCAGGTAGCCAGTAGCCACAACCGTGGCGCTGCCGGCGACGCTGCCGAGCCCGGATATGCAGTTGGTAAAGTAAGTGGGATTGGTAGTCAGCGCGTCGTTGCCGGCGCTAGTGGGAGCGCCCAAGCCAGTCATAAAAATTGCAACCGTGCCGAGTGTCGGTGTACTGCTGCTGTAGACCTCGGCCGGGTTGGTTGAGCTATTCAGGACAAAAGTGACGCCGTCGGTAATGGCGCCCTGGCCCTGTCCATCGCTTTCAATGGTAAAGATTCCAGGATCCGTGGCAGCGGTAGAGAGCGAAAACAGCGCGGACGTTGCGGCGGCGCCGGCAGGATTGGTGAGGTCATAACCCACCGCCACGTTCATCGCGCCTGAGAGTGTCACGGTAGTAAGCGTCCCGGGAACCAGGACGTTGATTTGATTGCTGGAGGCAAACAGAATGTAGCCCGGCAGGTTTGTCGTTGCGGTGCCGGGTAACGAGAATACGACGCTGATCTTATGGGTCCCTGAGTCGGGGCTAAGAAACGTCGGGAAACGGCCGTAGACCGGATCGGGAACGCCTACCAGAACGTTGTTGGTCCCGGTACAGAGCGTACAAAAGTTGGCGCCGAAGATGCTGAGGATGTCGTAGGGAGCCGCTTTCGGGGGCGACACATTCACATAGGCAGAAGCGCTGGTGACAGCGTAGATGATGGGAGCGGCCGTAACGGTCAGCGGCACGTCTCCGGTGAGGGGCGCGCTGGGGTTGGTGCCATTCGCTACTCCAATCTGCAGCGCTGTGGCGCCGGCCACCGCGAACGGAGCTCCCGTGGAAGCATACGGAACCGTAACCGTCAGGTAATTCGGGCTGAGCACCGTGACATAGTCCGTCACAACTTGAGTGGCCGAAGCGGCAGTGGCTCCCAGGAACACCTTCGTTTTCTGTGTTCCCGTAGTGGAGACAAAGTTGGTGCCATGCAAGGTCAGCGTAACGAAACCGGGCGCTACGCCGGTAACCAGGAGCGGCACCGCGGATGGAGATACGCCTGTGATGGTGGCGGCCGCGGCGCTAACGGCGATGCTCACAGGGATGATCACCGGGTTCTCGCCGGCAGGCGTAATGGTGATGGTTGCGGTCAGCAGGTCGCCGGGTTGGGCGTCCTGCGTGGTGGCAGTGGCGGAAGCGCTAAAGCTCAGGGTGGTGCCCCAGCTGTAGGCAATACCACTCGAGGACGCCGATGTCAGCCAACTGCTCACGCCTTCGGGCGTGGTAGCACTGGCGGCGATGACCGTAAAGGGTAGGGGCAATCCCGAGCTGGAGAGCACGGTAAGGGACATAGTGGGAGCTGCCGCGCCGGCGAGATAGGCGATCGGATTCAGGGTATTCGGCCCGCCCTTCACTATCAGCGTGGGTAGGGCGCTCTGTATTTCCAGTGTGACGGTTACGCTGGTGCCGGTGTTGCCCTGAGAAACGATGGCTACGCTGGTGCTATAAAACCCGGGCCCCAGACTCGTCCACCCGGCACTAACCGAAAACGTCAGGACGTTGTCGGTGGGGGTGACGTCGGCGGTGCCCGCCATGGGTGTGATAACAAGCCAAGGCACGCTGGGGGGCGTTACTGTGAAATAGCCAGTGCCGGCGCTGATACTAAGATCAGTGGTGCCTGAGGACGAACAGGTTTGACCTTGGGTGCAAGTGAGGCTGATGGGGCTGGTTGCAGCGGTCAGTGTCGCAGCTTCAAGATAATGATTGCAAGCCGTCAGCGCAAACAGCACGGAAGAGATTCGAAGCAAGTGAAGTCGGTTCATTTATTTTCCTTTCACCCGCCTGTCTAGTTGTGCGGGCGCTTGAGATGCTCATCGGCGCGTCAGCTGTTTTCGCGAGAAAAACTCCCCAGCGCGAGAAGAAATTTGCGGCCCAAGAAAACAAAAAGAGCGAAGGCGCGCGGCGAGACGCGTCTTCGCCCGGGAAGAGAGGAGTACCGCTTCAGTTTCCCGAAGAATTACTTCAGGAGCGCAAGTATACTTTGCGGAGCGGCATTGGCTTGCGCCAGCGCAGCCACGCCGGCCTGCAGCAGGATTTGCGCTTTGGTTAGATTGGCCGCTTCGGCCGCCAGATCAGCGTCCCGAATGCTGGATTCGGCGGCGGCTTCATTGGTCAATTCCGATTGCGCCAGGTTGGTGGCATAGGTGAATTGATTCTCGCCTCGTCCGACAGCCGCCTGCGCGCTGCCGAGTGTGGCAACCGAATTCGCCAGCGCCGAGACGGCGATTTGAGCGCCTGCCTCAGTGAGGATGCTCGATGTCGCCCCGGTGCCGACCACCGAAGATGTAACCGTGGTATTGGGGTTCCCAAAACCCAACGCGTCTGCGGTGCCACCGGCGCCACCGAGCACGTCTTGGCCGATAACAACGTTGAAGGTGCCCGCGGAATCACTCGCGAACGTGATGTTCGCTCCGGTGGAGTCGACACTGGCGACGATGCCTTGGAGCGCCGGGTTGTCGCTGGCTTGCAGCTCGGTGTTGATGGTGGCAACGGCTTGGGCGGCAGTGTTGGCGCCACTCAAGGTTATGCTGGCGGTTTGAGCTTGCCCTCCGGAGCCATTGACGGTGAAGGCTAAGGTCTGCGCGTCGGTGGCCACCATGGTGGTGAACGGCGTGGCAGCGGTCTGCTGCGTCCCATTCCCTACAAAAGTCGCACCGGCGTCGGTAATGGCTGCGCCGAAGGTGTCCGCGCTGGCCAGTCCTCCGGCGTTGGCGAGCGCTCCGCCGCTGGTGGCACTTAGGTTGCCGAGCAGTGCGTTGGCCGTAGTATCGCCGGCGGACACAGTGAACGCCGCAGTGGGAGAAGTGAATACCAGTTGCTCGGTTCCGTTTGCGCCGGTGTGAACAGAGGCCGTGATATTGGCTCCCGCCAATGCCTGGTCATTAGCCGCTCCGCCCGCTTCGGAGCTGGCAATTCCGGCGTTGATGGCGGTGACGAGCGAAGTGGAATCGCCTACGCTAGCCAGATTGACGGTCACGGTGACTGGAGCGTTGACTCCGTTGGCCGCGAAACCCGGACCCGAAATAATGAAGCTGGTGCTCCCGGTAGTGTTGTTGGCGGCGATCAATGAGGACACGCTGTTGGCGCCGCCCGCACTCAGGTCATAGAGGCCCGAATCGGTTGCTCCTGGGGCCACTTGATTTCCCGCCTCATATCCTTTCAGACCCAAGCTCTGCGTATCTACCGTGGCGTTGCTCAGGTCGACGGATACGGTGCCGTTGGCGATAACGGCAGCCGCCGTAGTGCCCTGGCCGCCGCCGATGAACACCGACAGGTTCTGTGCGAAGGTGCCGCCCTGGTTCAAGCCGATGGACTGCGCCTGCCGGTCGATTTCACCCAGCACGCTTTGATATTCGTCGTTCAGAACGGTTCGGCTGCCGGTGAACGTTCCCGACGCCGATTGCGTTGCCAAAGTACGGGCCCGATCCAGCAGCTGTGAGATGTTGCTCATTCCGCCGTCCATAATCTGCAGCGTCGCCGTTCCGCTGTTGGCGTTCTGAATGCCCTGTGTCAGGACGGCTTCATCAGACCGGTAGCCATTGGCAATGGCCAGCCCAGCCGCGTCGTCTCCGCTGTTGACGATGCGCAGGCCGGAGGTCACTTCGTTGATGGTTTTATCCTGGAATGCCTGGTTGATCGCCAGGTAATTCTGGGCCTGCAACGAAGCAATATTGGTGTTAATGCTAAAAGACATATTTCTCCTTAGATTTGATCACTCGAAATGCGAGAACCTTCACGCATCCGGAGCGCCTTTGGCGCCCTCGAGAGGCTGATCCGCGCGCGCCCGGACCTGCGTTGCAGTGGAAATGGCCGCTGGTAGGCGGCGATATCCGCTCTCAGGCTTCCTGCACGGGTTGATCGGAGCCTCTCTCAGTGCTCAGATTGCTTATCGTGGAGCGGAACGATTTCTTGAGTTCACGGCCGCAGTTTTCTGAGAGCCTGCTCCAGGTCCCGTGCGGACGGGCCGCTGGCCGCTTGCGTGTTTTCGTCTTGCGTGACCTTGAGCTCTTTGCGTAAGACGACGGTTTCCTTGGGTGCGCGAATGCCGATCTTGGCGCCCTGCTGGCTTACCGCGAGCACTTCCACTTCAATTTCGTCGCCGATCAGGAAGCTCTCGCCGGCCCGGCGCCGCAGCACTAACATGCTGTCTCCGGGGGGCGGGTTCCCTTGGTTGCCTGCGCGCGGGCCAAGGGAGCCAGGGGATGTTCGTGCGAATAACGGGAATCCCGCCGAATGGCCTGCAGCCCCCTGCGCGTTCTCACATTCAGCACAAGGGGCGCCATTAAGTTGGCGCTCGCCAGGAATCCGTCGCGCACAGAGACTAGCGCAAGCACGCTTACATCGGTTCCCATCCCAGGCTGGCTACCCGCATTCAGCCCCAGGTTTTCCAGATCCTCCGGAGCAATCGCCAGTTGGTAACTTGAGTCTATTGACAGAATGGGAATGGCTAGAAAACACAAGCCAGCTCGCGCCAGGCTCTGCAGGAAAACGAGCGGCGCACCCTCCGGCGCGTCGATCAGCACGAAGCCTCGCTCTTCTTCAAATGCAGGTAAGCCCTGAGGAAAAAGGACGGCCGATTCCTCGGCGTAGGACACAATTCCGAAATACTTGGTTTCGACAGCAGGCATGAGCAGGGCAACGGAGCTCGGTCTGCGCCAGTTCCCTGCCAAGACCTAAGCAAGCGGCATGCCACGCGGCCGCCGCCCGGGAAAGCGTATCAGCGCGGCGTCAAGTTGCTGGCGCTCTTGCGCTGCAACATGTCATAAAACGCGCTGAACAATTTCTGCATCTGCGGACCTTTGTAGGGATAAACATCCGGTGGGTCCATGTCGTGGACCGCCAGCGCAATATCGCCCTCGAACACCAGCAGCTTGCCGTCCGCGAGCTCCGCGCAATCGACCCCGGCATATTCGAGACCCAGGCGCTCTTGCATGGCAGCCAGCGTGGCAGCATGGCGTCGAGCGAAATCTTCGTCGAAGGCCGACATGAAGTGTTCCTCCTCGGCGCGCTTGGCCGCGCTCGAAGCCATGTTTGCGTTCAGATACCAGATCTTCCATTGATCCGCGATCGCCATGTGCACAGGATACGGCCGGCCATCCACCCACACGATGCGGTACTTGCGAAACAGACCGTCGGGGCTGCGGTAATCGACATAGCGCGAAAGAAAGAATTGAGCTTCCGGCCGCTCCCGGAGGTAGGCGAGGATGGCGCCCGGGTCGTCGAGCTTTGCCAAACCTCGTCCGGCGTGCGATCCAGTGGGGCGCGCGATCAGCGGAAACGCGGCGTCTTCGAGGAACTGGGCCACCGGCGCGTGGCCCTGGCCGAGCTTTTCAAAGCTCGCCCGATCAATGCGGGCAGTGCAGGGCATTACCAAACCTGGTACGTTCTCGAGAGTGCGATACATGCGCTCCCGCGACAGGCGCATCACCTGACCGGGTGGATTAAGCACCGGGCAGGGCCAAGTTGGGAACAGCCGTTCGATCTCCCGCATGACGGGCCGAACCTCATCCGATTCGCTCGCAAGGACTATGGCGATGTCGTGATCGGGCAGGGGGTCCGGGAGCGGCTGGCCCGGAACGACATATAGCGAATAGAGCTCAGCTCCAGACCGCTGCAGGAGAAATTCGATGGGGGTGTTGGCGCTGATGTCGCCAGGGGCCATGAACGCCAACACACGCAAGGAGTTGTAGGCCGGCCAAGAGGAGCGGTAAAGACGATGCTGGCGGAGCGCCTGCTTCTGGCGTCTGAGACCGGAGGCTTGGTCGCCCAGAATCTGCTCGATGTTGCAGAGGTCCATCAGAGCTGCCGCGTCGCTCGGGTCGGATTCGATTCGCGCTATCCGATTGGCCCACAAGGTTTTCAGGTCGCCACCGTCAAAGGCCAGCTTGAGCAGGGCGGCGAGGTTGGCGGGCGCCGGAAGCCGGACTTCGGGATGAAGCCGGACTTCGGGATGAAGCCGGACTGGGGGACGCAGCGGGGACCGTTCCTCCCGACCCTGACGGATTGGCACACCCGCACCCATTCCCTCTATATATCGTCGGAATCCTGCCAGCTCTTAACGCGGCTAACCTTGCTGTCACCTCAGCCCAGGTGGGCGATCACCGCATCGGTGAATTCGTTGGTGGACGCGCTCCCTCCCACATCTGGCGGCAAATGCTTCTGCTCCGCATAGACGCGTTCGATGGCGCTGCGCAGCCTGGTGGCAGCGGGTATTTCGCCCAGATGAATCAGCATGAGAGCCGACGACAACATCAAGGCGGTGGGATTTGCGATGCCTTTTCCGGCGATGTCGGGAGCGCTGCCATGGACGGCTTCAAACACCGCCAGGGAGTCGCCCATATTTGCGCCGGGCACCACACCCAGCCCGCCCACCAGGCCAGCCGCCAAATCGGAAACGATGTCCCCGTAGAGGTTGGGGAGCAGCAAAATATCAAAAGTCTGAGGCCGCATCACCAGCTGCATGGATGCGTTGTCGACGATCAGCTCCTGGTAGGCGATGTCGGGATACTTCTGCGACACCTCGCGGCAGCAGCGCAGGAACAGCCCGTCGGCCAGCTTCATGATGTTGGCCTTATGAATGGCAGTCACCTTCTTGCGTCCGGCCTTCTTAGCAAACTGGAACGCATATTCGGCGATGCGGATGGACGCCGTGCGCGTGATCACTTTGAGGCTGGTGACCACGTCCTTCACCACCTCATGCTCCAGGCCGGAGTAGAGATCCTCCGTATTCTCGCGGAAAATCACCATGTCGATCTCGACGTCGTCGAAGCGCGTCTTGAGCCCGGGCAGGGAATGCACCGGCCGCACGTTAGCGTAAAGATCGAAATGCTTGCGCAAAGCAACGTTGACGCTCTGAAACCCGCCGCCTATGGGAGTGGTGACGGGACCCTTGAGGCCGACGCGCGTGCGCTCCATCGACTCGATCACGTGGGGCGGCAGCACTTGCCCCGATTTCGCGATGATGCTCGCGTTCAAATCGGCACGCTGCCAATCAATGGGGACGCCGGTGGCGTTGACCGCGCGCATGGCTGCGTCGGCCACTTCGGGCCCAATGCCATCGCCGGGAATTAACGTTACGGGATAAGACACGTTTACTATTGTAAAGAATGGCTGTTGTAAAACGCGCGCTCATCAGCGTGACGGACAAAACCGGTGTGGTGGAGTTTGCTCAGGGGCTGCGCGATCTGGGCGTGGAGATTGTTTCCACCGGCGGTACGGCGCGCGCTCTCGAAGCTGCCGGAGTGCCGGTGCGCGAAGTGTCTGAACTCACCGGCTTCCCCGAAATGCTGGACGGGCGGCTGAAAACCATCCATCCGCGCGTGGCGGGAGGCGTGCTTGCGATTCGCGCCAATTCCGAACACATGCAGTCGCTCGCAACGCACGGCATCCCGCTGATCGACATGGTGGTGGTGAACCTCTATCAGTTCGAAAGAGTGGCTGCGAAACAGGGCGTGCCGCTATCGGAGCTGATTGCGAATATCGATATCGGCGGCCCCACGTTGATTCGAGCGGGGGCGAAGAACTATCAGGACGTGGCGGTGGTGGTGTCGCCGGACGATTACCCGGCCGTTTTGCAAGAGTTACACGAGCGCGAAGGCGAGCTTTGTGAACCCACGCTGTGGGGGCTAGCCAAAAAAGCTTTCGCGCTCACCGCAGCCTATGACCGGGCCATCAGCGCTCGTCTGGCACGCGTGGGAGCGGAAGACGAATCCGGATTGCCCGCGTTCCTGGATATTCGCGCGCCGCGCGCGCTCGATTTGCGCTACGGCGAAAACCCGCATCAGAAAGCCGCATTGTATTCCAGCAGGCTGGGGGGCATCGCAGCCGCCGAGCAGTTGCAGGGCAAGGAGCTGTCCTACAACAACCTGGTGGATCTGGACGCGGCCTGGCAACTGATCCGCGAATTCGACCATGCTGCGGCGGCGATCATCAAGCACACCAATCCTTGCGGGTGCGCGGAGGCATTCACGCTCGCTGAGAGCTACCGGCGGGCGTTCGAGGCCGATCCTGTCTCGGCTTTCGGCGGAGTGCTGGCATTCAATCGCGCCCTGGATCGTGAAACTGCCTCGGAAATCGCGAAAACATTTATTGAAGCCATTGCCGCGCCCGGCTATGACGCCGCGGCGCGTGAACTGCTCGCCGCGAAGAAGAACCTGCGGCTGCTGGCCGTATCGCGAGCGACGGAAGAAGTGGTGGTGAAATCGATTAGCGGCGGCTACCTGGTGCAAACGCCGGACACGCATCGGTTGGAGCGCAGCGCCTGTCAGGTGAAAACCGAACGTGCGCCGACCGAAGACGAATGGCGCGGGCTCGAATTCGCCTGGAAGGTGTGCAAACACGTAAAGTCGAACGCCATTGTGTACGCGCACTCCGGGCAAACCATCAGCGTGGGAGCGGGGCAGATGAGCCGCGTGGATGCGGTGAAGGTGGGGGCCATGAAGGCCATGCTGCCGCTCGAAGGCACGGTGCTCGCATCGGACGCATTTTTCCCTTTTCCCGATGGCGTGGAAGAGGCCGCGAAGCACGGAATTACTGCAGTAATCCAGCCCGGAGGGTCGGTAGGGGATGAGAAGGTGATCGCCGCAGCGAACACGTTAGGCCTGGCGATGGTGTTCACCGGCGTACGGCACTTCAGACATTAGTGTTTGGCTCAGATCCGTATCAGCTTCGCCAGACCGGCGCAGGATTTCATGCCCTTGCCCGCGAGAATCTTGAGCGCACGTTCGGGAAACGACGGGCTGTGTTCAAACGCTTTGGTAAAAGCTTGGATCACCAGAATCGCGTGAGCGGAGCCGAACTCCTGCTTGTGCCAGGCTGCCATGCCGATGAGAAGGGTCTGAATGATGGCGTAATGCGCCAGCATCACCAGGCATTGGTCGCTCATGGTGTTCGCGATCCCGTGGACGCTCAGCCCCCGGCTGCTCTTTTGCGGCCCGAGCGGAAACAGCGTCCGGTGCACGTAACTCACCAGGTAATGTTCCAGCATGTGAGAGTGCTGGCTCAGGAACGGAGCGTAGTATTGCGCATGCGCCGCGGCGTAGCGCTGCCCGATGTCCTGCATGCTCGATTCGGCGGTCCACACCATGCTCTCCATGAATTTCCGGTAGCAATCGAGCAGACGCGGCGCGGTGAAGTCCGAACTGATGCGCCCCACGATCAGCTCCAGCACGAGCTCCAGCTGCGCGGCCGGCTGCGGGTTGTCCGCATTCAATGCGCGGCTCATCAGATCGCGCTGGACGCCTTCGCGGTACCCACTCAGCACTTCTGGAGCTTCCACGCTGCGGCCTGTTGACGCCATTTCCTGAAGCTGGTCGCAAAGCGAGCCGAGAATCACCAGGCGCTTCCACAGCGGGAAGGCGCGATATTGCAGCAGCCAGATGACGAACCCCCGTATCTCGCGAAAATGGGAGTAGGGTTTATCCGCGCTTTCGTCGCTGGTGCTAAGAACCGAAAGGTTTGCCAGGCGCGGGTCGTTCCGCGGGTGGTCCTCTGCATCGAATTCCATCGGGTTGGGATCGAGTAGCATCACGCGCGCCGCTTCCGGGCACGACAGGTCCAACGACCGTTGCAAAACATCGTCCACCATGTTCATCACGCGCGGATACTGGGAGCACATGATGGACAAGTATTCTTCGCCCAGCTTCTTCTGAATGGCGCACCAGCCTTCGGAAAGAAAAGGACAGGCCGGGCCCGAAAGGTTGATCCGCGCATAGTTATCGTCGCCGCCATTGGCCGCGTTGATGGTCACCAAGTCATGCAAGCGCGGGCCGAGTTCCGGATCGGCGCAACGCTCATAGGCTTCATAAGTGGCTTTATCGACGTTGACGATCCAACCGACGCAGCAGGTGTCCTCGCAATCGGCGCCGATGCAACGAAAGGCGTGGTAGGACCGCGGTTGGAGCCGTTTTACAGCATTAATTGAGCACCTTCAGTTCCGCTGCTCCTGACGTATTGTAATACTCGCGCAGGCGGCGGGCGGCGGCTGGACCGGTCACTTTCGCTAGTTCTTCCGCCGATGCCTCGCGAACGCGCTCCAGGCTGCCGAATTCGCGCAGCAGTTTGGCAATGGTCTTCGCGCCGATGCCGTCCACTTGTTCCAGCTCGGAGGTCAGACGCGCCGCGCCTCGACGCGTGCGATGGAACGTGACTGCAAAACGATGCGCCTCGTCACGGACCATTTGGATCAGGTGCAGCACCGGGGAATATCGATCCAGTTTGATCGGCTCGTCTTCCTGGCCATAGACATAGATGATCTCTTCGCGCTTGGCGATGGACGCAACCGGCTGATTGATTACGCCGATGGCCTCCAGCGCTTCCACCGCAGCGTGCAACTGGCCGAGTCCGCCGTCGATGAGGATCAAGCTCGGAAAAGGCTTGTTCTCCTGTTGCAGGCGGGAGTAGCGGCGCGTCACCACTTCGCGCATCGACGCGAAATCGTCGTTACCCACCACGGTGCGGATGATGAACTTGCGATAGTCCGACTTCTTCATCCGCCCGTCTTCCCACACCACCATGCTGGCCACTTTGTCGGTGCCCTGGATGTGCGAGATGTCGAAGCATTCGATGCGCTTGGGCGGATCGGGCAAGCCCAGCGCGTCCTGCATTGCTTCCTGGATGGCTTTCGACGACGGACGCATGACGCGGAAACGCTGCTGGAACGCGTGTTTGGCGTTGGTTTCTACCAGTGCGAGCAGCGCCTTCTTCTGCCCGCGCTGCGGCATCAGGATTTCTACCTTGTGGCCTTTCTTTTCGCTGAGCAGTTCTTCCAGCGCTTCGCGATCCTCGAAATCCACCGGTACGTGGATGCGGCTCGGGATGTACTGCTGGTCGAGATAAATCTGCTTGAGCAGCGACGAAAAGAATTCGTCTGGCTGGAATTCGAACAGATCTTCCCAGAAATATTCGCGCCGATCCACGATGCGGCCGTTGCGCACGTGGAACAGGTTGGCGGCCACCAGCGGCGGCTCGGCATGGTAAGCGAGGATGTCGATGTTATCGCCTTCGGCTGCGGCGATTTTCTGCTTCTCCTCCATCTCTTCGACGGTGGACATCAGGTCGCGCAATCCGGCCGCTTCTTCGAAGCGCTGCTCTTCGGACGCCTGCTTCATGCGCCCGCGTAATTCGCGAGCCAGATCCTTGTGGCGTCCTTCCAGGAACAGCTTCACGTCACGAACCGCGTCGGCGAAGGCTTCGTCGGTGGTTAAGCCCTGGACACAAGGGCCCAGGCAGCGATGGATGTGAAACTCCAGGCACGGATGCGTGTGGCTTCGCGTGAAATCCACTTTGCAGGATGGAACCTTGAAGTGGCGATGAATGAAATGCACCAGCCGGTGCGCCAGGTTGCCGGGGAAATAGGGGCCATAATACGTGGAGCCGTCCTTGATCAGGCGGCGCGTCACGTACACTCGCGGATATTTCTCCTTGGTGAGCTTGATGTAGGGAAACGTCTTGTCATCGCGCAGCAGGATGTTGAAGCGCGGCTTCCATTGCTTGATGAGCTGGTTTTCCAGCGCGAGCGCCTCTTTGTTGTTGTCTACCAGGATGTATTCGACGTCGCGTGCATTGGCGATCAGCGAACCGGTTTTGGTATCGGCCAGGCGGTCATCGTTAAAATAGCTGCGGACGCGGGCGCGCAGGTTCTTGGCTTTGCCGACGTAGATCACTTCGCCGTACTGATCTTTGTACAGATACACGCCAGGCAGGAGCGGAAGCTGGGCGGCTTTTTCCCGGAGTTCCATTGCGAGGGGGCTACTTCTATTGTCGCAGGGTATTTATTTGGGGAAGGGAGCGAGCCCGGGCTTGGCGCCCGGCGCCAGCGGCGAACGCGCAGTATTCATGATCATAGACAGGTAGGTGTAGTATCCTTCCAGACTCGCGGCTTCGACGATACCGGCTTCACCGAATTTTGCCAGCATGCTCGCGTAGGTCGGATCGCTGACGCTTTGGTTGTGCAAGAGCTCGGTACAGAAATCGTAGATCAGTGCTTCGTCTTCCGCCATGTGCTCTGGACGCCGCCCGTCTGCTATCGCCGCCAGGATTGCCGGGCTCAGCCCCGCTCTTCCCGCGAGAGTGCTATGTGCGGCCCACTCATAGTTATTGGTCCACTGGCGCGCGGCGATCATGATGGCAAACTCGGTGAGCTTCGGGCTCAACGCGCTATTGTTCGAATTGTGCAGGCGCAGTTCGAGCGAAGGAACCACCAGATCCGGCACGCGTAGCATTACCGACCACGGCGGCCCCGTCAGATCCTGCTTGCGCAGATCTTTGTAATCCTGAACAGCCTTTTTCTGCGCCTCCGTCATCCTCTCCGCGGGGATCGGGGGCATTCGATCTTGAGCGCACAGGCGGGCGCTCAGCGCGAAGCCGAAAATCAGAAGCGTCGAAACAAGTTTCGTCATGGCCGCACTCTCCTCGTTTGGTCCCAACAATTCTATCCCGGCGGAGATTCAATTTAAGATATACTCCACGGTGCATGGGAATCATCCGGACCGTTTATCTGGCCGCTCTTATTCTGGCAAGCGCCGGCGCCGCCTTGAGCCAGACGGGCATGAGGATGTACGTCATGGATTGTGCCACGTTGAAGGACCGGGATCCGGGCGCCTACGGTCTCAAACGGGACCAGGTGGCGTCAGTAGATATGTCCGATCCGTGCTTCCTCATCGTTCATCCCAAAGGGAAATTGTTATGGGACACCGGGCTGAACGACGCGATGTACGATCGCCCGGAGGGTGGCGGCGCGAAGCACGACAAAATCGACAAATCCTTGCGGAGCCAATTGGCCGCGATCGGATACGGGCCGGCAGACATCACCTACCTGGTGATGTCCCACGCGCACGGAGACCATTCCGGTAACGCCAACGATTATGCCGGCTCCACGTGGATTGTACAAAAAGCCGAGCGCGACTTCATGTTCAGCGATGCGGCCGCGAAGACATCGGCAAAGCCGGACCAGTACAGCAAGCTGAAAGATAGTAAGACCATCGTCATCGACGGCGACTATGATGTGTTCGGAGATAAGTCGGTGACGCTGATTTCGACACCGGGTCACACCCCAGGCCATCAGTGTCTCCTGGTGCGGCTTCCGAAAACCGGCCCGGTGTTGCTCTCGGGTGACCTTTATCACTTTCCTGGTGAACGCGAATTTCACACCTTTCCGACGGGAAGCAACGCGGATTACGTTGCTTCACGGGCGAAGGTGGAAGCTCTGCTCAAAAGCACCGGAGCGCAACTCTGGATCCAGCACGATATGGTCTCCAATCACAAGTTGAAGAAGTCACCGCAATACTACGAATAATGCCCATGCCCGACAAGCTCGCGTTCCTGGCCCTGATGGCGGGGATGAGCGGCATCGCGTTCGGTCAAACACCCGATTATCGAAAGCCATCGCCCGGCGAATGGCCTATGGTGGGCGGCGACTGGGGAAACACCCGGTTCTCTCCGCTTTCGCAATTAAACACGGCCAATGTGAAGACACTCAAAGGCGCCTGGATGGCGCGGTTGAATTCGGGATTCGGAGCGGGATTCTCGCAGCAGGCCACGCCCGTGATACAGGGCGGCGTGATGTACATCACCACAGGGCAGCAGGATATCTTCGCGCTCGACGCAAAGACCGGCGCCATCCGCTGGGAGTTTCGCCCGGAAGCCGATCCGAGGACGCCCGACAATAAAGCCAAACGTGGAGTAGGGCTGGGCGATGGAATGGTGTTCGGTGTTCTTACCGACATCCGCAGGCCCGTGCAAGAAACTGGCAAGGTTGAGCCTGTAACTTATTTACTAGCTCTCGATCAAAAGACCGGAAAGCTGCTGTGGAAGCACGAACTGGGCGAAGACGTTCCCAAAAACTTCCGCAAATACATCACAGCGCCGCCACTCTACTATAAGGGCCTGGTGTACATGAGCATCTCAGGCGGAGATGGCGGCCTGCGTGGACGCTTGACGGCGCACAATGCAAAAACCGGCGAACAAGTATGGCGCTGGAATGCGATTCCCAGTCCGGGCGAACCGGGCAACGAGACTTGGGAGGGCGAGTCCTGGAAAACCGGCGGAGGAGCGATGTGGGTGCAGCCGGCGCTCGATCCCGACCTCGGCCTTCTCTACGTGAACACCGGAAATCCCTGGCCGGATTACAACGGTTCCAAACGTGGCGGCCCTAACCTGTTCACGGATTCAGTGGTGGCTCTGGATGCCATGACCGGCAGTTACCGCTGGCACTATCAAACCGTGCATCACGATCTGTGGGACTTCGACATGGCAACGCCGCTCATTTTATTCGATCAGGTCTACGACGGAGAGATGCACCATGCACTCGCGGCTCACTCTAAGCAAGCTTGGGTCTACATCCTGGATCGCGTTTCGGGAAAACCACTGATCCCTGTCGAAGAAAAGCCGGTTCCGCAAGACCCGCGGCAGAAGACCTTAGCCACTCAGCCCATTCCTGCCGGCGATCCAACCGCTCCTCAATGCGGCGAGGCAGTCAAAGGCTATGAGCAAGGCTGCATGTTCACACCGCATTGGAGCGACACCAAGATCGCTCAACCGTCGGCAGCGGGCGATTGGGCGCCCGGCGCTTACGATCCACAGTCCGGATATTTGTTCTTCGCTACCGAAGTGGCCACGCGGCAGTTCAACCTCGCCTCGCGAACACCCATCGAAGGCACCCGGGAGTATGGTTTGATCACCGCGCTGGATTCGCGAACTAACAAGCGCATGTGGCAGAGCGAAGTTCCCTATCCCGCCGGCTTCGGAAGTGGACTGCTGGCTACCGCTGGAGGCCTAATTTTCCACGGCGGGTCCGACGGTTTCTTTCGCGCCTTCGATTCCAAGACCGGCCAGGAACTTTGGCGTTTCCAAACCGGCTTCGGTGCCGATGCACCCGCAGCAACCTACCAGATTGACGGTGAGCAATACGTCGCCATTGCGGCTGGCGGCAGCAGGGATGGATCGAGAGAAGCCAGAGGCGATATGGTCTGGAGCTTCAAGCTCGGAGGCCGATTGAATCCGTTAAATGGACCCCCGGCTCCTAGAACCATCGTGGGACCCGGAGTAACGCGGGTAGGCGGCGACCCGCAATAAGGTCTGGTTACTGGCGCTCACTTTTGCGCCGTCGTGGAAATCGGGACGTGCTTCTCCAGCATTTTCCGGCGCACCACTCCGCCGTAAACATTGCCGTCGGAATCCGCGCCCACGGCTTCGGCTCTGCTGTGTTCTTCTGTCGTGGATTCCATGTCCTCGATGAAGAGGTCAACCTTGCCGGTCTTAGCGCTGCCGATACGGATGCCTTTTTTCCAGCCCGGCTCGTCAGGTCCCCAGGATTCCGAATCGGCCACGTAGAGCCGATCGTCCGGGCTGATGAAGAGGCCGCTGGGACGTCCGAATTGCCGCCACTCGTCGAGGAAGCGCCCCTCCTGATCCATGATCACGATGCGATTGTTACCGCGATCGGCGATGAATAAGCGGCCTTCGGAATCGAACGCCAGGTTGTGCGGACCCATCAGCTCACCCGTGCCGCGGCCCTTCTTCGCGATGGTCTTGATCAGCTTGCCGTCTTTCGAAAACTTCACCAGCCGCGAGTTGCCGTAGGACGGTGCGTGGCCCTCCGCAACGAAGATATCGCCATTCGGAGCGATCGCAATGGAAGTGGGCTGATTGAAGCTATCGGGAGCATCCACAGGCGCACCGCCCTTGCCCAGCGTCATCAGAAGCTTGCCATCTTTGCTGAATTTGAAAACCTGATTGCCCTTGGACCCTTCGGCCTGTGCGTCGGAAATCCAGATGCTGCCATCCTTTTCCACCAGGAACCCGTGCGGAAAAAGGAACATCCCCGAGCCCCAGGATTCCAGTAGCTTGCCGGAGTGACGATCATAGATCAGCACCGACGGTTCGGTGCGTCCTGCGCAGGAATTTTCATGGCAGCGGCCGAGCACGTACAGCCGGCCGTCGGGACCCTCCTGGACGCCAGTAATCGCGGGCCACGTCATGCCCTTGGGAAGCTCCGCCCACTCCCGCAGCGTGCGATAAGGATTGGGCAGTTCGCTATTGGGCGGTTTGAAAGCCAGGTTAGGCGCCTGTCCATAGGCCGCTGCTCCCGACGCCAACGTGGCAACGGTGAGGACTAGCGTGGAAACGCTTGCTTTGGTCATACGTCGTCCCTCCCAATGTTGACGATGAAATACTCAGCGCGCGTGGCTCCGATATTCTTCGCATTGTGAAGTTCGTTCGATCCCATCACGCCTACGTCACCTGGGCCCAGCCGGTAGGGCTTGCCGGAGATAGTCAGCTCCATGGTTCCCGAGCGGATCAGCATCATCTCTTCGCGGAGATGCCGATGGGGCGGATGATTCACTTCACCTGGCGCGATGTCGCTTTGGTGCGATTCCATCTTGAAGCCAGTGTGTGTTTTGGCGGTGAACATCCGGCGCGATTTGTTCTGGCCGTTGACGGTGACCGGGATTTCCTGGTACAGAAACGCTTCGGTTTTCATCACCGGCAGCTTCTCGACGGAGTTGTCGGCGCCGCCATTCTGCGCACAGGCGTTGCTGGCCACGAGCGCTGGGAGCAACAAGCGCAAGTCTCTGCGGGAGCACTTCATAATCGGTCTCCTTCCGGCATGGAGCATACTATACATCTCCCGCGAGCCGGGTGTCAGCCTTACCGCAGCTTGCTCATGGCGGCTTCCTTATTGCAACTTCAGGAATCGCGGAAGACTCTCCGCGGAGCCGCCCACCGCTCGCGCCAGACTCAGCTTCGAAACGTTATGCGCAAACACGCTGTTGATGTAATCCAGCTCCGCGGACGCCACCGATGCCTGCGCTTGCGAGACTTCGACGGAATCCGTGATGCCGGCCTCGAAACGTTGCCGGGTCAACGCGAGCGTCTCGCGAGTGACATCGAGATTCTGGCGGGCCACCTCAACCTGGCTGGTGGCAGTTTGCAGATCGAGAAACGCGTTGCGCACCTGGCTCTCCACCAGGCTTCTCAGATCTTCGATTTCAGCCCTGCGTTGCGCCACCGCGGCATGCGCCTGCTCGATATCGCCTTCTGTATGGCCGCCTTGCCAGATAGGAATGCGGAGGGTTCCGGTGGCCGAGAACGTCCCATGCGATTGCGCCGGATTCTCTCCAATCACTCCGTAATCGGCGTTCACGGATAAAGAGGGAAGGCGTTCCGCGCGGGCGGCAGACAGGGAGCGTTCCGCGGCGCGTATCTGGGCATCGGCCGCTTTGATATCGGGCCGCTGCATGAATGCCTGCGCCACGGCGTCTTCCTCGCCCTGCACGGGCGCTTCGGCGAAAGGCACATCGTCGGACAAATCGTAGCGATCGTTAGGAGGCAGCCCGGTCAGCCGTGCCAGATTGATTTTCTGTTTCGCAAAATCGTTCTCGAGCGAAGCCAGGCGCTGCTTCTCGGTTAGCATCTGAACCTCGCTCTTGTCGACATCGATCTGAGCGAGCAGCCCGACCTTGCGTTGCTGGGCGGTCTGTTGATAGAGGGCGTCGGCCGTCGCCAGTTGCGCTTTGGCCGATTCCACCCGGGCCCGCGCGGCGATCACTTGAAGGTAAGCACCACCCACGGCCAGCACCACCATATCCTTGGAATCCTGCGCGGAGAATTGGTCGGCGTGAAGAGTCTCTTTCGCGGACCGGTAATTGTTCCAGGCAGTCATATCGGCGACGGTCTGCGTCAGTCGCGCGCGCAGGTCGAAATAGTTGAACGGGCCGACAATCGATGGAATCCCGAAGCCCGGGATAGGGGACGAGAAGCGCAAGCCGTCCGCGCGGAGATTCACCTGCTGCACACTCTCCGACAGGCTGCCGTTGACGTTGGGCATCAAAGCGCTCCGTGCAACCAAGGTTTGTCCATGGGCCTGCCGCATCGCGAGAGACAAGCCGACCGCGCCAAGGTTGTATTCCAGGCCGCGCGCCACGGCTTCCCGCAACGAGAGTTTCCCTGAGAACGGCATCTTCGAGGTGCTGAGCGAACTGCCGGAATAAGGTCCCGAGGCCTGGATGGATGGGTTGAGCGTGTTTACGCTGGTGGTGGTGCCCGCGATGGGCGATTGAGTTGCGGTCACCGCGCCCGATTCGCCCGTTCTTCCCGAGAGCGGCACCTGGTTTGCCAGCGTGCCTGTCGACTGGCCACCGGGAGCGCCGAACTGTCCGAAGGCCGTGGTCTCAAGGATGGCCGCCAACCACAAAGCGCCGGCGCCGATCAGGAAAGGTTGGATTCTTTTTGTCATTGGTTCGAACTAACTAAGTTGTTTCCGGAAGCGCCAGACGCTCGCCGAAACCATAATGAGCGTAAAGATGGAGAGCACCAGGAAGTTCGGCCACAGCGTTTCCATTCCACTGCCCTTGATCATGTTGGAGCGCGCAATCACGCTGAAGTGCCGTATGGGATTGATCTTGACCAGCGGCTGCAACCAGCCCGGAATGGCTTCCGCCGGAGTGATGGCGCCGGAAGCGGTGGTGAGCAGGGGATTGACGAAGAAGCTGGTCAACTGAGCTTGAAACGCGGAATGTGTGAAGGTTGCGATGACGGTCCCGATGCCGATACCGGAAAGAACGCACAATGCCGCGCCGCTCAGCAGGACCACGATGCCCCCGTGGAACGGCACCTCAAAAACAAACTTGATCATGGCCGTCGCGAACAGCACCATCAGGAAAAGTAGAAAAAATAGCGGGGCGATTTTCGCGACGATAATCTCATATGTCCCGGCCGGCGACATCAGCAATTGTTCGATGGTTCCAGCTTCCCGCTCCTTCACCATCGCAGTGGCCGCCACGATAGACCCGTTCAAGATCAACAGCAGGCCGAATATTCCGGCCACTACAAACCATGAGGCGACGAGGCCGGGGTTGTAGAGATAAGCTCCGGTGAGCCGCGCCACGCCCCGGTGGCTGACATCGGATACCGAGACCTGCATGAATCTGGAGTGCAGCCCTCCGTTGGTGAGATCGCCGTTGTAAGTCGCGATGACGCCTTCCGCGTAGCCCTGCGCGATGGCGGCGGTGTTGGCGTTCATCGCGTTCAGCAGCAGCTGCACCGTCACTGGACGACCGCGTTGCAGGTCTTTGGCGTAGCTGAAGGGAATCAAAACGCCGGCATCGATATCTCCCCGGCTGATTGCATCGCCCAGTTTTTGGACGGAATAATAATATCCGGCTAACTGGAAGCTTTTGCTTTCGGTCAACGTCGACGTCAACCCCCGGCTCTCCGGCGTCCGGCTGTCGTCAATGATTCCGAGTTTGAGGTTCGACACGGTTGCATTGAGAACCACGCTGAAGAGCAGCAACTGCAGCGTGGGCGGAATAATGAGCGACATCGCGAGACGCCGGTCGCGGCGGATTTGGGCAAATTCCTTGCGCAACAAGGCGCGCAAGCGGTAACTGAGAAAAAATTGAGCCAGTTGCTTCATAGTTCCCTACGCTTTCAATTGCATGCGGCGCATGTTGCGCCAGGCCATGGTATAGAAGACCGATCCGGTGAAGCCGATGATCAGGATCTTCCACCACTGCGCGGGCCAGCCTCCGCCCTCCAGCAGTGCGTCTCTCACCACGTCGATGTAATACCGGCCCCAGACGAAATTCGAGAGCCAGCGAATCTGAACCGGGATATTCTGGATGGGAAAAATCAATCCCGAGAGCATGAAGACGATCAGAAAGCCGAACAGCGCCACGGCCTGCATGGCCGCCGCCTGGTTGGGGATGGCCGAGCCGATCAGCGTTCCGAACGAAGACACGCAGAAGGCGTAAAGAATGGTGGCAACGATGAACGGTGTTGGGTCGCCCGCGAAGTTGAGGCCGAAGTAAGTAAATAACAAGGTGAGCAGCAGCAGGCATTCGCAGAAAGCGACGATCATGAAAGTGAAGATCTTGCCGAGCAGAAACTCGTGCGCGGAAATGCTGGACACATAGACTTGCAGGATGGTCTTCTGCTCGCCTTCCTTGGCCGATGCCAGTGTGGCCAGCAGAGGCGGAAAGAGCGACAGCACCAGCACGAAGATTCCCGGCCCGTAGAATTTTTTCGACGATCGCCCGGGGTTGTACCAAAAGCGAATCGCGGCCGAGACCGGTGCTACTGCCGCGCCACCGCCGTTATTGGCATTCCATGCAGTGGTAACTTCACTCGCGTAACCCGACAACAGTCTGGCGGTATTGGAATCGGAAGCGTCGATCAGCATCTGTACCGGCGAACCCACGCCTCGGGCAATGTCGCGTCCAAAGTGGGCCGGGATGATCAGCGCCGCGCGCGCCAGGTTCGAAGTGAACGCGGTTTCCGGTTGCCGGTCGGCCGCGAGTGGCACGATGCGGAATGTGTTCGACCCGCGGAACGCATCGATCAGCGTGCGCGAAGCCGGCGAATCGTCCAGGTCCTGCACCGCGATCGGAAGATCGGATACCGTGAGCGCGATCGCGGATCCCATCAGGATGAGTTGCGTCAAGGGCAGCAGCAGCGCAAGACCGAGGGCCATCTTGTCGCGGATGATCTGGGTCAGTTCTTTGCGTGTCTGGGCCAGGATTCTTCTCATAGGATCATTCCTCCACCGCCACTTTGCCTTCTTGGCGCGCTCTTTCCACCACGCTGATGAAGACGTCTTCGAGCGAGAAACGCCCTTCGCGCGCGTTGATCACGCGGACACCGTTCGCTTCCAAGGTCTGAGTGGTCGTTCGCTCCGCGGTTGCCGCGTCATCCTCGGTAATGATGTGCAGGCGCTCGCCGAACAAAGAAACGCGCCAGCGTTCGGTGTCGCTCTTCAGCAGGTCCATCGCGTACTGCGGCCGGTCGACGACGAACTCCAGCAGATGGCCGCCCTGCGCGCTCTTGATCCCACTGGGGCTGCCTTCGGTAACCAGTTCGCCGGCCACCATGAAGCCCAGACGGTTGCATTGCTCGGCCTCCTCGAGATAATGCGTGGTGACCAGAATGGCCGTGCCCGCATCGGCCAGCCGGTTGATCATCGTCCAGAACGACCGGCGCGCCAGCGGATCGACGCCCGAGGTGGGCTCATCCAGGAACAGGATGCTCGGTTCATGCAGGATGGCCGCGCCAAATGCCACGCGCTGTTTCCAGCCCTGCGGCAGGCTGCCGATCAATTGCCCTTCTTTTCCCTCCAACCCGGAGAAAGCCAGCACCCAAGCCATTTTTTCGGCGCGCTCGCGCTCGGGCACTCCGTAGACGCCGGCGAAGAATTCCAGGTTCTCGGTAATCGACAGATCGTCGTAGAGAGAAAATTTCTGCGACATGTAACCGATCTTCTGCCGCACCTCTCCCGACCGCAGACTGCCGCGCTGTCCCGCCAGTTGCATGTCGCCGTGCGTGGGAGGAAGCAGGCCGCACAGCATCTTGATGGTCGTGGTCTTGCCCGCGCCATTGGCGCCCAGCAGTCCATAGATCTCGCCGTACTGCACCTGGGCGGTGACATTCTTCACAGCGGTGAACGAACCGAATTGTTTAGTGAGGTTGGTAGCCCCGATCGCAATTTCGCCGCGCAGGCTGCGGTGATCGTGGCGGCCGGGAAACACCTCGTCATGCACTCGTTGTCCCAGGTTCCTCAACGTAGCTACGAAAGTGTTCTCGAGCGTCGGTTCGTCGAGCCTCAAATCGTCGATCACCAGCCCCTCGGCGCTCAGTGCCTGGTCGGCCACGCGCTTGGCCTCGTCCGGCCGGTGGGCCAGCAGGTCCAGCCTGTCGCCGAAGCGCTGCACGTCGATAATCTCCTGGTCGGGGCCCGCGATTGCGGAAAGCACGCGTTCAGCCAAGCCCAGATTCGAAGTATGGATTTCCATTCGCCTGGCGTGCATGCTGGCCCGCAGCTCTGCCGGAGTTCCCATCTTCCGGATCTCGCCCTGATGCATCAAGGCCACTCGGTTGCATCGTTCGGCTTCGTCCAGATAGGGAGTGGCCAGAACAATGGTCAGGCCTTCGGCGGCCAGGTGCGCCAGCGTATCCCAGAATTCGCGGCGAGACACGGGATCCACGCCCGTGGTGGGCTCGTCCAGCAGAAGCACGCGCGGCTCGGGAACTAACGCGCAGGCCAGAGCCAACTTTTGCTTCATTCCTCCGCTCAACTGTGCGGCCAGCCGATGCTCGAACCGGTCCATATCGAACATACGCAGGTAGCGGCGTCCGCGCGCCGTGATCTCATCGGGTGGCACGCGGCGCAGATCGCCGATGTAACGGATGTTTTCGGCGACCGTGAGATCCGGATACAGGCTGAAGGCCTGCGTCAAATATCCGGTATGCGATCGGGCTTCTCTGGCCACTACGCCGAATACTTCCGCGGTGCCGGAAGTCGCCTCCATCACTCCGGCCAGGATTTGAAACGTGGACGTTTTTCCCGCGCCATCCGGGCCGATCAAGCCGAAGATCTCGCCGTCTTCGATTTCGAGATCGATGCCGCGTACGGCATCCAGGTCACCGTAGCGCTTCCACAGATCGCGAACCCGGACGGCAATGCGTTTGGACCCGGCGCCCGGAACGCTCTGGGCTCCCGAAATGGAATCGGCGATCGTCATTTGTTGAACCGGCCCGCGGGCCAGACGTCGCCCTGGACGAGGATCTCGCCGTCCGATGGCATTCCGGGCTTGGCAAATCCGAGCGCGCCCTTGAGCAGCAGTTTGACGCCCACCACCTGCTTCACCCGGTCGTCACGGAAGTAGGTGTTCTCGGGCGTAAACGTGGCCTGTGGATCGATGCGCTGCACCATAGCATCGATCGGTTTGTCGGGCGCGGAATCCAGATACACGCGCGCGGCCTGGCCGATCTTCACTTTGCCAATCTGCCCTTCCGGCACGAATCCGCGCAAATACACTTTGCTCATGTCGAGCAGCGTCACGATGGCGGTGCCGGCGGTGACCACTTCACCTGGCTCCGCCGCGCGTGTCATCACGGTCCCGTCGAAGGGCGCAGTGACGATCAGATCCCGCCGGTTAGCCTCCGCTTCCGCCAGTTGGAACTGGGACTGTTGTGCGGCAGCGTTGGAGGAAGCGATCTCCGCCCGCTGCTGGTCAATTTGTTTGCGAACGGTATCGGACTGGAAGGCGCGAATGCCAGGATTAGAGAGGTTGGCTTGGGCTGTGGTCAGCGCGCCGCGCGCGGCTTCCAGACGCCGGCGAGCGGCAGCCACGGCCGCGGTCTGCTGCTCGGCCGTCGTGGATGCCTGTTTGCCCTGCCGTTCGGAGACCGCGCCGGTTTTCACCAGCTTTTGATAGGCATCATTATCGAACTGCGCCAGACTGAGGGAGGCTTGCTGCTGGGCGAGATCTGACTCGGCGGCTGCCAGGTCCGCTTCCGCCTGCCGCACGCGGCCCGCCGCGTCCACTTTGGACTGCTCCGCCATTAATTCGTTCTGCTGCAATTGCTGCTGATAAACCGCAATTTGATCGTTGGCCGATTTCGCTCTCGCCTCGGCGCCCAACAGAGCGGCACGGGCCTGGTCTTCACGCGCGCGCACTTGTACGTCGTCCAGAACGGCCAGCGTGTCGCCGGCTTTGACGGTGTCGCCTTCACGGACGCGGATTTCAACGATGCGCCCCTCCGTTTTCGGCGAGACCGCCGAATCGTCGCCCTCAATGCGGCCGCTCACGGTAACGATGCTTTGGGGAATCGCCGGGTTCGCGAAATAACCTCTCCAGATGAAAAACGCAGCGACTCCCAACACCACAATGATCAGCGGAAACACTTTCCGGCGAGGGCGCGGGGCGGCCAGTGATTTAGCCGGGGATGGTGCGGCGATGGTCTTGGGCGCTGTTTCTTGTTCCGTCATGTCTTTCGTCGTTTCTTTCTTTTAGATGGGCTTTTCGAAGGACTCTTCAATTTGGCTGGCGTACGCGCGATCTGATGAATCCCCGCCAGGGAAAAATCCGCGATATGCGTTGCGATCTGCTCGACCCGCTCCGGATTCAATTTCAATTCCGGCCAGATTCGCGAAACCACGTGACGCGCATGCGCGTAATGGACAACTTGAGCGATGACGCTGTGCGTCACAAGCCGAACCTGATCGTGGTCCCTATCGAAATCGAGCATCCGGCCGATCAGCATGCGGAAACGATCGTAAATCGGCCGCATGGTCTCGTCGATCACGCTCGCCATTGCGGGAGTAGGCTGCGCGAATTCGTGCATCATCAGACGGAAATGCCATGCGGGACGATCGGCGCCATAGATTTTGAGGAGCATGGCGCGGATCAGTTCGCGAAAAGCCTTCTCGGGAGGCGCCGCGCTGTCGATCGCCTTGTGGATGATCTCGTTTCCCGACGCGCAGATCGAATACCGCAGAACTTCGGTGTACAACTCTAGTTTGTCGCCGAAATGGTAATTCACCAGCGCGATGTTGACGCCGGCGCGGGCGCATATCTCGCGCACCGTCGCGGCCTGGAATCCGGATTCGGCAAAAACCTGCCCTCCGGCGTCCAGCAGCTTGGCGCGCGTGTCTTCCGGCAGAACAGCCGGCTTGGTCCTTATGATCGGGCTGGCCATGTAAACAGTAGTTTAAAATGAATGTTTAATTCTGTCAAGAGAACAATCGGACAGTGTGTCGAATGTAAGAACTTAAGACGCGCCGGCTAGGAGCAGGCCCGAACCATCTCAATCAGCACGGTCCGCACCTCGCTCCGGTCCTTTACTTCCCTGGGGAACGCGATCCGGCGTCCATGGATGCGGTCGCCGGTTTTCAAACGCACATGAAATCCCAGCCGGTCCACGGCGGTCATGAATGCTTCGTCCGGCTGCTCTTGGCTCGCGTGGCGCGCGATGCGCAGCAGTGCGTCGGCATGGTCCTGATTCATGTGCTCGAGGATTCCGGCCGCGGCGCTGGCCAACGGATCGGGCGCCGCGCGGGCGTAGTCCTCAGCGCTAACCCACCCCATCACGCCGAAGCCGCCGATGAAATAAACGCCATCCACGTTAAGCCTGTAATAAGCGAAATCGTTGTAGTCCTGCCAGTGTCGTGCATTCTCGTAGTTGGCGAGATAGAGATCACGCACTTCGGCCGCATCCACCACATGCGCGGCGCCGACCAGTGTGAGGCGAGCGGCTCCCAGCGGATCTCCAGCGACGTCGGGCTGAGTGATCAGCAGACTGGCATGAGGGTCCTGATTCAAATTTTGCGTGTGCATGGCCATGCTGCTGATGAAGAAAACGGGCCGCCCCCGAGCGTCCACCGCGAAAGGCATCATCGATCCGAAGGGGAAACCCGGAAACTTGCGCGAATGGGTGGATAGGCTGCCGATGCGCCCAATTGAGGCGAGCGTGCGGGCGCGCTCAGCGAGCGATGGCTCGGGTATGCCGGAAGCCGCGGGACCAGGGCCAGCGTGCTGATTCACGTCCCTTATTTTCCCACCAGGTGCTCAAAGTCCTTTTCATTCTCGTCGCAGACGTACTCAATCAGCTCGGTGTCGGTGAACGTGAACTCAAGATTCACGGTCCACGGTTTGGTGTAGGCTTTCGGGTCGTCGATGGTGATCGCATTGTCGATGTGCCCAAAGTCGCGGCGATGAAATCGTTCCGTCAGATGCATTGCTTCGGTCCCTGGATGGCCGCTGTTGTCGAGCCAATTATTATCGACAAAACCCTTGGATTCCACTACCAGCGTGTCGCCATCCCAATGGCCAACCGAATATCCCATCCAAGTAGGATTGGGATCTTTCGGCAGCGGACGTCCGTCCGTGAAGATCTGGCGATAGCTGTGCAGCGCTTCATAGAGAATCACGATCATGCCGTTGCTGTTCAGAATCTTGAAGGGATACGGAACCACGTTCTCGCGCGGGACGCCGGACAAGACGCAGCGGCCCTGTGGATCCTCTTTGCTGTTGGTAGCCACGCGATGCTGGTACAGCTTCTCAGCCCAAGGCTGGAACGAAAGCTCGCCGGGCTTCAGATCCCTGGCGATATTGCCGGTGTAGCCCGCGCGCGTCATCCAGACTCCAGAGAGGTCCGGTTTGCCGTCCGCTGTTTTCGGAACCGGCGCGGCGAGATTCGGTTTACCATCTGGCAACCGCGGAGTCCCTGGAGTGGGGTAATTCAGCCACTGCGCTGAAAGAGTGGAACACATCAGGCCAACGACAATCGCAAGAGCGCTACGCATACTTGGCTCCTTTCTATCTGGACGCCTGCGCCGCAAGGGTTGCGTCGTAGACAATCCGGCCTCCAACCATGGTTATCATCGGCTTAATATTTTTGATCTGGTCCGCCGGAACGGTGAGGTAGTCGCGATCCAGCACCAACAGGTCCGCCAGCTTGCCCGGCTGAATGGAACCTAAGTTGTCTTCCTGAAACACCAGATATGCATTTTTCCGAGTGTGCGCGATCAACGCGTCCTCCCGGCTGATGGTCTGCCGGATCACCTTGGCGCCACCCACCATCTTGCCGGTAACGGCGAAATACAACGTGGTGAATGGCAGGGTTTGATTGGCCGCGGTCCCGTCGGTTCCGAATCCCCATTGAATGCCGCTGTTCTGGATGGTGGTGAGCGGAGGCATATCGTATGCGCCGTCTCCGAACTCGTCGTGCATAATTCCTCCGTTGATCACGGCCCACGGGTGCACGGCGGCGTACATCCCCAGATTCTTCATGCGATCCAGCTGCCGAGCGTTGATCTGGTTTACGTGCGCAAAAGTCCAGCGCAGACCCTTAATGGGATGTTCCTTGTTGATGGCCTCAATCTGGTCCAGGAATGCATCAATCGTATCGTGCAGTTCGGCGTGCACGTGCAGCGGCAAGCCGTCCTTAGCGATCTCCATCGCCATACGGCGCCACTGCTCCAGTTGGTCGGGTCTCGGATCGGACTTTATGGCGAACATCGGATCGTGCAGCGGACCGTAGACGCTTTCTCCAAAAAAGATATTGTCGATAAAACTGTCGCCCTGAAACAGCTTCATCTTCGGCACTTGCGCCAGCGCGCGATCCACCTGCTCGGGAGTTCCTCCCGCTGCGCCCTCGATACAAAAGATTCGTACATTGAGCCGGCCTTCGGCCTTCCACTTTTGAAAAATCGCCAGGACATCGGGGACGCAGCCAGGAACGCCTACCGAGGTAAGGCCCGCTCGATTCACGTGTTCCACCAGCGCCCGGCTGCTGGCCTCCAATTGCTCCGGCGCTACCTTCGGAAGTTTTGCGGCCACCGGACGAGTGGCTGGGATGTCACCCTGGATGATCCCCGTAGGCTTTCCGCTGGCATCGCGCTTGATGGAACCGCTCACGAATTCCGGCGGGTCCGGCTTGTTCGCTTCAATCCCCAGAGCCTGCAAAGCCTTGCTATTCAAAAAAACTTGATAGTACGATTCCTGGAGCGACACCGGATTGTCCGGTGCTATCTGATCCAGTTCTTCGCGCGTGAAAAGCTTTGGATCGTCCGTAAACTGATTATGGGTCCAGCCACCGATGTTATAGACCCACTCCCCCGGCCCCGCTGCTTTCGCCCGTGCGCGCAGCATCTCGACGGCCTGTTTTCGGGATTCCATGCCATCGAAGCGAACTTCCCGTAGCCAGGTAGCGGCTGCGCGCAGAAGGTGCATATGATTGTCGATCAACCCGGGAGTGACGGACCTACCCAGCAGATCGATCCTTCGGGTGTTCGGTCCGGCCAGCTGAGCCATCGCCTGGTTGCTGCCAACGGCCACGATGCGGTCGCCTTTGATAGCAACCGCCTGCGCAATGCTAAAGCGCTCGTCGACGGTAATGATTTTTCCATTCGACAGGATCAGATCCGGCGCCGGCTGCTGCGCACGCAACAACGAAGTTGCGCCCGCAATCGCGAGTAGCACCAGCGTCCGGAAAGCACGTGTTTGAGAGGTGCGCATTTTGGTACCTGGTAGATTATAAGCGCGGATCTGGCGTCGTGTAACCTGGACGCATGAGCCAGCCCGACACCCAACCCGTCACGCAACCCAGCCTGATCGAATTGTGGGAGGAGCACACCAAGTACGAATTTGCCGTCCGCGACACCGACGCCACCATCGCCACCATGGTGGACGACGCTTACGTGAATCATATTCCCGTGATGACCGGCGGCTATGGAAAGCCCGCGCTGCGCCGTTTTTACTCCCAGGATTTCATCTCGAAAATGCCTCCCGATACCGAGTTGAAGCCCATCTCGCGCACCGTCGGCGCGGACCAGCTGGTCGACGAAATGATCTTCTCCTTCACCCACAGCATGGAGATGCCGTGGATGCTGCCTGGCATCCCTCCCACCCACAAACGCGTTGAAATACCGCTGGTGGCCATCGTCCATTTCCGCGATGGCAAGTTGGCCCACGAGCACATCTACTGGGACCAGGCCTCTGTCCTCAAGCAAATCGGGTTGCTCAGCGATGAGTCTCTGCCCGTCTACGGTTCCGAAACAGCGCGCCGCGTGGAAGCCGGAAAGCTTGCTAAGTAAGGGAGCTTGAGATGAATCACAGTACGGATCGCATCCTGACCACGCATTGCGGCAGTTTGCCGCGTCCCAAGGATCTTCTGGACTTGATGAAGGCCAAGATTAACGGAGATCCCTATGATGCCGGCGCTTACGCCGCGCGCATTCGGAGCGCAGTCTGTGAGATTGTGCGCCAGCAAGTGGACTGCGGAATTGATGTTCCTACCGACGGCGAGCAGGGCAAGCAAGGCTTTTTTGCGTACGTGAATGAACGCCTGACCGGCTTTGAGCCCAGGCCCGGTCCTCGCCCCGCCATGTTCGAGGCGGAAGTGCGGGATTTTCCCGAGTACTACAAACAATACTTCAGCACCGCGATGCTGGGCGTAACCATCGCGCCTCTGGTCCAGTTCGCGTGTACCGGCCCGGTGTCCTATCGTGGACAGGACGCTCTGCTCCGGGATATCGACAACCTCAAGGCCGCGCTGCACGGATTAGAGCCAAGCGATGTGTTCCTGCCGGCCGTGGCGCCGAGCGGCGTTGGAAAGAACGAATATTACCCGAGCTACGAAGCATACATGCTCGCCGTAGCAGAGGCTCTGAGCACCGAGTACCGCGCGATCGTCGAGGCTGGTTTTCTGCTGCAAATCGACGATCCGTTTCTCACTGAGCTTTACAGTTACTCATCCCTGAGCGCCTCCGATCGCCGGAAAACCGCCGAAACATATATAGCAGCGCTCAACCACGGCCTGCGCGGCATTCCGCCTGAGAAGGTCCGTTTCCACACTTGCTACGGGATCAACGAAGGGCCGCGTGTGCACGATGCGCCGCTGAAGGACATGTTGGAAGTGATTCTGAAAGTGAATGCGGGGGCTTATTCGTTCGAGGCCGCGAACCCACGTCACGAACATGAGTACCACGTGTTCGAAAATGTGAAGCTGCCGGATGGGAAGCTCATCATACCGGGCGTAGTCACACACGCGAGCAACATCGTGGAACATCCCGAGCTCATCGCCGAGCGCATCGTTCGTTTTGCCCGCTTGGTGGGACGCGAGAACGTAATCGCGGGAACCGATTGCGGCTTCTCCTCTCAGGCAACTTATCAGCCTGAGATCCATCCGTCGGTGGTGTGGGCCAAATTCCGGGCCATGGCGGAAGGCGCGCGCCTGGCCACCCAGCAGCTTTGGACTTAAGCAACACAGGTCATTCCAAAACGGCCCATCACCAAAACTGATAGCTATCATTCGGGGACCGTATCGACGCCGCGAGCGTTGGACGTTATCCTTTGAATGTCTGCTATTTCAGTCCGACCCCATGAACCGTAGGCACCATTTCTTATTCGCCGCCCTATCCCGTTTGGCGCTGGTTCTGGCGTTGTGCGGAGGATTGGCGCAATTCGCGCGCGGGATGGAAAGCCCCGTTGCCGACGCGGCAATGAATGGCGATCGCGCAACCGTGCAGGCGCTATTGCGGAAGAATGCGGATGTCAACGCACCGCAAGCCGACGGCGCCACGGCGCTCCAATGGGCCGCGTACCGCGACGATCTCGTACTTGCCGACTTGCTGATTTCAGCCGGCGCAAACCCGAAAATAGCCAATCGCGAAGGCGCCACCGCGCTCCAACTCGCAGCGCTACGTGGCAGCGCCTCCATGATCGAGAAGCTGCTGAATGCAGGGGCGGATGTCAATGAGCACGGCGTGAATGGCGAGACGCCGCTCATGTTCGCAGCCAGAAACGGGAGCCTTCCGGCGCTCGATCTGCTTTTGAAGCGCGGCGCCAGGCTGGACGCCAGGGAATCGCTGCGCGACACCACCGCTCTCATGTGGGCCGTGGAACAAAAACACGTCGATGCTGTCCAACTGCTGATTCAGCATGGCGCGGACGTTGGCGTCGCGTCCGGCCCCGATTCTAAAGGTGGTACGGCGTACCTGGCTCCCAACATCGAGCAGCGCGAGGCGCAGGAAAAACTGATTCGCAAAGTGCGAAGTGTCGCCGGTTTAGATGAAGCCGCGATTGCCGCCGCATTCGGCATGGCGCAAAACACCAAGGGCGGCGGACTAACCCCGCTGGTACTGGCCGCGCGGGAAGACTGCTTGGAATGCGCCCGATTGCTGGTGGACGCTCATGCTGACGTCAACCAGACCACGCGCTATGGATGGACTGCGCTGCTGACCGCCGTGCAGAATCGGCACTACATGCTTGCGTCCTATTTAATGGATCATGGGGCCGATCCCAACATTGCCAATCATGGCGGTTGGACGCCGCTCTACCTGGCAGTTGACAACCGCAACATCGAGGGTGGCGATTACCCGGTGCGCGTGCCTGATATGGACTCGCTGGCGTTCATCCAGCTTCTCATCGGCCATGGCGCGAACGTAAACGCGAGAATCTGCGGCGCCGAGTCCACAGCCCAGCGCTGCAAGGGCGACAGCACCGAAACGCGAACTATTTTCACCATGCAGTGGCTCTATGAAGACGGTGCAACGGCATTTCTGCGCGCCGCGCAATCCGGTGACGTAACCGTGATGAAGCTGCTTCTCGAGCACGGAGCAGATCCCAAAATCGCCACATCCAATGGCGATACCGCGCTGATGGTGGCGGCGGGAATCGGCTGGGTAGACGGCGTGACGTACGAATGGTCCGATGCCGAAAGTCTGGAAGCGGTCAAGATGTGCCTGGACCTTGGCATCGACCCCAACAGCGTCGATCAAGACGGGCGCACTGCGCTGCACGGCGCCGCGCACAAAGGACGGAACCAGGTGGTTGGCTTGCTGGTTGAGCATGGCGCTAAACTCGACGCCCGGGACAACGGCAGCCGCGACACCTTCACCGGCTCGCTCGAAGGTCACAGGTGGATGCCAATCGATTATTCACGGGGCTTGGTGCGCGTGGGCGTCCAGTCCGCCGTCGCCCGGCCGGAGACGGAAGCGCTTCTGAAGAAGCTCATGGAGGAACGTGGCATCCCGGTCCCCGCCGCCACCGGCAGTTCCATCTGCATCACCGATCTCTGCAAAGGAAGTTCGCCCCAATGAATGTGCCTTGTTTCCATCGAACCAGCGCTGTCGCATTAACAGCGTTTCTCGGACTGTTGCTCGCGACGCCAATGTGGCCTCAGGCCGCTCCACCGAATGCTGGAACCACCGCGGCAAAGGCAGCGCCTGCACCCGCATGGCCGCCCTCCGGACCAACACCGAAGACCACCGATGGCAAACCGGATCTCTCGGGCGCCTGGGCGCCGAACGCCATCCGTCAGAACGTCGATTTGGTCGCTACCGGTGTCGTTGTCCCGTTCCAGCCTTGGGCGGAGAAGGTGTACAAGGAACACAAAGACAACATTTCGCGAGACGATCCCGAAGCGCGTTGTTTGCCTCCTGGAGTGCCGCGTATGACTACCACGCCTTATCCATTTCGAATCATGCAGACGCCAGGCCTGACGCTCATCGTCTATGAGGGTGGCGCGCACGTCTGGAGACAGATCTTCACCGATGGACGTCCGCACTCGGAAGATCCCAATCCTTCCTGGCTCGGAGAATCCATTGGCCGTTGGGATGGCGACACGTTTGTGATCGACACCATTGGGTTAAACGGCAGGACTTGGCTGGATGAGGCGGGCTTGCCGACCACCGAATCGTTGCACGTGATTGAGCGCATCCGCCGGCCTGATTTCGGGCACCTGGAGATCGAAAACACGGTTGACGATCCAAAGGCCTATACCAAGCCTTGGACGTTCACCACTCACCCGGTAATGCTTAAGGGCGAACTGATGGAGTACATCTGTCAGGAAAATAATCGCGACGTCGAGCACCTGGTAGGAAAGTAACCGCGGCAAGCGGATTGGATGGCTGGGAGCGCTCCAGCACCGAGCCGCTCCCAGGAATCTCTACGCTAATTGCTTCTTGATGGGCAGATCGCGGATCCGTTTGCCGGTGGCCGCGAAAATCGCATTGCAAATGGCCGGCGACATGGGCGGAACGCCGGGCTCGCCAACGCCGGCTGGTGGAGCGGAGCTCGGCACAATGTGAACGTGCGTCTCCACGGGCGCTTCGGTCAGGCGAGAAACAGGATAATTATTGAAGTTGCCCTGCACCACCCGCCCATTGGCGGCCGTGATTTCTCCCATCAACGCGATGCTGGTCCCGAACACGGAGGCGCCTTCAAATTGCGAGCGAACGCGATCGGGATGAATCACCTTGCCGGTGTCCAGAACCAAGTCCACGCGTGGAATCCTCACCTGACCCTTGTCCACCTCTACTTCGACGACGGCTGCGACATACGTCAGGAAGCTGCGGTGCACGGCAATCCCAAACCCGCGCCCGTTTCCAGACTTCTTCTTCGCCCAGCCAGACCGTTCGGCTGCGATTTCAACCACACGCCGCATCCGCGCGATATCGAGAGTATAAGGATCCGCACCTTTGCGCTCGGCTGGCGGGCGCAGATCGATCTGTCGCGGCTTGCCCAGCACATCTAGAAGATATTCGACGCGATCGCGCCCCGCGGCCGCCGCCAGTTCATCGGTGAAGGACTGCACGGCGAACGCGTGTGGAATGTTGGCCACCGATCGCATCCAGCCAATACGGATTTTCGTATCCGCTGGTCCGCATTCCGCACGAAAGTTTGCCAGATCGTACGGGACGTCGTTCCATCCCATATCCAGCTCGAATGTCCCATATTTGGCCGCGACATCGTCCTGCGATCCGATCGGAGGGAACACGCTGCGCTGCAACCAGGCCGTGGGACGCCCTTTTTCATCCGTCGCTGCCTTCATGTACATGGCCGCCACGGCATGATAAAAGTCGAAGCGGATATCGTCCTCGCGGCTCCAGACCACCTTCACGGGTTTGCCCAGTTGTTTGGAGAGTATGGCCGCCTCGGCGACATAATCCGGTTTCGATTTGCGCCCGAAACCACCGCCCAGCAACGTAACGTGGCAGAGGACATCCTCTGGCTTAATGCCCAGAGCCTTCGCCACCGTGTCTTGCACGGCCTGCGGATTCTGCGTTGGCGCCCATGCCTCTACCTTGCCGTTCTTGAACTCCGCTATTGCCACCGGCGGTTCCATCGAAGCATGCGCCAGATGCGGCACGTAATATTCCGCTTCATGAACCTTGCTGGCCTTCTTGAACACGGCGTCCACGTCGCCATCGTTGCGCGCCACTTTGCAAGCTTGTCGCGCCGTGTCTCGCAGCGTCTTCTTGTACGCGGCAGAATCAAAGCTGGCGTTCGGCCCCAGGTCCCAATCGATTTTGAGTTTCCTGCGGCCTTGCATCGCGGCCCAGGTATTGTCGGCGATTACCGCGACGCCGCCCACCGGCTGAAAACCATAGGGCGGTTTGAATGCCGGGATGGTCAGCGTCTTCGAAACGCCGCGGACCGCGCGCGCTTCGCCATCGTCATAGCTCTTGAGCTTTCCCCCGAACACGGGCGGGTGTTCGATGGACGCATAAACCATGCCGGGCACTCGTGCGTCCATGCCGAAGGTCGCTTTGCCTTCGAGAATGTTGTCCAGATCCGCGATCGGCACGTCCTTGCCGACGTAGCGATATTCAGCCGGAGACTTGAATTTGAGTTGCTCTTTCTTGGGCATCGGCTGTTTCGCAGCCAGGGCGACCAGTTCGCCGAAGCCCAGCTTCCGATTGGATTTCGCGTGCACCACTTCGTGATTCCTGGCCCGGCATTCGGCCACCGGTACGCCCCATTTCGAGGCGGCCGCGCTCTCGAGCATCATGCGCGCCGTAGCGCCGGCCTCGCGCATGGGGTCATAAAAGTCGCGAATGGATTCTGAGCCGTCCGTGTCCTGGCTGCCATATTTCTTATCGCCGATGGCCTGCTCGATTTTCACTCGCGCCCAGTCCGCTTCCAGCTCTTCGGCCACAATCATGGGCAGAGCCGTGCGGATACCAGTGCCCATTTCGGAGCGATGCGCAATGATGATGACGCGTCCGTCGGGTTCGAGGCCCAGGTAAACGCTGGGCTGCCATGTAGCGCTGCCGCTCGGGGCGGCCGATGTCTTCAGAGGCAGGACACTTGCGCCCAGCACCAGCGCGCCAGTGGAGAAAACACCGCCCAGGAAATCGCGCCGGCTGACGACTGTTATCGTTTTGGACTTCATGCTTTCGGCTTTCATGCTTTCACCCCAGCCGCCATCTTCACCGCTTGCCGGATCCGTTGATACGTTCCGCATCGGCAGATGTTCCCCTGCATCGCTTCGTCGATATCGCGATCCGTCGGCGTTGGTTTTTGCGCCAGCAGCGAAGCGGCTTGCATGATCTGCCCGGCCTGGCAATAGCCGCACTGTGGCACATTCACCGCTCGCCAGGCTTTTTGCAAAGGATGATCGCCGTTCGGATTGAGCCCTTCGATGGTGGTGATCCGCTTGCCGGCCACGTCGCTCATGTTCGTGACGCAGCTGCGGGTTGCTTTGCCTTCCACGTGTACGGTGCAGCAGCCGCATAGCCCCATCCCGCAACCGAATTTCGCGCCGGTCAGTTCCAGCAAATCGCGCAAATACCACAGCACTGGCATCGCGGGATCGCCATCATATTCTCTGAGCGATCCGTTCACTGTAAGTTGAATCATTTTTGTTCCTCGCTTTTTGCCCGGCTTTGTGCCCGGCTTTGTGCCCCACTGGGGGCGTCATGTTGAGCGTGGATCGGATCAACCCAGCGCACAAGGCTCGGCTCCTCCACAGGTTCGATGTCCAGGTTAACAACTACTGCTTCGTTGTCGCTCCGGACCAGCACACACTCCAGAGTCTCCACGGGGGACGCATTGATCTCCTGGTGCGGCACGTACGGCGGAACATAAATAAAATCGCCCGGCCCCGCCTCAGCCGTGTATTCCAGACGATCACCCCAGCGCATGCGGGCACGGCCGCGCACCACATAAATGACGCTTTCGAGCGCGCCATGGTGATGAGCTCCGGTTTTGGCGTTGGCGAAGATGCTGACCGTTCCGGCCCAGATCTTTTGGGCGCCCACGCGGGCGTGGTTGATCGCTGCGGCGCGGTTCATTCCCGGCGTCTGCGCCGTGTTGGTGTCGAGAGAACCGGCCGGAATCACTCTTACACCTTGAGTCTTCCAATCCACCTGTTCAGCCTCGCCCATATCGCTCCAGTTTAACCGACTTTGCACAAGTCAACTAGACCGCGTGTTAGCTTGGCAGAATGAAAGCGAAGTTGGTACTGGCAGTGCTGGTGGCACCGCTAGCGTGGCCCTTGCTCGGCGCCGCGCCCGATTATCAATTACAGAAGATCGGCAACGGAATCTGGGCGGCTATCGTAAGTGACGAGGGATTGGCCGGCGGCAACGCCGGATTCGTGATCGGCGATGACGGCGTCCTGGTGATCGATACCTTCCAGGACCCGCGGCCCGCCAAGGCGCTGCTCGCCGATATTCGTAAGCTCACGCCCCTGCCTATCCGCTTCGTGGTCAACACGCATTATCACTTGGACCACGTCAACGGCAACGACGTATTTGCCGCGGCCGGAGCCACCATCGTCGCGCATCGCAACGTACGCGCCTGGATGCGTACCGAAAACATCAAGATGCTCGACCCTCCCGTGACGCCGGAGAAGAAGGCGCGTGTCGAATCACTTGCGCTTCCCACGGTGGTCCACGACAGCCACCTCGATCTCTATCTTGGTTCCCGACGCATCAACGTTCGTTATTATCCCGGCCATACGGGCGGCGATTCCGTTGTTTGGATCCCGGACGCGCATCTGGTGTTCTGTGCCGACATGCTGTGGAAACAGCACGTTCCCAACCTGATCGATGCCACCACCAAGGCGTGGGTGGAATCGCTGGATGCGATGCAAAAGGATTACGGGCCATCCACGTGGGTGCCGGGACACGGCGGGATCGCGAACGCTCAAGACGTGCTGGTCTTCCGAAAATATCTCGCCGACTTGCGTACCAACGTGCGGCTCGAAGCGGCTGCGGGGAAATCGGGCGATGCATTGGTTCAGGCGCTATTGCCGGGCCTCAAGTCCACTTACGGGAAATGGGGCTTCTTCAACGACTACGCCGGCATCGGTATCCAACAAACCGCGCAAGAAATGTTGGGGACGAAACGGCTTCCGCCTAATCCCGCGCCATAGCCTCCAAGGCTGCTGCTTTCGCAGGATCCAGAAAAATGGTCTGGTGCGCGATGCGTGCCAGCGACGCGCGATGCGTGATCAGAATCGCGGTGCGGCCCTCGGCCACGCGAACCAGCGTCTCGGCAATCGCTCGCTCATTGGCTTCATCCAGCGCCGATGTCGGTTCGTCCAGAATCAAAACTTTCGGATTAGCCAGGAGAGCCCGGGCCAGTGCGATGCGCTGCCGCTCTCCGGCGGAAAGTGTCTGCCCGCGCTCGGCGATCACCGTGTCGTAGCCCTCAGGCAGCGCCAGGATCCTTTCGTGAATCGACGCAGCCCGTGCCGCACTCACGATCTCATCTTCGCTGGCTTCCGGCCTGCCGTAGGCGATATTCTCGCGAGCGCTGGCGTGAAATAGATAGGGCGCTTGATCCACCAGCAGCACGGCATGCCGCAGGTCGGCGAGCGGAAGATCGCGCACATCCCGCCCGTCCACCCGGATGGTCCCGGCGTCGGGATCGTAAAACCGAACGAGAAGATCCGCCAGCGTCGACTTGCCTACGCCGCTTGGGCCTAGAATCGCGCAGATGGTCCCGGGCGCCACCCGGAACGAGAGATCGTCCAGCACGGTTTCGCCCCCATAGCCGAATGAAACGTGATCGAACTCAATCTCGCCGCGTGGATGCACCAGAGGCTTGGCGTCAGGCCGATCGACAATCTCGGCGCGCGTATCGAACAATTCCCAGACCCGCGATAAAGAGACGCCGCCAGTTACCAGATTGCTGTACAAACCCATCAGGTTTTGCACCGGCGAAAGCAACCGGAGGTGGTAGGACATCACTGCCACCAGCGCTCCAATGGTCAATTGGCGATCGATCACCAGCTTGCCGCCGTAAAGAAAAATCGCGGCCGTGGACAGCGACAGAATGGTGCCGGGAACTGCCCCCGACAAAAACGACATGAGCTGCATGCTCATCAGCGCGTCAAGAAAACTCTGGTTCCGCGCGCGAAACCGGTTCACCTCGCGCGATTCAGCCCGCGCCGTCACAACTAATCGGATGCCCAGCAGCGTTTCGAGCAGAAAGCTTCCGATATCGGAGCTGCGCTCGCGTACCGCCCGCACGCGCGCCGCCAGACGATGCTGATAATGCTGCAGCGCCCAAATACTCGCCGGAACCGCCGCCACGCTCACTAAGAACAGCCGGGGACTCAGCGTGATCATGATGGCCGCGCTGCCGATGAGAAAAACCACGTTCGAGAGCACGCTCAATAAACTGTCGGCCGAGACGCGCTGCACCTCGGCAATATCATTGTTAATGCGCGACACCACATCGCCCAGCTTCCTGCTCGCCCAGAAGCGCGGCGAAAGCGTTTGCAGATGCTGGTACAGCGCCAGACGCATATCAAAAAGCACGGAAGCCGAGACGCGCACGTATTGGTAGCTCGACAGGATGTTCAGCACAAATCCCAGAACCGTAACGCCGAACATCAATCCGCTGACGATCAGCAGCATGCGCATGTTGTGTTTCAGCAGCGCGTCATCGATCAGAAGTTTCGAGATATAGGGCTGCAGCAGGCTGAAGCCGGTAGCTGCAACGCCCGCCAACAGCACAAAGACCAAGCGGGGCCAATAGGGGACGATAAACCGCAGCGCGCGGCGATATCCGTCTAGAGGAATGCCGCGGCGCTCTGGCAAGTTCTGTGGGCCCATGAGTCACTTTGTTGATACCACATGTCAACGGCGTTCACGCGTGCAGTGATCGCACCCATAAAGAACTTTTCTATCCCCTGTCAACGTTGCAACAGTGTATGATATTCGGATAAGGTTATGAAAATTCTGCTTGCAATGATTCTGGCGTTACCTATGCTTGCACAGGCCCAGGAGCCGCAAGCTGCCACGTCTGCAGAGCCGGCCAAGTCGGTGCCCGAAGAGGGCATTCCAGTCACCAGTCAATTGGTAATCTCCAAGTGCGGAGCCTGCCACACCAAGGACGAAAAGGGCAACATGCTGCGCATCTCCTGGGAGCGCGCTACGCCGGAAGGCTGGGAAGAAGCCCTCAAGCGCATGGTACGCTTGCGCGGCGTCAGCTTAACTCCCGATGAAGCCCGTTCGGTGTTGAAATATTTGGCAACCTATCACGGCTTAGCTCCCGAAGAGGCCAAGCCGATCATGTATTACGCCGAGCACCGGGTTCAGGACGAAACCAATATCCCCAACGACAATGTGAAGGGCGCGTGCGCCAACTGCCATGTCCTGGCTCGCCCGCTCTCCTGGCGCCGAACGGCCGAGGATTGGAAAGATCTCGCGAACCTGCACATTGCTCTTTATCCTCAAGCCGACGAAGCTTTCCGCCTGGGAATCAATGCCGGGGGTTTCGATGAAGGCCAGCACCATTCCGATGCCGGCGCGCCCCTGCCGGTGGACATCGCGCTCGCATACCTCAGTAAGACTGCTCCGCTCCACACGCCGGAGTGGGCCGCGTGGCGCGCTCGGATGCGTGCGCCGAAGCTCGCCGGGCGTTGGATCGTTTCGGCCTACATGCCGGGCCGCGGCAGGTTTTACGGAGAAATGGAAGTAGAAGCGAGCAACGGAACCGATGACGAGTTCACCACGCGCGTAAAACTGACGTCCATCAAGGATGGCACCACCATCTCGCGCACCGGGCACAGTTTGGTGTACGCGGGTTATGCCTGGCGCGGCAAGTCCAAGGGAACCCCGGCTGCCAATGCCGCTCCCAACGATCTTGGAAGCGAGATGCGCGAGGTGATGTGGGTCTCCCCCGATCAATCCACCGCCGACGGCCGTTGGTTCTGGGGCGAGTATCAGGAATTCGGCTTCGATGTGAAAATGCAGCGCGCCTCCGCCGATCCCACTTTAATCGGCGTGGATCGCACCTTGCTGAAGACGGGTACGCAGGGAACGCGCGTTCGTCTGATTGCGGAAAGCTTACCCGCGCAGATCGCACCGGCGGATCTGGACTTTGGAACTGGCGTGACGGTGAAGCGCATCGTGTCCCACACCCCGACTGAGATCGTGGCCGAAGTAGATGTAGCAAAGGATGCCGTCTCCGGGAAACGGGACGTAGCGTTCCGCCGTTCGACGCTGCCAAACGCCATCGCGGTTTACGACCGCATCGATTATGTCCAAGTGACACCAGACTCGGCGCTGGCCCATCTGGGAAGCGAAAAGCATCCCAAAGGCTTCCAACAGTTTGAAGCCGTCGCCTATCAGCGCGGCGCCGACGGTAAGCCGCACACGGCGGACGATGTTGAGCTCGGCCCCATCGATGTGAATTGGACGGTGGAAGAGTTCTATTCAACCTATGGCGACGACGATAGGGAGTTTGTCGGCTCTTTGAGCAACAGCGGCCTGTTCACGCCCTCCTCCGACGGCCCGAATCCGCAGCGCAAGTTCAGCCGGAACAATTATGGGGACGTTTGGGTGGTAGCCACGGCGAAGGATGAGAAGGATAAGGACGGCAAGCCGCTGGTCGGCAAGTCGTATCTGGTGGTGACTGTTCCGACCTATATTAAGTGGGATCAGCCGGAGGTGGGACAGTGAGCGCGTTGATGACATTGGAAGCCACCCGCGTTTATCGCCTCGGCGAGTTCCACCGTTTTGAATCGGCTGGAGCAAATTTCCTTTACCTTGTCCCGGCCGGCGCGATTTTCGCCGTCGACACTGCGGTTGGGAAATTGATCGAGTGCCTGAGCTCCGGCGAGAAGGCCCACGAGCAGATCGTAGACGATCTGACCTCGAGCGGCCTTACGATCGAGGACGCCGAAGAGTTGATCGAGGAGATGGCTCACTCCAACGTGATTGTCAGCCGCGATTCCATCCCCGACAAGCCATCGCCCCTCCCAGACGTTTTTCCCATCCAGACGTTGGTGATGAACCTCACCAACCAGTGCAATCTCTCCTGCCAATACTGTTACGAATTCGGCGCCGACAAATTGGCCACGCCCGAAGGCAAGCCCAAGTTCATGGATGTCCCCACTGCCAAGGCCTCGGTGGACTTTCTTCTGGGACAATCCGGCGACCGGCGTTCGATCCACGTCACCTTCTTCGGCGGCGAAACGCTGATGAACTTTCCGCTGTTGAAGGAAGTGGTGGCTTACGGCAACCAGCGGGCCGCCGAGCAAGGGCGGCACATCGACTTCAGCCTTACCACCAACGCCACGCTGCTGACGCCCACCATCATCGAGTTTCTCTCCGAGAACCATATCGGTGTCACCGTCAGCATGGATGGTCCGAAAGAGATGCACGATCATTTGCGCGTCTTCTCCAACGGCAAGGGCAGTTACGACATCATCGAGCCGAAAGTTCGCGCTTTGATCAAGAACCATCGCACCCGGCCCATCACGGCGCGCGTCACGCTGACAGCCGGGGTTTCCGACGTGATTCGTATTTTCCGCCACTTGAAACAGGATCTGGGATTCCACGAGGTTGGTTTCGCGCCCGTGACCACGTCACCCAACCAGCTTTACGCCATCAACGCGGCGGGCATGGACAGCGTGCTCGATCAGTTCCATAAGCTGGCCGAGGAATATCTGGAAGCTGCGCTGCGCGGCGAATCGCACGGTTTCTCCAACGTCAGCGACACGCTGGCCGAGCTTTGCCAGGGCGTAAACAAATCGCATCCCTGTGGCGCAGGCTTGGGCCTGCTGGGCGTGGGACCCTCCGGCGACATCGCTCCCTGCCATCGATTTGTGGACTCCGACGCGCACGCGCTGGGGCATATTTCCACTGGCATCGACAAAGCCAAACAGACCGATTTCTTGACCCGGGGCAACATCGCTTCCAAATACGATTGCCACACCTGCTGGGCGCGGCCGCTATGCGCCGGCGGCTGCCATCACGAGGCATTTGTACGCTACGGTGACACAGGACACCCCAATCTTCACTATTGCGATTGGATCCGGGACTGGACGGACACGTGCCTGCGAATCTATGGCGCGATCGCGGCCAAGAATCCGGGTTTTTTGCAACAATTTGCGGAAAGGAAAGCATCATGAAACACATGCGAGCTTTAAACAAGAAAGCCGCCCGCATCGACGATTTCGTGGTATCGCGAACCGACGATGTCGTCGCCATGCAGGACCGTCCTTCGGGTCAGCAGCGTCCCCATATTCCAATGGGATGCACGCTCATGTTCTCACCCGGCTGGGAGGTGGATTCGTCCGGCGGAACGGCTGGATTATGCCAGCCCGTGGAACGCGACATCTACGATTGCTTCGCTAGCTGCTATTGGCCGGCACAGGTTCCCGATCACATGAACAACACGCCAGACTGGACTGCCAAATGCGCAACGGCGACCAAGGACTGGCGAAATCTCGATCTGGTATTCCCATAGAGAAAACGATTATGCAACGGCTATTGCTCTTCACCGCGCTCTGCGCCGCATCATCCTCGATCTCGAGCGCAGGTACGCTCTACCTGCCCGCTTATCCCAATGCCGTGATTGTCTTCGATGAAGCCAAGGCCCAGATTGTCGACCGGATTCCGCTGGTTACCGGCACGCCAATGTCGATACGGCTGGCTGCGGATCATAAGAAGATCTACGTCACCACCATGGACCACAACGGAATCGAAGTGATCGACGTGGCCACACGCAAAGTGGTCAATCACTTCGTGCTCAACAGCGGAAATGTCACCTACCGCATTTACAACGGCGCGCCGGATCCGCAAGGCAAACTCTTCTACGCGGTGACGGAGGAAATCACCAAGCTGGCCGAGCGCTATGAAGTGGCCAAACCGAAATACACCCTGGTCGATTTGGACCAACAAAAGATCGTCAAGATGGTGGACATTCCAAAAGAGGAAGAGGCCACTAATGAAGGCGATTGGGGAGTAGGCGCTATGGACGTCTCGCCCGATGGGAAGCTGCTGTACCAGTTTGGCGAGAAGATCACCGTTCTTCAGACGGCGGACTTCAAGGTAGTGGATCACATCGATCTGGAGAAACCCGAGGTCCCCGGTATGGAGCGCGTGCACTTCGGACAGTACGGCGACTTCGGCGGAGACTTGGATCTCATCAATGAACCCGGCCTGCACACGGCCATGTTCATCTCAGCCGACCCAGTGGTTCACAAACGGATGTTTGGGCTGGCAAAGCTGGATCTCAGCTCACGCAAGATTGACTATAGCCCCATCGGCCCGGCTCCATCGGGAATGTCCGGCCTGGAGGTGACTCCCGATAAGAAAATGGCGTACACGGTCATCGCCAATGGTGATCTCGGGAACAAGCACTGCGAGTTTTGGTCCATGGATCTTACGTCCAACCGGATCACCCAACGGGAGCCCGTCCCATGCCGCAACCGCTTCACCCTGGGGATTTCCTCCGATGGGAAGAAACTCTACATTTACGGAGCGGGCTTTGAAATCGAAGTCTACGATGCGGCTACGCTAAAATACGAGAAGACCTGGGACCTGAATAACGACGTTGCGGGAGGCATCGTAGTCCTGCCGTAATGGTGGTCTTCTCCGCGTTGAGCCGGGCGGACCGACAAATCTGTTGAGGTGACGTTTATGAAGACGACCATTTCTCTCGTGGCGGCATTCGCGCTGAGTTTCTGCGCGGTGTTGGCGCACGCAGCTTCTAATGACGTAGGCTCCTGGGACACCAAGGCCGCCGCCGCTTATCTGGATCAGCGCGCGGACTGGTGGCTGGGCTGGCCGCAATCGGTCCGCGATCACGACACGCATTGTGTTTCTTGCCACACGGCCGTGCCGTACGCACTCAGCAGGCCCGCGTTGCGCTCCGCTCTCGGCGAGCAGTCACCGTCGGTCACCGAGCAAAAATTGCTCGCCAACGTCACCAAGCGCGTCCGGCTGTGGAGCGAGCTGGAACCTTTCTATAGCGATAAGGATCGCGGTGCGCCGAAAACGGCCGAGTCCCGTGGAACTGAATCTGTCCTCAATGCGCTGATCCTGTCCAGGTACGATGCCAGCCAGGGAAAGGCGAGCAAGCTGAGCGACGACGCGCGCCTGGCGCTGGATAATATGTGGGCGCTGCAACTGCAGTCCGGCGACACCAAGGGAGCCTGGAACTGGCTGAATTTCCACAATCAGCCCTGGGAAGCCGACGACTCGCAATTCTGGGGCGCGACGCTCGGCGCCATCGCCGCCGGTTTCGCACCGGCCGATTACCGCGCCACTCCCGAGGTGCAAGCCCATCTGAAGATGCTTTCCGAATACTTCCAGCAAGCATTGCCCGGTCAATCGCCGATCAATCGCGTATTTCTTCTGTGGGCCTCGGCGAAGGTGCCAGGAATTTTGAAGCCGGAGCAGCAGAAGGCCATCATCGCTGACGTTCTGAGCAAGCAGCAGGCCGACGGAGGATGGAGTACCGCTTCGATCGTAATGAGCACCTGGAAGCGCAGGGACAACACGCCGCTCGATACGCGGAGCGACGGGTACGGCACCGGTCTGGTAACGTTCGTCCTTGAGCAGGCGGGCGTTTCGCGAACCGAGCCTGCCATGAAGAGCGCGCTTTCCTGGCTGACCCACAATCAGGATAAAGCCGCGGGACTATGGCTGGCCTATTCGTTAAACAAGGAGCGCGACCCGGCATCCGACGTTGGACGCTTCATGATCGACGCGGCGACATCGTATTCCGTGCTTGCGCTTTCGGACGCCAAATAAAATCGGCGGCCGGCCAAATCAGAATTGGTACTCCGTTGGCGTGATGCCCTTCGCGCGTAGATACATTTCCGCGGACGCGCGATGGTGGGTACAGTGGTCCAGCATGGCCATCAGGTTTTCGAGGCCGGTCAGGGTGCCCTCTTCGCTCTTGTAGGTTTTGGAAATCTGCTCGGGCGTCAACTTCGACACCTGCGCGATGGCGTCGTCATAGGATTTGGTCACAAACGCGATTATGTCTTTCTTGCTCATCGACGCGGGCTTCGCTGGGCTGGGCTGCTGTCCGGAGAATGGCGACACAAAGACCGTCAGCGATCCCGCCAGATGGGCCATCTGCTCGGCGAAGCTCATCTGCGGCGGCGTGAGCTTGAAATTATAGCTGTCGGCGGGCATCTGGTCCGCCACCTTCAGCGTAAAATCACGCGAGGTCTTCAGATGTTTCAACACGGTCGCCTTGACGTCGGTCTGCGCCAAGGCAGGCATTGTGACGATAGCAGCCAGTGCGACCAGAGGGCTGACGAAACGAAATTTCTTGATGGGCATAAGTAGAGTATGCCATCATTCCGAACCGTGACTAGGAGGGAGCGGCCGGTAAATTAACCGAGCTGCTCGAACGCGTATCCCGCACGCAGCACGGTCGCGTCACCGCCGATGCGTCCCACGATCATCATGCCGATCGGCAGCCCGTCCAGCTTGCCGCACGGCACGTTCAATCCCGGATGTCCCGTCAAGTCGAACTGCGGAGTGTTGAGCGCGGCGCCGTCGGAGAGCTTCATGCTCTCGGCGAAGCTCACGTTCGCTGGTGGCAGCTTGGGCGGACGGGCGGCCACGGTCGGCATCACCAGCACGTCCACTTGATCGAGCGCATGATCGTAAGCCGCGCGCACGGCCAACGCTGCATCTTGAGCGCGCCCGTAGTACAGGCCGTCGCTGGCGCGATCCAGCATCCGCTCCATCACCAGCCACAACTTCACTTCGGGCGGAAACAAGGCAGCGCGTTCCTGTCGATGCTTCACGTAGAACTCGGCCATATCCATCTGATGCCGGCCCTTCCAGCCCAGGCCCATGGAGTCACGCGCCATCGGCGACATGGCTGCCGACACCAGGTTCAGGCAATCCATCGCGAGCCTGGTGTGCTCCGGCACCGATACGGTGCTCACCACGGCGCCCGCACGTTCAAAACGGTGCGCCGCGTCCATGACCAGCGCATCCACGTCCTTCTCGCCGTCCGGCAGTCCGAATCCTTCTTTCAGGATGCCGACTCGAAGTCCCTTGCCTCCGGCCTTGAGCAGAGTGGTGTAAGGCTGGCGCTGCAACGCCGCATGTTGTCGCGGATCCAGCCCGTCCGGGCCGGCCAGCGTCTCGAGCATCAGTGCGCAATCGTGCACGGTGTGCGCCATCGGCCCCACATGATCGATGGTCATCTCCAGCGGGAAAATTCCGGTGAACGGCACCAGCCCCCAGCTTGGTTTCAGCCCCACGATGCCGCAGAACGCCGACGGTACGCGGATAGAACCGCCTTCGTCGCATCCCACGGCCATGTCGACCACATTGGACGCAACCAACGCCGCGCTGCCGCTCGACGATCCGCCCGTGGTCCGCGTGTGATCGTGCGGATTCAGCACGAATCCGGTGTCCGCGGTGTGGCTGCCGAAGCTCATGCAGAAGCTCTCACATACGCTCTTGCCGGTTATCTCAGCGCCCGCGTCCAGCAGTCGCGTTACCACCGTTGCGTCCAGGCTGGGGACGAACCCTTCCAGCACTTTTGAGCCGTTCATCATCGGCAGTCCCGCGACGCACACGTTGTCCTTCACCGCGATTTTCTTGCCCGCCAGTGGCCCGCTTGGAGCGCCTTTGATGGACGCCCTGACGTACCAGGCTCCGAGTGGATTGTCCGCAGCCGGGGGCCGGGTGGATTCGCGCGGCCCGTACTTCGGCGGAGGCGGTGGTGGAACGGCTTTGGCTACTCGATCCGCGGTTTTCAAAAAATCGGCGGCGTACGCATAAATGGCCTTCAGTTCGCTGTCGGAGAGTTCGAAACCGAGAGCCTTGGCGTCCGCTCGAACATCGTCGAGAGTGGGCGCGCCGCCGCTCGAAGCATTGCCTGCGGCGGGCTTCGCTTCGCTACATCCCACAGCGCTCCCTCCCACGGCCGCGAGCATTCCCGCGATTACTTCGCGACGGCGCATTATTCAGTTACGCCGATCCAGGCCGCAATCGCCTTCCAATCGGGATCGTCCTTGGAAAGAAATTGGCGCCCTCCGCTGTGAAACTCATCGCCGCCTGCTTCGTGCGCCAGCGGGTGCATCAGGATCAGGCTGGCCTTGGGGTTGGTCTTATTCACTAGTTTCGAAACCGATTCGAAATTCCGGCGTGATTGCTCTTCGGTCCAAGTAGCCCCCTCCGCCAGCGGCTGCAGTTTGAACGCATTGTTGGCCGCGCTATGGCAGGCAACGCAGCGGGCGTGGCCGGGCCGTTTCTTGGCGAAAACCGGCTCAACCGTGGTTTTAAAAACCTCGTAGTCCAGGGTTTGCGCTATCGCCAGTTGCGCCACCGAAGCTACTACCGTGAGAATTGCGAACCGCGCAAACGTCATAAGAATACGCTCCTCTTAGGGCAGCACCGCGGTAATGTTCCGCTTCGGGACTTCGCCCACCGGAATCCGCGTGATTTCTTTCATCGCCTTCACGTCCACAACGGATACGGAGTTGGATGCTGCGTTGGCCACGTACGCCAGCTTGCCGTCGGGCGTGAGTGTCACCCAGTCCGGCGACCGTCCCACTTCCGTGCTGCCCAATAGCTTCAAGTCCGGCAGCGAGTAAAAGTAGATGGAACTGTTCAGCCGGCTGTTCACCACCAGCGTCTTTTCGTCGGACGTAACGGCCATGCCGTGCGATTCGTTTCCGCCCCAAAGGTACGGCGCCTTGCCTGCCGGAAGACCGGGAAGTTTGATCCGGTTAATCTCCTTGTGAGTGGCGAAATCGATGACGGCGAATCCGTTGAGCGCGGAAAGCTGGGCGAAGATCCATTTGGTGGAACCGTCGGGATTCGTCAAGAAAGCCATCGGTCGGATTCCTAAATCCATATCCAGCACCCAGGCCGGCTCCTCCGTCTTTTGATCGATCACCGTGATGGTCTTTCCTTGAATGGAACCAGCCACCACATATTTGCCATCTGGCGTCACGTAGGTATTGTGAACGGCGCCCTTGATCGGAATGCTTTTCACCTTTTCGAGAGACGTGGTGTCGATGACATCCACGGCGCCCGGCGCGACGGCAATCGATACGTACATGCGGCGGCCATCTTTGCTGATCCCGATGTTATTGGGATGGCCGCTCAACGGGATGCTGCGCGTGATCTTCAGAGTCTTGGTGTCCACCACATCCAGCGTGCTTCGTCCCTCGTCGCTGATGTAGTAATGGCTTCCGTCGGGGGCCGCGGCCGCGCCGTGATTCACCTCGATACCGTTGATGGTTCCGACCACTTTGTTGGTTGCCGGATCGATGATGGAGACATCGTCTCCAGCGCTATTGGTCTGGATGATACGAACCGTGCCGGCCGCCAGCGGCAGAGCCAGCAGAAGCGAAAAAACCATCGAACGGGGAGTAATCCGGGGCGTCATCCGAGTGATATGCATAGTCAGCTCACTTTCCAAGGCTGGAGATATCGGCGCAGACTCCAGTGATGTGAATTATACAGAATCGGTGCGCTGGCTGGCGGAGCGAAGAGATTTGGCGTCCGCGCCGCCGGAAGTACTGGAACAATCTAGTACCGTAGCGCGGGGGATTCTACGCGGTTTCGGTGCATAATCAGGCTTAGCCGGTTCGAAGGAGGAAAAGGATGAAGATCTTTTCGAAGGCGATGATTGGTCTGGGATTGCTCATGGGGAGCGGCGTCTGCGCCATGGCCGATACCATTTGGACTCTGAACGATATCGATTTCACCGACGGCAATACGGCCACTGGATGGTTCATCACCGATCCCACCACCAGCATCATCGAGAGCTTCTCGATCGTGGTCTCCGGTCCCGACACCGCAACGGATTTCACCGCGAACGTAATGTCCAGCGCGTACCTACCGAACGAAATTGGCGCCGCATTGGACCCTGGCTTTAGTCCCTACATGGATCTGTACCTGGCTTCGGCTTTGACCAGCGCCGGCGGGACTGTCGATATCACCAGCGGTTACGATTGTCCCCTGTGCGGCGTGCTCATCGTCAATTCCGATCACCGTCCGTCGGTTACTGGCCTTACCGAAACGCCCGAGCCTTCGACCATTCCGTTCTTAGGCGCAGGCGTGATTCTCTTGGGATTCGTGGCTCGCCGGAAGCTCATTCGCGCCAGCTAAACGCCTCGGCGCAACTCCCACCAAGGCTACAATGGGAGGTCATGAAAGCGCGCGTGTATGTCTCGATGAAGCCAACCGTTCTTGATCCGCAGGGCCAGACCATACGGTCTGCGCTGGCGGGCTTGGGGCACACCTCCATCGCGGCGGTGCGCCAGGGCAAGTTTTTCGAGATCACGCTCGAACCGGGGACCGATCGGGCCGCGGCCGGCGCCGAGATCGAGCAAATCGCCCGCGATGTGCTGGCCAATCCAGTGATCGAAGAATACCAGGTGGAATTCGTCGATTAGCGTTCCAGGTCACTCCGCAAGTATTTCCCCCTGTCCAGCAGTTGCTCAGCGATGCGCGCTTGCCACGCGGAAGGACATCGACGAGCTGGTGGGCGCTCACAACAACCAATCTTCCTGCAACCGCGCGCCTGATAAGGCATCCTATCCGCATGGATCTGCAATTGCAGGGTAAGCGCGCGTTAGTGAGTAGATCGACGGCCGGAATCGGCTTTGCGATCGCGAAAGCGCTCGCCGCCGAAGGCGCGCACGTCATTGTGAACGGCCGCACCCAGGCGCGTGTGGACGCTGCCGTACAAGAACTCAAAGGCGCCGGTCTCCCAGGGAACGTCGAAGGTTTTGCCGCTGACCTCGGCACCAGCGATGGTGTCGCCCGAACCGTCGCCAAATACCCGGACGTCGAAATCCTGGTCAATAATCTCGGCATCTTTGAGCCTAAGCCCTTTGAGCAAATCCCGGACGAGGATTGGTTTCGTTTCTTCGAAGTGAACGTCCTCAGTGGGGTGCGCCTCAGCCGTCATTATCTTCCGCGCATGATCGAGCGCGGCTGGGGACGGATTGTCTTCATCTCGAGTGAATCGGCCGTGCAAATTCCGGCGGAAATGATTCACTACGGGATGACGAAGACTGCGCAGCTTGCCATCTCGCGCGGCTTGGCCGAAATCACCGCCGGCACCAATGTCACCGTCAACACCGTTCTGCCCGGCCCCACGGATTCCGAAGGGGTGGCGACATTTGTCGGCCAGATGGCTGCCGCGCGAAAGATGAGCCGCGAGCAAGTGGAACAGGAATTCTTCCGCAACGTGCGTCCTTCGTCTCTTCTGAAGCGCTTCGCGCGCGTCGATGAAGTTGCCGCGCTGGTGGCTTTTGTCTCGAGCCCGTTATCGTCGGCTACCAACGGAGCGGCCCTGCGGGCAGATGGCGGCGTGGTCCGGTCTATCGTCTAGGCGCGAACCATCGGGTAAGCCCGATCCCTCAGGCGGGCTGAAAGATCGCGATCCCTTTCCCTGCCAGCGCGACGCCCAGCCACAGTGCGAGCGATACTCCCGCTACCAGTCTCGAGTCCGGCCGCGCCGCCGGCGGCTCCGCCAGCGTGACTCTGCGATGTACGGTGAAATGAAAAACCAACGCGATGCTGAGCAGCGCCATCTTTACCCAGAAGGCCGGAGTCTTGTAGCACCTCTCCGCCTCTGACGTTAGGATCAGTGGACCGCTCACCAGCATGATCGCAAGCCCCGTCATCGTGAACCGGTTGAGCTCCCGCGCAACACGTCCCACCGGCTGGCCTCCGATGCCAAGGCCCAGCAGACTCAAGTCCACCATCAGAATGCTGCCGATCAAGAGCGCCAGCCCGATCAAGTGAACGATTTCAAGCGTCGCGATCAGCGTCGCCGAGTGCCGGATCGTCTCTCCCAGGAAACTGTGCTGCAACCATTTGAACGCCGGGAACAGCGCCGCGGCCCATAAAAATGCAGCGAACATCATCCGAGGTCGTAACCAGGACCGTAAGCGATGGCCCGTCCCGCCGCAATAATCGCGATCCAGAAAATCAGCGACAGCATTCCCGCCAACCTGGCTCGTGACGGCGCCACCGATGCCGGGTCCCAATTGGCAACGTCGCGATAAATGGTCCGGTGGAAGATGAGCGCGTTGAGCCCGGCCAGAGCCAGCATGATCACTTTGATACGAAATGCCGGGCTGTAATACATCTTCACCGCTTCCGAGGCAAACAGCAGGCCGCCGCTCACCAGCATCAATCCAAAGCCCCACAGCGTCGCGGGCACAATGCGCCCCACGATTTGCTTGATCGGGACGTTGCGCAATGCCAGGCCCAACAGCCGAAAATCCACGAGCATGATGGTGCCCGCCACCAGGACAATGCCCAGTGTGTGGATTACGTCCAGCGCCGGGAATGCCCAATTCGATTGGCGCAGTACCGCGTTCAATCTCGTACTGTCCACCCACTGGCAGATGCTGAGCAGGAACACGTCGGCGGAATCTCCATCTAAAGTCTATTCCATCCCCCACCGATGCACTAATAAGGAAATTTATGTTCTGGATGGTGCGAATTGTCCGTCTGGTGATGCGCTTTGGCCACCTGGCGGAGGCGCGCTACAAGGAGTGGCAGGAAGAGCGCCAATTCCAGATTGCAGAAGGCCGGCGCCAGCTGGCCGCGCGTAACTACCCGGAAGCTGAGAAACATTTCTCCCTCGCGCTCGCCGAGAGGCGGCATTCCAATCATCGCCGCTGCGAGTTATTGCTGAATCTCGAGCAGGCGCAAAGGCGCCAGGGGAAATTCACCTACGCCGAGCAGACCTTGCAGGCCGCCATGGCCATCGCTTCGAACCGCTCGCTGCGCGCTAAGGCTCAGGATGCGCTGGTGGATTTGCAGATCGAGCAGTCTCGCTACCCGGAAGCTGAGCAGAGCATTGTCGATATTCTGCAGACTGAGCACGCCGAAGCCCGGCCGGATACCGCGCGCATGGCACGAAGCTATCGGAAGCTGGGGGCTGTGCGCCTGAAGAGCGGCCGCAATGCCCAGGCGCTGGAAGCTTTCCGCCAGGCGGCAGATCTTTCCGAGCGAGTCTTCGGAGCCGGACACGAAGAGACTGCCCAGAGTTTCGCCGAGCTCGGTATGCTTCACCGTCAGCACGGCGACCACCCCCAGGCTCAGGTTTTTTTGCGGCGCGCTCTCGATATCTATCGCGACGCCTCGGGGCTGGATTCGCACGAAGCCACGCAAGGGCTGTCTCATCTGGCTGCGTCGCTCGAGGAATCTGGAGATCTGGACGGAGCGGCGGGCGAGTTCGAACGCCTGCTGCAATTGCGTGCGCGGCTGGTGGGCGTGAATCCGCTCGAAAACGCCGAGACGCAGGTTCGGCTCGCCGGACTCTATCTCAAGGCCAGGCGGACCGGGCCCGCCAAGGAACTGTTGAACTCAGCGATCAGTGTTTTGGAGCGCAACGGAGGACAGCCGCTGGCGCGGGCGGTTCTGATGCTGGCCGTGGTCGAAGAACAGTCCGGACATCCGCGGGAAGCGGAGCGCTGGCGTGAGGTCGCTTCGAATTTAGCGGGCGCCGTTCAGTAAGTTGCGGCGAGTTATTAAGTCGCTTTTACCAGCCTAGGTCTCGTAAATATTACGTACATTCGCGGATCGCGAGCAACCATGATCCGCCTCATGCCGGTACAGCGCCAGGCGGGACCGCTCGGCATCATCCCAAGCCGTTCGGCAAATCCGGCGAGCTTCATTGGCTCGCACCTCTTCGCCGGTATTTACAAACGCAGCCATTTCCCGCACGCTCGCGGAGTAACCGGTAGCTGCATCGGAGTACTCGCGGAGCAGGCGGAGACGTTCCTCGCAGATCGTCGGCGGATCGCTCGGCATCCAGTTTGTACGCTCTAAATTGTATCAGGCCGCCGGCGGACAGTCCTCCGGCACTCTGCTAAAAGCCGTTTTCTGATATGTCAAGAGCAGTTCGCACGGCTCGCAACGCTTGGAACCAGGAGTGCATCGCGGCTCTTCGATCCCTCCGCTGACCTATCAGATCGCGCGCTGGAAACTGTTGACAGCTTATTTTTCACGTGTTAGCATGCGTCATGCGTTTACTACTAGCGGTTGTGCTGCTGCTTGTCCCTGTCTGCCTCAGCGCCCAGGATAAACCTAAGGGGCCGCCACCTCCACTGAAGAACATCAAGATTTTGACCGGCGAACCGAGAGAGCAGGTCATTATGACGATGCGTGCGTTCACTGTTGCGCTTGGCGTTCAGTGCGTGTACTGCCACGTCCAAGGCGATTTTCCCAGTGATGATAACCCCAAGAAGGAAACTGCGCGCATGATGTTGACCATGGCGCGCGACATCAACTCCAAGTTTCCGGATGGGAAACGTCACGTCAGCTGCTACACTTGCCACCGTGGCGCCACCGAACCGGCCACAGAACCCCCGGCTGCACCGGCGCAATAGTTAGTCTTCGCTGGAATCGTCGGGACGCGTAATCGATTTATTAACCATAAGGCGCTCATGGGTGCTGTCACCTGTGAGCGCTTTCGTTTTTTGGAGCCCATCTTGTTTTCTTCGGCCCTCCTAAGGTTTCACCGTTACAGGCCGCCGCGCGCGTGGCTGCATGCAGAGCAATTTTTCTGAATCGTGTAGTCCAGTTGATATGCCTGATGTATAATTGCTGAGGCCAATCAGGCAGACACAAATCCCACACATCACGGAAAGACAATAAGGAGAGACGATGGTTAGTTTGGCAGATGCACGACGCGTAATTGCCGCGGCGGAGAAGAAGGCTGCGGAAATCGGACAGCCCATGAATATCGCGGTAGCGGATGGAGGCGGCAATCTGGTATCGCACGTCCGCATGGACGGAGCATGGATCGGCAGTATCGATATTTCGCAGAAGAAAGCCTATACGTCGCGTGCCTTCGACATCGCGACCAAGGACTTGGCCAGCCACTCGCAGTCCGGCCAGCAGTTCTTCGGAATCCATGCTTCCAACAACGGCAAGATCATGATCTTCGCGGGCGGCATTCCGCTGAAAAAAGATGGCAAGGTGGTCGGCGCCATCGGTGTCAGCGGCGGCTCGGGCGACCAGGACCACGCCGTGGCCGAGGCAGGCGCAGCCGCATTCTAATTTGACCAAGAAGTCGAAAGGAGATTCTAATGGCAAGTAATCGAGGCGTAGTGTATCTCGGACCGGGCAAGGTGGAAGTCCAATCCATCGACTACCCGAAATTGCAGAACCCCGCGGGCAAGAAAATCGACCACGGCGTGATCTTGAAGATCGTTACCACCAACATCTGTGGCAGCGATCAGCATATGGTGCGCGGCAGAACCACCGCGCCGTCTGGCCTGGTGCTCGGGCACGAGATCACGGGAGAAGTGATCGAGAAAGGCAGTGACGTCGAGTTCTTGAGCGCGGGCGACATTGTTACCGTGCCGTTCAATATCGCCTGCGGGCGCTGCCGCAATTGCCGGGAAGGCAAGACCGGAATCTGCCTCACGGTGAATCCGGCGCGTCCCGGGGCTGCGTACGGCTATGTGGATATGGGCGGATGGGTCGGCGGCCAGGCGGAATATGTTCTGGTTCCGTACGCCGATTTCAATCTGATTAAGTTCCCCGACAAGCATAAGGCTCTGCATAAGATCAAGGACCTGACCATGCTGTCGGACATTTTCCCGACTGGTTATCACGGAGCCGTTACCGCGGGCGTGGGACCGGGATCGGTGGTTTATGTCGCGGGCGCGGGTCCGGTCGGATTGGCCTGCGCGGCGTCCTGCCACTTGCTGGGAGCCGCCGTGGTGATCGTGGGCGACATGATCCCCGAGCGGTTGGCGCAAGCCAAGAGCTTCGGATGCGAAACCATCGATCTGAAGAAAGACGCTTCCCTCGCCGATCAGATCGCGCAGATCGTCGGGACTCCGGAAGTGGACTCAGCCGTCGATTGCGTCGGGTTTGAGGCTCGCGGGCACGGACACGACGCGGGCAAGGAGCAACCGGCCACGGTGCTGAACTCCGTGATGGAAATCACGCGCGCCGGTGGTTCCATCGGCATCCCCGGTCTCTATGTCACGGGCGATCCGGGCGGCGTGGATGCCAACGCGAAGATCGGCAACCTCGGCATCCGCATCGGGCTCGGCTGGGCGAAATCCCATTCGTTCCATACCGGCCAGTGCCCGGTGTTGAAGTACAACCGCCAACTGATGACGGCCATTCTGCACGACAAGGTGCACATCGCCAAAGCCGTGAACGCCACCATCATCGGGTTGGACAGCGCGCCGCAGGGTTATCAGGATTTCGACAAGGGCGTGGCGAAGAAATTCGTCATCGATCCTCACGGAACCGCTGCCAAAGCGGCGTAAGCTTGTCCGTAAGTTCCTCTCGGTAGGGATCGTCTTCCGGCAACTGCCGGAGATTGAAATCCGCCGTGAGCAGCGTGGATTGAACCGCTGCCGTCAATAATGCGGCAGCGGTTTCTATGTCCGCCGCTAGTAAGGCGTGAACCAGGGGCTTCGCTTGATCGCAAAGCGCCAGGCCTTCTACGGCGGCGCGCGCGACATCCATCGGCACGGTAAGCATCTCGCGCGAACGTTCGCGGTATGCGACGATATCCCGGTCGGCCAGCCGCGAAAGTTGCAGCGCTTGTTCGCGCGCTTGAGCGATCAACGATTCCACGAACGCGCGGTCGCCCGAAAAGTTCTTGCGCCTGGCAGCGATCGCCAGAACCTTCGGGAGTAAGCTGAGCGCGAACGCTCCGCTCACCGCGGCGGTGCTCACTCCCGCTGGAACGGACTCCGCGCCGGCCAGACGATCTCGAAACTGCGCTAGCGTAGAATCCCAGACGGAATCCGGCATTTACGACAAGCCGATAATCCGCCCGGTGGCCGTGTCCAAATCCACGTCGTAGTAACCAGGCCGGGTGGAAAGCCCTGGCATGGTCGCCATCGTCCCGAGCAGGGGATACAGAAAACCCGCACCCACGCTGGCGCGAATGTCGCGCACCGGCACTGTGAAGCCGCTGGGTGCGCCTTTGAGCTCTGGATCGTGGCTTAAGCTGTATTGCGTCTTTGCCATGCAGATCGGCAGTTTGTTGAACCCTTGCCTGGTGTAGAGCTCCACCTTCTTCTCCGCCTCCGGCGAATACGTCACGCCCGCACCGCCGTAAATCTCTTTCACGATCTTTTCGATCTTCTCCTTGATGCTCAGATCCAGCGAATAGAGGAAATGGAAATCGCTCTTCTTCTCAAAGGCTGCAATCACGGCCTTCCCGAGTTCCACCGCACCCGCACCGCCTTCCGCCCAATGATTCGAAACCACGGCGTCAGCGGCGCCCGCTTCTTTCGCCACCCGCCGCACCAGCGCCACTTCGTTGTCGGTATCGTCCTTGAAGCGATTCACCGCAACCACCACCGGAATCCCGAACGCGCGCACGTCCGCAATCATGCGCACCAGATTGCTGCAGCCCTTCTCCAGCAGGTCGAGGTTCTCCTGCGTATACGCGTTCGCCAGCGGCTTTCCCGCCACCACCTTCGGCCCGCCGCCGTGCATTTTGAGTGCACGAATGGTGGCCACCAGCACCGCCCCGTCCGGCGTCAGCCCGCTGTAGCGGCATTTGATATTGCAAAACTTCTCGAAGCCCATGTCGGCGCCGAAGCCGGCTTCAGTCAACACGTAACCATCCGGTCCAACCAGCTTCAGCGCAATCTGATCCGCCACAATCGACGAATTGCCGTGCGCGATATTGGCGAAGGGTCCGGCATGCACGAACGCGGGCGTGCCCTCGATGGTCTGCATCAGGTTCGGCATGATGGTGTCTTTCATCAGCACTGTCAGCGCGCCGCTGGCGCCGATATCGTCGGCCGTGATCGGTTCGCCGGCCTTGTTACTGCCAATCACCATGCGCCCCAACCGGTCGCGCATATCCGCCAAATCCGTCGCGAGCGCCAGGACGGCCATGATCTCGCTGGCCACCGCGATATCGAATCCCGTGCTCCTGGTGAAGCCCTTTTCTTCAGGACCCTGGCCGATCGTGATGCCGCGCAGCATTCTGTCATTCGTATCGAGTACCCGGCGCCACGTGATGGTCTCCGAATCGATGTCCAGGCGCGCAAACCGGCTCCGCTCTTCGGGCGTCAGCTCGTTGGGATCGGTCTTGGAAATTCCAAGCTTACGCAGACGGCGCAGCATGACGGGAGAAAATTTCCTGCTCCCGTCTTTGCCCGGCGGGCACAGGCGCTCGAACATCTGTTCGTCGGTAGCGCTACTTTCATGGAACATGCGCGCATCAATGGCGGCCGCGAGAAGATTATTGGCGGCGATGATGGCGTGAATGTCGCCCGTGAGATGGAGATTGAACTCCTCCATCGGTATGATCTGGCTATAGCCCCCGCCCGCAGCGCCGCCCTTGATGCCGAAGGTAGGGCCCTGGCTGGGCTGGCGGATGCAAGTGAATACCTTCTTCCCCAAATGCGCGCCCAGCGCCTGGCTGAGGCCAACCGTGGTTGTCGTCTTGCCCTCGCCCAGCGGCGTGGGCGTAATCGCCGTAACCACGATATACCTCCCATTCGGCGAATTCTTCAGCCGGTCGCGAATCGAGAGGTGCACTTTAGCTTTGGTCTTGCCATAGAGGTCCAATTCCTCGGGAAGAATCCCAGCTTCGGATGCAATCTGGTGAATGGGAAGGGGCGTGGCGGCTTGCGCGATTTCGATATCGCTTGGCACACGCGTCAGGATGTTCGTTAGCTTATGCGGCATGCAATCCACCATTCTAGAACAAGAGGGGATGGTGGCTGCGCCCTATCGCGCGGAGTGATCGTCGGTATAACCGGAGTTATACTAATGTTATGAAGACCGCCGTGTCCGTTCCCGATGAACTTTTCCGCCAGGCCGAAGCGGCAGCGAAAAAGCTGCGCATGTCCCGCAGTAAGCTCTATGCGACTGCGCTATCGGAATTCCTGGACCGGAAGCGATCCAAATCGATCACCGCGCGCCTCAATGAAGTTTATTCGAAGCACGATTCCAAGCTCGATCCTGTTTTGGAACGCATGATGCTCGAAATCCTCCCGAAAGAACGTTGGTAGTGCATGCCGGACGTGCGGCGTGGCGATATCTGGTGGGCGGACTTGCCACAGCCGCGCGGTTCCGAACCTGGATTCCGGCGGCCGGTGCTGGTCGTGCAGGCGAATCAGTTCAATGAGAGCCGCATTCGAACCGTTCTCGTTGCCACAATTACCGGCAATGTAGCGCTCGCCGGCGCACCCGGCAACGTTCTGCTCCCCCGGCGCTCATCCGGACTCCGCGATGAATCGGTGATCAATGTTTCTCAGCTAGTGACAGTCGACCGCGGCCATCTCGTGGATCACGTCGGCAAAATCCCGCACAGAATTCAGACGCTGGTAGACGATGGCTTGCAGCTGGTATTGCAGTTGGGAAGCGTTGCCTCTTAGCGGGCGGATTCCGCCGGTTCGTGCGATGGCTGCAGATTGCCGATCGAGATCAGCGGCTGGGGATGCTCCGGCCGGCTGTCTTTATTGAGCAGGTAGTTGATGTACGAACTGGTGCCTTCAAGCGCCCGATTGCGCGGGGGAATATAAGTCTTCAGCTCGTCCACCCGATGGGCTGCCTGCGCCCGGTCGTACACCGCAACCCAAATGCATGCCTTCTCCGGGATCACCTCGCACTGGCCGTTGAAGGTCCCGCCACATGGGCCGTTGCGCAGGTTCTTCGGACACGTCATCGGGCAAACGTATTCCATCAAGCCCAGAACGCAGTTGCCACAGGCCTGGCATCCGAAGACCGGTTTCTTAAATGACAACTCGGCGCTTTCCACGGCGTGCGCCAGCGCAGGACTATGGTCCATCCAGCGCAGGATGGGCGTTGCCACCGTGCGCACCACGCCCGGCCAGTTTGCGGGCTCACAAATGTCGAAGAGCTTTTGCGAGAATTCACGCGGCTTGGGCGCCGGCTTGGGCGATTCATAGAAATAGAACCCGCCCTTCTTCTCGCCGTAGCTGATCTCCTCCGCCAATTCCTCCCAGCGCGGCGCTAATTCTTCCGCCCGCCGGATGATCCCACGGATACGCTCGGGTTCGTGCGTGCCTCCGATATAAGCGCCCGCATATCCCAGGCCCTTCGCGATAGCGGCCATCTTCGCCGCGCGCTCCAGCCTGGCGGCCAAGCCCTTGTCCTCCGCTTTCGCTTCTTCTTGAATCTTCGATAGCAGTTCCGGCGACACCCAGCATCCCGGCGGATCGCCCTTCGACATCCGCTCCGCCGCTTTAGGAGGCAGGACGTAAACGTTTCCGATCACCGGCGTCTTCAAGCCGCGCTCGTCGAGATAGCGCTTCAACTCCCGCTGTTTTCTTGAATCAAAACCGAGCTGAGTGATCGCAAAATCGGCGCCCGCGGCGATCTTTTTCTCCAGCTTCAGATATTGATACGCGCAATCAGCTTCCGTGTATTTGAATGGCGACACAGCCGCCGAGATGTAGAACGGCCAGCGGCCCGCCGCGCGCTGCTCGGCGAGGGTTTCCACCAACTGCACCGAATCGCAGGCGAACGGAACCGTGCCGAGTGCAGCGCCCTTCGGCCAATCGCCAGTGATGGCGAAGACGTTCTCGAGGCCCAGCGAGATCAGGTCGTCTAGAAACTTGCCAACTTCGGCCGGGGTCTTACTCACGCATGTCAGATGAACGTTGGGATTGAGACCGCGCGCTTTCGCGATGGCAGCCACGCGAACCGGATCGTGCCCCGCCGATCCGCCCGCCCAACTCGTGATCCCCGCGCCCACCACCTCAGGAATCCCCGCAATTCCCGCGGCGATCTCGCCGAGCTTTTCCTCCGTCATCGAGGCGCTGGCCACCAATTCCACCATGTAGCAAAAACGGCCGGCGGTCAGCGCGTCCCGCAATGGATTCGCGGCGGACATGTTACCTGCCACTATTTTTCCACCTTGATTACTTCCCCACCTTGATCACTTCCCCAGTTCCTTGCGCACGATGCGCGTCCCTTCCACCATCGCTTTCAGTTTTGCGAACGCCACGTCGCGCGACAGGTGGAACAGCCCGCAATCGGGAAGGATGAAGATGCGCTCCGCCGGCAACACGGTCAGCGCTTTTCGAATCCGCTCCGCCACCATCTCAGGCGTTTCGATATCGTCCGTCTTTACGTCGATCACGCCCACGCCCAGCTCGAAGTTGGTGTTGAACTCTTTGAACAGATCCAGGTCTTCCCCGCCGCGCCGCGCAAACTCCAGCGTCAATTGATGCACCTTGGCTTCCATGATGGCCGGAAACAAATAACGATAGCTGCCTTCCCAGGACGGTTTGCCATAACGGTTTCCATAGCAGATGTGTACCGCGATCTTCGCGTCCACTCCCTCTACCATGGTGTTCAGAGCCTTCACACACCACGGCAGGTCTTCGGGAAAGCCCGAATAATAAGGCTCGTCGATCTGGATGTACTTCGCGCCCGCTTTTACCAGCGCCTTCATCTCCAGGTTCATCACTTTGGCGATGTCGATGGCCAGCGCTTCTTCGCTCGGGTAATACTGATTGCGAATCCGTTTGCTCAAGCAGTGCGGACCGGTGATGCAAAACTTGGTCTGCCGCTCCGTAAAGGCTTGCAGAAAGCTGAAATCCGGCACCAGACCCAGCGACGCCATGGGTAGCTTCCCCTGCACCACGCTGTCGTAGAAATCGTAATAGAACTTCTTGGAAGACCGGTCAATCTGTACTCCCGGCAACCGTTCCACGAAGTAATCCACCATGTTGTCGCGGCGCGGCTCGCCGTCGGTGACGATGTCTAATCCAGCAATTTCCTGGTCCTTAATCGCTGCTTTGGCAGAGGCATCATAGATCTCGTCCAGATCGTGACGGCTGATTCGCCGGGCAAAATATTCAGTCTTCAGGCGCTCCAGCCAGCCCGGCATGGCGTAGCTGCCGACCATCGTAATAGGGAGAGTGGGATTCATTTAATCTCGTCGGGTTGTATAGAGAACGGAAGTGCGCGATCCTTTGCGGTATTGGAACGGAGCGAAACGCACGTTGTATCCGGCGCGCTCCGCCACCTCTTTTAGTAAAGCACCATTAACCCAATTCAGCAGCGAACCATCCAGTTTTCCTGGACCGTAAAAGCCCAGCCGGTACTGATCCAGATCGGTCACGAAAATATCCTGCACTTGCAGATATCCGCGCGGATGCAGCAGCGGAAGCGTGTTCAGAAAGCTCGCTAGCGCTCCCGAGCTCAGATGAAAACGAAAATCGCTGGGCGCTTCCTTGAGGATGTCCTCCACCTTGGTTGCGTCCAGGCCCTGCGGAAAAGGAAAGTCGGGAAGATCCTCCACCAGCACCAGCCGCTCTTCCAGACGGATGGCGCTCCAAAGGTCCATCCAAAATGCAACGCCGCGCGCCGGATCGCCCAGAAACTCGGTGCTGCCCGACAACAAGCGGTTCACCGTGGAGCGCAGCTTGTCGGGCGGAATCTCGAACTCCGTTCCCAGCCGCACCACGTCGGCCATGGGAAGATAAGCGCGCACCTGCACGAAATAGAGTTTGCCGTCGCGCCGCACCACTTCTTCATCCGGCAGGTTGTCGTAAACGTTGGTGGTGTGTACCTGCATGATCTTGTGCCGCAGGAATGACAGCGTCTTCAGCGGATTCATCGCGTCCAGCACCAGGAAGCTGCACAGGTCGGCGTGATCCTCCACCGCGGGCCTCGACATGTCCAGAGTCGCCAGAGAATAATCGCCCAGCAGGACCCGCAGCTTCGGATAATAGTCGGTTCCGCGCTCCTGATCCACGGTTTTGAACTTGGTGAGCCACATGCCGCAGCGCGTTCCCGTCCCCACGCCGATTTCGAGCAGATAGATTTCCGGGGGTAGCTGATTCTTAGATTCCAGATCCTTCAACAAGGTCCAGAAATCCGCCACGCTATCGGCGATGGCCTCCGGATTGTGCCCATCGGAGGCGCCGCCCGGCAGCGCCTGCTCGTACCCCTTGCCGGTCGCAGCCTCCCAATCGTGCAACCTGGTCCAATAGAGCCTGTTGAAGTCCCACACGATGCTCGACTTCATGGATTGGAACTGTTCCAGCGGCAGCCGATCCTGATTCTGGGGTTCCGGCGCATTGCTGTGGGCTAGGGCGCGCAGCAGCGCGGCACGCAGGCAGCCCGGCACCACCTGCCGTGTGTCCACATGCACGTCCATGATCGGAACTTGTTTGCCTTGTTGGTTATAGCCGTGGGTTGCGATTACCACTTCGCGGAAGTTCTGCTTGTATTGAATCCAATCCAGCTCTATTTGGAGGCGGGCAAACTGGGACTTCTCAATGTGACCTTCCTCCAATAGCGTGTACATGGTTCCAATTACGTCTTGGGCGCTGGTAGCCGCCGCTTTGCCTTGGAGGTGATTGAGTTTGACAATCATAATTCTTGCGAGAGCGTCAAAGTTATATGCTAGCGCCACTCTGCATGCAAAACTGCGGGTGGCTCGGTCATTTTATCTCATTCGGCCGCGATCTTCCTACGTCGACGCTTAACGGCCTCGGCGTGACTCTGGAAGTTGCGACGAAATTTTGAGCGCTATCTAGCGCTTGCCTATGGCTTTTGTCAGGATCAAGATGTGCTGCCGCGGCAGCGTCTCAATCACCTGGCTCATTACAAACCCTTGTGGCTGCAGTTCCGCCTTCACTTCCGCCACGGTCATCTTGTGCTCTTCGCGAATCGGCACTTTCGGATCTTCCTTGCGATATTCGAGCAGCACCAGCCGGCCATCGGGCTTCAACGACTCGCGGATTTTGTCGATCATCTCGCGCGGCTTCGAAAACTCGTGATACACGTCCACTAGCAGCACCAGATCCATCCGCCCCGCCGGAAGCTTCGGATCGGCCTCCTCGCCCTGCACCGTCTCGATATTCGTGATGCCCGCCTTGGCCGCATTCTCGCGCAACCGCCGCAGCATCTCCGGCTGAAGATCGTTCGAGTAGACCTTACCGGTTGGCCCCACTCGCTTCGCCATCCGCAGCGACATATACCCCGTGCCTGCGCCGACATCCGCCACAACCATCCCCGGTTTGAGCGCCAGCGCATCCAGCGCGCCTTCCGGATTCTCTTCCTTCTCCCGTTCCGGCCGGTTCAACCAGTCCGCGCCCTGCACCCCCATCACGCCCGCGATCTGCCGGCCTGTAACCGGATGCTCGCCCTGGCCGAACAACAAGCTCGCCGCGCCCAGCGCAAGCAGACAGGAACGCCGCGTCATCCACATACTGGCGTTGTATCATAACGGCATGGGGCGCCGTTGGACCGTCATCGCCGGCCTTTTTCTCCTTGCAGCCGCCGCTGCGCCCGCTCACGACATCATCACCACTGCCATCACTTGGGATCGCGAGATTTCCCGCATCGTATACGAACGCTGTGCCTCCTGCCATCACGAAGGCGGCCAGGCTTTCTCGCTGATGACCTACGCCGAAGCGCGGCCTTGGGCCGTCGCCATCAAAGAGGAAGTGCTGGAGCGCCGCATGCCCCCCTGGGGCGCGGTGAAAGGGTTCGGCGATTTCAGTAACGACCAGGCGTTGACGCCCGAGCAGCTCGAGCTCATTACCAGCTGGGTGGGCGGCGGAGTGCCGGAGGGCGAAGCCAAGGATTTGCCGCCGGAGCCAAAATTCCTAAACGCGGATCCCGCTGCTCACCACTCTATGCTCGCGAGCGGCGAACTTACGCTGTCGAAGGACTTTTCACTCGCTGGGCTCTGGCCCAAGAACATTCCGGACGACGCTGGATTCCAGGTCACGGCTGAGAGACCCGACGGCAGTATTGAGCCGCTCATCTGGTTCGAGCATTACCACGCGAAGTTCAATCACCAGTTCTTCTATCGCGATCCGATCGACCTGCCCGCAGGCACCAAAATCCATGGCCTGCCGCCCGGGTCGTCCATCGCGCTGTTCCCAACCTCGCCGGACTTAGACCGAGCTACTCCAGCTCCTTAACCGGCACATCGAAGTGCGCGGTGTTCACCACACCCTTGCGCTGGAACTGCACCCACACCCGATAGGTCCGCGCGCGCGGGAAGTCCATGGTGAATTCCAGTTGCGGACCTCCATCGGCAATGAACGGATGGGTGTGGATCAGATCGATCAGATCGTCGCTCGCAGCCAGCATGTGCGCCCAGACCCCGATATATTTCTCGATTCCGTCGGCGGGAGACAACTTAAAATAGATCAGGGTCTTTTGCGTAGCGATCGGCTGCGGCGGATCGGTGGTCATTTCCACCTGCAGGTTCTCGGCTTGCTTGGTCGAATAATCGCGCGGAATCGAAACCGGCGGCGGAGGCGCTCCCTGCACTAAAACGGTCTTCGCGATCAGTTGCGGCGTCGCGCCATCCGGGTAAAAATCGCCCAGTATGCGATACATTCCCGGCTTCGGAAACGACAGGTTATAAGTGAAGTCGCCATCCGGCTGAAACACCGGATGATCATGCACGAAAAATTGCAGATCCTGGCTCACCACAAACATGTGGAACAGCTTCTCGTGAACGATCTGGAAATCCTTCACCTGCCGGTCCTTCCAGGGATCGTGCACGCTGAACTTGAGCTGCTCGGTCTGGCCCGGCTTCACCGCGCGCGGCGCCAGTGTCAGGTCCATGTGGAATTCCACCGGCTCCGGGATGCCCTCGCGCAGCTTCATGCCGCAGCGCCGGCAAGTGCCGGGCTGGTTGGAGCGAACGTCCGGGTCCATGGGACAAACAAAAACCTTGTCTTGCGCCCACAAAGAGCCTTGACCCCACAAGAACCCGAACAACGTCAACAGCAGAAGGACACGGACTGCTGCACTCATGTCTTAATAATCGCACACGCCCCGGCCTGCCAGCCCAGGGGCTCAAGCTACTTCATGGGTGAGAAATCCACTGGATCCATGTAGGTGGAGTCCACTTTCTCCACCAGTTTCGCGTCGCCCGTCTGGGATTTGATCATCGCCTGGAACTCGGGGTCGGCCTGAAAAGCGGCCCAGTGCTTCTTGGCTTCGTCCCGGCTGGGATGCGCCAGGATATAGACGAACGTGTTATCGGCCACCGGTGCATCCGTCGGGGCCCAATAGCCCACAGCCTTCAAATCGTGTTTCGCGAACCACTTCGTCACCTTCTCTCGAAACTCGGCCTGTAGCGCCGTCGCCTTGCCTGGCACGGTATGATACACGCGAAGCTCGAAGACGCGATTGCTATCGGCCTTCACCTGGTTCAAATGTGCCAAGCGGGCAGTGAGCAGCGATCCCGCGGCGAAGGAAGCCAGGGCGATGCCGAAAACAGTGAGTGTCTGGCGATTGAGTGTCATGGCATGGGATGGTATCAGAAGCGCTGATCTGGGGTCAATCGTCTGGCATGTGGTTTTGGCCCTCACAGCGCCAATTCAGTTTCGTATACTAAAACACCATAGCCGAAAACGCCCAACTTGATCCGCGCTGGACCCTCCACTCATTGGTGACGGGACATTATCTTTCGCGCGCCATTTATGTCGCTGCCAAGCTCGGCATTGCCGACTTGCTGAAGGATGGTCCTCGGTATTCGGCCGACTTGGCGGAAGCCACTCAATCGCATGCTCCGTCGCTCCATCGCCTGATGCGCCTGCTCGCCAGCGCTCAAATCTTTGCCGAGACCGCCTCGGGACAATTTCGCCTGGCGCCCATGGGAGAATTCCTGCGATCCGACGCGCCCGGGTCTTATCGCGCGCAAGCGCTTTTGTTCGCTGGCCCTTTTCAACAGCGCGCCTGGAGCCGCCTCTTGGATATCGTTCAAACTGGCCAGGGCTCCTCTTCGAAGGCGCTCTTCCCGTTCCTCGCCAAATATCCCGAGGAAGCCGCCGTTTTCAACCAGGCTATGTCGAGCGGCACCGAGGCGGTGGCCCGCGCTTTCGTAGCCGCCTATGATTGCTCATCGTTCTCGACCATCGTGGAACTGGGCGGCGGCTATGGATCGCTGCTCGGCGCCATCCTCCTGCGAAGCCGAGCGGCGCGTGGCATTCTCTTTGATGTGCCCGAAGTCGCCGAGGCAGCCCGCCAGCGCTTACGAGAGGACGGATTGGCGGATCGCTGTGAAGTGGTGGCCGGCGATTTCTTTCAGGCTGTGCCCGGTAGCGGCGATGCCTATATTCTAAAGAGTGTTATTCACGATTGGGACGACGCCCGCAGCACGATGATCTTGGCCAACATTGCACAGGCGATGGCCCCGGGGGGCAGGTTATTGCTGGTCGAGATGCTGCTGCACGACCGTGTCGACCAAACTCCATGGAGCCAAATAACCGCCGAAAGCGATTTGAACATGCTGGTAAATACAGGCGGCGGCGAACGAACGGAAGCCGAGTTTCAGAGCCTCTTCGAAGCCGCGGGTTTCCATCTCACTCGGGTGGTCCCCACCCAGACACCCTGGAGCATTATAGAAGGCGTGCTCACTCCCGTTGCGAGTGACAACCAACATGGCAGGCCCTGAAGCGACCCTTGCGCCCCAACCGGTATCGGATGTCGATCCGAAACCGCTGGCAGAACTGCCGCTATTCACGCTGCACGATCTGCTCTGGTTGTTTTATTTGTACCCGCTTCGTCTGCTGGCGGCCATATTGCCACGCTGGTGCTTGTACGCCATCGGGAAATTGTCGGATCCGATTATTCAATTCCAAGCGCGCCACCGCAAGGCCAGTGCTGCGCTCTGGATCGCGCGTGTCTGCGACACCACGCCCGCCCTTGCGGAGCGCATCGCTCGCCGGTCGCTCTCAAACAAAGCGGTCCGCTATTTGGACCAACTCGTGCTGCTGCGCCCGTCCGCGGCCAAAATGCTGCGCTGTACCTCTATCGATGGCATCCAGCATCTTGAGAGCGCCCTCGCATTGGGCCGCGGCGTGATCTTGCTGGCTGGTCATTTCTGCGCAAATCGAGTCGCTGTTCGATATCTGGCTTCTCACGGCCATCCCGTACTCTCGGTTCACAATCGACGGCCATCCAACAAGTGCGAAGGACGGCTTGGCAGGCAATTCTTGCAGCCGCGTTCCATCCGCCTGCAGAGCCTCGCCTTCCCCGATCACGTGTATATTCAGGACCCCAACTGCAGTCTGAGCATCCTGCAGAGATTGCGCGCCGGCGGCTTAGCCGTCATTCATGCGGATGGACGTGGCAGAACCAAGGTGGTGGAGCATCTATTCCTCGGACGGCCCTGGCCCGTTCCTGCCGGGATTTTTGAGATTGTCCGATTGTCCGGCTGCGCTGTTGTCCCCATGCTGTGCCTCGGCCGTAGCGATGGTTTTCGGATCCGCTTCGATCCCATGCTCGACCTCGACCGCGCACCTTCACGTGATGCGTTCCTCTCCGCCAATCTTCCCTGTTTCTTGTCGGCTGTGGAAAGGCAAATCATTCAAAATCCCGAGGAGTGGATTCTATGGAACCATCAATTCTGAGCGGCGCCGGCTCCGGCTCGCGGGAGACCATGCATCGTATTCGGCGCGTTTTCGTCGAATCCCTGCATCTCAACCTCCCGGAAGAAAACTTCAGCTACGAAGATCAATTGGACGAAACCGTCGGGCTAGATTCGGTAGCGGTGATCGAATTCATCACCGCTCTCGAGCAGGAATTCGGCATGACATTCGAACCCGAAATGTTAACTATCGAATTGGTGCGGAGCATCCAGGATCTCGCCGCTTACGTTGATTCGCGCACGGTTCGCGCAAGCGGATTATTGAACGAACGCCGTGATTTCTGAACGCTTGCGGCAGGTTGCCGCCCGCCATCGCCACGAACTCGCGATTGTAGATGGTAGCGAACGCATCACTTTTGGCGACTTGTTGGAGCGCATCAACGCCGCTCGGGAGTGGCTGCGCGGTGAGCTTCATCTTTCTCCCGGCGACGTCATTGCCATCGCTCTCGACAACTCCTGGCCGTTCGTGGCGTGCTGCTTTGCAGTCTCCGAACTGGGTGGTGTGTCCCTGCTCTGTAATCCGCAATGGCGGGCAGCGGAATTGGCCGTTCTCGCCGAGCGCGTGGCGTTCCGGGCCGCTATCGTCGAGCCGCGTCTCGCAGCCGAGTGGAATCGCGCGCTTGATCCAATCCCGAATAGCCGCGTGCTTACCGCTGACTCGGTACCAGCCGAAGGCCAACCCGACCGGCCCATTCAGCCAGCGTCCGAAGACGCCCCTGTAATCTATTTATCCACGTCCGGTTCCACGGGTTTACCCCGCATCGTTCCGCGCAGCCATCGTAATCTGACTGCCAATGCTCGAAATGTGACAAGCACGCTGGACATCGGATCGGGTCACCGGTTTCTCTGCATCGTGCCTTTTCATTATTCCAACGGACTCAACAACAGCTTGCTCCTGCCGCTGCTGAATGGCGCGGTCATGGTCATGCTGCGTCGCTTTACCCCCAGTGCCTGTGCCGATCTCATCCATCGCGAACAGGTGAACACGCTGATTGGTTCACCTTTCATCTATGGATCGCTGGCCGCCAGCGTCGGCGACGCCTCCCTGCTTTCGAGTCTCAAACATTGCTTCACCGCCGGCGGACGCATTCCGGCCAGCGTCGTCGAGACTTGGCGGGCTCGCTTCGGTATTTCCATCCGGCAGCTTTACGGAATGTCGGAGGCGGGCGTCATCGCGATCGAACGGCCAGATCCAGCGCAGGCATCGTCCTTGGACCCACTGTCACCTGACGCATCGTCACCTGACGCATCGTCACCTGACGCAGCGTCACCTGACGCACTCATCGGCTCTCCAATTTTTGGCGTGGAAGTCGTCATCCTTGGGCCGGACGGCCAGACGTTGCAACCAGGTGAAATCGGCGAGCTAGCGGTGCGATCGGATGGCCTGTTGTCAGGTTATCTGGGAGAGCCGGAACCGAGCCGTGGCCTCTTTCTCAACGGCTTCTTCCGAACCGGTGATCTGGGCTGTTTCGATGCCGCGGGAAATCTCCGTCTGAACGGCCGAATGGGCCGCGTAATGAACATCGCCGGGGTGAAGGTTCACCCCGCGGAGATTGAGCGTGTTGTGGAAATGCTCCCGAGCATTGCGGCCTGTCACGTCGACACTGTTCCGAACGGCAGCGGGGGCGAAATGATTCGAGCTCGAGTGGTCCCAGGACCAGGCGCTCAAGTCACGCGCCGCGAAGTCGTCGAACATTGCCGCCGCCATCTGGCCGAATATAAGCTTCCACGAACCATCGAGTTCTTGGAGAGCAGCCCGGTAACCATCGGCGGAAAGATCCCTCGTTCCGGCCCCTCACCTGCCATCTAGCTTCCATTTGGCTTCCATTTAGGCAGGCCTCAGGCTATACTTTTCAAAACTGGACAAAAACTTGAGCGTGCCCTCTGGTTCCGATGCCGCAAGGCACCCTGGCCGGCAGCTGCTAATCGGTCTGGATGCGATGGAGTGGGAGCTCGTCCAGGCTTGGGCGCAGGCCGGTAAGCTACCCGCCTTTGCGCGTGTTCTCGAACAAGGCGCGCGCTTTGAGTTGTCCAGCACCGCGGCCCAACTGCCGGACACTGTGTGGTCCGCCATTTATTCCGGGCAAAATCCTGGACATTTCGCGAAATATTTTTACGTTCAGTACGACGCCGCCTCGGGCGACCTGCGCATGATGGATGACGATTCCATCGGCGCCACTCCCTTCTGGCATTATTTGACCGAAGCGGGCCGCAGGGTGTGTGTCCTGGATGTGCCGAAGTTTCCCCTCCGCCGCACCAATGGCGTCTCGCTGGCGAACTGGGGATCGCACGCTACCAAGACTGCCCGCGCCTCCCATCCTCCCGGCTTGCTGGAGGAAATCAATCGACGCTTCGGTCCGCACCCGGTCGGCGAATGCGATGCGGTGGAGTCCAGACCGCAGGCTTTGCGAAAGCTGCGAGGCAGAATACTGGATGGCGTCCGCGTTCGCGGCGAGCTGTACCGTTTTCTGATGCAGCGCGAAAATTGGGACGTATTTTTCGCGGCATTCTCGGAAACACATTGCTCCGGCCACCACTTCTGGCGGTACTTCGATCCATCCCATCCGGAACACGATCCGTCGGACCGCGCTGGGCTGGCCGACACCATGGAGAGCGTCTATCGCGCCATCGACCAGCAAATCGGCGAGATGCTCCATCTGGCCGGGCCGGACACGCGCGTGCTGATCTTCTCGGGCCACGGTATGGGGCCCATCTATCATGCTTCCTGGAACCTGCCGGAGATCCTCGATTTGCTGGGCTATGGCAAGGCTTCGGCGAAAACCGTCACTCCCCGGCCGTCCACATCCCAGCCTCCCAAGACAGCTGCCATAAATCCGTGGCGGCTTCTGAAAATGGCGGTGCCCGGCAAACTTCAATATGCCATCAAGTCGATTTTGCCTCGGCGCATTCAAAACGAACTCATGTTTCGTTGGTACGCTGGTTCGCGCGATTGGGCCGGCCGGCGCGCCATTGCGGTTCCCAACAACGATTCTGTCGGCGCCGTCCGGATTCTGGTTGAGGGGCGTGACCGGCACGGCAGGGTTGCGCCCGGCGCCGAATATCAGAAAATCTGTAACGATATCGCGGCCGCCTTGCATCAGTTGTGCGACGTGAAGACCCGGCGTAAGGTCGTGATGCAAGTGGCGTTCCCACATCAGGAATTTCCAGGCCCATTCGCCGATGGCCTTCCGGACCTGACCATTCTGTGGGACCAGAGTTTCGCCTGGCATGAGATCGCTTCGCCGGCGTTGGGCTGTCTCAAGATTCGTACGCAAGACAGCCGTAGCGGCTCTCACACGCCGCGCGGATTCCTTCTGGCCTCGGGATATTCAGAAATGCCGGCGCTGGATCTCGGCCGCGCGTCGCTTTATGACATCGCGCCCACGGTGCTCCACGCTGCCGGGCTGTCTGCTCCCGCCTCTATGCAGGGGCGGTCTCTCTTTGTAGAAGATGCGATGGAGCGTTCGACCGCGGTCTAGCGCCAAATACTCTCCGTTGCAATCCAGGGAATCGCGCATCCTTCCGCAACCCTTCTCCACGCACGTCCACCTTGAGCAGAAACAGCGTCGCGGAATTCTCCAGCCGCGCCCGCTCCAGTTCGGCGAACGCCTCATCCCGTCGCCCCAGCGCATCCAGCAGCAGCGCGACGAAGTACGCATCCACATATTCCCGTTCTCTGAGAGCCTGCAACTCGTCCAGCGTCGCAATCGCCTCGTCCCGCCGTCCGTGTTTTGCCAGATAAGTTGCTTCCACCGCTCGCAGCCACGGCAGATCCGGCGACATTACGCATGCCAGCCGCATTTCAGCCAGCCCTTCCTCTACCCGCCCAGTGCGCACCAGTGCTTCTGCGTATTGGGCGCGTCCGATATGTTGATAGGGATGTAAGTCGATCGAACTTTTGCCGCAAACCACCGCGGCATCGAACTCGTGCCGGCACAGCCGGATAAACGTTTCGCTCGACAACAACACCGGACACAGTGGATCCGCCGCACGGCCCCGGGCGATCGTGTCCAGCGCCGCATCCAGATGTCCACCGCTTGTATACAGCATCGCGAGGCGAACGTAGATCGTCCCCATCTTCGGTTCTTCGCTCAACGCGTTCAGCAACTCCGATTCCGCTTCGTCGAGATTTCGCTCGCAAATATGCAAAGCGTGGCCTCGGTTGGATCGCAGAGCAGCCGTCAAGCCTCCCAAAGCCACTGCCCGGTTGTGCGAATCCAAAAACTTGGGATACACATGGTTGGGGGGACGCATGCCATACGTGCACAGCAACAGGTAGCAAATAGACATTCCTTCGAACGCCCGGAAGTCGCTATGGTCCTCTTCAGCGGCCTGTTCGAAACAGGCCAGCGCCTTTTCGAATCCCTCACGCGTTCTACGCTCCCAAAGATGCCAGCCCTTTTTGATGAGATCCTCACCCCGAGGCACCTCCAGGCGGTATCCGAGCTTCGGACGGCAGCGGATCCAGGACCCGTATTCCTGCAGAACCTTCTTCACTTCGGCAACAGTGACCGCCACTGTATTTGGCGAAACTGATATGCCATCCCAAGCCTCACGGATCATTTGTTCATGATGCACGTACCTCCCGCTGTTCAGAATCAACACGTTAAGAACGCGGAAGGCCTGGGGCCTCAAGATTAGTTCCGACTCTCCGCGCTGCAGCCGCCGCGCCTCCAGGTCCACAGAGAAGGGTCCAAATACTGTCTGTTCCATACTACGATGCGATCAATTTCATCGTTTTTTAAGAGCGAGTTGTAGTGAATCTACCATAGAATCACCTCAAAGGCTAGACGCTGCTTTGACGCTATGGGTCTGAATGTAATGCATCTTCCAGAAAAGAAGTTCGAGGACCAATCGGCGCCCTTTCAGCGCTAGCCCGGAGTTCAAAGGAGAACCAGGGGTTATGAGATTCAGAAAGCCACTCAGTGTGTGGCTCGCAGTTGCTTCATTGCTAGCGCTGTTAGCCACGTTGCCAGCCGCCTTAATGGCGCAATCGGCCGGAACGGCAGGTTTAGTTGGCACCGTGACCGATCAGTCGGGTGCTGCCGTGCCGAACGTCAGCGTAACCATCGTCAACAACGGAACCGGTCAAACGCGCACCGCCACCACCGGCGTCGACGGAACTTACAAATTCAGCTTGTTGCCGCCCGGCGCTTACCACGTCCGGTTCGCGGTCAGCGGGTTCAAAACTTCCGAGGTTCCCGCAGTGATCTTGAATGTCACCGAGACCCCGGAACTGAACCGCACTCTCGAAATCGGGACTCAAAACGAACAGGTAACGGTAGAAGCCGCGGCCGAGACGCTGCAGACCCAAAGCTCCACTCTGGGCACTGTCGCCACCGGGGCTGAAGTAACCGGCCTTCCTCTCAGCAATCGCAACTACACACAGATCTTAAGCTTGGCCGCCGGCGCCAACGCCGCGGTGAATGATGCGCGATCGCTCGGCAAAGGCACGCAGGATATGAGCGTCAACGGCAACTCGCCGGGCTCGAACAATTTCCAGATGGACGGCGTAGGCATCAACAACATCGCGCACCCGGATACCGCCAACGATTCCAACATCTATGCCGGCATCGGCATTCCCAACCCGGACGCCATTCAGGAATTCAAGGTTCAGACCTCCACCTACGATGCGAGCTACGGGCGCAACCCGGGCGCCAACGTCAATGTGGTGACGAAGTCCGGCTCCAATCAATTCCATGGAACCGCGTTCGAGTTCTTCCGCAATGGCGACCTGGACGCCAATGATTTCTTCTACAACCGCGATACCTGCTCCACCCAGTACGCTGGACAGAGCTGCCCGCATCAAGTCTTGAACATGAACCAGTTCGGCGGCGTGATCGGCGGTCCCATTAAGAAAGACAAGCTCTTCTTTTTCGGCAGCTATGAAGGCACCCGCCAGAAAAACGGTGTCGCGCCCCAAGGTTTTACCGACGCTGTCCTCCCTCCCATTCCCGGAGGTGCGCGAAGCGCGTCTCCCACTTCCGCCTGGGCCCAGCAGTTGGCCGCTCTGAATTGCACAAATAGCAGCTTCGGGCCGAACCTGGACTGCAACGGATCCAACCTGAGCCAAGTGGCGCTAAACATCCTGAACTTGAAGCTGCCGAATGGCCAATATTACTTCCCGAGCTCGGGTGCGAACACCCTCAGCAACGTCGCCTACAGCATTCCGGCGATCTATAACGCCGATCAAACCGTGATCAACGGCGACTACCTGATCAACAGCAAAAATACGCTCGCGATGCGCTATTTCTACACGCGAGACCCGCAGACCATTCCACTGAACGGGTATCTCCCCGGCGAGCCGCAGACCGACTATTATTCGAACACCGATGCTTCCATCAAACTCACCACCATCATTACGAACAGCTTGGTGAACGAACTGCGTGGATCCATGCAGCGCAATCTGGCTCGTTTGACGGACACGCCCATCCCCGGCAGTACACCCAAGGATTTGGGTATCACGCCAATAGTCCCAGGCCTCCCGTTGACGCCCGGCATCGACATCCTCACCGGCGGATACACCATGTTCGACACCTTCAACCCAGCTTTCAGTCCCACTACCGCCATGCAAATCTCGGATCAGATTTCCTGGTCGCACGGCAAGCACACCATTCGCGCCGGTTACGAATTCGAAGAGAACCAGTGGAACATCGTCTATCAGGGTTTCGAGCGCGGCTGGCTCTTGATGGGTACGTTCAATGACTTCCTGGTTGGAGGTCCTGGCAACATCTACAGTTGCATCTTCTGCGTCGCCGGACCGGAGCAGGGCGTGGTCCACGGCTATCGATTGCCCGATCAAAACGCCTTCGTTCAGGATGACTACAAACTGAGCTCTAAGTTCACCCTGAATCTCGGCGTGCGTTGGGAATATGACGGAATTCTTAGCGACAAGTACGGAAACCTGACTAACCTGTGGACCAGCCAGTTGAATTCGGTTCCCGTTCCTCCCACCGGGCCCAATATGGGCGCCAATAATCTGGTCGGTTGGGTGGTGCCCAACAACTACAGCACGGCCACCTTTGGTGCAGTACCGGCGGGCGTGACGCAAAACGCCGGCAGCCTGCCCATCTCGAGTCATCCGCCCTATAGCAACTTTGCTCCACGTATTGGATTCGCCGATCAGATCACCAGTAAGCTGGTGGCCCGCGGTGGTTTCGGTATGTTCTATGATCGCGTCGATGTGGGCGCTCTGGTGCATGGCTTGGAGCAGGGCCCGCCCTATTCCGGAACGGCCGACGTTGGCTCAGGCAATCAGCAGACCCTCGCGAATCCGTTTCCGCTGACTCCTATCGGAGTGTTTCCGCAGCGCTATTTCAATCCAGCTTGCCTCACCGCGGCGCCCACGGCCGCGGCTCCTATCCCCTGCAACTCGCCCACTTATAACTCGTATTTGAGCGCGCCTTTCGTCTACCAGGACATTCACACGCCTCTGGTTCGCCAGTACAACCTCAATTTGCAGTACGAACTCGCGAAGAACTGGATTCTAGAGGCGGGCTATGTGGGATCCAGTGGAATCAACCTGCTGGACGCTTATCACAACTACAACACCGCGCAATTGGCGACGCCCAGCGCTCCCATCAACGGGCAGACCAGCAACAGCCTGCAAAACGTGGCCTTGCGTGTTCCCTATCTCGGTTATCAGCCGGTAGGCGTGCAGGGTACCGCGTTTGACGGGGAGTCGAACTACAACAGCTTGCAGGTTACGCTGCGGAAAGTCTATTCCTACGGCCTCTCTTTGCAGGCGTCCTACACCTACAGCAAGGACCTGACGGACATCAACTACTACAGCGGCGGCTCAGTGGGCGCCAACGTCAACAACGCGAGCAACCTCGCTCAGCAATACGGACCAGCCTACTTCAACCGGCCGCAGCGCTTCGTCATCAATTACAGCTACGACCTGCCATTCGGCAAACATGCTGGATTTGCAGGCAAGGCGCTCGAAGGCTGGAATGTGTCGGGCGTCACCACGGTGCAGGATGGTGAGCCGATGACAATCGTCGATCCCAATGCGGGCACCATCTACGGCACGTCTACCGCTGCTGCCACGGCGCAGATTTGTCCCGGATACAGCTATGGCCAAACCTTGTCCAGCGGAAGCCTCACGCAACGGCTGGGGGGGAACAGCGGAGGCCCGGGCTACTTCAACAATGCGGCGTTCTGCTCCGCTCCCACCGGAGGAATCTTTGGCAACGGAACGGGCTACGGCAATACGGGCGTAGGAGTGGTTCAAGGTCCCGGCCAATTCAACTGGGACATTTCCATTGTGAAAACCACCCGGCTCACCGAGCGCCAAACGGTGGTCTTCCGCGCCGAGTTCTTCAACGCCTTCAACCACGCGCAGTTCAACAATCCGATCGCTACGCCGGCTCCCGGCGAAGTGCAGCTCGGCCCGACGTTTGGTGAGATTACCTCCACCAGCGTGAATCCGAGAATTCTCCAGTTCGGGCTCAAGTATTTGTTTTAGTTCTTAGTTCAGCCGGGTACCTGCCCAGTAAAATATCGGCATGGTACCCGTGCTTGAAACTGAGCGGCTGAAACTCCGCGGCCATCGCATGGATGATTTTCCCGCATGCGCCGCCATGTGGGCCGACCCCGTTGTGACGCGCCACTTCGGTCACTCCTTCAGCGAAGAAGAATCCTGGACCAGGTTCCTGCGCTACTTTGGCCATTGGTCCGTGCTTGGCTTCGGCTACTGGCTGGTGGAGGAGCGTCGAACCGGCAAGTTCGTCGGAGAAGTAGGATTCGCCAATTACAAACGAGCCATCGAGCCTCCGCTGGATGCACCTGAAATCGGCTGGGCGCTGGCCGCGCAGTTTCACGGCAAGGGCTACGCCACCGAAGCCGTTCGCTCCGCAGTAACCTGGGGCGAGCAGCACTTCGGACCCTCGCGCACAACTTGCATCATCAGCCCCGAGAATCTACCATCTATTCGCGTCGCCGAAAAATGCGGCTACCAGGAGTCTCTACGCACGACGTATAAGGGACAGCCCACCGTCGTCTTTGTCCGCGAGCCTTGATCTTTCCCTCACCCGAATGGATTTTCATCCGCGCTGGGACCGTAGATGGAGGGAAGTGGCACTTCGAGCAATCGCAGATACACCGACAATTGCCCGCGATGATGATACCAGTGGTTGAACATGAGGGCCCGCAACATCGCGACGCGCGGCATCGCCATCACTTCGCGCCCCTGCACGCTCGCGCGCCACGTTCCCAGGGCAGCCGATTCATCCAGCCCGCCCAAATACTCCTGTGCGGCCTGGACGCTCGCATCTAGCGCCGCGAGAATCTCCTCACGAGTTTTCGGCATCGGCGGCGTGAAATTCGACGGGTCAGGTTCAAAATCGTCCACCCGCGCGATGCTCGATATTCCCATGGGGATGGTCGCGATGTGCATTGCAAGTTGTCCCAGCGTCATCGACTTCGGATGAGGCTTCCAAGCGAATTTGTCCGAGGGAACGCGTTCCAGCACTCGCCGCGTGGTGGCCGCCTCCTGGGCGATTTCTCCATTCATCGGTTCCATCATTTTGATCATTTCGTCTCTCCTCAGTCGCCCGCCGAAACCGTCTTCGGTTGTGCGTAGGGCTTCGCCAGATCTACCAACTCCCCGTCCACATACTTATCGTGGTGCCGAACCCACGCCATTGTATGCTGAAATCCATCCTCATCTCGTCCCTTAGGTGTCAGGTCCAGGAAGTTATAGACGCCCACCAAAATATCCAGCCCGCGCGCATAGGTTGAGTAGGTGTGATACACGCTGCCGTCTTTGTCCTTATAGAACACGCTCGCGCCCGGCGCTTCGTCGCTCGGGAACTCGGTCTCGGAATAGTTGTAGTACACCTTGCCGCTGGCCCTTTCCTCTTTGCTAAACGACGCGTGGTAGTCGTAGTTGAAATCGCTTCCATTCGACGACACCCACGGAAACCGCCAGCCCATGCGCTTCTGGAACGCTTCAATCTGCTCGATCGGCGCTCGCGATATCGCCATCAGCGTAACGTCGCGATGCGCCAGATGGATGAGGCTTCCATCGAAGTGATCGCCCAGGTAGGAGCAACTCGGGCAGCCTTCCTCCCATCCCGGCCCGAACATGAAGTGATAAACGATCAACTGGCTTTTGCGTCCAAATAGTTCCGCCAGCGTCTTCTTTCCGCTGGCGCTATCGAAGACGTAATTCTTCTCTACCTTCACCCACGGCATCTTGCGGCGCTCCGCGCTCAGCGCGTCCCTCTGGCGCGTGAATTCCTTCTCTTTGGCCAGCAGTTCTTTGCGAGCAGCCAGCCACTCGGTTTCGGACACCACTGGATGGTCTGTCATCAGCGGCTCCCTTCAGCCCGCAGCCGCACGCGGTCATTCATCTGGCCCCAACCGGGCGCGACGTGCATGCGGTGGTCCTCTTGGATGAGGCCGAGCGCCTGATGCCGGAACTTGATCAGCGTTCCTCCGTCTGCTTCGCTCAGACGATACTGCATGTTTGAGATCGCTGGATACGACATAAACAACGGGCCAGTGATTTCCAGCAAAGCCGGCCGCTTGATGGCTTGTACGTGTCCCCAGAAATGGCCGTTATTGTCGCCCAAATCGCGATACCACCGGCCGCCGGGCCACGGCTCAATTTTCATGGGCATCGGTTTGCCGTCGGCTTCATTGTGCGGCCCAAGCTCCTCCAGAAGCGCTGCGAATGTCACTTCTAATGACGCGCGGACGTGAATCTCCTGCGTGATGTTCAATGTCAGGTTGTCCATGGCGAGTGCTGTTGCGTTCATGCTTTCTCCTTGCTATTTTTCTCGGCTCTTTCCTTAATGCGATTCAATTGATGTGCCCAATAGCGCTCAAACGTGCTGGTCCACTCGTGCAACGGCCGGATTCCCTCGGCATTGGTTCGATAGAGCATCTGTCTTCCTTCCCTTCGCACATGCACCAGCCCGACGTCTTTGAGCACCCGCAAGTGTTTCGAGACCGAAGGTTGCTCCAGTCCCAAGCTTTTCACGATGTCCCCCACCGGACGTTCCTTGAGCGCGAGATAGCTGAGGATATCCCGCCGCCGGGGTTCGGCCACGGCGTTGAAAGCATCGGATGTAGTGGCAGCGCGGGGCACAAGGACATTATATTCCTATATGGGAATGTGTCAAGTCTCAGTGCAGGCCCTCGACGATCCACAATTCAGCCGGAGCGTAAAACGCCGAATAGGCTGAGCTCTCACAATCCGCACCTACTCTTATAGCCAGATTTCCGGCGAGCCCTGTCCGATTAGCTGGCGAAAATTCCTTCCAAAGAGTCTGCTCTCCGGTCTCGAGGTCCACCTTAAGGACCTTCACTGGCACATCCCCTGCTGCTTGATACGCCATCAGCGAGCGGTTGTCCGGACACCAGCGCAAGGGAGCGGAGTCGTCCGCCAGCTTGGGCAGGGTACGCGGCGTACCGTTGTCTAAAGGGTAAAGCACAATCTTCCCGTCTAAGCCGGCAACAGCCACGGATCTCCCATCGGGAGAAATTGAAACCGGATCCGAAGTGTTATAGTTTACGTTCTCCGGTGTGATCGCCCGAGGCGGACCGCCATCCAAGCTCTGTACGTAATAGCGGATGCGATGGCCCGGTTCGTTTCCCACAAATACGACCCGTTTGCCGTCGGGCGTCCAAGCCGCGCTCTGGTGATGGATTCCATCGTGAGTGAGTGCCCGCGCTTCTCCCGTTCCAGTGGGCAGCAAAACCAACTGTGAGGGCGCGCGCGTAGACCCCAATACCAGCGCCCACTTGCCGTCCGGAGAAATTTCGAGCGGGTACCCCGCGCCTAGCCGGACTGCTGCCGAACCGTCAGTGCCACGTAGATAAGTTACAAAATCCTCCCCGCTCCGGGCTGCATCCCCACCCTCGGAAAACAACAGAGACTTACCATCGCGGGAGATATCGCTGAGCAGAGAGAAATCGTGCCAGTACAGATCGGTCTCTTTCGAATCTACAGTCGGCAGATAGAAAAGTGCAACCGAAAGGACTAAATGGCTCATCAGCAGCCGGCCGTCTGGCGCAACATCGAGCACGTTAAAGTTTCCCGCAAGGTGCGCGACCAGACGCTGGCGTCCGGAACGATTGACGGCATACAACGAATTTGTGAAGCCATATGCCGCGGCGGTGAAAAGAATCTCATCGCCGGCGGCCGACCATGCGGGCCCACTGATGCCACCCAACCAAAACTGCGTGAGCGTCTTCTTGTTTCCCTTCATGTCCACTGTGGCAACGGAGCCGATGGCGTAACTTCCGAGAGGATAATCGAAGAAGGCGATCAGATCCCCTTTAGGCGAAATGCGCGGATTGCCAATGCCGCCTGCGGTCTGATACAGGACGTTTCCAATCGGAAACTCGAGTTGCTGATATCCCGGTCTGGCACGCACCACTGCGATGCGTTTTCCGTCGGATGACCAATCGGCGGAAGAAATGTCACCCGCCACTTGTCTCGGCGTTCCGCCCGAGATCGGCGCGCTAGCCAGCGTTCCGAAAACAGGGCCCAGTCTCGACGTAAGAGCCAGTGCCATTTCGTCCGAAGGCGAGACGCTGAGTAAACGAGCATTCAATGTCCCGAGATCCCGAGATTCCGGGTTCTCCGCCTGCGTGGAGTACACCCGGTACGGATTGCCATCCCACGAAGCGGAATACACGATTGTCTTGCCGCCGTTGGCAAACCGGCCGTTGTCGATGACGCCGCGCCGGAAAGTGACCCGCTGGAACGAAGGCGAAGAGGCGCGCGATGTCCGGCGGCCCGCCACGAACGCAATTCCAATCAAGCAGGCCACAGCGACGAGCGCAAAAATCATCGCGTATCGCCGCTGTGGTTTTTCCGGAATCCGCTTGGCCCCAGAAGAAGTCGTCCCTGAAATCGACTCCAGCGCGAACGCCAAATCCAGCGCGGACTGAAATCGCTCCTCCGGCTTCTTCTCCAAACATCGGCGAATCATCCGATCCAGAACCGGGGGAAGCGCCGCGTCCAGATCCGGCGGCTCCTGCTTCAGGATCGCGTTCATCACTTCCACGCCCGATTCCCCGGTGAACGCGCGCTTTCCCGATACCATCTCGTACAGCACCACGCCCAAGCTGAACAGGTCCGAGCGCGCGTCAGCCACTTGCCCGCGCACCTGCTCCGGCGACATATAGCCTGCGGTGCCGAGCACCATGCCGGGATTGGTTTCGATCGGCTGCGTGGCAAGTTCGGTGGGATGAGAGCCTGAAGGTTTCAGCCCAGACTGTTTCGCCAGCCCGAAGTCGAGAATCTTGACCAGACCGTCCTTGGTCAGAAACAGATTCTCGGGTTTCAGATCGCGATGAATGATTCCTTTTGCATGGGCCGCAGCCAGCCCGCGCGCGATCTGGATGGCATAATCGATGGCCTTGCGGACAGGCAGCGCGTGAGTAGCAAGCCGCTCGCGCAGCGTCTCCCCTTCCAGCAACTCGGTGGCGACGTAAAACACGTCGCCCTCGGAACCGGCGTCATAGATGACTACGATGTTGGGATGATTGAGCGCCGCTGCCGCGCGCCCTTCTTGCTCGAACCGGCGAACACGGTCGGAATCACTGGCGAATGCCGCCGGAAGAATCTTCAGCGCAACCTCACGGCCCAGCCGTGAATCGCGAGCGCGGTACACCTCGCCCATGCCGCCCGCGCCAATCGGCGCAAGAACCTGGTAGGGTCCCAGACGCGTGCCGGTGGCTAGGGGCATGGAGGTTTGAACAATGTTAACCTATGTCCCGTGCGATCCGCGCTGCGTTCCCTTCGCCGCCGGCCCGCTTTCGCGCTGGCCGCGATTCTCACCATTGCCTTGGGCGTGGGAGCCAATACCGCGCTCTTCGGCGTCATTTACACCGTCCTCATTCAGCCGCTTCCCTTTCGCGATTCCGCCCAACTCGTGAGCATCTGGGAAACTCATCCCGCTCTGCCGCAGTTGCAGGTTGCTGCGCCCGATTTTCGCGACTGGCGCGCTCAAACCCACAGCTTCGACGCGGTGGCCGGGCACACGCTCTCGGCCATGAACACGGCAACATTGCTGGGCCAAGGCCAGGCCGAGATAATTCACGGCGCCATGGCCACCAGCAATCTCTTCCCTACGATGGGTATTCAACCCATCCTGGGACGCAACTTCAGCGACGCCGAGGAACGCGCAAAGCAACCAGTGGCCGTGATCAGCGAAGCCCTTTGGCGGCGCAAATTCGCGGCCGACCCCGCGATCGCCGGCAAGCAGATTCGCATCGACAACCAGTCGTTCACTGTCGTCGGCGTTGTCTCCAAGCGCCAGACTTTTCCTGAGTGGGCTGATTTCTGGATGCCGCTCTCCCTGCTGGGATCCGATCTCGAGGACAGCCGCAAGTTCCATCCTCTCGAAGTTGTGGCACGTCTGAAACTCGGCGTCACTGTCGACCAGGCTCAAAGCGAAATTCAATCCGTCGCTCGCCGGCTATCTCAGGCGTATCCCGCCACGAATGCAACCGTAGGCGCGTACGTCATTCCTCTGGCGCGCGAGATAACCGGCGATGTCCGTCCTGCGTTGTTGCTGGCGTGGGTGGCAGTTGGATTGGTGCTGCTGATGGCGTGCGCCAATCTCGCGCATCTCTTTCTGGCGCGAATGCTGGAGCGGCGCGAAGAGATGGCCATTCGTGAGGCGTTGGGTGCGGGATCACTCCATCTGATCCGTCAGATGCTTACCGAAAGCCTGGCGCTGGCGGGCTGCGGCGGACTGCTCGGTGTCGTGCTGGCGATTGGCACGCGACGGCTGCTGCCCTTCGATTCCAGCGGGTGGCAAGCGTCAAGCGGGTGGCAAGCGCCGGTGTGGCTGTTCGCGATTGCAATCTCGGTGGTGGCCGGTGTGCTGTTCGGAGTGCCGGCTTGCTGGCACGTCTTGCGCGAACGCCGTCTCAAAGTGTCCACGCGTTCGGTAGCGCGCGGACGGTCGCGGCTTGGATTTCTGCTGCTGGCGGGCGAGGTCGCCATGGCCTTCCTGGTTCTGGCCGGCGCCCTGTTGCTGGCGCGGAACTTCGCCCGATTGCTCGCCGAGGCTCCCGGTTTCGAAGCCCAGCGAGTGCTTGAAATCCCCAATCTTCCGCTCGATGGCGAGTGGGACAACAAGCTTGCTCCCGCGCTCTTGCGGCTCCCGGGCGTGCGAGCTGTCGCCAGTGTGAACTCCGCGCCCATGAGCTTGGGACCATCCGAGCACAGCCGCTTTGCAACACGATTCGGCATTGAGGGCCGCGTCTTTGAGAAAGGCAGCTTCCCAGTGGGTCTCATCCGCTGGTCGACGCCCGACTATTTTCAGGTGCTGGGAATCCCGTTGCGCCAGGGCCGCTGGCTCACCTCGTCGGAAGGCGATCAGAACCGTGTCCTGATCAATGAAACGCTCGCGCGCCGCTTCTTCCCGCGCCAAAACGCCGTAGGGCAACGCCTGATCTTGGGCGTCCTGGATTCCCAGCAAAGCTCACTTGAGATTGCCGGAGTGGTCGGCGACGTCCGGGAACTAGGGCTGGATCAAGAAGTGGAGCCGATGTTTTATAGTATTTCCACCAGTCCGGTGATGACGGTTCTCATCCAGACCTCCACCGATCCAATTCAGCTCGCGCCGGCTGTTCGCCAGGCGATTCAAGCTGTCGATCCCGACATTCCGATTTCGAAAATCCAACCTCTTGCGCAGAACGTGGCGGACTCGCTGGCTCGCCGTCGTTTCGCGCTCACGCTGCTCGGAATCTTTGGAGCGATGGCGGCATTGCTTACCGTCGCCGGAATCTATGGCTTGCTCGCGTATTCGGTGAACTCGCGCGTCCGTGAGTTCGGAGTACGGGGCGCGGTGGGCGCCACGCGCACGGATCTGGTCGCGCTGATCCTGCGCGAAGCCGCGACCCTTATCGCGCCGGGACTGGCGTCCGGCCTGCTCCTTGCGTTGATATTCTCCAGCGTGATGAAGAGCTTCGTCTATCGGCTGTCGCCGCTCGATCCGTTGTCCCTCGCGAGCGCCGCTGTCCTTCTCATTCTTCTGACCATGATTTCAGCCTGGATTCCGGCCCGCCGCGCCGCCGCGGTGGACCTGGCCACCGCACTCCGTGCCGACGGTTAGTTCCGCCGCTAAAAGCGCAGATGCAGCGCGATCTGGACCACGCGCGGGCTCACAGTCGTCGAAACCTGTCCGAACTGAGGGCTATTGATATCGGTATTCGGACTGGTGATGGTGCCCAAACTGCCGGTGCTCGGCGCACCAAAATTCGCATGGTTGAAGGCATTGAATGCGTCCATGCGAAGTTCCGCGTCCACTTTGTCCATGTCGAAGAACTTGAAATGCTTGGCGAGGGAAATGTCCAGATTGACGAATCCTGGTCCGCGAATCGCATTGCGGCCCAGCGTACCCTCGGTGAACATTCCGGCCAGGGCGGCCGCATTGGACTGCGCGGTTCCATCCAGCGCGTTCAGCGGCGCCGCGGAGAAAGCTGCCGCGTTGAAGAAATAATTGCCCGTGACCCCGTTGATGGTTTGCTGGTTGCGAGGGTTGTAGGTCGCAACATTCGGCAATACCAGATCGGCGCGCACTAAATTGGGATCTCCGTCTCCCGCCGGGCCTGGATCGGTATTGGTGGCTTGCAAGCCGGCGAGCACATCCAGTGGGAAGCCGGTGCGCCAGGTCATGATCGGATAAAGGCTCCATCCCTTGGTGAGCAGTTTAGGACCACGCTGCCAGGCGCGCTCGAAGGGGAGATCCCATCCTCCGGAGAACACCAACGCTTGACGCACATCGGTATCTCCAGAAGCCCAAAAGTAGTTTTCATCGTAGTAGGGCACTTGGCTGTTTCGTTGGCGGAAGCCCGAAACATTGTCGAGTTCGTGCGACCAGGTATAAGCAAATGTGTAAAAGGTATTTCCGAGCTTTGAGTTCGCGTAGCGCCTGGTAAGGCTCACTTGGAGCGCGTTGTAATTCGCCACTCCGACATTCTTGAATTCCAGCATTTGTGAGTACAAAGAATTCGTAGAATCCGGATCGTAAATTCGCGTGTTGGAGCCGAGAGGAAACGGATTGATGTCCACCAGTGAAGTCAGCTTATGTGCATCGTAGCCAACGTAACCAACATCGAGAACCATGCCGCCGGGCAATTGCTGCTGGACGCCGAGGTTGTATTGATATACATACGGCGTGCGGAGGTGCGGGTCAACCAGGTAGATGCCGCCGGTGGTGCCGAGCGGCTCCGACGCGGCAAAGCTGGCGGTAGAGTTGGGCGGGACCGACGGGAACCCGTTGGGAGTTCCGGTATTGTTGGTACCGAAGGGATTGGAAAGATAACCGGTAGGGCCCGACTGCGAGCCGGTCAAAGGGTTGAAATAGAGGCTGGGCTCGGCGTAGAACGGAGGGGCGCCATTGAATTGAAGATTGTCTTCGCCCTTAAGAATGTCATAGAAGACTCCGACGCCACCGCGAACCGCGGTCTTCGCGTTGCCGAAGACGTCCCATGCCCAGCCGAAGCGAGGCGCCCAATCGTTCTTGTCCGGGAAGTTTGTTCCTTTTGGCGCTCCGGGGTCGCCCGGAAAGACCAGGCCGGGAGGGGCATTCACAAAGCGCTGGCTCTGGTCGCCGGGTATAAAGCTAAACGATCTTCCTTGGGTGTCGTATTTCGGTTCGGCATACTCATAGCGGAGTCCGAGATTGAAGGTCAGCCGGCGCGTCATGTGAAAGTCGTCTTGCACATAGCCCGCAATCTGGTGCGTGCGAATGTCGCTGAGTGCATTGGCGGCCTGAAAATAGTTATCTGGCAGGCCAAGCAGAAAGTCGGCTAGATCGGTTCCGGATCCAGTCGCGGTTGACTGCCCAAAGAAAAAGAAGCTTCCGTTTCCATAGAAGTCATACTGCGTGTTGTTCTGATACGGAGAGAAGTACACGCCGAATTTCATATTGTGCTTACCCTTGGTCCAGGTAAGGTTGTCGTAGTACGCGTAAACCGTATTAAAGAACGTAGTTGGTCCACCGGGGTCGAAACCGGTGTACAGGCCGGTGCCGTAGAAAGAAAGGTCTGGAGGCCCGGTGATTATGTCGGGCGTGATGTTGATCCCGAGCTCTGCCGGAGTCACTTTGCTCAACGACGTACTCGGGACCCTCTGGTCGGTATCGGAACGAACCGCTGTGATCCGCCCTTCATTCAAAAGAGAAGGCGTGAAGATGTGAGTGTAGTTGATGTTCCCGGAATACGTCTGCAGGGAAGTGGTGGCAGTGTAGCCAGACACAGAGGCGTTGCTGAAGGGGCTGGTGAGTTTGGTGTCGTGCGCGCTGAACGTGGCCGATAGAGTGTCGCGGCTGGAGAGCGAATAATCGAGCTTGCCGAGATATTCATTCTCATTGTCGATGGCCGAAGCGGTCGGAAAAAGAACGCCGCTGGGCGAGGTGGGAATAAGACCGTACTTAAAATACGCTTGCGCTACTGGATCGATGCTAGAGGGGTTAATTATGCCCTGGGCGGCGAGATTGGCGTTGCTCTGGTAATAGGTGTTCCCCTGGCTGAGCTGCTGTTGAAGAAACGCCACGACGTTGGGATCGGGGCCGCCATTGACGGCTTGCGAAAAATTTCCCTGCGCTTCCGCCGGCGTGTAGGTCGGAGCTGCACCCTCCAGTTGCACCTGAGTCTGCTTCTGGCCCTGATAGGAGAAGAAGAAGAAAAGCTTGTTGCGCAGGATAGGGCCGCCGAAAGTGCCGCCGTATTGATTGCGCTGGAGAACCGCCCTGGGCTGGCCCTGTTGATTACTGAAGAAATCGTTCGCGTCGAAGTCGGTATTGCGGACGTAATCGAAAAGCGTGCCGTGAAACTGATTCGACCCGCTCTTGCTGACAATGCTGACGATTCCACCGGCGTTGCGGCCGTATTCGGCCGTGTAAGTGCTTTCCAGAACACGGAATTCCGCTACGGCATCGGGATTGGGATTCACCACGATGCTGTTGTCCAGCAGGTCGTTATTCAATCCGCCATCCAGCAGATAGGTCACCGAGTCCGTCCGTCCGCCGCCGATGCTGTAGTTGCCTGTCGCCGTAGAATCCGGATTCGTTAAGGTGACGCCTGGTTGAGTGGCCAGCAGATCCAGCGTGTTGCGTCCGTTGAGGGGCAGCTCGTAAATGGCTTCGCCGGTGACGGTGCCACCTACGGTGGAGTTCTCCGTCTCCACGCTGCGGGCGTTATCTTGCACTGTGACACTGGCCGTGGCCGCGCCCACCTCCAACGTCAGATCGACACGCAGCGTTTGATTGATTTCAAGAGCGGCGGTCGGCCTTTCGATGCTTTTGCTGAACCCCATAGCCTCGGCGCTCACCTCGTAATGTCCGATCGGAAGCTGTAGAACCTGGTAAAAGCCTTGGCTGTTGGTGACGGTTCTCTTACTGATCCTGGTGTCGAGGCTGGTTACGACGACGGTGGCTCCGGCGACCAGAGCGCCGGTCGCATCGGTGATGTTTCCAGCGATTTTGCCGGTGGCGTCCTGAGCCCAAGCAGCGGGCGCGAGGAGGAGCGACAACAGAGCCGTCAGGGAAAGATAGAATTTGTTCATTTCGATTCCTCAGTCAATAGCTGTAAACTTCGGACGGGCAAAACGAATCAGAGAACGCGAACGCGACGAAGCAATTCCAATTGCCGCGATCATAACATAAGCGCTCAATTTGTTGCTATGTCGGGTTTAAGCTTGACGGGAGGGTGGTCAGGCGGGAGTGCTGGAGGACGCGGGTTGCGGAGAACCCGATCCGTTGGACACGGGCTGGGCAGCGTAGGTGACTGTCGCCTGGGTGGGCACGGCCAGCGCGGTTCCGACGGATGCGACGGCATCCATGATGGAAAGAAAAAGATCCTGCTGTATCCGCATGAATTCGTCGCCGTTCAAGGTGAGGACGTAAATGAAGATTTCGACGTCCAGAGAATACGATCCGATGCCGACAAAACGGACCGGCATAGTGCCGCGTTCGAACTTGGGATTATCTTCGAGAAGTTTGGTGATGGACTGAAGCAGCAGCCTTACCTGATCCGGTGTTGTGTCGCGGCGCAGGTTCAGCGTGACATGGAACAACATCTTATCGCGCCGGTCGAAGTTTTCGATGGTCATGCCTGAGAAGGAACCGTTGGGAACCGTCACCAGGGTTCGATCCGGCGTTCGAATTCGGGTGGAACGCAGACCAATGTCTTCCACCGTTCCCATGCTGGCGCCAAACTTGCAAAGATCGCCGACCGAAACTGGGCGGTCGCTGATGACCGAAACGCTGCCGAAGAGATTTTCGATGGTTTTTTGAGACGCGAGGGCCAACGCCACGCCACCGATGCCGAGCCCGGCGAGAAGGGTGCTGGTGTTGTAGCCCCAGGTGCTGAGAACCGCCGCGACGATGAGCATAAAGATAAGGATCTTGGCTATTCGTCCGGACAATGGCAGGACGGAATGAGAAAATGCCCGATGCCTGGCTGCCAATCGTATCCGCAGATGGCTGACGATTACATCGATGATAACGGCGCAGAGCCAGAAGATTCCCCCAAAGAAGAGCACGGCGAGAACGCGCCCCAGGTAAAGGCGCAGCAGAGCCGAGGGTTCGAACCATTCCATGCCGGCCCGAAACAGCGATACCGACAGCAGCAGGCGCAGCGGGCCAACGAAAGTCTCGAGCAGGCTGCTGTTCCAATTGGGCGACCATCGCTTAACGCACAGGTCGGTCAGCCACAGCGCGACGCGCGAGAGCAGTTTGGAAAAGGCTGCCAACGCAAAGGCCAATAAGACCAGCCCGATCCAGCGCCACAGCGGAGTTCCGATGAATTGCAAGTTGACGAGCGGAAGAGGCAGGTGCCTTTCGATCGCCGAACTATTGGTCATCTGAGCAATCACCGGAATCCTTGCGATGCTGTCGGAAGAGAACAGCCAGACGGATAATCCAGAATGCAGGGTGACTCGTTCGAGGTCCAGATTGAGCGTCTGGCCGTCCACGTGAAAGGTATCGATTCGCTCACGATTGGGCGGCAGGCTATCCGAAAGGTCGCCTTCGGGATTCAGACTTAGATCGCCCACATCAAATTGAGTGTCCCGGTCCAGGATGGCTTCCAGCTCCATCGCGAGTTGGGCGCCGCCTTTCAGCCGCTGATCCTGGGGCATCTTGCGCAGGTCCAGGTATCGCCAGGCCCGGCCGTAGTTTTGGGCGTGGGCCGCTTCGAGAAAAGCCACGACGGAGCTTTGCGGAGAATCGCGATTGAGAGGATCTTTGGTTGCTTGCGGGCTTGCCGACGGGCCGGCCGCCTTGGTCCCCGGCAGAATTTGCGCGGAGGCGCTGAGACTGGAAAGCAGGAAATAAAAGACAATCCTAGCGTTCTTCATCGCAGCTCCAAGCTAGCACGTGAGCTGCCAAGGGCACCTGTAACCGTTAGCTTAGGCTTCAGACTTCCTCGCGGCCGCGGTTCTGCAAGACGGCGGCGGAAGTAGTGAGGCGCCCACCCGCAGCCGCAAATTCTGAAAACATCTCGCGAGCCTTTTGCTCATCCAGGGCCATCACTGCATCGGTCACGATCTCGACCGGCTTGCCAGTCTTTAGCAGACCAAACGCGGCGCAGCGCACACAGATTTCGGTGACCACTCCGTAGACCACGTAGCGATCCGCGCTGAGCTGCGCGAGCAGCGGTTCCAGACGCGGGCTGGTGAAACAATCGAGCTGCTGCTTTTCGATAAAGAACTGCTCCGCGCCATTGACCAAGGTGATGGCGGGCTTGTGCTGGCCCGTGGTTCCGACCACGCAATGGTGAGGAAAGATCTGAAATTCGGGATCGTCTTCCGAGTGCGCGTCCAGGGTGGAGATGAGCACGGGTGCGCTGCGATTCAACTCGCCGACCAGCGGCAAAATGCGCTCGGCGCCGGGCACGTAAAGGGAACCAGCGGGATAAACGAAATCAATCTGCGTGTCGATGTCGAAGAACACCGTTTTCATGCTGAACCTTTTCGTACAGCGTCAGCAGCTCATGGCTTTGGTCGACGCGATATTCCTGGCCGATATCGAAGAGGCTGCGGACGGCGGTGGGCAGACGCTTGACAGCCTCGGCGGCGTACTGGCGAGCCTCGCCGGCGGTGGGTAAAGGCTCGATCAATTTGCCGCCCAGCATGATGGGACGAACCAGGGCCTTGGCCTCCGGCTCACTGCCGCCACAACCCAGGCATTCCCACGAGCAGGCGATGACATCGTGGGCGGCGAAGCGGAACACTTGCTTGGCTCCCGGCAGCGTGTGTTTATCTTCGCTGAACTTGGCGGTGAAACGGCCGTCCAGTTCCACCAGTTTGTAGACCACGCCGAGGTGCGGCGAATCGGCGGATGTAGCCAGGTCGGTACCCACGCCGAAAGCATCGATGGGCGCGCCGGCGGCGGCGAATTCCAGAATCTTGTATTCGTTAAGATCGCTGGTGGCCATGATCTTCGCGTTCTTCAAACCAGCATCATCCAGGATCTTGCGCACCTGGCGAGAGAGTTCCACCAGATTGCCGCTGTCGAGACGCACTCCCCACAAAGGCTGGCCGAGCGAAGCAGCCGCCCGCGCGCCTTCGAGCGTGTCATAGGTGTCGATTAAATAAGCTGTCGCGTCTCCGAGCAGGTTCTGAAGACGCTCAAATGCCTCGGTCTCCGTCGCGAAGGACTGCACCCAGGAGTGCGCGGCAGTTCCAAAAACAGGGATGCCGTAACGGAATCCGGTTTCGGTGTTGCTGGTTCCGATGCACCCGCCAATATAAGACGCGCGTCCAGCGAGAACACCGGCTTCCGGTGAGTGCGCGCGGCGTGCGCCAAAATCCACCACGGCGCGTCCTCCGGCTACCTCTACGATGCGGGATGCTTTGGTGGCGACCAGCGATTGAAATCCGATGGTAGCGAGCAGGTAGGTTTCCGCGATCTGCGCTTCCATCAGCGGGGCGCGAACCGTCAGGAACGGTTCATTCGCGAAGATGGGCGTGCCTTCTCGCATAGCGAAAAGGTCGCCAGTGAAACGGAGCTGACGTAAGGCGTCAAAGAAACCGGGGGAGACGCGCTGGAATTGGGGCAGTCCGCGAAGGTAATCGATCTCTTCGTCGCTGAACTTGAGATTGAGCAGATAGTCGACGGCCTGAGCCAGGCCCGCAGCCACAACGTAGTTGCGATAGCGGGGAAGGCGGCGGAAAAACAGTTCGAAAGTGGCGCTTTCCTTAGTTTTACCGGCTTCGAAATAGCCGGCCGCCATGGTGAGCTGATAGAGGTCGGTGAGGAGGCCGGTCACTTAGTAAATATTGTAACAACCACTTACTCACGGCACGGTTCAGTTACATGTTCAGTTCGGCCGCGCGCAGCGCGAGGCCCATGGCCACGGAAGTGAATTCGTTGCCGGTACGGATTCGTTCCGGGCCGAACCGCAGGTCGAAGATGCGCCGCACTGCGGGCACTAAGGATGAACCTCCGGTCAGGAACACCATGTCGACGTCGCGGGCATCCACAGCGCAGGATTTTAGCAGCGATTCGACGCAGGTCTCGATCTCGATCAGCTCCTCGGAGATCCACTGCTCGAAAGCATGGCGCTGAACCAGTGCATCCAACTGGACGGCGCCCTCGTTAAAGATGAATTTTGCAGTCTCCTGGCTCGACAGATCGAACTTCGCCTTCTGCACCGATCTGTGAAGCTGGTAACCCAGATCTTCTTCGACCAGATCAATGAGTGCGGCTATTTTGTCGGGATAGAATGCTTGTGTCTTAACGCTGTTCAGCATATTCATCACCTCCCTGGTGCGAAGGAAAGACAAGTGATGCCAGCGCTCCAGCTTGAAATAAACCCAATTCGGAACGGGGAGCACCTTGTTGACCGAGCGCATCTCGGTGCCGGCTCCGAGCGCCGGCGAGACCATGTTGCGAATCACCTTGGCATCAAACGAATCGCCCGCCAGGCCAATCCCGGCGTTGCCGAGCAAGTCCTGGGAGGATCGGCCACGACGGCGGATGCTGGGTCCAACCCGGACCAGCGAAAAATCGCTGGTGCCGCCGCCAAAATCTCCAATCAGGATGAGCTCATCGTGATCCAGGGTGGACTCGTAGTAATGCGCCGCGGCCACGGGCTCCAATTCGAAGCTCACCGATTCAAAACCGGCTAAGTGAAACGCCTTCTCCAAGCGCTCCTGGGCGTATTGATCGTCGTCCGCGATCTCGGAGCCGACGAAGTGAACAGGCCGGCCGGCGACAGCCTCCCGGATGGTGGTTCCAAACTGCTGTTCGGCTTTCTCTCGCAGGTCCCGCAGGATGCACGCGATGAGATCCTCCAGGCTGCGGCGCTTACCGAACACTTCCGTGGTTTTGAGACTACGGCTGGTGAGGAACGACTTCATGGACTGTATGAGCCGGCCTTTATGATCGGCCTCCAGGTAATGCTCAATGCCTTCCGGCCCGCTCCAGGACTTGATCAGCAGTTTGTTCTGTTGCCTGATCTGCTCCAGGTAGAGCAGAGACCGGTAAGCATTCGTGATTCCACCAGCGAAGGGAAAAGCGGCCAGAGCAACACCCGAGCTGGGGTCGACAGTTGGATCAACCCAGGCGATGGAACTGTTGGTGGTTCCGAAATCGATGCCGATTGCGGCGCTTATTTCTTCACCGGTGGCGCGGGCTTCACGTCGGACGCGGCCTGCACCAGATCGTCGATGGTCTTGGTGTCGAGGCCGTAGATGGCGGGTTCGTTCTGGCGCTGCGCGACATAGTCCGGGCCTTGTTTTGCGATCAGGACCTTTTCAGTCAGCTTACCGTTGTTCGAAACCACGCTGATGTCGGCCGTGGATACACCGAGCGATGGCGTATCGAGAAACTTTGTGGCGGCGAGGTCACGCAACTTGTCGACGAAGGATTGGATACTGGTGCTGTCCATTTTCTTGCCGTTCGAGAACCAGTCGTCACCGCCCTTCTGGAAGTCGAAGGACTTTCCGTTGGCGTGCATTTGGATCTTGCCGGGATCGTTGAAGCCGAAGTCGAAGAGTTTCTTATTGCGGAAATCGTCGAGCGCTTTGTCCACACCGGCGCCTAGCTCCGGAGTTGTTTTGAAGACGCCGGGCGCCACGCTGGACTTCGCGTAATAGTCGTCCTTATTTTTGTGAATCTCGATTTCCTGCGTGCCGGAAGGGTCGGTCAGCTTCACGGTTGCAACCGGAGTGCCGGAGGCGAATGCCGCGGCCGCCTTCTTCGCGTCGTCATCGGAAAGCGCCAGATCCATCTTGGCGTCCTTCAGCTTTCGCAGCATCTCATCCACTTGCAGGCCGTCGGCGCGCAGTGGCTTGGGCTTTACGATCTGCCATTGATCTTTGTCGCGGCCAAACTCAATGTCTTGTTTCTTGGCGATCAATTCCACGCGGCTCAGCTTGTCCTGGTCGAACCTCAGCAGGCGCTTGTCGCGCAGGTCGTTGAGTGATTTATCAACGCCGGTCTTCACGTAGCTGGCCACGGTGAACACTCGCGGATCGCCATCCACTATTGCGTAGGAGCCGCTGTTGGTGGGCGTGTCGTCGCCAATTTTGAGCTTGCTGACCTTGCCGCCTTTCCCCGTGATGTCCACTTCGAGCATCGGGGCATTCAGGCCGTAAGCGGAAAGATTGGAGGCCTTATCTTCGACCACACGATCTCCGCTGACATTGGCGGTGGATGCCACTAACTGGCTGGCGGTATCCTGGTCGGCCGGGTAGGGCTTGGGCGCTGTGATCTGCCACTTACCGTTGGCTTTTTCGAGCACCGTTTCGTCGGCGCCCTTTTTCTTGAGCGTCACCTTGGTGATATCGCCCTCGGTGAGCGCCAGGATTTTCGGAGGTGCATCCGCGGGCGGCTTAGCCGCTTCGGCCGCTTTCTCTCTGTTCGAGAAATACAAGCCGACGCCCAGGGCGGCCAGCAGGACGACGGCGACTAAAAGACCTCGGATACGCATCGTGGCTGCCTCCGCTATCTCCTTTTCAGCCAGACCATGACGCCGCCTATGATCACGATCAGAGGAAGAAAGAACTGGCTGGTGGTTTGCACCATGCGGAATTGCGCGCGGGTTAAAGTGATGCGGCGGTCTTCAGGTTCTTTTGGCCGGATGGAAATGAGATCTTCATCCGACGACAGCCAGTTGACCATATTCAACAGGAGATTGCGGTTGCCGCTGAAACCGAGCGCCTGATTCGACGCCCAACTCGAATTGCCGATCACGACGAAGCGCCCGGAGCCGCTCGGCTTGGCGCCGTTGTAATTGCCCGCGACGGCCAAGGTGAACGGACCGTGTTTATCTTTGGCGGGATCGATACGAATCTCAGGCGAAGCGAGGTTCGAAGTGGCGAAACTTTCGGCTGACGTCGAGAACAATTTGGTGACGGTTGTTTTATCGGTGTTCTTGGTTTCGAGCGAGCGCGAGAGTGGAAAGGCCGTTGAGACGTTGGTGAGATCGTTCACGATGGGGTGCGAATCGTATTGCAGGATCACCGGCGCCGTGGGACCGCCGCCCAGCAACTGCGATGCGGCGCTTTCATCCAGGAGCAGGTCTTTGTCGGCGGTTACGCCCCAGCTCTCGAGCAACCCGGTGAGCGCGGCGTTATCCGCGATCGGTTTACGTCCAATTTGCAGCGGAGGGTCGAGCATGAAAAGCGCTTTCCCGCCGCCTTCGACGTATTTCTTGATGGCGTCCACTTCAGGCTGAATGTAATCGCCGGTTGGACCGGCGATCACCAGTAAGGTGCAATCGGCTGGCACTTCGGCTTTCTGCAGCAGATTGACGCTTTGAACTTTGTAGTTATCTTTGGTAACGATGGCTTGGAAGCCGGAAAAGCCGCTGTCCTGGGAAGAATCGTCCAGCCGGTGTTCGCCGTGGCCAGAGACCACGCAGACTTCACGTTCGCCGCCCTTGAGAGCGCGGATCAACGCGCCGGTGACGCCTTCTTCGTCGAACGTCTTAGCGTCTTCGCGCCGCGCTCCCACAGTCACCACCGCTTCGCCTTCGCGCGTGACGTTTTCGGCGCGCGCCAGAGTGGGGTTTTTCAACAGGTCGACATACTGGATGTGCAACTTAGGCGAAAGATTGTGGTAGCGATCGAGCAGATCCTTGGCGGTCTGCATTCCGTTGGCACGGTCGAAGTAACTGATGGTGACATCCTGCTGCAGATCGCCGACCACCTTCTTGGTTTGATCGGACAAGGTGAAGCGCTTATTCGCGGTTGCATCGTAGGACTTGTTGTAGCGGTTGGCGAGAAAATTCGCGACCACTAATACCGCCAGAATCACGATGATGTAAACCGTCGCATAGGCGGCGTACTTAGTCTGTCTGGTCTGCATCCAACTGTTATTCACTTACGACCTCCACCGCAGGGATTCCATGGAGCGAGAGGTGAGAAAAAGCCCCAGGAAGATCATGGAAAGGTAAAATATCGCGTCCTTTGTATCGAGGACACCTTTGGAGAAGGAGTCATAATGCGTGATTACGGAAAAATAGGCGAGCACTTTTGCCCAGGTCGCCGTTTCGTATCCCGACACCCACTCCAGAACCCATAGCAAGAGGCAGACGCCGAATGTAGCGGCGCCGGCGATGATTTGATTTTTGGTCAGCGAGGAGATGAAAGTCCCGATGGCCAGCAGGCCGCCCGCTTGCAATAAAAGGCCCAGGTATCCGATGGCCAGCGGCTTCCAATCCGGGTTGCCGTAGCGGAACAGGAACGCGAAGTTGATGGCGCTGAACAGGAGCAACACTCCGTAAAGCATCACTGCGGCGAGCCACTTGCCGACGATCACTTCGATGTCGCGAATGGGTGAGGTAGCGAGCAGTTCGATGGTGCCCAGGCGTTTCTCTTCGGCGAACAGGCGCATGGAAATCATGGGTATAAAAAACAAACCCACCACGCCGATGTTCGAGAGCAAGGGACGGATAACATATTCGTTCACGCTCATCGGCATGGGCTGGCCGCCCATTTGCGATTGCAGGCTGGCGGCGTTGAAATATCCGACGGAGTTCCAGAAGAAGAACCCAAAAATGATGGCAAACATCGTCAGCAGCAGGTAAGCTACCGGCGAAACGAAATAGCTGTTTAGCTCTTTTTGGGCGATAACCCAGATATTCCTCATTGGCTCTCTCCTTGCGCCACGGCCTCGACGGGTTCGGGCTCCTCGACTTTTTCTCCGCCGGTTAATTGCAGGAAGACTTCTTCCAGGCTCATAGCCGAGGCACGGAGTTCGTTCAGATTCCATCCGGACTCGACGATGGCGCGCGCCAGATCGCCACGAATGAAACGATCTTTCAAGCTCTCCACTTCGAACACCGAGCGGTTTTCTCGCGAGTCCTTCAGCACCACGCGGCTAACGCCGTTGACCGTTTCCAGGCGATGCTGGACGATCTGCGACTCGACAGCGCCGTTGCGGCCTTCCACTTCGAGCAGCACCGATTCAGCTCCGCGCGCGCGGGCTTGCAGGTTGTGCACCGAATCCGTCGCGACCAGCTTCCCCTTATTGATGATCAGCACCTGTTCGCAAGTCTGTTCCACTTCCGGCAGGATGTGAGTGCTCAGGATGATGGTGTGGTCGCCGGCCAGGCTTTTAATCAGATCCCGCGTTTCGTTGATCTGCTTGGGATCCAAGCCGGCAGTGGGCTCGTCCAAAATGAGAACGTCCGGATTGTGGATGATGGCCTGAGCCAACCCGACGCGCTGGCGATAGCCTTTCGACAGTTTGCCGATCAGTTTCGCGCGCACGTCGGCCACGGCGCAGCGTTCGGCCACTTCGGTGACGCGCGCGGCCAGCGTAGCGCCGGACATGCCTTTGAGCTTGCCGACAAATGTGAGGTATTCTTGCACCTCCATTTCGTGATACACGGGCGGAGTTTCCGGAAGATAGCCGATCCTTCTTTTCACTTCCATCGGCTGTTCCAGCACGTCGAAGCCGGCCACCGTGGCAGTGCCTTCCGAAGGCGGAAGGAAACAGGTGAGAATGCGCATGGTTGTGGTCTTGCCGGCGCCATTCGGTCCCAGAAAGCCAACAATCTGGCCTTTCTTCACTTCGAACGAAATGTGATCCACCGCAAGCGTGCGGGCGTATCGCTTCGTGAGGCCTTGAACTGTAATCATAAGTTAGTCTCGGAGGAACTGCGATGACTGGCCGGAAGCGCCTCCGAGGAGGCCTCCGATCAGGCTGCTTTCACATGATAAAAATCGCTGGAGGCGAATGTCAATTTGGCTAGGAGCTTGGGATTGGCTTAAGTCGCCTCGTTGTCTCGATAGGTTAGACGTTGATGATATCATTCCGTCAGGGCAAAACCCATGATTTGGATGCCCGCGTCGACATAAATTATATTGCCGGTGACGCCACGGCCCAGATCGCTGCCTAGAAAAACAGCAGTATCAGCCACTTCCGCTGGATCGGTATTGCGGCGGAGGGGGGCCAGCCGGGTTGAGCCGTCGAGCATCTTGGTGAAGTCACGAATGCCGCGCGCGGACGTGGTTTTGACGGCTCCCGCCGAGATTGCGTTTACACGAATGTTACACGGGCCGAGATCGGCCGCCAGGTATCGGACGGAAGCTTCGAGCGAAGCTTTGGCCACGCCCATTACATTGTAATGTTCCACCACGCGGGTGGAACCCAGGTAAGTAAGCGTCATGATGGAACCACCGCCGGGCTTCCCGCCATCAGCCGTTTTCGCCATGAGAGGCGTTGTGGCTCGCGCAACTGCAACCAGAGAGTAGGCGCTGACATCCTGAGCGAGGGCGAACCCAGCTCGCGACGTTTCAACAAACGGGCGGCTCAGGTCCTCACGATTGGCGAACGCGATACTGTGAACCACGGTGTCCAGCACCAGGCCCTGGCTATTCAGCTCATTAGCTAAGGCGTCCAGTTGGGCGTCCTGGGTTACATCGCAGGGTAGCACCTGCTGAACCTTGAGGCCGGCGGCCAGTTCCTCCACGGTTTGTTTTTGGCGCTCGCTCTGGTAGGTGAGGATCACCTGCGCCCCTTCTCGAACAAAGGCTTGGGCGATGGCGTGGGCGATGCTCCATTTATTGGCGACTCCGAGAACAAGGGCGACTTTGCCCTGCATCAGTTGGGACATGAGCTAACCATTGTATCGCGCGAGCCTGGTTCCGTTGACGCAGAGTCTTGTCTAATACAAGATGCGCCTACGCCGCCGGGGTGACTGCGTCGGATCCGCCCCACAGGTTCATGGTGTTGAGTTCATCGCGGCCGCAAGCCTTCAGGTAACAGAAGAGCTGAGTGCGGTAGGCGGCGTGGCCGCCTAGCACGAGATTCACGATGAGCGCCCCGCGAGTGGTTTTGCTTCCGAACATGTCCATACTGGCGCGGAAATCCGCATCGGTCCACGTGCCCAACAGGTTGGCGTATTGGCCGGATTGCTTTTGTATCGCCGCGACCGCCTGGTCGAACGTCATGCTCTTGGCGGCTGCTTCGGCCGGAGTCCAGAGCGCGCTCAATGTGGGCCGGTCGAAAGTCCCGGTCTGGATTACGGCAATCTGCGTTGGACCCATGACGGCCATGTACTGGAGCAGTTCGAGCGTGGTGCGCTGCGTGGGGCTGGGCCGGTAATCGAGCTTTGAGCGATCCACTTTCCCCGCCAAATGAACCAGGATGCGAACTTCGTTTTGGAGCGCGGCAATCAATTCATCTTTAGTCAGAACCATACCTGGAATTATAGCGGGCCGGCTTGCTAATCTTCGCGAATCTTAAGAATCTGGAAGAGATTGCTGTAGTCGTCGGTCCAGGGGCGCAGGTTCGGCCGGATGCGCGCGGGTTGAACGCTGGACGATTTAAACGCCGCGTCGCGGAAGATGGCCGCGTCGCTCGACACCAGAACCCAGTCGCTATTCGAGAAATAGTCCTTCTCTTCGTCTTCATCGTCGACGTCAATGGCGGCTTTGCCGAAGTCGCGTGCGCTGCCCGAGACCACGGGCACCAGGTCGAGATAACGATTCGACACATGCACGGCTAGAACGCCAGTGGGTTTGAGATGCCGGAAGTAGAGCGCGAACGCCTCGCGCGTGAGCAGGTGAACGGGAATGGCGTCACTCGAGAAAGCGTCGATGGCCATAAGATCGAATTGCTGGCTGGGCTGCGCTTCGAGCGTCAGGCGCGCGTCGCCCAATAGCACCTGATGGTCGGCCTTGCAATCGCCGAGGAAGGTGAACCAGGTGCTGGCGATGGAGAGCGCGAGCGGATTAATCTCGTAAAAACGGAACACGTCGCCAGCGCGGCAGAAGCTGGCGGTGACGCCGGCGCCGAGTCCGACAACCGCCACGCGGACAGGGCCGCGACGCTGCAAGTAACCCATGGCGCGGCCCATCCCCGAAAAAGGGCCGTAGTAACTGGTGGGCTCGTCGCGATGAGCGGCGTCGAGCAACTGAGTGCCGTGATTGATGGTGCCGTGGATCAAGCGGCGGACCGCGGTGTCTTCTTCGTCCGCGGGGATGTCGCGAACACGCAGGACGCCGTAGAAGTTGCGCACCGATAGACGGAACACCTTGTCGGCGCGATGCTTCTCATAGCCCAGATGGATGGCCAGGCCGACGGTGAAGGCCAGCATGGCGATTCGAACCGCGGCCACTGGAATCTTGCCCGTCCAATTCTGCGGCGAGATCCATAAAACGATAGCTGCGAGCAGGCTGCATGCCACCATCGAGAGCGGCAGTTCGAAGTAGGTGTGAAAAACGTGCGGCGCGAAGATGGCCACGAAGACGCCGCCTAACGTTCCGCCGAGCGAGATCATCATATAAAAGCTGGTGAGATAGCGCGGGTGAGGCTTGAGGCGCGCAAGTTCGCCGTGGCACACCATGCAGCAAACGAAGAGCGTGGCGACAAACGTGGGAATGGCCCAGGCGATGTTCGGATTGCCTTCGTTGGCGTAAATAGTGAATGCGGCGCCATCCAGCGCAATAACCAGTAAGGGCAGGAATACGGCGCGATTGTAGACCTTGTCGCGCTCGAAGCACAGGATAAAGCTGAGCAGATAAACGGCCAGCGGGAGCACCCACAGAAACGGAATGGGCGCCACGTTGGAGCTGAGATGGTTGCTGATGGCCAGCAGCAGCGTGGAAGCGCAGGCTGCGAGCGCGGTCCAGACGATGCGGATGGTCCAAGTGGGTGGGGGCGCCGTGGATCGAGCGTCCGGGGCTTCCGCAGGGGAATCGCTCGATGATCGCGGAGCCGCGCGCATCGCTTTCCAAGCAACTGCCGCGCAGATGACGACGAACAGAGCATAGACGCCCGACCATCCATACGCTTGCCCGTGAGTGGTGAACATCGGTTCCACCAAAACCGGATAGCTGAGCAGGGCGAGCAGCGAGCCGAAGTTCGATAGCGCAAACAATCGATAGGGAACGGCGCCGGGTTTGGCCGCCACGTACCAGGCTTGCAGCAGCGGGCTGGTGGTGGAAAGCAGCAAGTACGGAAGGCCGATGGTTGCGCTGAGCAGCAGCAGAATGCGCAGAGAGGGATCGCCAGCCTGCGTTGGCTTCCAGCTGGGAGACGGCAGGATGGGCAGCAACGCCAGACTTAGCGCCATCAAGGCGATGTGCAGCGTGGCCTGACGCTTCGGTTTGAGAGAGCGCGTGGAGCGGTCCGCGTAGAAGTAACCTGCGAGTAACGCGGCTTGAAAAAACAGGAGGCAAGTGCTCCATACGGCGGCCGATCCGCCGAACCAGGGTAGGATGATTTTGCCGATCATCGGCTGGACGGCGAAGAGTAGAAACGCGCTTAAGAAAATAGTGCAGGCATAGGCGAGCATTGCGTAGTAAGGAGCAATCATCGCATACGCCGCGCGAGGCTCGCACCGTTAGCGATTTCAGCGCGATCCTATGCTAGACTTTAGGCGGTTTGAGGCTTGCCCCTGTCGACTACCTGATCCTGTCGCTGTATTTTGTTTTCGTCCTCTCCATCGGCTGGATCGTGAAGCGCAAGGTTGCAACCAGCGCCGATTTTCTCACCTCCGGGCGCTCGGTCCCGGTCTGGATTACGAGCCTTGCGTTCATCGCCGCGAATCTGGGCGCGCAGGAAGTGATCGGCATGTGCGCTTCCGGCGCGAAGTACGGGATCATGACCGCGCATTTCTATTGGATCGGCGCGGTGCCGGCCATGTTATTCGTCGGCGTGTTCATGATGCCGTTCTATTATGGAAGCCGCGCGCGCAGCGTTCCTGAATATTTGAAGCTGCGATTCGATGAAAAGACGCGGGCTTTGAACGCGCTGACATTCGCGGTGATGACCGTGTTTTCGTCCGGCATATCGATGTACGCGCTGGGGCTTCTATTCGAGCTGGTGCTGCACTGGAGCTTCACCTCGTCGGTGCTGCTTTCCGCCGCCATCGTTTTGGTTTACACCTTTCTCGGCGGACTTACCAGCGCGATCTACAACGAAGTGCTGCAATTTTTTCTGATCGTCCTGGGTTTTGCGCCGTTGGCGATCTTCGTGGTGATGAAGACGGGCGGATGGAACGGCATGGCGGCGCGGCTGCCCGAGGTGATGACACATACCTGGCGCTATGCGGGGAGCGCATCCGAGAATCCGATGGGCGTGGAAGTGTTTGGTCTGGTTGCGGGGCTGGGCTTCGTGTTGTCGTTCGGATATTGGTGCACGGATTTTCTGGTGGTGCAACGGGCCATGGCGGCGGAATCCATGTCGGCCGCCCGGCGCACGCCCCTCATTGCGGCGTTTCCGAAAATGGTGATGCCGTTTATAGTGATTGTTCCCGGCATCGCCGCGCTGGCGCTCTCGCACATGGCGCTGGGCTATTCCATCCCGCTCAAAGCCAGCGGCGGGCCGGACTACGATCAGACGCTGACAACGCTGATGGCGCAGTTTTACCCGTCTGGCATGCTGGGCCTGGGGCTGACGGCGTTGATGGCTTCGTTCATGTCCGGCATGGCCGGCAACGTGACGGCTTTCAATACGGTTTGGACCTACGATCTATACCAGGGACATATCCGCAAGCACGCTCCGGATTCGCACTACCTGTTCGTGGGCCGCGTAACTACCGTGGTGGGAGTGGCGCTCTCCATAGGAACCGCGTACCTGGCCAGCCACTTCAACAACATCATGGACTTTCTGCAGTTGGTGTTTGGCTTCGTGAATGCACCGCTATTTGCAACATTTCTGCTGGGAATGTTCTGGAAGCGCGCCACCGGACATGGCGCATTCGCGGGATTGCTGGCGGGAACGGGAGCAGCGGCTGTGACGCATGGTTTGACCTTGGCGGAAGGGAAAGGCGGCTGGTTGGGCGCCGTTCTGCACACGTTCCCTTCTACCATGGCGCAGAACTTCTGGATCGCGATATTCGCCTGGTCGACGTGCCTGGTGGTTACATTGCTGGTGAGTTTGATGTCCGCGCCGAAGGTGGAATCTGAGCTTCACAATCTGGTTTACGGTTTAACCGCCATCCCGCACGAGGACGTGCCCTGGTACAAGCGGCCAGCGCCGTTGGCGTTGATTGTCATCGCGGCGCTGGTGCTGCTGAATGTGTGGTTCTGGTGATATGAGCGGCGTTTTATGAACGATCTGCGCGTGCCGATTGGAAGTTTCTTCGCGCTGGTGGGCGCCATTTTATGCGCCACCGGCTTGGCGGCGAATTACCAAGCCCCGCTCGAATTGGAGAACGTGAATCTCTACTGCGGCGTTTCGATGCTGATTTTCGGGGCCGTGATGCTGTGGCTGGCGCGGCGGAAATCGCGCTCGTAGCAGTCCGGTTCAAACAGGATTGGTATCATTTGTCTTGCGAACTCAGCCTCCGAGAACTGAGCCGCGTAGGCCTGTAACGCGCCAGGGTCGACGCCGCTCTGCATTTGATCCCAGCGTTGGATCGCGTGGCGCAGGCCGCCAGGCTGGTCGTAAAGCAGGCCTCCGAATTCAGGCACGATTTCGAGCGCGCCTCCTCTGGCCCACGCGATTACCGGTTTGCCGCTCGCCAGCGCCTCCACCATGGTCATGCCGAAATCCTCCTCGCCGGGCATAATAAACGCACGGCAACGCGCATACAGCTCCCGCAGGTCCTCATCTGAAACGCGTCCGCAGAATTCGATATTGGGCGCGGCCAGCCGCTTCAACGCCTTGTATTCCGGCCCGCCGCCTACTACCAGGAGCTTACGTCCATTCTGGTTGAAGGCCCTGATCGCGGCGTCCACCTGCTTGTAGGCGACCAACTCGGAAACCACTAAATAGTAGTCTTCCGGCCGCTTCCAATAGAATGTCTCCACCGCCACCGGCGGCTTCACCACGCGCGACTCGCGCCGGTAGGTCTTCCAGATTCTCCGCCGCACGTTCTCGCTGTTGGCGACAAATTCGTCCACACGCGCGGCTGTCGCATAATCCCAGAGGCGCAAGTAGTTCGTGAGCGGCGCCATCCAGGCGCGCTTCCAGCGGGATTGCGTCCATTCGTTACGATAAGCCGGATACATGTCCCACAGGTATCGCATGGGAGTTTCGCAGTAACAGACGTGGCGTGAGTTCGATGGCGCGATCACGCCCTTGGCGGGTCCAGATTCACTGCTGACAATCAGATCGTATCCGCGCAAATCGAAGTTTTCGAGAGCCATTGGCATCCAGGGCAGCAGCGATCGATACCCTTTACGCAGAGGTTGCAGGAACGATGCCCGCACGCGATGGCTGCGAATTGTTTCCGATACGCTGTCCGGATCGTAGAACAGCGTAAAGATGTCAGCGTCCGGCAGCAGGTGGCACAGCGCCTCCACCACCTTCTCGCCTCCGCGCATATTTAGCAGCCAGTAATGGACAATTGCGGTACGCATTAGCCAGAGCCCGACATCATGAGTATGCAACGCGTAAAGACGGGCCTTGTTTCCGCTTTGTACCTTTCTTGTAAAATCTCGGATTTTAGCGGGTTTACCTCTTGGCATTCGCTTTCTTGACCGCTACTCTGACAACGAAGCGTGCGGTATGCCCCAACCGACAACCCCTCAACTTTCAAGCATGGAAAAAGTGATTTCCGATCCTGTTCTTTCCGCATTCGAACTGCCGATGCGCCGTACCTTTTATCCGTTCGGCTTTCCTGTTGAACTCGAAACCAATTCGGCGGACGTGATCGCCGCGGCTTCCCAGGGCTGGGGCGCGTTTGAGCAGGCATTTGACGAAGCGCCGGTGCGCTTCAGTTTGGGAGTGACGGAGGGAACTGGGGATGCGCCCGCGCTCGACTCGGTAGTGCGGTCGCGCGAGCATATGATGTCGATCATTTCGGACCCCGAGAACTTCGTGGTGTGCGATTTCCATCGCGGGTTCGCTTTTGGATGGGTGACGCGGAACACGGCTGCCGACCATCCGCTGCTGCGCTATCGCTTCCTGATTTCGGGAGCCACCACCCTGATCGAGCAGCGAGCTTTTTCGGCGCTGCACGGCGCTTTGGTGGTGCGGAATGGGAGCGGGGTAATGCTGGCGGGCAATTCCTTCGCGGGCAAGAGCACGCTGGCCTACGCGTGCGCGCGAACAGGCTGGACCTATGTGAGCGACGATTGTGCGTTATTAGTCCGGGGGCGAGATGACCGTTATGTGATCGGCGATCCGCACAGCATCCGCTTTCGACCCGATGCACCGGAACTGTTTCCCGAACTCGCCGATCGCCTGGTAACGGTGCGGCCGAACGGCAAAGCCGCGATCGAGATTCTGACGCGCGATTTGCCGCTCAATATAGCGCCAGGCTGCAACCTGGAGCACATCGTGTATCTGGATCGCGATCACGCGGGCCCTGCGCGGCTTCGTCGAATCTCCAAGGAACGAGTTCGCGAGGACTGGCTGCAATACAGCGTGTATGGAACGAAAGAAATACTCGCAGCAAAGCGGCGTTGCCATGAGCGCTTGCTAAACGCATCACTTTGGGAAATGCAGTACGGCGAGCTGGACGATGCAGTGACGCGGCTGGAACGCCTGGTGGATTCCGAGCCTGATCCAGCATGACTCGTTCTGCTCCATTTCTCACGGCCTTCGTTCTTCCCGGGGCGTACACGGTTTCCGCGCAATACGATGGTTTTCAGGCAGTGACCGTGTCGCCCGTTTTTGTGGATGTGAATCAGAAGGTTCGTCTGGACGATGAGTCGTTCTTCGGCAAGGCATTCTCCGCGGGCGATCCACGGCGGATGCGATTCGCCTTGAGATTCGATTCTTGACGAAGCCGGCTCCACGCATACCGGCCCATGCCAGGGCGGTGCTGGAAGCGCTCCGATGTACGTCGCCGGATCGCGACGCTCTGCGGGGGTTGAGCGAGGACGCGTGGGAGCGCGCGCTCGGTTTTTGCGACCGTACACAATTGACGCTGCCGCTGGGCTTGGAATGCAACGAGCATTTGCCCGGCGCGGTTCGCTGCCGCATCGATCAAAATCTGGCGAATAACGCCGAGCGTTGGAACCGTGCCCAGGCCGCCTATCGCGAAGCAGCATCTGCGTTCCAGAGCGCAGGGCTGGATCACGCGGTTCTCAAGGGCTTCAGCCATTGCCCGCTGTTCGTTCCCGATCCACGCCACCGCTCGCAAGGCGATCTCGATTTGTTCTTTCCGCACGATCAGGTGGAGCGGGCGCGGGACATCGCGGCGGGATTGGGCTATGAGCCGATCCGGGAACACGACAGGCATCCCATCGATCACTTGCCCGCCATGATCCGAAAGACGGGCTGGGTTTGGCGCGGCGATCCGTTCGATCCCGAGATGCCGCTGTCGCTTGAGTTGCATTTTCAACTCTGGGATCATCGCACTGAACGGTTCGCGCCGAAGGGACTGGATTGTTTTTGGGAGCGACGGCAGAGCAGGGAACTCGAGGGACTGCGATTCCACAGCTTTCATCCGGCGGATGCAATCGCATATTCCGCATTGCATTCGTTGCGGCATCTGCTGCGCGGCGACACTCGTCTGTTTCACGTTTACGAACTGGCGCAACTGCTACATCGCCACGCGGACGATGCCAGGCTCTGGGATGTGTGGAGCGAACTGCAGGATCCATCCTTGCGATCGCTGGAAGCAATTTGTTTTTCTCTCGCGGAGAGCTGGTTCGCGTGCCGGTTGCCCGAGACCGCGCGGGAAGAAGTGGAGCTGTTGCCCGCGGACGTGAAGCGATGGCTGGCTACGCACGCTTGGTCTCCCATTGAGGGGCTCTTTCGACCGAACAAGGACGAACTGTGGCTGAATTGCGCCCTGGTGCAATCGGGACGCGATCGCGCGGCTGTAGTTCGCCGCAGACTTTTGCCCGAACGTTTGCCCGGCCCGTTCGGCGCCACGCATGTGCCAGAGAGCCAGATCACGTGGCGGATGCGCATGCGCAGCCGGGGTAGCTATCTAAAATATCTTGCGTCGCGGCTTTCGCATCATGCGCGAGCGCTGCCGCCAATGGTAGGGAGCGGAGTGCGGTGGTTCGGCGCCGGGCTGGAGCTGGGGCCGGAATACTGGCGGCTTTTGGCTTCCGAAGGCTTCTTCGACTTCGGAATGTTCGTCTTCTTCTTCCTCTACAATCTCTACCTGCTGAAGCTCGGTTTTCGCGAGAATTTCCTCGGGCTGATGTCCGGTCTCATGACCGGAGCGAACATCGCGGGTTCCATCCTGTCGGTGTTTGCGATCCGGCGTTTCGGCATGAAAAGAACACTGATGCTGTCGTTCGCGCTAGTGGCAGCGCTGTCCGCGTTGCGGGCGCTGGTTACATCCGGGCCAGCGTTATTGGCTTTGGCGCCACTCGCGGGTCTGGCATTTTCGGTGTGGCCGGTGGCATTGGCGCCGGTGATTGCATCCGTAACCACGGAGAAGAGCAGGGCGCGCGGATTCAGTTTCGTCTGCGCCGCCGGAATCGCGATCGGAATATTTGGCAGCTTGGCGGCCGCGCGACTACCTGGCTGGATCATGCGCCTGCACTGGGCCTCTTCCGAAATCGCGTCGTACCGGGGAGCGCTGCTGATGGGATGCGCAATTGTGCTGCTCTCACTCTGGCCGCTCGCTCGTTTGAAGATAACCGCCGCTCCTCAGCTGAACGAGCGCAAATTGCATCGGCCCAGCCCGATTGTTTTACGCTTCCTGATCGCCATCTTGGTCTGGAACCTCGGCACAGGCGTATTCAATCCACTTGCAACCGTTTTCCTGGCGCGCATGGGGATGCCTGTCGAGCGGATCGGCACCGTGTTCTCGTCGTCGCAACTGGCGCAAGTAGTGGCGATTCTTTGCGCTCCGTTCTTCTTGCGCAAATTCGGTACGGTCCGCGCAATCTGGGGGATGGAATTGGCCACGGCGCTCGGATTCATTGCATTGGCTGCCACCGGCGGTCCCATGTGGGCGGCTGGAGCGTACGCAGGTTATATGGCGTTTCAATATATGAGCGAACCCGGGATGTTCACGTTGTTGATGGACAGCGTTCCGTTGGGAGAACGCAATGCAGCGTCGGCTCTCAACTTTCTGGTGCAGTTCGCGGGACAAGCCATCGCCGCAACCGTCGCCGGATGGATGCTGGCGCGCTTCGGATATCCGCCGGTGCTGGCCGCGGGCGCGGCTATCTCGATTGCAGCGGCATTTCTGTTGCGCGCGCTGGTGGTGAAACCTGGTGAAAGTCTGAAGCCAGCGCCTGCAACAGGTTTGTAATGCGCTTTTGATACGCACCTACGGTGTACGATCTGGCCCAGGCTTGGCGCGCGTTCCGAACGGTTTCGCGCATATGATCCGTGTCACGCATCATCACGTCACTGATGCGCGCGGCGAGCGCTTCCGCCGAGGAACCACTAGTCAGGAAGCCGGTGACTCCGTCGATTACTGCTTCGGGAATTCCGCCCGCCGGAAATGCAACCACGGGCACGCCGGCGGAGAACGCTTCCAGCACAATGCGTCCCATGCCTTCCTGGCGCGACGGGACTGCCAGTAAATCCAAATCATGTAACACACGGCTCACGTCCTGCTGCCATCCGATGAACTCGACGGGCAGGCCGCGCGCTCGAAGGCCCACCGCGTCGACGTAGTGCCTCGACGCATCGAACTGACGCGCGCCGCAAATCACAAAGCGGGTCTGTGGGAATTTATCTTTTAGCATCGCGGCAGCGCTCACAAATTCCAGTTGCCCCTTCTCGGGCGAAATGCGGCCGACCATCCCGATGCGCCAATTCCGCTGGCGATCGAAATCGCGCTCGCGATAACCGGCGTCGCGAACGCCATTGGGAATTACGTGCTGCTTGCGATCGAGCGGCGTTAATACGGATTTGCTGCAGCCGATGAGTGTGGCGTCCGCGCGCCGAATGGCCCATCGGCCTAGCCGCAATGCGGCGCCGCGCAAGTGACTATGAACGTGGAAGACCACTGGCGCCTGGCCACGTGCCGCGAGAGCCGCGGCAGGCAACAATCTCGAACCATTCACGTAGATCAGATCGATGTGCGTGCTCGCAACCAAGTTGCCGATCCTGCGGACCTGCCGCCGAAGGTCGACCGCGAAACGAACCGAATCCGCTGCGGTCTTGCGCCCGGCGCGATACGGTCCACAAGGGATCTCTTCCACGTGAACACCACGCGCTTGAAGCGCATCCACGAGCGGGCCCCGGCCCGGGATCATTGCGTGAGGTTCCCAGCCGATCTCGCGCACAGCATCCACCGTGTCGAGAAGTGCGTGCTGTCCGCCGCCCAATTCGCTGAACTGATCGAGAAACAGGATTCTCATGCGGGGGCACGGGCCGCCAGAGCGAGCACGAAGAAGTAGACCGGCAAAACTCGCCAATAGGTGAGCAGATCGGCCGAGAACATTTGCACACATTGTCCCGCCCAGAAGCAGAACATCCAGGCGCCGGTGAAGGAGCGAACAGAATGGGGCGATCGCGCCGCGCGATACGTGGAGATGAGAATCGCAATATTGAGCGCCAGCACTGCGCACAGTCCCGCGATTCCGGTCTCGGCAAGCAGGGTGAGATACGTGTTGTCGCCAACCGCCTTGGCGCCGATGAAATCGGAGTAAGGCAAAGTCTTGTAGCCGACGCCGATGACGGCACGCCAGGGATTGGCGATCAGATAATCCGCCAGCGTCTGCCACGCGTCGATGCGCCCGGAGAGCACCGCGTTGGGCGACTCGGAAAAATACTCGAATGCCGCGGCCACGCGGATCCACGCGAATTGGGCGAACACCGGAAATGCGGCCCAGAGTATGGCGGCGCCTCCCAATCCAAAGACAGCCACGCCCGCCAGCAGGCGCCTCCATCGAATCCGATCGCGCCGCAGCCAAACCAGCGTTACGAGTGCCACCGCCAGGTTCACCAGGGAGGCTCTTGAAAACGACAGAACCAGTGCGGCTGCGAGCGGGGCCGCGCCGATGAACAGGGCCAGGCGAGACAGCGGTGTTTCGGTGGAATCACCCTTCGGTAGAAACAGCGCGACGGCGATCATCTCCAGAAAGAACGCGCACAGATTACCGAGCGTGCTGGCTTCATAGAAGAAACCTTGGGCGCGACGATACACGCCGCTTTCGAGCCAAACGAACTGCTGCTCATAGCCCGCGGGTGGCGAAAACTGGAAATAGAAATCGACGCAGGCGAACAAGGCGGAAAGCACGCCCGCCCAGAATAGCCACCGGATAGCGCGCAACGTGGCGCGTATGGTCAGGCGGCCGGGACCATCGCGAACATACAGGAAAATGTAAATGGAGATTCCGAACAACAACACACGCGCCAAGCTGGCCGCTGCAATCGCGACGCCTGAATTGACTGCCGCCATCGCCACACTGAATGCGAAGATGGTCCAGATGGCGATGAGCGACAATGCTAGTGCGTCCGGCTGAAAGCGCCATTCGGCCAGGTGCAATAAACCGATAAACAGCCCCAGGCCGGCCACCAGCATCGCGACATGCGGGCCGGAATCTCCCCAAGGAATCGGCAGCGGCGGAGTGAGGAGCGCGCAGCCCAGAAACAGGGCGAGCCAGGCAGTAGGCGTGCGGAGAAGGCGCCAAAAAATCAGGACCGCGACCAGAGGCGCGCACAAGAGCGCCTTCGAGGAAAGGTCAGGCGCCACCGCTAGTGCCGCGGCATACGCGCCTAAGCTCAGGCCCGCGGCGATATGTTTGCGGCTCCCAGATCCAGCCGCGAGGATCATGCACGCATCTCGCGCGACAGGGGCCTCTCATATCGAACCGGCCTTCTGCCATACACGAACGCGAAGCTCAGCCAGGTGATGGACAAGATCAAGGCCGCAAAGAGAGCTACCGCCACATTCAGCGATATGTTCGGTGAACTGGGACGCTCGGGGACGGTTCCGGGATCGATGATCCGCAGCTGCTCGGCGTGCGTGCCCGCCGTAGCGCGGGATTCGAGCAAGCGGGCCGCGACGGTTTCATAAGCCTTCTGCTCTACGTTGAGCGCGGCTTCCAGCGCCTGTCGCCTGGCGGTTCGGGCCGCTAATGTGGCGCTCTTGTCCTGAATCGCTTGCTGCAACTCACGCGAACGTTTTTCGAGAAGAGCGGCGCGCGCCTGCGCAGCGCTCCATTGTTCGCGCGCGAAAGATCCATCCTGCGGCTGCTGCTGGTATTCGGCCGCTTCGGATTGCGCGGCGATCAACTCTTCTTCCACTTTGCCGCGCAGTTGGACATCCGTGTCGATTTCCGACTGCAGCGATTCCACTGGTTCATGGGCGGCCAGCGCGTTCCAGGCGCCCTGAGCGTCGGCCAGGCGGCGCTGGGCCTCCGATACCTGTTTATCCGCCAGATCGGCAAAGTCGTGATCCGACGCCAGGCTTTCATGATGACTCATACTTACGGTCTCTTCGGCGATGTACTGCGCGAGCGCTTGAGCCACTTTCGGGTCGCCCAGCTTGGCGCTGACTTCGAGGACCTTGGTGTCCCTCACCTTGGAAACCTTCAGTACGCGATGTTGCAGTGCTTCCAAGGGCTGCGCCTGGCCCTGGCGTAAGTGGAACTTTTCGGCGGCACGCGCAAACAAAGTTTCGCTGTTGCCGAACAGCTCATAGGTTTTGAGCGACTCCAGATACATGGCGCTTACCGCTGTGGTGAGCCGCGCATCGCTGCCCCCGGGCGGCTCGATGATGATGCTGGCGGTAGCGGTGTATTGTTTCGGCAGCAACAGACTGACGATGACGGCGAGCAGCACCGCTGACGAACATGCAATTCCGATCACGGGCCAACGCCGGCGGAGATAGTCCACGTATTCGTAAGGATCAAATGATTGGTTATGGGGCGACTGGTACATGAATATTGTTACCGCCGGAGGGCCACGCTCGTCACTTCGATTATGATCAGGTCGTTATGCTATCGCTCGTGCCGCTGATCGCGGCCCTGGTTCCGCTCCTCATAACCCCAGGCGCGCTCGCTTATTTCGATATTACGCCAAAAATAGCGCTACTTCTATTGGGAATGACGCTAATGTTGTCACAAGTGCGCGCAAATACGTACAATGCGCGCACGCTGTTGAGTACTCGGGCGGGGAAGTGGCTGGTGGGATTACTCGCCGCTGCATGGATGGCTCACGCCATAGCCACTTTGGCCTCGTCCAATCGTCTGCTCTCCCTGAACGGCGGTTCCTGGCGGCGGATGGGACTAATTCCAGAGACCGGATTGCTGCTCTTTGTCGTAATTGCCGCGGGCTGGCTGACGGGAAAAAACGATCGCGTGCGCCTGCTGCTTCGAGCCGTAGCCGGGGTTGGCGCGTTAGCCGCGGGTTACGGGATCGCCCAGTATTTTGGGTGGGATCCATTATTGCCGGCGCAAGCGTATCAAGCCGGGGAAGGCGAGTTCACCATCGTTCGGCCGCCAGGAACGTTGGGGCATGCCGACTATTTCGCCGCGTGGCTGGTGGTGGTCCTGTTCTTCGCGGTTGCTTTATATCGAATGGAAGAAAAGCGGCGGTATCGAACGGCCGCACTCGGCGTGATTGGATTGGCGGCGCTGGCGATTGTTTTGAGCGGCAGCCGGGCCGCGATGCTGGGAGCGGCGGTGGGTGGCGTCACGCTTCTTTTGGCGCGGCGCGAGCGGATCCGAATGCGCGGTGTTGCGGTGGGCTTGGTTTGCATCGCCTGCCTGTCGCTATTCTTCTTTTCGCCCGCGGGGTTGAAGCTGCGCGCCCGGCTACATTGGTCGCTCGAAGACGCACAAGGTGGAGCACGCTTGCTGCTTTGGCGCGATTCGCTGCGGATGAGCGCGCATCGGCCGCTGGCGGGCTTTGGTCCGGAGAGCTTTGGCACCGAGTTCCCGCGTTTCGAATCGATACAACTGGCGAGTGAATACCCTGATTTCTATCATGAATCGGCGCATAATATTTTCTTGGACGCCCTGACGGAACAGGGGGCGATCGGCCTGTTGGCGCTGCTTGGTATGTGTGCTTTGGGCGCCTGGAGTGCGATTCGCGCTTGCCGCTCCGAAAATCCCTTAGGGCCGCCGCTGGCCGCCGCGTTCGTGGGGCTGCTGATCACGCAGCAGTTCATCGCGTTCATTTTTGCGACGGCGCTCTATTTTTATCTCCTGGTCGTGCTGTTGGTAGTCACTGCCTGGGGACCATGGAATCGCGCGTCGGCACAGGGCCGGCACGCATCCTTATGGGCGCTAGTCCCGGTATGGACGCTAGTCCCGGTTGGGTCGGTGAGCATCGTTATCGCCGCCCTATTGTGCGTTTACGTGGTGCGGCTGCTTCGAAGCGATCACGCACTTGCCGAAGCTCGACGGAGCATCGCATCCGGTGATATCGCCCGAGCCTCTGAACAATACCGTGGAGTGTTGCGCTTTGAGCCCATGGCGGCGACGGCCGATCTGAGCTACTCGCGTGCCATGCAACAAGCCGCTACACGATCGCCGATCTTCACCACCCGTCTGGCGGCGCGCCAGCAAGCTCTGGACGCTGGGATTCGCGCGGTCCGCCGCGCAGAGGATCGGCAGAATGCCTGGTATAACCTGGCGATGCTGCTGGCCGGGCAGAACGACGCTACGGGCGCGGAACAGGCGCTGCGCAATGCCATCGCCTGGGCGCCGCATTGGTTCAAGCCGCACTGGGCGCTGGCGCGGCTGCTAGCCCTTTCCGGACGCGGCAGTGAGGCCCTGGAAGAAGGCCGCATGGCCATCGAGTACGATGGAGGCCGGGACCAGGAAGTGGCCGAGACGTGGAAGCAGTTACAAATTCACTCGCGCTGATTTTTCACAAAGTGTTTACGATTCAGCCATTGTCCAGGCCAGGCGCGTCGCCTATAGTTAGGCAGGAGCACTTTTATGCGGATTCGTATTGCTGCACTATTATTTGTTTGCGCCGGGTTGGGATTGGCCCAAGGTCCCACAGTTACTAACGGTGGAATTCTGAACGGGGCGAGTTTCACGACCGGTCAACCGATCGCCGGCGGTTCGCTGATCTCCATCTTCGGGACCAGCTTTGCGTCCAAGGTGTCGCAGGCGGACACCATTCCTTTATCGAACTCGCTCGGTGGCGTGACCGTTGAGTTTGTCAACGGCGACAAGAAAATCAGTGCACCCATGCTGTTTGCCAACAGCACACAACTGAACGTGCAAGTGCCTTGGGAACTCGTTCCGGCGGGCTCCTCGGCCAATGTGAATGTCATCGTGAGCAGCAATGGTGTAGCTGCGGCTCCGGCGCAGGTCTCGGTGGCGCAGTTCTCGCCGGGCGTGTTCGCATCCAACGGATTGGCCATCGCCGTCAACAGCTCGGATGGAACGCTGGCTTGGCCGGTTGGCGCGGTTCCCGGATTGACAACGCATCCGGCCAAGATCGGCGACACCATTCTGGTTTATGCCAACGGTATGGGCGCGGTTGCCAGTCCTCCCGCCGACGGAGCCAATTCGCTGGACGAGATTCGCAGGAATTTGGTTACGCCGCAGGTCATGATCGGGGGCGTCTCGGCCGTAGTTCAATTCTCCGGCCTGAGTCCGCAATTCGTGGGCGTGAATCAGCTCAACGTGGTGGTGCCGAACGTTGCGCCGGGAAATAGCTTGCCTCTGCAAATTGCGGTGGGCGGAACCACCACTTCCGCCGGAATTACGATGGCGGTTAGCCAGTAGGCGGCAAACGGCCCGCTGATCAGTTTGTGCAATGACCGGCGCTTGGACTACCAGGCGCCGTTGCCGCGAATGATGGCAGGAATTGTCCGAACCAGGATCTTGAAATACGTTCTGGCCGTTAAGCTTCGCACCAGCTCCAGATCCATGACGGCGCGGCGTGGAAACCGGATCGCGCTGCGTCCATAGATCTGCCATAAGCCGGTGAGGCCCGGCTTCACCGACAACAACTCAGACGCGTCGCCCGAATAATAGCGATCAATTTCCGATTGAGTGAGCGGGCGCGGGCCCACCAGCGACATCTCGCCGCGCATTACGTGCCAGAGCTGCGGCAGTTCATCGATGGAGTGCTTGCGGCAGAACGACGCAAACCAACTGGTAACGCGCGGATCGGACGGATCCTTCCCGGCATCCTCTGGGCCCTGATCCTCGGGATCGGCCACTATGCGCTCGATCCAGGCCCCGCTGCCGGCCTTTTCTCCATCGACGGGCCACATGCTGCGCAGCTTCAGCATCCAAAACGGCTTACCGTCCTGTGCCACGCGCAAATGCGCGATGAAGGGCGAGCGTCGCGACAGAGCCGCAACCGCAATCGCAGAGGTTGCGATCACCGGCGCTGCCGCCGCTAGCAGCAGAAAACCGGCGGCTTGCTCCATAGTTTCCGGCAGCGAGAATGTTCTCGCTGCATGCGATTCGCCGAGAAGAGGGGTTTCAAAAGGTCCAAGGTTGATGGTAGACACAGCGAGAAGGTCCCGAATTGGCGGGTCCTAATCGCAGTATACGGGCCGAGCCTCTTCACACCAAGCGTTCTACAATTTGTTTGCATTTCTTTTACTCCAGCAGCTCTCGTCAACGGCGGCGCCAAGCCCCCATTCCGCCTGACGGGCTATCCTCAGTGGATATGCGAAGGCCTCTGAGAACTCTCGGCGTGGCTGCCCTATGCCTTAGCTTGGCGGCCTGCCGCTCGGTTTCCCCCGGCAAAGGCGATTCGCCCGCAATCGTGGGGACGTGGTTTGTGAAGATTCCCGAAGCGCCGTTCCGGTACCACATGTTTGTTTTCCATTCGGACGGAACCATCGAGCAGTCTAATCCGGATGCGGGAGATCCCAACACCAGCGACAGCAATGGCATGGGCGCCTGGGCCACGGATGGCGACAAGATCAAAGGCCGGTTCGTCGAGATCGCCGCCGATCGAACCACGCGCCAGTTTGTTAGCCGCGGTGAGATTTCCTTCTTGATCCAGGTAAACGGCAACGCGTTCAGCGGAACCGCAAGCGCCATTTTTTACGACGCCGAGGGACGGCCGTTGAGAGCGCCGTTAGCGGCGACGCTGGAAGGCGAACGCGTGCTGCCTTAGCGTCCGCGAACGGCGTCCACCAGCGTTACATGGTTGTCATCGAGAATCGTGCCAGTGGCCCGTTCCAACGCCGCGCGCGCCTTCAGATACGCGCTCTTGGCCACTACCACCGTGGACCGGGCCTGTGCCAGGTAGCTCTCATACTGAATAATGAAGAAGCTGGTGGAAGCGCCCACTTGAAACTTGGCCTGCTCAACATCCAGCGACTCCTGCTGTAGTTTCTGGGTCTCGACGGCTGCTTCATACGACGCCCGGGCGCGCCGCATCGCGATGAGCGCGTCTTCCACTTCCAGCTGCGCCTGTTTGCGAAGCTGTTGTTCGAGCACCTGGCTCTGGCGAAGCAGGATCTCGTCGCGCGTGACGTCGGCCTGGGCGATTCGATTGCGCAGAGGCAAAGTAAGATTGAGGCCGATTCCATAGGTTGGGTATTTGCGCGTGGCAAGCTGCTCTAGCGCACTCCCATAACCGCCAAGCAGAGGGCTCTCGATGGCCGGCGCCAAAGGATTCAGCTGAGCCGCCAGTGCGCTGTTTTGAGCCGTGCCCACCAGATCCAATTCCGGCCGCAGCCCGTTGCGCGAGCCTTGCAGACTGATCTGGGTGTTCTCTATCTGCACGCCGGCCTGACGCAAATCGGGCCGATTGGCGAAAGCCTGAACCAGCAGGTCCTGCAGCGGCCGAACCTCGTCGGTTCCAGGAACCTCGATGGAATCGGTCGGGATGATGCGGGCATTCAATACATCGGGATCGTTGTCCGTGCGGCGAGTGATGACGTTCTTGACGATGGCCTCCTGCTCTTCGAGCAGCCCGCGTGAATCGATGAGATCCTGGCGGATGGAAAACACCTGCGCGTTGGCGCGCGTCAACTCCACCGGCGCCTGTGTGCCTTCATCCACCTCTGCCTTGGTGTCGGTGAAGAGCTTCTCGGCCGACGCCAGCGTCTCTTCCTTCACTTTCACGTCTTCATAGAGCGCCACCAGGTCCGTGTAGAGCCGCACCACGCCGTAAACCGTCGCGATGAGCTGCTGCTGCACCAAAAGCCCGGCGATTTTCTGCTCGTTCTTGGAGATGCGAATGAAGCGGCGATTCACGGCCAATCCAAAGCCGCGTAGCAGCGGCTGGGTGACGGTGAATCCCAGGCTGGACGTGGTGTAGGGACTAAAGGCGCTCTGCAGAGAATTGGTTGTGTACCGCGCGTTATCAAAGCCGACATTCAATTCCGTGCCGGGGCCGAAACCTTGTGTGTAGGCGGCATTGGCGTTGGTGGTGTTGCCCGCCAGAGCGTTGGCGCCGTAAGCCAATGGATCCGTATCGGGCGTGGTTTGATGCGTCCAATTCAGCTGACCGGTGAGCGCGGGGTCGAATTGCGGAATTGCCGGGCCGGCAGAAAGCGGTACAGCCTGGAGCAAGGCCAGATTATCCAATTGTTCCGACAGCGCGCCGAGCTCGGATGGATTGGTCGGCACCGAGCCCGCTGCACCCACGCTGAGCGCCGCCGCCGCGGTGACCAGAGGGCTGGCCGGCCCTCCCACTCCTACCGGCACTTCGAACACATTGTAGGGAAGTCCGCGCAGCGCCCCGCCACCTTTGGCACGCTGCAACTCCGTGTCGGCGGCAGGAAGATTGTAGCGTTCGAGCTGAATATCCAGATTGTTTTCGATAGCCAGCGCCACCGCGTCCGAGAGCGAAAGATAGATGTTCCCCGCACGCAGGACTTGCCGGACGCGCGCTGAATTCGAAAGATCCACCGGCGCGACGGGATGTTCCACATAGGGCCGCTTCACCCAGTCGATCACTTCGGCCGCGAAGCCCGCCGGAGTGAGCAAAAGCCAACACAGAAATACGACGCTGATCTTTTTCATGCTGATTGTTTTCATGATGGACCTGGTTACAGGCACGCGCTGTGCGATAGTATCGCGCTCACGTGTTCTTTTAGAGTACGGTAGAGGAGAAAAAGGCACGAGCTAGCGCGAGCGTGTGGCCCCGCCGCCAGGGCCTTCGGCCGTCACAATCGGATGAACCTTCACGCCTTCCTGAACCGAATCGTTCGGATTCGCGATCACCCGCTGTCCGGCGTTTAGACCCGAGAGGATTTCGATACTGCTCCCGTAGTCCCGGCCAATCACGACGCGCTCGAAATGCACGGCGTTGTTGGGGTCGAGCACGGCCACCAGCGTGCCTTCCGGGCGCACCGAGAGAGTGTCGCTCGGAAGCAGCAGCGGCGGGTCTTTGCGGGGCAGATGCAAATCTACTTCCACGTACATGCCGGGCAGCAGCTTGCCTTCCGGATTCGGCACCTGAACCTCCACCAGCAAGGTTCGGCTGGACGGATCCAATGCATTCGCCGTGCGCGTGACGGCGCCTGAGAACTTGCGTTCCGGAAGCTCAGGCGTTGCGATCGACGCCATCTGTCCCACATGCACATCGGAGGCGCTGGATTGCGGGACGTTCAAATACGTGCGAAGCAGATTGGTTTGCGCGATGCGAAATAGCATGGTGCTGCCGTTGTTCACCAGTGTTCCAACATCGACGTTGCGCAGCGTGACCACGCCGGCGAAAGGCGCGCGCACCTTCAGATATCCCTGCATGTCACTCAGCCGACCGACGTTGGCCTGCATGGCAGTGATGTTTCCCTTGGCGGCGTCCACAGCGCGCTCCAGCGCCCTGACATTCGCGGCCTGAGCCTGATACTGCGCTTGATACTGATCGTTCTCTTGTTTCGAGACAGCTCCACGCTTGACCAGATTGTCCCAGCGCGTCGCGGTCACCTGCGCGATGGACTCGTTGGCCTTGCCCTGTTCCAGCGCCGCGCTCGAGCGTTCCAGGTCCGCCTGCGCCTGGACTACGGAGGCCTGCGCCTGCCGCACCTGTTGATCCAGATCGGGCGCCTCTACTTCGGCCAGAAGCTGTCCGGCCGTTACGCGGTCGCCGATGTCCACATAGCGGCGTTGCACGTAGCCTTCGGCCCGCGCCAGAATCGGCGCTTCGGTTACCGGCTGGATGTTGCCTGGTAGAACCAGGTCGCCGATGGCGGACGCTTTCTTTGCCACCACCACGGTTACGTCGGGAAGCGCGTCATTTTGCACGTTCGCTTCGGCGATAACCTGCAGATCTCGCCGGTGGTGGGGGATGTAGCCGGCGAAGAAGGCCACTAAAAACACAGCGCCCACCAGAAGCAGCAGCATGGTGATCTTGCCGCCCGAAGGACGCTTGGGAGCTTCCAGAGCGGTGTGCGCCTGGTGCGAATTCTTTTGGGCCAACTGCCTGGTCAGCCGGTCGATTTCCGCGCGCAACGCCAACTCGGTGGCCGGCGCCGGCCGCTCCATCGGATTATCTGGTTCCTCAATAGTCGGTGATGTCATTTACAAGTTCAAATATCAATAAGTCTGGAATTCGGGCTCGGGCATTCCATCGCGCTCTTCTTCTTCGATCTGCTTGTCGTGGTCGACGGGCGGTTGCTTGCGCAGGTAGCTGTATACGATGGGCACGATAAACAGCGTTGTTACCGTAGCCAGGAGCAAACCTCCAATCACGGCCCGGCCGAGCGGGGAGTTCTGCTCGGCGCCTTCGCCGATTCCAAGCGCCATGGGCAGCATCCCGAGAATCATTGCCGCCGCGGTCATCAGCACCGGACGCAACCGCGTGTATCCAGCCGACAGCGCCGCCGCCCGCGCGCCCTTCCCTTCCATTCTTTCGTCATTGGCGAAGACCACCATTAGAATACTGTTGGCCGTAGCCACTCCGATGCACATGATGGCGCCCATCAACGACGGAACATTCAAGGTGGTTTGCGTCACGAACAGCATCCACAGGATGCCCGCCAGTGCGCCAGGCAAGGCGCACAGGATGATGAACGGATCTACCCAGGACTGAAAATTGACCGTCATCAACAGGTATACCAGAACGATAGCCGCGAGCAGACCCAGGCCCAGGCGATAGAAAGAGTTGGTCATGGTGGCGGCCTGCCCCCGCAAAAAGATTTGCGTGGTCTTGGGAATCTTGGTGTTCGCGATGATCTTTTCCACCTGCGAAGCCACGCCGCCCAGGTCCCGCCGGTCGACATTGGCGTACACGTCGAAGACGGGCTGCACGTTGTAATGATTCAAAATCTCCGGGCCAGTGCTGTGTTCGATGGTGGCGAGGTTCGACAGCAATTGCGTTTGGTAGGGCAGCGTCCCGGGATTGGCATAGGCTGCCGAGCTTTGATTGGGCGCCGTGCCGGTGGAGGCATCGCCCTGATTGGCCGCACCCGCCATGGAGCCGGGAGTGTTGAAGGCCACCGCGCTCCCGACGGAGACCGGCGTGCGCATCAGCTTGTCGAGTGAATCCAGCTTATATTGCGGGGTCTGGATCAGGACGTTGTAGCTTACGCCGTTCTTCCAGTTGAGCCAGAAGCTGGGAGCCACCTGGCTGCTGCCGCTCAACGAAATCAGCAAACTGCTGGCGACGTTGTTCTGCGTGAGGCCGAGCTGCCCGGCTTTGATGCGATCCACGTTGATGCGCAGTTCGGGCGCGTTCACCACTTGATGCACGTGAACGTCGGCGGCGCCGGGAATACGCGCAATCTCCTCGGACAAACGCGCGGCGATCTTGTAATTCACATCTGCGTCGCGACCGGTGACTTGCACGTCGATGGGAGCGGGCAGCCCGGAGTTGAGGATCTGGTTGGTGATATTGGCGGCTTCGAAGAAGACCACGATGTCGGGAAATTTCTCATGCAGCCGCTTGCGCAGACGTTCGGTGGTGATCTCGGTGGAAGTGTGATCCTCGGTCAGCGAGATGAGAATGTCGCCGTCATTCTCCCCGATCACAGTGCTGTCGCCAAAAGCCAGATTAAACCCGCCAGGCGGCACTCCAATATTGTCGACAATCGTGTCCAGTTCGCGCGCGGGGATTACGGCCCGGATCTCCCTTTCAATTTCAGCGAAGATCAGCTCCGTTTTCTCGACGCGCGTTCCAGCCGGCGCCTGCGCGTGCAAACGAATTTGCCCCGAATCGACGGTCGGGAAAAAATCGCGGCCCACCAGGAACGCCAAACCCAAAGAGCCCAGCGCGAAAATCATGAAGCCGGAGAGCACCACGGCGCGATGATCGAGCGCCCAGTCGAGCAATCCGGTATAGGCAGCGCGAAAGCTTTCAAAACGGCGGTTAAATGCAAAGTGGGTGCGCCAGATGATGGAATGGCCTTCCGCCGTCCCGCCCTCGCCATGCTCGCCGGACCGATACATGTCCACTTCCGGCTTCAGCATGTAGTGCACCATGGTGGGAATCAGGGTGCGCGACAACATATAGGATGCGAGCATGGCGAAAACCACCGCCAGCGCGAGCGGTGTGAACAGAAACTCGGCTGCGCCCGTCAAAAGCAGAACCGGCGCGAACACAATACAGATCGAAAGCGTGGAAACAAAAGCCGGGATCGCGATCTGTTGCGCGCCATCCAGCACCGCGCGCACCAGCGGCTTCTTCATCGCCAGATTGCGATGTGTATTTTCAATTTCAACCGTGGCGTCATCCACCAGGATGCCAACCGCCAGCGCCAGACCGCCCAGGGTCATCACATTAATGGTGTGCCCCATCAGCTTCAGGATGATGAGCGAGGTCAAGATGGACAGCGGAATGGAGATGCAAACGATCACCGTGCTGCGCCAGCTTCCCAGAAACAGCAGAATCATCAAGCCGGTGAGCAGCGCGGCAATAGCCGCTTCCCGCACCACGCCCTTAATGGACGCGCGCACGAATACCGACTGGTCCACTAGTTGCCGCACCGTCAACCCTGGCGGCATGCCGGCTTCAATCCTAGGAAGCGCGGCCTTCACCTTATTGACGATGTCGAGCGTGGAAGCCTGGCCGTTGCGCAGGATGGTAAGCAGCGCGCCGCGCTTTCCATTGGTCCGCACGATGTTGGTCTGGACCGAAAAGCCGTCGCGCACCGTGGCCACGTCTTTCAAGTAAACGGTGGCGCCGTTCACAGTCTTTACGGGCAGATTATTCAGATCGGCGAGAATTTCCGGGCTGCTGTTCAGCCGAACCGCGTACTCGGTGTCGCCCACCTTGATAGTCCCGGCCGGCACAATCAGGTTCTGCTGGCTGAATGCATTGGAAACATCAATGGGCGACAACTGCTTGGCGTACATTGCGTTCGGATCCAGATCCACCACCACCTGGCGCTGCTTGCCGCCATAGGGGCCCGGCACTGCGGCGCCCTGAACAGTGGCCAGCGGAGTCCGGATAAAGTTATTCCCATAGTCTTGGATTTCCTGCTCGCTCAACGTCTTGCTTTCCAGCCCCAATTGGAGGATGGGCACACTGGAAGCGTCGTACTTAAGAACATTGGGCGGGAAGATCCCCGGCGGCATGGCCCGAACCACTACGTTCGCGATGGCCGAGATCTGAGACATCGCCATCTCAATCTTTACGTTGGGCTGAAAATAAACGCGCACCACGGACACGCCGTAATACGATTGCGACTCGATGTGTTCAATGTCGTTGACAGTGGTGGTCATGCCGCGTTCGAAGACGGTAAGAATGCGGCTCTCCATCTCCGACGGCGACATTCCCGCGTAGTTCCAAACCACGCTAACGACGGGAATATCAATGTACGGAAAAATGTCGATGGGCATCGTGACGATGGAGACCAATCCCAACAGCAAAATGGCCACGGACATGACAACGAAGGTATAAGGGCGGCGAAGCGCTAAACGGACTATCCACATACACAGCTCAAGCTATATAGTTGCAATGATGACTTTGGGGCTCCGTAGGTTATTGGCCCTTTTGAGCTACGAGGCCCAGAACACCCATTGTATCTCACTCATTCGGGAGTAGTTGTCCCATTAATTCGGGGATTTCTGATTACGTTGCGCAAGCACTCTTGCTTGCCGCGTTCCCAATCGTGTGAACGCTATCTACAAATGAATAATCCCGCGCTGAATGGCGGCCGTCGCGGCCTGCGTCCGGTCGTCCACGCTCAACTTGCTCAGGATGCTCTTCACGTGATTCTTGACGGTGTGCTCGGCGATGCCCAGGGCGTACGCGATTTGTTTATTGCCGTATCCCTTGACGATGAGCGCCAGCACCTCCGCTTCCCGGGCGCTTAAACCCGCCGGCAAGGAACTGGATTCGAGCGCAGCGGCCACGCCCGGCGGCAGATAGTTTTCGCCGGAATGTACGGCGTGAATGGCGCGGATCAACTCGTCGTGCAGCACGTCCTTCGTTAAATACGCCCGAGCGCCCGCCAGCAAGGCTCGCCGGACGTCCTCATCGCCGCCATAGGTGCTGAGCGCGATGATGTGAGCGTCGGGGAATTCAGCCCGGATGGCCTGCGTGGCTTCCACGCCGCTCATCTCCGGCATGCGGACGTCCATCAGGCTGACGTCGGGCCGGTGCTTGCGGAACAGCTCCACGGCCTGTAATCCATTGGCGGCTTCGGCCACCACCTTCATGTCGGGTTGCGCGTTGATAATGGTCTTCACGCCCACCCGCGCAATCAGGTGATCCTCGGCGATGAGAATGCGAATGGGATGGTCTAGCATTAGGATAGGGGCACCGTAACGGCGACTTCCGTGCCATGACCCAATTCGCTATGCAAGCGAAGTTCGCCGCCCAGCCGCTCGGCGCGCTCGCGCATGCCCAACAGGCCGAAGTGGCCGCCCACTTCGGAGAACGCTTCATCCTGCTCAAAGCCCCGGCCATCGTCGGCCACGCGCAAACTCAGTTCCCGGCTGGCCATCTCTAGATGAATGCTGACGTGGCTGGCGCGCGCGTGCTTCACTGCATTGGTGACGGCTTCTTGTGCGATCCGCAGCAGGTGTTGTTCGGTCTCTTCCGGCAACGGACGGCTCTCGCCTTCGACATTCACGCGGACCTGGACCGGTGAGCCCGCGGTCCATTGGTGAGCCGCTTGGGAGAGCGCGGCAGACAGATCCTGCCCTTCCAAAGCCGAGGCGCGCAGATCCATCACGGAGCGCCTGGCCTCCGTCAAACTGTGCCGCACCATCTTGCGCGCGATGTCCAAATGGATGCGCGCCAGGTCCAGGTGTCCGTTGAGGGTCAGCGCCACTGCGTCCAGTTGCGACGAGATCCCCACGAAGCCCTGCGCCAGCGTGTCGTGTATCTCGCGCGCCAGGCGCCCGCGCTCTTCCAGCACCAGAGAGAATCGCTGACGAATTTGACGGAGGCGCAAGTTATATAGACCCCAAATACCCGCGGCGGCCAAGGCGGCGCAAAAATATCGGAACCAGGCGGTCTCGTAGAAATGCGGTAGCAGCTCAAACGCCAGCGAGGCTTCGCTCGACGGGCCATTGGGAACCGCGGCGCGGACCGTGAAGCGGTAGTGCCCGTGCGGCAGGCTGTTGTAGTTCGTGACGCGCCGCGCAACGGAACTGATCCACTCGCCATCCAGGCCCTGCAGCCGATAGGAATAACGCACGCGCTCCGGAGCGCTCAGATAGATGCCGGTGTACCGGAACTGCATGCGTCCGCTGCCTGGGGCGACTCGGGTACCCTGGGTCACCGGGATGGCGCGGCCGTCCACCGCCACTTCGAGCAAATGAACCACGGGCGCAGCCGTAGCAGCCCTGCGGTCGTTTGGATCCAGCACCGCCAGGCCGCGGCTGGTGGGAAACCACAGGCGGCCATCGCTGGTGCGCGTGCCGCCACGGCTGGTGGGATATCCGGGTGCGCACTGCGCGCTTCGCAGCCCATCCGCTACGCCGTAATTCACCGGCTCCACTTTTTTGATCTTGCCCAGCACCAGATCCCAAATGTCCTGTTTGCGGACGCGGCAGATTCCGCGCGTAGTGCTCAGCCACAGGGACCCGCGGCCATCATCCTCGATGTGCGAGACGTTGTCGCTCAACAGGCCATCGCGAGCGGTTATGTGATAGAACTGGCCATCGCGCAGTGCGTCCAGTCCGCCGCCGAACGTGCCGATCCACAGCGTGCCGTCCGTACCCTCTACCAGAGATCGGATCTCGTTGCTCGACAAGCCATCCGCCACCGTGTAGAGCCGGAGCTGTCCCCGGGTGCCATGAGTATGGTCCAACCGCCACAGGCCGTCCCCATAGGTGCCTGCCCAGAGGCTGCCATCGCGCGTTTCGCACAACACCACGGCATCATTGTTGAGCTGGGATCCGCCCGGAATCACGGTATGAGAGCGGCTGCCCTGGAGTTCCACCACACCGGCTGGAGTTGCCACCCAAAGCTTGCCGTTCCGATCCTGGAAGTAATCAAAAGCCACGCGACGATTGAGAGGATCGTTCATGACAGGGTTGACGAAATAACCGTCGTGCAAGCGGCTGGGTCCGCCACGAGCGGCGATCAGCAGGTCGCCTTCGCGGTCTTCGCGAATCGAGAAAATCTCGTTGCTCGGGAGGCCGTCTTTCTGGGTATATACCCGGGCCGGCTTGCCATCCACCAATTGCACCAGACCACGGTCGTGAAAGCCGACCCAAATTCTTCCGCGATGGTCCTGGTAAACGGTGGTGGGCTCGTCGCTGGGCAGGCCTTCCGATTCGCCGTACATGCTGAACACGTCGTTCCGCAGGCGGTTGAGACCGCTGTTCATGCCCACCCAGAGGTTGCCCTCGGTGTCCTCATAAATGCAGCGCACCCAATCGCGCTCGTGCGAACTTGCCAAAGAGCTGCTGACAAAGCGCCCATTTTCCAGACGCGCCAGACCACCGTCGGTTCCGGCCCAGAGGTTTCCGTCGCGATCTTCCCACATGGTCCGAACGTAGTTATCCGGCAGCCCCTCCTGAACGGTGTAATGCTGGAGATCGCCCTTGGGGCTACGCGTCAGCAGCCCGAAGCTGCCGCCCACCCAGAGATTGCCGTGCCGGTCCTCAAGTAGCGAAACCACGATATCGCCCACCGGACTGAGCACGGAGACGAAGCGATTGCCTTCCAGTCGGACCACACCCCCAAAACCGGCTGCATAGATACTTCCGTCGCGTCCGCAATAAATGGTGCGCAATGCCTGGATGGGCAAACCCTGGCGCGGACTATAACTGGTGAACTTTCCGTCCTGGAAGCGATTGAGGTAGATGCCGGCCACTACCCAGATAGCGCCGGATGGATCTTCTGTGATGGAGTTGATCGACGTGTCGTCCAACCCGTCCTTCTTGTTGAAGGTGGTGAACTTTCCGTTGTGGTAGCGTGTGAGACCGCCCAGCGTCCCGATCCACAAGCTTCCGTCTTTTGCCGCCCACAGCGCTCCGACGCTATTGCTGGGCAGCGCGCCATTCTCTTTGTTGAAGACCACAAAGTCATAACCGTCGAATTGCGCGAGCCCCTCGTCGGTGCCGAGCCAAAGATATCCGTCCTTGGTCTGCGCGATGGCGCGCACCGTGTCCTGCGGAAGACCGTGTTCCTGAGTCCAGACGGTCCGGGTGTATTGTGTGAGCGCGCGGCTGGGGTTCAAGGCGGACGCCTGGGGAATCAGCGCGCCTAGCGCCAGGATGGCGAATAAAACCTTCAGCGACACTTTTGAGTTTAAATGATTGGCCGGCGCGGCGCGGCCACCGGGGCATGAATTTCGGCACGACTGCCAGGTTAAGTGTAGTCTGAAATGTGCATACCCTAGCGCGAAGGCTGCGCCTGATCGATTATTTCTCGCTCGCCTTCGGAACCATGATCGGAACCGGATGGCTGGTGGTCATGGATGATTGGCTCACTCGTGGCGGTCCGGCCGGGGCAATCCTGGGCTTTCTGATTGGCGGCGCGATGCTGTTTCCCATCGGCTATGTCTACGGGAAGCTGGTAATGGCCATGCCGGACGCTGGGGGCGAAGTGGCCTACACCGCCCGGGTGTTTCCGCGATTCGTCAGCTTCGCCGCCGGCTGGTTCATGTTGTTGAACTATTTCATTGTCTGCCCGTACGAAGCAGTGGCGGCCGCTAAGATCGCCGGCTACATGTTTCCCGTGCTGAATTCCGTGGAGCTGTATCGCCTGGGCGGCGCGCCGGTTTATTTGCCACACCTGATCGTAGGCCTCCTGGTGGCGGCCCTGGTGACGGCCATGAATTACCGAGGCATTCGGCTGAGCGCCAGTTTCCAGACTTGGACCACGCTGAGTGTGATCGCGTTGGGGATGGCATTCGTCTCGGCCGGACTCGGCCATGGTTCTGTCGCAAATCTCCAGCCCCTTTTTCGAGGAAATGGGCCAGGGAATGCATTTATTTCGATCCTGCTCATCGTTCAGATCGTGCCGTTTTTCATGGGAGGATTCGAGTCGGTAGGGAAATCGGCGGAAGAGGCCGAGACTGGATTCGCCGGACACCGTTTTTTCCTGGCCATCGGGTTGGCCATCATCGTAGGAATTCTGTTCTACGTGATGGTCATTGCCGCCGTGGCGTACGCCGCTCCGCGCACAAGTCTCCAGAATGAGAGCTTTGCCACTGCGGTGGCGCTCGAAAAAGCGGTGGGCGCCCACTGGATCGGCAGTTTGATCATGGCCACCGCTTTCCTTTCGGTGCTGAAGTGTTTCAACGGAAACATGGTAGCGGCCAGCCGAATGCTTTTTGCGCTGGGACGCGGTGGTCTGGTGCATCCCGGCCTGTCGTACGTGCACCCCCAGAATCGGACGCCCAGCGTGGCCGTGATGTGGGTGGGCCTGACGACGGTCATCATCGTTTTGGGGGGCGAGTCCATTTTGGTGCCGGTGGCGGAGGTAGGTTCCGTGTGCGCCGCGGTGGGATGGATGGCTGCCTGCGCATCCCTATTTAGAATGAAGCCCGCCGCTGCTGCATTCATTGCGGCCTTAGCGGGGCTGATCGTCACCACGGTTTTGGTTCTGATGAAGCTGATTCCAACCATCCCCGGCCATTTCACTGTGTACGAATGGATTGCAGTGGCAATCTGGAGCGCTCTCGGCCTGCTGCTGCACCGAGGTGCGCGGCCGGAAGCCTTCACTCACAGCGTGTAGCCACAGCCTGGTCCCTCCCCGCCGGCCTGAGTTAACATTTATGGAACATGAGCAATCGATTCGTTTGCCTGACCATATGGCTCGGGTGGGCGTCTATCGTCGGGCACGCGCAGTGGCTGAATTATCCCGCGCCCGGGACGCCGCGCACGCACGATGGCAAACCGAATCTCACCGCTCCCGCCCCTCGCGCGGCACATGGCAAACCGGACCTGTCTGGTGTCTGGCAGGTGGAACCAACGCCGGCGGAGGAAATGAAGCGCCTTTTCGGGGATCTGAGTGCCGACAGCGCGCTGGGAGATAATTCCGCCGCTTTCTCCAAGTATCTGATCAATATCCTTCTGGACTTCAAGCCCGAGGACACGCCGCTGCGGCCGGAGTTCGCCCACTTGCTGAGCGAGCGCAGTGGAAAGGAAACTCCTCTCACACATTGCCTGCCCATCGGATTGCCGGCGGCTGATGTTCTTCCCGGTCCTTTTAAGATTATTCAAACGCCGGGGCTGACTTTAATTCGCAATGAGTACGAGAATACCTTTCGCCAGATCTATACGGACGGCCGCAAAGCTCCCGCCGATCCTGAGCCGTTGTGGCTGGGATATTCGGTCGGCAGGTGGGAGCGCGACACGTTGATCGTGGACACCGTCGGATTCAACGATAGGAGCTGGCTGGATGGTATGGGCCATCCGCACAGCGAGAGCTTGCACCTGACGGAACGGTTCCACCGGCGCGATTTCGGCCACTTGGACGTTGAGGTGACCATCGACGATCCCAAGGTCTACACCAAAGCATTCTCCGTGAAGTTCACCGAACTTCTTCAACCGGACAGCGACGTCACGGAGTACTTCTGCGCCGAAAACGAAAGGGACAACTCTCACATTGCAGGTAAGTAATAGCCGCGTTGCGATTCTCTGCCTTCTGCTGGCTGGCTGCGGGCGTCACGACAAGCCGCCGCTTCAGGATCCATCCGGCCATGAGGATCTTTCCCGCTTCAAGATCCAGTCCGTGACCGGCGTGCGCGACGGCGACCATCTGAACGCACGAGTTTTAGTGAGCGATAGTTCATCGATTCTGACCCTCGACCTGCATTTCGCGATCGGATCGCCGACCACCCTCGAATCGGGCAAGTGGCAGTGGTCGCGGCCGCAGTTCTACGTTGGATTCCTCAGTGGAACTGTGTCCGCACGCTCGGTAACGTTTCTTGGAGGCCAGGACGGTCCTCCGAGCATCGGCGGCGCGTTCGATCTCACCGACACTGGCGGCTATGGCACCTATAGAGTGAATCTACCGCTCACCGTGCTGCCGCGGTCGTTTCGACCTCAAGCTTCAGGCCACTAACACCTTTGACACGAACCTCGGCGCCTGCAGGGATATTGGACGGCGCGATAGCGTCCCAATATTCTCCGCGCACCAGCACTTGCCCCTCCGGTTGAAGAGCGGTTTGAGCTACGCCGAGTTGCCCGATCATCCCTTCCGCGCCGGTGAGCACCTTGTTTTGCCGCGCCTTGATGACCATCGAAACCAGGAACATCGTGATGGCCGCGAACGGCAGCGCCACCGCGAGCGCGGTGGAAAGATGAATGCGCATGTCCGGCGGTCCATTTACCAGCAGCAGCGCGCCCAGCACCATCGAGACGGTTCCACCGATGCCCAGCATGCCGTGCGAAGCGAATTTCGCCTCCAGCACGAAGAGCGCGAGCGACAAGACCAATAATCCGACGCCGGCCCAATTAATCGGAAGTATGGAGAGCGACGAGAGTCCCAGTAGAGCCAGAATTGCGCCGGCAATTCCCGGGAAAATCAATCCCGGTGAGGTGAATTCCACATAGATTCCAAGAACTCCAAGAACCAGCAGGATGAACCCGATATTCGGATCGGCAATGGCGACGATCACCTTCTCACGCAAGGTTCTCGGCGCTCCCGTCACGCTTGCGCCCGCCAGATGCAACGTCAGCTTGCGCCCATCCCAGCGCGTGATTTCGCGGCCGTCCAACTGCTCCAGAAGCTGCTGCTCGCTATTGGCGATCAATTCAATCAGCTTTTGATCCAGCGCCTCTTTCTCGGTGAAGGACTTCGCCTGCCGGATGGTTTGTTCGCCCACGTCGCTATTGCGCCCGCGCCGCTCCATCATGCTGCGCAGCATCGCCGCCGCGTCGTTTTCCACCTTGCTGCGCATCACCTGATCCATCTGGCCGACCATCATCACCGGTGATGATGCACCCGTGTTGGTCCCCGGCGCCATGGCGGCGACATCGCCCGCTTCGAGCACGAAGAATCCAGCCGATGCCCCGCGAGCTCCGCTGGGAGCGACGTATGTGACTACCGGAACGGGCGATGCGTCCAGCTTTTGAATCACTTCTCGAGTGGCATCCAGCAATCCGCCTGGTGTATTGATGCGAACCAGCAGCAGCGCGGCGTTTTCAGACTGGGCCTGCTCGATAGCATGGCTGACGATTTCGACGGTAATAGGATGAATCTCGCCTGTTATGGATACCGCGACCACACGCGGTGCGGGCCCCTGTCCGAACGCGGACACAGCCGCTATCAGGGGAAATAAGCAGAGCACTCGCAAAGCACATTCACTATAGCTTTTTTCCAGCTCGGCTTCATCCGGTCAGGGCGATAGCCCGATGAGAATCCGACCGGGCCAACGCCTCCGGCACACCGCGCCCTCCTTGGCTTAACATGTAAGGCATTGAGCACGGTTCCAAAAACACTGCCCGCGCGCTACTACACCGACGTCTCGCTATTCCGCCGCGAGATCGAGAGTTTCTTTTTTGAAGGTTGGATCTGCGCCGGACGCGCCGGCAACATTCCCAACGCCGGCGACTATTTCCTGCGCGAGATAGCGGGCGAAAGCATTATTGTGGTTCGCCGTGATGCAGCCTCGGTAGAAGCTTTCTATAACGTCTGCCGTCACAGGGGGACGCGCCTGTGTTCGTCTCCAGAAGGAAGTTTCGCCGGAAGAATTCAATGCCCGTACCACGGTTGGACCTACGGGCTGGATGGCCGCCTGCTCGGCGCGCCACACATGGATCCTTCCCTATTCCAGCGTCAGGATTATCCACTCCACAAACTTCACGCCGATCTTTGGGACGGACACATTTTCATCAATGCCCATCCGCATCCCGAGGCGCTTACGGTTCAGCTTTCCGATTTGCCCGCGCGCTTCGCTCCCTGGTCGATGGCCGACCTGCGCTTGCACCAGCGCATCGTTTATGACGTCCACGCCAACTGGAAGCTGGTCGTCGCGAACTACAACGAGTGCCTGCATTGTCCCGTGTTGCACCCGGCGTTGAACCGGCTGACCGATTATTTGGGCTCCGATAACGAAGCGGCGGCCACTTACCTGGGCGGTTCCATGGGATTCAAGGGGGCCGCTGAAACCATGAGCCTGGATGGCCGGCGCCGGCGCGAGTATTTGCCGGGCCTGAACGACAACCAGCGCCGCAAGGTTTGCTACTACGTGGTTTATCCAAATCTGTTGCTGAGCCTGCATCCGGATTACATGATGACGCACACGCTTTGGCCGCGTGCGGTGGATCGCACTGAAATCGTCTGCGAATGGTATTTCCATCCCGCCGAACTGGTGAAACCGGATTTCGTCGCCGACGATGCCATTCAATTCTGGGATATCACGAACCGCGAAGACTGGCGCATTGTGGAACTCTCGCAAGCGGGCATTCAATCGCGCGCCTATACGCCGGGTCCTTATTCCAGCCGTGAGGAGCTGCTTCACGCCTTCGATCAGGTTGTCCTCCGACGGGACGAGGGGCCCGGACATGGCGGAGCTTAAGCGTGAGCTGCGGCTGAGAGACCTGGTCTTCTTTGACATCTGCGCCATCATCAGCCTCAGATGGGTGGCTGCGGCCGCGCACGCCGGCTCGGGTTCATTTGTCTTATGGATAGTTGCCGCCATCTTTTTCTTTTTGCCTTCGGCTATTACAGTTTCGGGCCTGTCGCGGCAATTCCCCGAAGAAGGCGGTTTGTACATTTGGACCAAGCGCGCTTTTGGCGACCAGCATGCATTTCTGTGTGGATGGTTCTACTTCATATCCAATGTTCTTTATCTCCCGTCTCTGCTGCTGGCGGGCGTGACGATGACGGCTTACGCGTTCGGCGGGGTGGGCCAGCGCTTCGCAGAGGACCGCGCGTTCGCAGTGCCCCTCACGCTCGCGGTGCTGTGGGCCGCTTTCGCCGCTAATTATTACGGCATGAAGGTTGCGAAGTGGATCTCGGCACTCGGCGGAAGTTCCACCTTCATCATCGGAGGAGTGCTGGGCGCACTGGCGATCGGTGCAGTCTTAAAATCCGGCATTGCGACAAAATTCGAGCTGCTCCCCAAAGCGAATCTGGACACCGTCAATTTCTGGTCTCAGATCGCATTTGCATTTGTCGGACTGGAGCTCGCGCCCATCGTGAGCGGCGAGATCCGGAATCCGCGCCGCGATCTCCCGCGAGCCGCTGTCATCAGCGGCATTATATCCGCGGCTTTCTATATCAGCATGACCGCGGCGCTGCTGGTGGTGCTGCAGCCGGACCGGATCAGCCCCATGACCGGTCTGGCACAAGCCGGAACGTCCGCCGCGCTGAAGCTAGGGGCGCCGGCCATAGCCATTTTGCTCGGAGCGCTGCTCGGCATCGCGTTGGCGGGGCAACTCGACACCTGGATCGCCGGAAATACGCGCCTGCCCTATGCCATCGGGCTGGATCATTATCTGCCGGCCGCGTTTGGCCGGATTCATCCGCGCTGGGGCACGCCCTATGTGTCGTTGTTTGTGCAGGCCGTGGCTGCCACGCTGTTCCTGCTGATGGCGCAACAGGGCGAGAGCGTGCGGGCCGCCTACCAGATCACGGTGGATATGACGTTGATCGCGACGTTCATCCCGTTCATATATATTTTCTGCGCCGGGCTCCGTTTCGGGAATCGAACCGCGGCCGTATCGGGACTAGTTGTGACGTTAATCGCCATCGCATTTGCAGCCATACCGCCGCAAGAGGCATCGTCCACGGCGATATTCGAGCTCAAAGTGGTGGGCGGAAGTTTGTTTCTCGGCGCGGCCGGCTGGATTGTCTTCAAGCGATATGAAGCAGTGCGACGCCGGGTTCCGGTGGTTTCCTAATCGCGCCCTTTGAATGCGGCGCGCAGCTTGCGCCAGGTGCTGGACAAATCCTCCGGCAACACGCGCGTCTCGGCGACGGTGGTCATGAAGTTGGTGTCGCCCGGCCAGCGCGGCAGCACGTGCATGTGGATATGCTCGGCGATTCCGGCGCCAGCGCTTTCGCCCAGGTTCATGCCGAGATTGAATCCCGGCGGACGGTAGATCTCCTGCAAGTGGCGCTCTGACTGTTGCACCAGCAGCATCATCTCTTCGAGCGTTTCACTGGACGCTTCTTGCAAGTTGTCCACATGCTGATACGGAACCACCATCAGATGGCCGGTGCTGTAGGGATACAGATTCAGAATGATGAAGTTCTTGCGCGCCCGATGCACCACCAGATTCTCATCGTCGCGCTCGGAGGAAGCGGCCAGGCAGAATACGCATCCGCCGCCAGTCTTCTCTTTTTGAACATACTGGTAGCGCCACGGACTCCACAAGTGGTCCATAAATTGGAAAACGCGATTACGAAGTGTGCGACGTTTCTCCGCCGGAGGCGGAATCGGCGGGCGCGGCTCCATCGCCCGATGCGGAGTTGTTTACCAGATCCTTTAGTTCCTTGCTCGGCTTGAAGTAAGGGATGCGTTTGGAGGGCACTTCCACTCGAGTGCCTGTTTTCGGATTGCGTCCCACGCGCGGTTGCCGCTGTCTGGTGCGAAAACTGCCGAACCCGCGGATTTCGATCTTATCTCCCCCGCGCAGAGACTTTACGATGCTGTCGAAGATGGCTTCCACGATTACTTCAGAATCCTTGCGGGTCATTTCCACAACCCGGGAGACTTCCTCGATCAACTCGGCCTTCGTCATGTGTGCTTTCTCTCCCTTTTCGGTCCGGTTTTTACCGGCCTTCACCCTTCACTCTGATGTTCATTACTTCTTCGATTGTCATGGTTGCAGCGGCGGCATGGCGCTGATAATCTTCGAGCCGCGTTCGTTCCTCGTCGTCGGTCAGAGCGCGAACACTCAGCCCTATTTTTTTCTCGGCTTCATTAAGACGCACCACCTTGAAATCCATTTCCTCGCCGATGGGCAATGGCGATTCGTCGTGGCGATGCTCCGAGGTGCCGGGGATCTCGGAACGGTGGCATAAGCCTTCCACTCCCGGAGCCAGTTCCACGAACACTCCGAAATTCGCGGCGCGGCACACCCTTCCACGCACCACATCTCCAACTTGATGCGCGCGGAAGAAGCTCTCCCAGGCATCCGGCTGCAATTGCTTCACGCCGAGCGACAGACGGCGGTTGGGCGCGTCAATCTGCAAGATTACGGCCTGTACCAACTGTCCCTTCTTCACCACTTCAGAAGGATGTTTCACGCGTTTTGTCCAGGAAAGATCGGAAATGTGAACCAGCCCATCGATGCCTTCTTCAATCTCGATGAATGCGCCAAAATCGGTGAGTTTTCGCACACGGCCTTCGACCACGGAGCCGGGCGAGTAACGGTCGGCTACTGTAGTCCACGGATCGGCTTCCAGTTGCTTGATTCCGAGCGAAACGCGCCGGTCCCTGGGCTTCACGTCCAGCACCACCGATTCCACTTGATCGCCGACTTTGACCACTTTGCTCGGATGCTTCATCCGCCGGCTCCAGGTCATCTCGGAGATGTGGATCAATCCTTCGACGCCCGGCTCCAGCTCGATGAATGCGCCATAATCGGTTACGCTCACCACGCGGCCGATCACGCGCGCACCCTGCGGATATCGTTCCTGAATGGTTTCCCATGGGTCGGGTACCAGTTGCCGAAGCCCCAGAGAAATGCGCTCCTTGTCCTTGTCGAACTTCAACACCTTGACGGTGATTTCATCGCCGGCCGTCACAACTTCGGAAGGATGGTTCACGCGTCCGTAGGACATGTCGCTGACGTGCAGCAAGCCATCGATACCGCCCAGGTCGATGAACGCCCCGTAGTCCGTCAAGTTCTTGACGATTCCCGTGACAACGGCGCCTTCTTCCAGCACCTGCAGCGCGGCGCTTTTCCTAGAGTGCTGCTCTTCTTCCACCGCCATCTTGCGCGACACAACCACGTTGCCCCGGCGGCGATTCAGTTTGACAATCTTTACCGGAATGTCCTGGCCGAGCAGCGAATCCAGATTGTGCGAGGGACGAGTGTCGATCTGCGATCCGGGCATGAACGCGGGAACGCCCACATCCACCGAGAGTCCACCTTTAATGCGGCCTGTCACGCGGCCCGATACAACCAGACCATCGCGATGGGCCTTCTCCAAATTTTCCCAGGATCGCAGGCGGCTGGCCTTCTGGTGCGACAGCAGGATGTAACCTTCCGGCTGGATCCCTTGCCGGTCCACCATCACATCGATCTGATCGCCCACCTGAACGTGAACGCTGCCATCGGGCTGCGCAAACTGTTCGATCGGGACTAAACCTTCGGACTTGTAACCAAAATCGACGATGACGTCTTTATCGTGGAGTTTCACGACGCGGCCTTGCAGCAATTCGCCATCGTGCGGCGGAGCAAAATGAGTGTAATCGTCGATGAGCTGCTCGTAATCCGTCTCATCGGATACGAGCGGATTCAAACTTTGCTCATCTGCTTTGCTGGCCATGCCAAACTCCCGATTCAGCAACTACGACGGGCGCGAACCAATAGACGGGTAGCTGGGTCAGATTCATAACGACAGGGTTAAGTGACCTCGGACGTTCCCAAACGGCTCTATCAGCCGACAAACCGTTGATACATCAGCACTTCAGCACTATAGCGGAGCCGTTGGCGGAAGTCAACCGAACAACTAACCTAGCGTCGCAATGGGACGCTCCGACCATCCCTAAAAGTCGGCCGCTAATTCCTTCCGCACAGATCCGGCGTTTGACACATTCCTCCGGCGCACGAGGGGAACTGGCTCGACGCCTGCGCTCTTCCGTTGGACGAATGAGCGGCGAAGGTAGAGAGCGCGGTCTTCAGGTGCGACTCGCCGCAACTGGGGCAAGCGGTCGCGGATTCGTCGCGTCGGACCAGCTTCTCGAATTTGGTTCCACAGTCGTCACAGATATATTCGTAAATTGGCATTTTCGTAGGGCTCCCGGGTCGTGCGTTTTATTAATTCTAGCGCAAAGGATGGGACATTTGAGCGCGCCAGCCGGGGTCGGCCGTCGACGCTGGCGAGAGTTATGATCTTAAGGCATGCCCGGCACAGACATGGATGCCAACATTCGGCAATTGCTTCGCCGGCTGGAAGCAGCAGGGCTGAAGCACGACGCCGCCGAAACGGAGCATTCGCGAAAACTGCTCAACCTTGAGCCTGCCACGGCGGAAGTGGTCGCCATGTTGTTGCAAATCGCCGGCACTCGCAACGTTTTGGAGATCGGGACCTCGAATGGGTACAGCACCATTTGGCTGGCAGCAACCATTGGGCCGTTGGGCGGACGCGTCACCAGTATCGACAAAAGTCCTCAGAAACACGCCATGGCGCGGGAAAATCTGGCTGCGGTGGATTTGCTGCGCTACGTCGATCTGCGGCTTGGCGACGCGACGGAGATCGCGGCGCGTCTCACCGGTCCGTTCGACTGCCTGTTCTTCGACGCGGACCGCATCAGCGCTCCGAAACAGCTGCAACGATTGTTACCGAAGCTATCGCTGCCTGGATTGCTGCTGGCCGACAATGCGATTTCGCATCCCGATCAGATCGCTGATTATCTCGCCCGGATTGAGGAGATGGAGCGCATCTCGCATACCATCATCCCGGTGGGAAAAGGTCTGAGCGTCGCGTACCTGCCACGCCCGTAACCCATTCAGACCTACTGCAGCAATGCGAGCGCCAGCTCGTCGATGGCCTTCGTCACACCCGGACCAGGTTCTTCGAAATTGTTCACCAGCAGCGAGAACGCGACGCGCCCATAAGCCGGCGTGTCGGCATAACCCGATAGCGTCTTCACGTGATCGAGCGTTCCTGTTTTAGCGCGGATGACGCGGGCTTCCGGATGCCCCGCGAAGCGCGAGCCCAGCGTTCCATCCTCGCCACCGATCGGCAGCAGACTGAGCCACTCGTCGCGATGGGGCGACTGGTTCATGTGTGCCAGCAGTTTGGTGATGGCCGCGGGCGAGACCAGGGTGTCGCGCGACAGGCCGGAGCCGTCGGTGAATTGATACTCGTCATGCGAGATGCCGGCGCTAGCTAGAAATTCATCCATGGCCGCGAGCCCGGATTCTCGACTGCCCGAGCGTCCCGACGCCACCGCCACCTCGCGCAGAAACATTTCCGCATGCAGGTTTTGGCTGACTTTGTCTACTACTTGCAGCAGATCGAACAGCGGCGGCGAGCGGTGCTCCGCCAGTATGCTGCCCGGTGGCGAAGGAGACGGCGTTGTTTCGTCCGGGAAGCGATGCCGGGCTAGCGCGTCGCCACGAATCGATATCCCGCGACCGAGCAGCGACGCTCGCAGAACTTCCGCTGCGTAGAGGGCCGGATCCCCGACCGCGAGCTCTTGCACGTATCCGGCGTCGCTCTTCGGAATGGCGCCCCAGACATGCAGCTCACGGCCCGAGGCGCTGCGATAGAACTCGATTTTGCGAGCGCCTCGATCCGTAGTCAGCACGTGATTATCAATCACGAAGTTCTCAAACGGCGGCGTCAGCGAAATGCGCGCCAAGTCCCCGGCGTGCGCACCCGGCCGCAGCGTGAGCGCGAAGGTATTGTCGTGGAGGATGAGAGCGCTCACCGGCGCGCCGTATTCTCGCGTGGCGCTGTCGGAAGACCATGGACCGGGCTGCGGTTCCCAAACATAGCGGCTGTCGTCACCAACGATATTGCCTTCCACCCGCTTCAAGCCGCGGGCCACAAGCTGATCGGCAATCTCATCCATCGCGCGAAGCGAATAGACCGCTAGCGGGGCGGCGTGACTGCGGTAAGGATACTCGCGCCCCGACAAGCTGGGATCGCCTCCACCCACCAGTTCGAGATCCCCCTGCAACGCACCGTCGGCATCAATGGGAACTTCAGCGCCGATTTGAGTGGATAGCCGATACTCGCTGCCCAGCTTAGAGAGCGCCAGGGCCGTGGTAAACAATTTCATGTTGGACGCAGGCACGAACAGCCGCTCCGAATTGTGCGCGTAGAGCACGCGACCATCGCTGAGACGTACTACACGCATCCCAACAAAGGCGTGCGATAGGACGCCTGTAGTGTCAATGATTTGATCCAGCCGCGACCCTAAATCGGCCGCGCTAAGCGGGATGGCCAACAACAATGCCAGGAACGCGCGCATTCATTGTCATTTTAGAGCGAACTCGTGAGAACCAGCTTGCGAACCGTTGATTCCACGGGTTTACTCGCTGGCTTTTTCTGCCCTTCATCGTTGTATTGATCCCAACCGGTGTTGGCGATGAAGTAAAACGTGTCGCCGACCATGGTTCCATGCGTCGGTTCGCCCAACTCCGGCGTGTTGGCCTCCAGCACTTCCTGTTTGCGGAGGTCGAGCGAGAATCGCATGATGCGAGGCGGCGAGGTTCCGTTCTCGACGGCGATGAACGAGTCGCGATAAATATACAACCCGTCGATGCCGCTCAGCGCAATATCGTCCGCGGGTTTCAACCATGTCACGTGGCGGGTGGAGAGCGTCATGGCCGCGATGCCGCGCACGTAATCCGGCACGTAGAGCGTCTTCTCGTCGGAGGAAAGCGCCGGAGTTTGTGGCGAAGGAAATTCGCCGGGAACATCCAGCCGCTCCAGTTCCTTTGCGCCCTGCCGCAAACGGAGAACGGCCCCGTGAATTCCTTCCGACACGTAGATTTCACCGGAACGGCTGATGGTCATGTCGCCGAGCAGGCCTTTGACGGGCGACTCGATGCGTTGCTTAAGCTGGCCCGAATCCAGGTCGAACGCGAGCAGAGCAGTCTTGTCCACATCGGTCTTTTTGCACTGCCCACAGTGCGCCACCCAGCCCGTTGCGGCCCACAGGATACGGCGTTGGGAGTCCACGCGCAGCGCCAGCACGGGCCAGTCCGTCACTGCAAAATTCCGGCCGTCGTTTCGAATGATCTTCGCCCTGCGGACGCTCGCGAGATAGAAGTGCTGCGTAACGGCGTCGAAAGCGATGTCCTCGGGAATCAGATCGGGTTCAGCCAGCGGGAAGGCTGGAGCGGAATGGCTCACCGGCTTCTTGTTGCCGGCGGTTTGCTTGAGGATAGCGGCGAACTCGATCGATTTACGCAGGGGCGAGAGATCCGCATCCGCGGCAAAATCGTAGGTCAAACCCATCGAGGCGAGACTTCGCAGTTCCGCGAGCGCAGCCAGAGCATCTCCCAGCGCCGCGTCCGACGCAGCCAGGTTATAAACGATTTGCGGATTTCCTGGCATCAGCGGTTTCAATTCCCGCAACGTCTCGCGCAGCTTGGCGTAATCTTTTGCTTTGATGGCCTGCCCGGCCGCCCGGTTCAGAACAGCCCAGCGCGGTTCTGGCGCCGCAGCCAAAAGAAGAAAGGCGAGAACGGCGAGAAAGCCGATGCGGATCATGCTTTCTCTACGGCGCGGCGCCCGGGTCACGATCCGGCTCGCGTGATCTCGGACAGGCTGCTCAGCTTGGCTTCGAGCATGATCAGGAGCAGCAGCAGGAACACCATGAAAGTGCCGAGCAACGGCAGAATCATGACGGCCTGAATCCCCCAGGCTTCCGCGAAGTAGCCGAGCAACCAGGGCGCCAGGAATCCGCCGGTCATTGCCAGCGAGAACAGGCCGTTGTAGAAGCCCGGATGGTAATAGGGAAAGCGGCCCGCGATCTTCTCCACCACCAGCGGATAAATGGATGCGAAGCCGGCGCCCACGAATAGAACGCCCATGAGCGCGCCGAACAGATTGTTGGTGGACGCGAGCGCTATCATGCCGAGCATCGCCGATAGGATAGAGCCACCCAGCAGGAGAGCCCGGTTCGCGCGCTTCAGGATAAATTGCGACCTCAGGAGCACTTGCGAAATGATGCGCCCCACCAGCAGCGACGCCCAGTAAAGAGCCAGCAGCAGCAAGGAATCGTTAGGGCTGATTCCCAGCCTGCGAATCAGAAACAGCGGCAGCCATCCCGCCATGGACCATTCGTTCCCAAATTGGAAGAACAGCAGCAAGCTGAACAGAACGGCCCCTGGATTCCGAAAATCGCGCCACACCTGGGAGAGCGGCAGTGTTTGAACCACGGGATGGCCGGAGAAATTGCCCTTGTAGCACACCACTGCATACAGGCCTGGGATGGCGGCAATCAAAATGAGAATACTGGGAACGGTGTAAACGTAGTATGTGCCGGCTACCATCAGGGCCGTCAGCAAGCTACCCGATCCGAATAACAGGCCGGCGAAATTCACAGTGGCGGCGCGATCGATTTGATAAATCGGAGAGATGGCATGGAATACGCCCGCGTTGAGCAATCCCGTGCTGAATCCAATGCAGAGTACGCCGCCTAAGCGCCATGCCGCGGCAGCCGGCGGCGAAGAAAGCGCCAGGAAGAGGAACCCGCCACAGGCCAGCAGGTTCGCCAGAACCAAAACGAACTTCAGCCCTCGGCGGGGAAGCAGAAAATGCGCCGCGAGCACCGACAAAAGCAGACCAAACGCCAGACTTAGGAAATAGTCGCCTACTTCGGTGAAGCTGGGCCGCAGGTGGTAGCCCCAGGCGGGCAAGATAGCGCCCAGGAACGACATAAGTATTCCCGAGACCAGGAAAGCGGCCATGGAGCGCCAAGCGTCACGCGCAGCCGACTTTTCGCCGTCCGGGTCAAGCTGCAACTGAGCAACGCTCGACATTCAGAGGCCATTGTACCGCCAGTCCTACTGATTCCCGTAGGCTCATGCGGTCGATATCTTCCAGAAATAGGATCGGCGCACCGTTCAGACCCGAGTTATGAACTACTTAACACATTGTCGGCATGGCGTACCAATTGCACTTTGTGGCTTTAGGGTTGTTCTTCAGGCCACGGGAGTTGCCTCTTGGTTTTCGTCAATGCCCCGCGATGAAAAGCGGGGCATTTTTGCGGGCCTGACAACAGATAGTACTTCCGCCCCCAGCCGTTTCTAGATGTTGTATGCCTCTAGAAAGTGTTTGACAGATTTCCATCTCAGTTTTATGATGGTCTCATCACTGAGAAAGGAGGTGGTCCAGTCTAACATGGGTATATGTAGTGACTGTAGAATCAATTCGCGCGAGGTGGCCGACTGTTAAAGTCGACCTGTTGAACGTTCAGGTTTCGTTCAG
>Ga0302326_10000172_pt1 | contig 186275 bp, 195 predicted proteins | sample Palsa_T0_3_FD_202264 | JGI IMG/M metagenome (GOLD analysis project Ga0302326, IMG submission 202264) | Peat permafrost microbial communities from Stordalen Mire near Abisko, Sweden - Palsa_T0_3 | ecosystem: Environmental > Terrestrial > Soil > Palsa > Peat permafrost | place: Sweden: Abisko...
ACAGACTCAGATTCGTAGCAAATCCGATGCCCCAGCAAGCCGAACGTTGCAATACTGGGACTCTAACCATCTTGGATTGAAGGTCGCGGGAGATTCAGGCGTCAACGCCATGGGCTACAACAAGACTGGAGCCGAAAGCATTTCGCTTCAGGCGGCATTCGACGGTGCGGCTGTTGTCCGCCTCGGTGCTCGTAACCCAGCGGCACTACGCCGCCATCTGATGAATGGCTACATTGATGGCCCGGGCGTTCAAGCATGGAGCGTGGGAGATTCAGGTCGTATGGATTCTCATTCTCCGGGTCGTCCGAATTACGGAGGAGGAGACAGCAAGTATTCCTTCCACGACATGACAACCGCAGGTGCACCGACCTTGAACATGCTGCCGTACAACACGGCAGCATACAATGCACTCGGTACGCCAATCCCCATCAATCCGAATATAACGCCGCAGACGACGGCAATGGATCAGCACGGACTGTCGTTTGATTTTCACTCGGTACGAGACCTGTTGGTTCGCGTGGGGAAAAACCCAAGTTCTGGGCAGTCCATATTGATTGATTCGGCTGGCGGTTTGGTTGCAACTCTCGGGAAGGACAACCAAGGACGCTCGATCACGGCATCGTTTGACGGTGGGGTGCAGATCACCATTGCGGCAAACAACAGCGGCAAAGCCCTTCAGATCGAGCTTTTGGGTGATGTTGACATCGTACACGAAGGCAACTTGCAGTACCTATGCACGGGCGATTTCGTCACGGAATGCACCACGTGGAACCATGTCAGCAAGACCGACACGGTATTTACGCAACAGAAAATGGTTCAAGCGTCTAACGCACGCCATACAATAGAGGCTCCCGATATCGTGCATAACCAAGGAACTCAGGTTTCAGCACCCGGGGGAGAGAATAGCTAATGGGAAGTGCACCTTCAGGCAGTCTTTTTCCGATCTTAACACCGGGGGCAATTGTCCGCCACACCCCTGCTGGCGATCCCACCATCGAGCAATACTACCACCAAGCGATGGAAGATGGGCGCTTGCTCGAAGCCTGCGTTGGGGATGCCAACAACTGGCTCCTCGAAATGAAGATGCGGATCACCAAGGATATCAACACTTGGTTGAGCATGAACCAACTCGCCGTGGATGGTCAGCTTGGTCACAGACCCCGAGTGCCGAAGTACATCGCGGATTCAATTCAGTTGTTGCATACCGTTAGCCAGTACCAGAAGGAGTTGGCGGGCGTTGCTACGGCTCTCAACCAGAACATCACGCTGCTGCTGACGATGAAAAACACCTTGACGGGATACGTTCAATCGACCTTGAACGCTCTTGCAAATCTGTTGAATAACATCTGTAATTGGAATCTTCCGAAGATACCATCCCTTCCAGTTTTGCTTGCCAGTGGGCACTTCAATTGGAACGGGTTTCAGTTTTCACCGTTGCAGGGGTTTGCTAAATCCATCGGCAACTTGCCAAATCTCAACTTCAATTTCTCGTTCAGCCAGTGCAACCTTTTGAGTTTGGGTGCCAACCCCACTACTCAGCCGTCCTCGATCACCACGTTGGGCGGACTGACCATCAACCCGTCAGGATTGTTCACCCCGCCGCTCGGCGGCACCATAGCGACTGGAACCGAAACTCCAGCGCAAATGCAAGCGATCACCACGCCTCCAATCTACGGGCCTACATTCAATCCAAACTCCTCTATGTTGGGCGCGGTTCCCGATCCCCACACAATCATCGACAACTACCAGATGCCGCCCGCCACATATCAGAGCAACATCGTGAGTATCGTGCCCGCTCTCCGTGGCGACACCATAGAACCGACTGATCCCGACTACGCTAATCCGAATCTGACGGTTCGACAGGCGAAGCTTCGCCAAGACTTGGTGCATTACATCACGCTTGAACAGGTGGTCGCGTCGAACTATGACCCGTTCATCACATCCGCGTGGTTGTTCTACTTGCAAATCTGCCGCACTGGGCGCGGCGGTAACTGGATTACGAATTTCCAAGCGGCCTACAATCAGTACATCGTGCCGTCTCTCACTTCACTGGCAAACAATCCCGTTCCGTGGAACAATGTCCTCGGCAGTCTCGGTGATTTTTATGAGGGTGCGTGGCTCGTTGGAACAAACTATTTAGCTGGAGATGTGGTTGTCTATAACAGCACGTTCTACATCGCACTCGTCGCAAACACTGGGTTTGAACCCGATACCAACCCCGCCACTTGGCAAACCCCCATTCCCACGGACATCGTGTACCAGAACACGCCCACGGACATACCGCTGATCGATGTGCTCACCGCCGCAGGCGCGGGTACGCAAGCTCAACTGAACATTCTGTGGAAGCTGAGCTACGTTGAGGCGTCCTTGCTGGGTTACACTCGGACGACGCTCTGGGATGGCGGTGGGGATTCGAACTACCTTTCGGGATTCACTGGAACTGATTTGGATTACGAGCCCACGGCTATCGTTACCACAAATACGACAAGCGAAATTCTGGGATCAGGTACGGCAGCGTACCCCGTGTCCGTCATCATTCCAACCGCAATCAAGGTGATCTTTGATGAAGTTGTGGCACAAGCGACTCTCAACATTGCGAATGACATAACGTATCAGTCGCCCTACCCGAAATTCAAGTACGTTTACGATCAGTTCGCCGAGGCTACACTCGTAGACAGATTCACGCAATTCTGGCGGACTTTCAACTACAATTTATTGGTGCTGCTGGCTCAAGACCCATACCTCGTGTCGTTCGTGGTAACGTATGAAGGGGCGCTGGACTCCGCGATTGACCCGTTGGGTGACCCCACAGACTACAACGCCGTATCAGCGGATGCCGCGAGTCGCAACCGTGGTTGGACGCCCGGAACCCCGCTGTTGAATATCCCGACCGCACCCATCGTTGCATACGTCAATTCCACCCCGCCGACCAGTGCGAACAACGGCTGGCTTTCGCCGACCCAATTTGATGCTAACGCATTCTTGATGCGTCCCGACGTTCAGGCACTTCCGATTCCAACGCAGTTAGCCATGCTGCGGACGAACATTAGCTATGCGGGGCTGAGCCTCTTCCTACAACAGGCGATCACGGGGTTCAACACCGCGATTACCAACGCCCAAAACGCCATTGCATCGGCATCGCAGTTGGGGTTCTATGTGAGCGCCAATGGTCAAACAGTTACGTCCCCCGTGCCAGTAGTTTTTACAACCACAGGAGCCAACAATTTTGACATGAGTGGGTACGTCACAGGCCCGTCCACGTTTACCATTCAGAACGCAGGAAACTTCGCGGGATACGGTGAGATTGACTGGGATGTGACTACGGCGGGTTCTTTTACCATCACGGTGACTCAGAATGGCATTCCGATTTCTACCACAACGTCAGACCTCGTGGTTGGATCACCAGAAGCCATGCAGTTCTCGTTCACAGGAAATTTCGCGATAGGGGACGTTATACAGGTGATTGCTCAGAGTACGTCCAGTTCACAGATTCTAACGACTGGCTATTTCAGCATGATTCAAACAAGCTCAACCCCCGCCCCCGCTCCTCCGTCAGTGGTTGTCATGGATGATTCAAGCCAGTTCACCGCTGACGCCACGATGATTGCGGGCACTGTAGTGCAGGTACAACCCGATGGCGGGATAGCCCCGCTCAACTTGTTCGTGTCATCGTTGGATTCAACATTAGGAACAAACGCTCAGATTATTGCCCCGAATCAGATTCTCGTCACCGTCAATGGGCATTATTTTGTTCCGAGTGACATCATCACGTTTACGGGTACGAGCGGCATAACCCCCGCCGTCAACGGGCCGACTGTTGCAGCGATAGTCACCGCAGTGACACCTACGTCGATCACCGCCACACTTTATGGGGTGAACTCTCCCATGTCGTGGGCACCATCCTCAGCGGTAACAAGCCCCGGAACCATAAATCTCATGGATCAATCGGGAGTCGTCGTTCAATACCCCCTCTCGGATGGTGTTCTAACGGCGGCGGGAGCGATCACCAGTAGCGTAGCCGCAGGCGTTACCTATGGCGGGCAGTTCGGAGTGGTTGGAGCAAGTTTTGTGGTAGGTGGTTTGGTTTACGCGGGTATGGGCGGCGTCCTGACGCAGAACTATGCCGCGATCACCGCTTCGCCTCTCACTATCACCGCAACCGCAACCGCTGGCGGCGTGCTTACCGTCACAGCAACCAGTCCAGTTTCGCTTGTCGGGGCTTCCGTGCTCCTGTACGACACAGCCGAGACCAGCACTTTGAACGGTCAAACGTTCGTCGTCACATCTATGGTTTCCTCGGGTTCCCCGCCGACCTACACTGGTTTCAAAACCAGCAGCACATCTACGTCGGGCGTCACCATCCCTGATGGATTGAACAACTCGTCGGACACGGGCACCGCCAATCCAGCCGTGGATTATATCGTCTGCGTCGGTCGGGCGGTCTCAGGCACCGAACTCATCTACGAGCCCCACATCCCAACCCTCGTCGTCCCGTAACCAGTAACTCCATTGTTTTCAACGCAGGGATAACCCCTTTCTTTTCAACACATGATGTAAGTCCTTTGTTTTCAACGTATAATTCCTATCTTTTCCTGATTATGGGCTGGTATAATAGTGGGAGCGATAGTAAAATGGAACGAGAGAAAGGGGACGACTATGAAAAACATACGAGCACTTCTGGTACTCGCTGTTCTGACGATCACCCCGATTTTCGCTCGGGCACAGGCGGTGGACACCGACAAGGTGCACTCTCTGGCGGTCGCTATCGCCAAGGCTGAGGGCTTCGGCGTCAAGGGCACCGTCCCTACTCGCTACCACAACCCGGGCGACATCCGCAGCCGCCTGCCACACGCCTACAAGGGTCAGATCGGCCTCAACCATCAGGGGTACGTGATCTTCAAGAACGACAAAGCTGGCTTCGCGGCTCTCGAAACAAATCTGCTTCTGATGGCTTCGGGCGATTCCAAGTTCTATGGCCCTAGCATGACCATTACCAAGGTCGCCAAGGTGTACGCTACTGGCTGGCGGCTCTGGTCGAAGAACGTTTGCAAGACCCTCGGCGTGCCGCCGACCACCACCCTGCGGGCGTACTTCACGCCTGAGGAGATCGTGGCTCCGACCGTCCCCATGACCTCCGTGATGATCGAACTCCCCAACATGGGAATTGTGCTTCCCATTCTTGCGGAAAATTAGTATCATAGAAGTATGAAAGTAATCCGCGTTGATTTACCACCTGAATTGCATGAGTACCTAACGACCGTCATCAAGCGGTATTCGGCGGCAGGCATCGACCCCGAAGAGGGGATGATCCTTTTCCACCTGCATGATTTCGTTGCCAAGCGAGCGCAGATTGTCGAACTCGAAATGGCGAAGGCCACAGCCGCGCCGTCACGTGTGCCCAATGACGGAGTTTCCACGTTGCAACGCGGCGACGTTGAAGCCGCCATCCCACCTGCGTCCGACACGGGCATCGAGGCCGTCTACAACAACGAGACGCCGCACTGCTAATGCTGCCCTTCCTTCGCCTCTGGGTACTGCACCATCTGCATCTGGCAATCGCGATTGACGCCACGCTCCACACCCTGACCATCGGTCTGTCCGCCCTTGCGGTGGTCTGGACCTTCAAACTCATCAAGCTGGTCAAGAACCACACCAACACGACCCGAGGCGCTTTGATCCCCGCCTATTGCATGGCTCCAATCGTTCTGTTCTTCGTGTTCACCACGATCCGCAGTTTCTACGCCTGTGCCATCCATTATCATCAATGGTGGAACCGCTAAAACGGCTTTCAAATCCCTCAAATAGAGGGATTGAAGGTCATGCTAGACGATAAAAGCTTGCTGGAACTGTGTTTAGGCATCTCGGGGAAGTTCGAGGCTCGCGGAGCCGCTTCCTACGCCGACTTGAGCGGCAACTTCGACGGACAAGGCATGTCCGCAGGCATCCTGCAATGGAACGCAGGGCAAGGCACCCTCCAGACCCTCATCAAGAATATCGCCGCCGCCACGGGCTGGGACAAAGCCAAAACGTTCTTCTCCTCAGACATCCAGCAGTTCGCCTCACTTCAACCCACCGCCGCCATCGCGTGGGTTCAGCAGCACTACCTCACGACAGGCAGCACCAATCTCGACCCCGGGGCGAAGGCTCGTTGGGTGAACTTCCTAAATCAACCCGAGAGCATCGACGCTCAGATTCAGATGGCTACCAACGGTGTCCTCGGTCACGCCAAGCGCGAAGTTGCGGCGTACTGCCCAGATTACACCGACCGCTCCCGTCCGTATGCGTTCTTCTTTGATCTCGTTACGCAGGAGGGCGGCATGACGGTCGGACATCAGACGGTTCCACCAGTCCCCGTGGGGACTCTCCCCGATACCTCCGACGCCATGAGCTTCGCCAGCACGCACGACGCGGCCTGTGCGTCGATCTGGACTACGAACTCCTCAGGCGACAACCTCGCACAGCTTCTCCTGCATTACGCCTACGCCCGTTCGCTATTCGCGAATGCTCAATTTCAATGGGATACTTTGGCACGCAGGGGCTCCATCGCGTGTCGGGGTGGGGTGGTTCACGAAGCCCATCTGGACTTCACGTCGATCCTCGATTAGAGCGCCACTGAAATCACAGTTAACATCAGTGGAATCATGCTCAACTTCGTTTTACTCTGCGATTAGAGCGCCACGTCCACGTAAGCCGCATCTTGGCTGAAATCAATACTTACAACCATGTGGGATTGCGCGGAGTCGCCCGGTTGCGGCTCGGGCACGGGACTGCCCGCTAGAGCAGGCGGCTGGTTACCGGAGTCGGGCGTGTAGGTGATCGAGATGATTCCATCGGCATACGACAGCCCTGATGGGGTGAATCCTTGAATCGCCAGTACAGGCGGGTTCAAGGCTGACACGTAGTTGTCGGTCATCATGTAGCCGTCCGCGATAGCGAACTGCATCCACAGCTTCAATTCGTTCGACTGTGGCACGGGCGTACTCTCATCTAAAATCGTCATAGCCACGGGGGAAAGCAGTATTACACCATAGGTGGGGAATGCTGCACGAAAGTCACGCGACGGTTCGGGCCCGCTCGCCGTTGGGCTGAAGAACTCCGTGTACCACGAGGCGTAGATCGGACCCGGAGGCGACCCGTCACCCAATTGCTGCACCCCGTTGAGGTAAAAAGTCCCATCAGCGGCGAAACCAGAATGATTGTTGGTCGTCGGGTTGTAGAAGGAGTCGTTATTGTATGCCTGAATCAGACAGGTAGCGACAATGTTCTGATCGAGATAGTCGTAATTCGCTGGCGGCATGGGTGCTCCTATAGAGGAGAAGCAAAGGCTGAAATTTTCGTGGCGTCGGTAGTTTGAAGTTTTCCGACTATCGTTGCTCTTTGACAGAGCGACTATATGCGGGCATTGAACAGGAACCTAACGAATCAACAGTTTGGACTACTGATCGTCAGAGGTCCGGGGGAGCCCCAAGGCAAGCACAAGACATGGATTGTCCGCTGCACATGCGGCACCGTAAAGCCTGTTCGAGAGGACAGCCTAGTCGATGGTCGAGTCAAGAGTTGTGGTTGTGCCACTCAGAGATTCCGTAAAGCAAAGCTGGAGAAACGGTTCAGCCTTGTGAATCAACGGTTTGGCAGTCTGTTTGTTCTTTGGCGGGCGGGGTCTAAGAAGTACGGCGACCAAGAACGGCAGAGCGGCGTTAATGCCGTGTGGGAATGCAAGTGTGACTGCGGAAAGATCATCAAGGTCATGGGTAAGGACCTACGCGCAGGAAAAGATAATTGCGGGTGTGAAAACTACCTACCCGCTGGACAAGCCGTCCGAAATGCACGGCTTTCGGAATACAAGAAGTGTGCGGCAGAGCGTGAGTTGGTCTGGGAAATTTCAGATGCCCGCTTTGACGAACTCATTCACGGCAACTGTCACTTTTGTGGCGTAGAGCCGCTTCAAGTAGCTCGGATAAAGAATTGCAAGGGAACCCTTGTGTATAACGGAATTGATCGTTTGAACAATTCGATTGGATATGTAGAGGGCAACGTAGTCTCGGCCTGTTTCGTGTGTAATTCCATGAAACGGGTGATGTCTACGGAAGCTTTTCTTGCTCACCTAAGGAAAATCATTCAGCACTGTGACAACAAAAACGTGCTAAAGGCGAACGTGTAATGTCTTTTTCTACATACGATTGGCAAAAAACGTATCCAACGGTTTGTTCGCGCACCCTCGATCCTTCCGGGAAGAACCTCGTAACCGTCGTTGGTATGCACGACCGTCAGATCACTGACGCCGACATCAACCTGATTCAGGACCTTCAGGATTACAAACGCCAGCGACTCCTCGACGATCAAGTCACATCGGGCTGTCTGACCTACACCCCATTTCAGTTTGCGCCTTTGGTCTCGAACACGTTCTATGTTCCGTCCTTCGATATCCTTTTCAACGGCGAAGTGATTACGATCCAAGGCAGCAACTCATCCGCCTTGACGCTCAACGCAGTATCGCCGCCCACCCCTCCGGTGTGGTCTCCGGGCACGCAGGAAGAGGACGCAAGACTCTACATCGCATTTGTCGAAGTCTGGTATCAATCGTTGAACCCGCAGACGGGGCAGGGATATTACACCGATCCGACCACGGGACTGCGGTACTTCTATCCGTATGGCGGGGTCAATCCCGTATCGACGAATGCTACGTTGGCGCAATTCCTCGACGATTCGGTCGATCCTTTCCAAGGGCTGTTCACCACGGAGCGTGCTCAGATTCAATGGCGTATTAGCGTTCAGCGGGTGGGGCTCAACTACGACTTCACGCAGTTCCAGTTCGGCCTCGATCCGTCGTCGGCAACCCCCGCATTTCCAAACATTCCGATGGCGGTGTACCCGCAGGCGGGTCAATCGGCTCCCGTCACCACGATTGGTGGAAACCCAGCCACATACACGAACATGGGTTCGCTCAACGGCGACACTGGCGTATGGCGTGCTGGCGACGGCAACGTGTTCAACTCACTCGGCACCATGGACGGCTACAGCTACGCTTTCCCACTTGCTGTCATCTTCGTGAAGAACTCGGGCAATTTCGACATCGTTAACAATTTTTGGGGCAGCGCGAACGCCAACCCACCTTTCCCCATCACGTCAGGCACCAACGGCTTGCTTTCTTCGGGCATCTCGGGACGGTTCGACTCCCGTCTCGCCGATCAGATTTTCCAAGACAACGTGGTGGACACTCGCTCGACTATCAACCTCGCTGGTTACGACATGGACGCTCTCTGCCGTTACGGGTTTGGTGATCTGGTGCAAGGCGAAACTCAACTCGCGATCTCTCGTGGAGACGCGGCAGTTTCCCCAACCGTGGCGGAAAACGTCGGCTCACGGTTGAACTACTACGTTTCTGTGGCTCCCGCAGGCATCATCAACACTAACACGATTGGTGCGTGGGACGGATTTTCAAACGGCTTCAGCAGTGACCTCCGCACCTTTACTTCGACCATAGCAATTTCGACCAGCAGCAAATCCCTCGGCAGCAACGGTACGCCGTGGGTCAGCGGACCACCTCAGGGGGATGCATTCACGATTACCCTACCCACCAGTTCGTCGGCGACTATTCAGTCCGTCGCCATAACCGCACTGGTGACCAACCCATCGACAAACACCATTTCACCCGCCGCTTTGTTGAAGGGGCAGGTAACAATCAATGGTTTGGGCTCCAAGTCGGTGACCGTACAGTTGACCGATCCGCTGAGTGGAACTGCGTTCGATCCCGGCGCGAACAACATCTACGCCACAATCGGGGTCCAATACCCCGCAGGTGGGAGCGGCCTTGTCCATGTTCCGTATGTGATCGATGGGGGTCAGTTGTTTGACGCCTCCACGGGGATCACGATGCCTGTGTATGGGGTTTCGGAGTATGAAGTACAGTCATCGCAGCTTGCATTGCAGGCGTATCAAGTTTGGGCGCTCAACCCCGAGTATTCGGATACGGTTCTCGGCACTCGAATCTGGGTACAAATCCCGGGCTCTTCGGGGATACCGCAGACGCTAGGCAGCCAAGTGTACACCCAGTTCATTATCCCTCGCCTTGATCTCAATGAGTCTGTGAACGGGCTGTACGGCGTCACTGCGTGGGATTTATTGACGGGTGTGTCCTACCCTATTTCAAACCGCGTGATAAGCGGAAACAACTACGTTCTGACAATTCAGAAGGCAGTTTCCACGTCATCTACAGTGGTCGTCTCTTTCATCGCACAGAACACCGCTCAACTGGCCTACAATGCCCCAGTCAAGGGTGTCACTGAAATTGAGGAAACGGTTCTGTTTGGCAACTACAGCGGACCTTTCTTTACGATGGATCAACGTGTGCAGGTGGTTTCCAACACGTACAATAACTCGCTCACAAACCCCACCACCACGATTGTCTTGGCGGCTCAACAGCCAGTCATTACGACTTTATCCACGGGGTGCAGCATCAAAGGCATTGCGGGAGACGATACCGGAACTCGATTCATCTGGGTTTCCGATGGTGCGACACCTACGCCCAACCTCACTGCTGTGAGTATTCCAGCGACCAACATCACCATCAACAACGGCGTCATCACCTTGATTGTTCCGGGTAATTACGCAACGTCTCAGTTCTTCTTCGTCGGATCAATTCTCCCCGCATTCGACCCCGCCTCAAGTCTGATCGTCGAGATGCACTACATCCCATATCAAGGCGAAGGTGTGTTGAACCGCGACTATGAATTCGTGCACGCCGAAGACAACGCCCTCATCACAACCAACGGTACGGGCGCTGCTCCTATCGTTGGGTTGCAGGATATCTACCCGTACAATCGCGAATTGCCGATTACGATCATGATGCCAGCACAACCGGGCTGGAGCGATGCTACGCTCGCCAACGCCGCGCTCGAAACATTCTTCGATTCAAATTTCGTGGCGATGCGGGTGAACAACGTCGAGCACACGTTTTTGGCTCCGATGCACACCAATGACTTCATTCCGCCAATCAACAAGGATATCCGTAAGTCGGTGCGTTTCATAGCCGTATCCACTGGCGGTAGGGGATTCGCAACGGCAGTCCCACATCTGGGCTTTGCCATCGCCCCGCCGACCGCCCGCTCCGTGCTGGGCGTGAACTTACAGGCCACCACCGCCCCCATCACGCTGTATGTCAACAACGTCACGGGTCTCGACAGCAACAGCGGTCTCTCGTTGGCGACGGCGAAGCTGACAATTCTGTCCGCGATGAACGAATTACCGCCTGTCCTCAGCTTCCCATGCGTTATTGAGCTTGCGGATACGGGAGTGGCGTACAACGTCACCAACATTCAAAGCGCAGGTGGGTTGGAAGAAATTACGCTTGGAGATGGTGTGAGCGAAAGTCTCTTCGCGTTCGCCTTGGCTAATCTGTCCCGCGTGATTCAGGGTGAGGGTCGTTTGGTTATCTCGATTCAATCGGGAGCGACAGATCAGGCGGTCATTGATGCTACGGGATTCGCGGGCACAGGGACAGGGCCGACGTATGCGTTCTACACCGATACGAGTCGCGTGATCTTTAACGGCATCCTGTTCAAGGGGTTCCAAGGCACTGCGATTAAGGCGAGAAACGCCGATGTTCAATTTGTGAATTGCAGTTGGACGGACAACCTTCAAGCGGGGTCTTTTGAGGAAGCGTGTGGCGTGGTTATTGATGGAGGCACCATCACCATGAGTAACTCCGGCCTCGGTCAGATGATCGGTACGGGCGGAACAAGCATCAGTGCCACGGGTGTAAACCTCGCTATCGACCCGCTGGCTACGAGCATCGCTCCGTTTTTCGTTGTGGAACGTGGATCGAACTTGACGCTTCAAACACACAATACGACTGGGTTGCAGGAAAGCGGATTTCCAGTAGCGCCCCCATTTGCGATTGTGGCTCAGGCGGAATTGAACAGCAGCGTCACGGTCACGGCAGATTTTATAACTCAGGGAAGCTGCGTGCTTGAGGCGAACTCGGTTCTGGCTCAAACCGCAACCATTTCGTTCCTCGGCGGCGTCGTAGAAGACGCTTCCTCGGAGATAGTAACGCAGTTATAAGGATCAAAAATGCTTAATCCTCCAAATCTCGGTTTTGTGGGCTCAACGTCAGCGACGATTGACAACAACAACGTCCTGACCGTTAACTGGTTGCCGCCTGCTGGTCCCGCCTACACGGGCTGGGAAATCATTCTCAACGGGCTTCCCGCCGCCTCCATACCCGCACCAAACCCGTACACAGGTACGCCACGGTTTTACACGACCCAACTGTCCACAGGCTCGTATCGGATGGACATGCAGACCAACCTCGCGGGCAGTCCGCCCGCGTCATTCGATTGGGAAGTGTACAATACCCCCGTCCCCAACATCTGGAACAATGTTTCTTCGCTGACACCATCCGGGCTCGCTTTCCCCGACGCCATCGTTTCAGCAGACGTTGTATTCAGTAGCACCACGCTTCAACTCGGACAGCCTCTAACGCTCCAGCTTGCACCCGCGTATGTGAACGCCGACCAGTGGCAGGTTCTCTGGCCTGATGGTTCAAGCACGGGGTGGTTGCCGCTCTCCGCGTCACTTTTGACCAAGCAGTTTTCGATCTCGGGTCCGCTGGACGTTGTAATCCAGACCCGCAAGTTGTACAACTCGTCCATCTATAGTCCGTCCGTTGTTTTGATGCGTCAGCTTACGGTGGGGATATTCGTGGTCGATCAGCAGTTCACGGGAACAACCACAACCTCGACCTCCTTGACAGGCACGTTGGGCATCGGTGGTCAGCAAGGATTCGAGATTACAGGCGCTACGGGCGTGGCGTCAACCGCCAACCCTTGGGAAGTGATCGCTCGTTTCCTCGTGCGCGATACGCTGACCAACGAAATCAAGCTTGGAATCGCAACGACTCGTTTCTCCAACGCCTCGTCCCTGCTTGGCACGATGGGTATCGACGTATTCCCCATCGAAGGCCGTCCGAAGTCCAAGGAATTGATCGTACCCGTCTATGAGAACAGTTTCAACGCTCTCACGTCTTCGATCCCCGTGACTATCACGACGACGCAATTACCGACGACCATTTACGTCGGTAAGGCGATGCAGGAATTCCAGATGGCGGCATCAGGCGGCACCCCGCCGTATGCTTGGTACACGGATGGTTTACCCGCAGGTTTGAAGCTGAGCATCAACGGCGTATTGAGTGGGACCCCGCTGGCCTTGGGGACCTACTCCATCAACTTCGCCGTACAGGATTCCAGCGTGCCGTTCTTCATCGCTGAAGCGGCATTCTCCATCACGGTAAGCACCGATCTGCTGGTCGAGATCGCATTAGGTCAGACTGACGCCAAGGGCAACGTACTGACGCAATTGGGAACTTCGCTCGGCATTGCACAAGTTGGTACGCCGTACTCAGTGCAAATGGAGGTGGGAAATGTCAATCCCGCCAACCCCATTCCGGGAGGCTTGCCGCCGTATACGTGGAGCATCCCAGCAGGCAACCTGCCTATCGGTCTCAGCATCAACCCCAACACTGGGCTGATTTCAGGCACCCCAAGCACGTACAATTCGACTTCCGATTTCACCAAGACGTTCTCGGCAGTTGTTCAGGTGACGGATGCTATCGGTGCCATCGCCACACAGACGTACACGATGACGTTGGTGCCCCAAGCATTGCAATTCGGTTCTCTCGATCAACCAACCATCTACGCGGGGCAGCAATTCGGGATGATGGTTCCAGTTTTCGGTGGAGTATTCCCCTACACGTTTCTGGGCTTGGCCCCTTTCGGCAACAGCAGCTATTACGGACCAGCTACTCTCGTAGACGGGCAGATTGAGTTTGATGTAAACTTCCCCACGGCGGGCTCGTACTCATTCATACTCGTACTTCGTGACAGCGCATCGCCCAACACGATGATCTCAACGCAGTTCACCATCACTGTTGAGCCCGCGATCAGCGATCCCATCCTTGTCCCCGCCTTCGTGGATCACGTGTGGAACTTTGCAGACACGTTCAAAGCAACTCCGTTCGCCATAACAGGAAACCTCGCAGGATTCACCCTTGGTGGGACCTACGTCAGCTTGGGTTCCGTCGCTCCCACAGTCGTAAACAACCCGTCGCCTTCGCCTGCCGCTTTGTACACGGATACATTAGGATTTTGCAGTGGCGGCGGCGACAATGCCTACGCGGGTTTGACTTTCATTGTTTCGGGATTTCAGAACGCCGCAAATAACGGCACGTTTTTGTGCTTCTCGTCCACTGCGAACTCGTTAACCCTGCTGAACGCGACACCCGTAGCGGAAACCGTACCCGTGCTCGGTTACATCTCTTCGCTCACCCAAGCCTTTCCTACACCTCTTCCAGCGGGCTCCACGGGTACGCTTTCGAGCCCTGTCGCTCCGTTTGCGCCAACAACGACATATACATTCGCCACAAGTCAGCCGAGTGCGGCGAAAAATGCCCTCATCGGACAACAGTTCACTGTTTCGGGCTTTAATCAGTCCGTCAATAACGGCACGTTCTACTGCGTAGACTCTACGCATTTGCAGTTGATACTGAGCAATCCGAATGGCACGACCGCAACCGCCCCCAGCGGTACGTACTCGCTAGTTTCAGCAATCAGCGGGTCTGCCTCGGGGTCTATCGTTACTACGGAGTTGGGCACAGCGGCAACTTACGCCATCCTCGCTGCGGCTGTCGTCTCGTCCGCTACCATAGCTAACGTTGCTGGCGGCAATGTAGGTTCAGTCCCGACCAACACGATAACGGGCACTTTCAATTACACCCCACCCGCACAGCAAGTCGTCGCCGTCGCACAGAACCAGACAGACTTGACTGCGGCATTCGTGTTCTTCAATGGCTTGACCTCGACGGCGATCAGCGCATCCTACGCTACACACACTTTTACCGCAACCCCAACGGGTTACAACGGCGGACCCGGCTTCGTCGGCTTTGCTTCCAGCACGCTGCTCTTCACGGGCGGCACGATTACGCTTGACGGTGCTGGACTCACAAACCCAGTGTTCGTCTTCCAAGTTGGTTCGGCTTTGAATGTCACGACCGCCGCAACCACCATCGCTTTGATTAACGGCGCTACGGCCGCGAACGTGGTTTGGGTGGTTGGCAGCGCAGCGACTTTCGATGCTCACGACCATGTATGGGCCGGGAACATTCTCGCAACTTCCGCCATTACGCTGAACAGCATCTCCCTCATGACCTTAAACGGTCGTGCCCTCGTCACCACGGGTCCAGTCACTATTTCCGGCACCGTCACCATCACAGCATCGGCTGGAAGTGGCTCCCCCTCGACCACAATTTACACCGCCGCGCCATTTACGTTCCCCGCTCTTACGGTCGGCAGCCCCATTACAGTGAGCGGATTTGACTATCTTGGAAACGATGGCACCTTTGCCGTTGTGTCCAACACGTCGAGCCAATTGATTTTGGAGAATTCCAACGGCTCACCCACCATCGACTACGCCGCTGGCAGCCCCCCGTCCGCCACAGCTACTCAAGGAGCGGTAGCTGCACAACTGGCAGCAAAGGCGTTGCAAGTGCAGGCGGGCGCTGTTCTGTCGGACGGCATCGTGGTTGCTATCGATCCAGTGATTCCAGAAGTAGAAATCAGCGGACCTCCATCGGGTGTTTATGGCAACGTACAGTACATGTTGCCTCTCCTGCTCCAGTTGCAGGGTATCACCGAAGCTACAGCATCACAGGCATACACGATATTGACGCATGATGATGCGGCGTCTCTTGGTTGGGTGCCGGGTGTGGACATCGGTACGATAAACACGAACACACGCCCCTACATCATTGGAGAAGTGGTCGGCCTGAATCCGCGTCAACCGTATTACAATTCTCCTTTCGTCCCCTCGATCACTCCAACGAGTCCCGTACCAAGCGATGCTCCGTGGATCGCCACGGTGCCCGCCACGGTGCAGGGCGTGACCAATACGCTACCGCCCGGTCTTTCGCTCGATGCACACACGGGGTTAATCTACGGAACGCTTACAGGCACGGTGAGCGCAAGTTTCACCAGCGTCATCCAGTACGTGGGTACTTCGGGCACAATTCATGGCACAGTGACAATCGCTTGGAACACCGTAGCGAGTGCTTTTTCGCCGATTGACAATATCCAAGACAGCGTGTCGCTTGGTACGGCGCTGACAAACACCAGCTACATCACTGTACCCGCCAGCGTTACGCCGATCTCGGCGTCTGTTTACTACGCAAGGGGGTCTTCTTCGGGGACACTTCCTGCGGGTCTGACCCTAGACTCCACCCCAACGGGTCAAAATTTCTACATCACAGGTACACCTACAGAGAGTGGGTACTTTGACGTTTGGTTCCAAATAGTCGCGAGCACAGGCACGGCATATTTGTATCACCGTCTCTCTATCGACTTTGCCGCCCCACTGACGATTGTTACTACGCTATTGCCGCCATTCAGTGATTCGATCTATTCGTACCCATTGCAGGGCTTCGGCGGATTCCCACCCTACACGACGCCGAACGGCTGGACGGCTACGGGCTTGCCTCCGGGATTCGTGCTGAATCAAAACACAGGCGTATTGAGTGCTCCCGCTTTCGCGTGGGAAGGACCCCCAACCAACTATGTTTCGGGCACAACCGCCATTCCCATTACGGTCACGCTGGCCGATACTCGCGGTGCAGGCTCCTCCGTCTCTGCAATACTGACGTTGAATTACAACAGCAGTTTGCGAATCGTGACAGGTCCCACTCCAAACATCCTCGGCGTGGGCATAGCGACTGTTACCGACGATCCTAACGGTTATTCGTTCCAGATGCAGGCTGCGGGCGGCACGCCTTTCGGTGGTCCTAATCCGTACACATGGGCTGAAGTCGGTGCATTACCAACGGGTATCACGTTTAACACCAGCACGGGCGTGTTTTCAGGCACTTATTCAGGCGCTACGGGGTTGAATTTCCCCATCACCGTCACCGCGACGGATAGTGTCGCGGGCTCAACAGGCCCCGTGTCGTTCACCATACAGACAGTCAGCGTTTTGACGGGAGCTATCAACGACAGTGGAGTAGGCATTGTGCCGCGTGGCGAAGTGTACCAAGGAACGCTCGTGGCGACGTTGTGCATGACCCCACCGATACAGTGGCAGGTTGCGCCAACCTCGGGTTACCCAGACCTCCTCCCCGCAGGCCTGTCGCTACAGGTTAACGGTATAGGAGCAACGGCAACAATTGCGGGTACATATTCAGGCGGTCCCTTGACTGGTGCGTCTGGAGCCCACCCTTGGCAGGTCAGAATACTTGCAGTCGATAGTCTCGGTGACACAGCAGAAATCATTGTACCGTTCACCACGGGCACAGACTTGACCATCGTCGGGTGGGATTACGCTGATCCGCTCTTGCACATTGGCATCCAGCCGTTCCCGCTGCCCAACGCCGTTATCGGAGCCACTTACTACAACGGGAGTGCCTCAGGTATTCAACTCGTCGCAACTGGCGGTGTACCGATAGGTGTGTTGCCGAACGGGTACAATCAGTACAGTTGGACATCCGTAAACTTCCCGCTCCATGGAATTTCGCTCTCGTCGGCGGGCGTACTCACGGGTTCAGCCAATACTCAATTCAGTCAAAGTGTCACTTTCGTGGTAGCGGACACCCTCACGCCGCCTAACACAGCCTCGGTCACTACGACGTTTGCTTCGCAGACATCGGCGCTGACCATCACCACGGTGTCTTTGCCTGCCATCACAGCGGGAGTTGCGTACTCAGCCCCGTTGACAGAAACAGGGGCATTAGGAACTCCAACGTGGTCTATTGTGGGTGGGGCTCTACCTTCGGGGCTTTCGTTGTCGTCCACGACAGGCGCGACAGTTAACATCGTAGGCACCACAATTCAAATTGGGCTTCCTCCCGTCACGTTCCGCGTGACAGACGTGGGTGGGCCCAACAATGGCGCATATTTCGACAGAACTTTCCCTCTTACAGTCGCCTCGGGATTGGTACTGCATACTGGGATCGATTACACAGATTCGACTTCGTACAACATCCTCGGATACGTGGACAAAGGGAACGTGGTTTCTATCTCACCACGCACAAATCTGTCGTTCTACGTAATTGGGACGAACGTGATTACCACAAACCCAGCTTTACTCGGAATAATCGTCAGCGGGGGATTCACCGTTGGAACTGTGACCATCTCTGGCGGCGTGGCAAAAATCCCGTTGACTGGGCCGTTCGCGTCGGGCAGTCTCGGAAACAACACCTTGTCCATTTCGGTGACGGATTCTGGTGTTACGGCTACGAAGACTTTTACATGGGTGGTCTACGATGACGGGGCGCTGCGGCTGGCACCGCAGACGGGTTCGTTCCCAGTCAAGCTGACTACACCGAACTAAGGAAAACGAATGGCTACCGTATCAGAGACAATCGTCGTAACCGTAACGGGTGTGAACCCGCAAACGAAGAATTATTCTATTCTTGTGGATACCACCACAGGCGATGCCGTGGGTAATCCGCTCACCATCTCCTATACGGGCACAAACGCTGGCACTGACCAGATCGTGGCGACGATGCCCTCACACTCGCTCACGTCAAATACAGCGGAAATCGCATGGCAGGCCACAAACTTATCGATTGCCATATCGCCCGTCACAGTAAATGTGTACGCAAACTCATCTCAAACTGCGGGCTACGTCGGGTTCGGCGGGGCGTTTCAGGGCTCTATCACCTCAAACTCGCTGGTCATTAACGAAGTCATTCAGAATTACCCTCTCAGCCCTTTCTGCGCTCAGAACAACGTCTCCTCTTGCGGCGGCGGTTACAAGGAGATTCCGCTGTACATCTTGCAACAGCAGAACACGGGTCAGGCGTATGCGAGCAAGACCGCAATCCCCGGCTCGGGTTCAGGCAGCACAGGCAACCCAGTCGTGGTGGACATGACGGGGTACTTCGTCGTTGCTACCCCGGGCGTCTACACTTTCTACATGCAGTTCGCAAACGTCAGCCAGAGCGCCTTTTGGGTTGGCAATGGGGCATCCGTCACATACACTAACGGTAACAACACGGGCGCAAATCCATTCCCAGCGACGGGACCGAACACGGCTTTCTGGAATGCTCAGACTCCTACCACCAGTCATCTCGCTCTCGCGAACAACGTGAATCCCGGATTATACGGCGGCACCCGCACTTGCTATATCAGTTTTCCAGCGGCAGGCAAGTATCCGTTTGAAGCGTACTACAACCAGCGCAACCCAGTTCAGTTCAGCGGCGACAACAACGGGTACTGGCAACTGACCTATGTCGCGGGGTCAGGTACTCAATACAATCAAGAAGGAAACCTCACCGCCACGGGACCGACGTTCCAGCCCGTCTCTCTCACCACTCCTCCAGCGCAGGGGTCGGTGGGCTCACGCCAACTGCAATTGTCGGTCGCCTCGGGAGTTGCTACACCAACCTCCCCCACAACCGAACTAGAACTTCAGGGCACAACCCAAGACTTGTACTTGACAGTCGGCAACGCCGTCCCCATAGCTTACACCACCATTCCATACATCCCCGTCTTGGAAACTGTCGCTGGTAGTGTTTTCTTGTACGACACCGGAAGCGTTTTCAATTTCGGCGGTCAGAATTACGGCGGACAGTCGGTAACTGGCTTGGCTGCCCCGGCCCTCGCAGCGGGGGCGATAAGCCTCTCAGGGGACAACACGGCTTGGCAGGGATTGTTCAGCCTCAGCTACAGCGGTGTCAACCCCACTGGACATGGCGTACTGGCGTTCAATGGCGGCTCCGTGGTATCAGGTGTGGATGTTACCAATTTGATAATCACGGCAGACGACATCGCTTGGTTCGACAGCACCGATCTCAGTCTCGATCTATTCACACCGTCCAGCGGCGGGGATTTGCAGTACCCAATTCAAGTAGCGTACATGGTCATGCCGGATCGGGCTGGCATTACGGTTACCCCGTCATCGATGCCTGCTAATGGCTCGGATCAGACGCTTAACGTCAACCTACCTAAGCCGATGAGTCCCGAACAACAAGGGCTGTACGGTACGGGCGATACGGTTAATGCCCCAACGGTCTCGCTTTCAGGCGGCGTCACCGTTACTACCCCACCTTCCCCAGTTCTGAACGGCAGCGGATGGCTCACGGGGTGGACTATGAAAGTTCACGTGCCCGCGAGTTCCTCTAGCGGCTCTTTCCAACTGACCTTCGGCGTTACGGGCACGCTCACGTATCTGAACGGCACCTCGTTCACGACGGGCACCGTCACGTACATTTCAAGCTCCACCCCACTCGCCACTATCGCCACGACGGGCAATAACTACACCGCCCCCACGAACTACTCTTTTGTGGTCAGTGGCGGCAGAACGGGTACGGCACCGAACTACACGATCACTGGAAGCATCACGCTGACAGCGGTAATATTCAGCACGGATAATGGCTCATTTGTGACGGCTCCCGGAAGCAACAGTTTCTTCCGTATCCACAGTGCTACAAAAACAACGATAGCCGCAGGCACGTTGGTGTCCGGCCCAACTCCCGTCACTGGCGGCTACCACACCACCATAGCTCTCACGACCGTCAGTGCCTATGCTTGGGGAACGCCCCTTAGCCTTGGGTACACAGCAACGGATTCGCTGAGCGGTCTGAGTGTCAGCTACACCGACTCGAACACGTATAACAACGGCAACGCAGCCCCGGGCGGCGGTGGAGGCGGCGGTGGATGCCCTGCGGTTGAGATGTGGATCAACGACTCTATGCAGGTTAGCGACTGCATGGTTGGTGTCCTCCTCGACACGTTGCCCGACGAAACCCCTGAGTATGCGAACAGTCTGCCGTCTGCGTCAGTTTCAGAAGCAGTTCAGTGGATGGACTACAGCACCGAAGTTTGCTACCACTTTGTCGCGGAGAACGGCGCTGAAGTCATCGTATCGGGCAGCACGCCAGTGCCTTCACGTGAGTCGATTGAATCGCTCGCAGATGGCATGGAGACTTGTGAAATTGCCGCTTACGCCAACGAAATTCGTGTTGGAATGCATGTCATTACCGATGTCGGAAACGGTCCAGAATGGTCTCAGCTTACCACGGCGGAATGCGTGGGTATGCGACGTGTGGCACGTTTGTACTGCGGCGGACGTAACTTCGCGGCGGGTGTGACTCGCGGCAAGTACATCTACACCCACAACCTTCAACCGATTGTTCCGAAATAAGGGGAGACATGGCTGCCACATACCCATACACGTATGCCTACAAAGGGCCTCCGTTCAACTGGCTCGGGCACGTCTCCGAGACTCAGTTCAAAGCTTTCCAAGATTGGTACACAGCGTTAAAGATCAGTGCGCCCGCGACATCCACCCCCTCTTCAACCGGGAGTACAAGCACAAACCCCGCGCCCTCGCCGAGCATGGGAACCACCACGCCCATAACCCCACAGTCGAATTCGTCAACCACCAACGCTGCGACTTTGGCTGCGACCACAGTCAAGGCGTTCGAGGGGTTCAGCGCAACTGCGTACCCCGATCCTGCGGGACAGACGAAGACGTACTCCATTGGGTACGGTCACCAGATTGTCCCGGGTGACGGACTTTCTACGTCATCGGTGGTGACGATGGATCAAGCGAACACGTTCTTGATGTCCGATCTGCAAGCGTCAATTAACACCGTCAACAATTCCGTGACAGCACCTTTGGAGCCGAACCAGATGGCGGCTCTGACTTCACTGGCATACAACATCGGCGGAACCGCTTTCAAAAATTCGACGCTGGTTGCCGATCTCAATAGCGGCAACACGGCAGCGGCATCAGCCCAGTTTAACAACTGGGTGTACGCCAATGGTCAGGTGAACAATTCGTTGGTTGCACGGCGAATGCAAGAGCAGATGCTTTTCAGTACGGGCGTCATCCTGAGCAACTCAGGCACTCCGACCATCAACGCCGCCAACGCCGCTGGTGGTGCCGGGGCGATGACTACCCAGCTTCACTACCAGATTCGTGCCCAGCAGCTACGCAAGACCGCAGGGGCCTTGGAGCAGTATTACCAGACGCTCAATGATGATACTCTCGCCCCCACGTTCGCAAAAGCCGCATGGCAGCCGCCACAGACGGGGTATTTCCAGTACGCCCACCGCGATGACCAGCTTCCGATGGTCGTGATGGGGCAAATCAAGACCTACCTGAAGGAACGGCTACAACGTCAGGATGATTCGGTTTTCCACATGAACCATGCCCGCAATATCATTGAAAAGGTTGAAGATAAGGCGCAATACCAGTTTGATGCCAAGACGCAGGTCCCCAACTTGATTTCTCAAATAAACGGCTATTTTGCTCTTCCGCAATACGCCCCTGTTTTAGTGAAGGATCAAACGGACGTGTACCCAGCGGGCAGCACCACGCCTCGGTATCGAGTTCACGAGCTTGACAACCCGACGACCTTCGAACTGGAACAACACGGACGTGCGCTCCCGGGCGGTCCAGTTGACTTGAAGGAGACGCCACAACCCGCAACTGGTTAAATTTATGTCATTCGACTACAACGTTTTGGTGATTGATCCGACGACGCAACAGCCCATCGGTGCCTGCGACCATCAGCAGAGCTTCGAGCGGTATGTCGTGGATTTCAATGATTTTAAGACGTTGCACTACGCGGGGAACACCGCGTTAAACATGCGGGCTCCGATCAACGGTCAAGCCATGGTTCAGATGTGGATTTCAGGAGAAGAGGTTCAGCAGAACGACCCCACGTATGGCTGGCAACTCCTTATCGACCCTGACCGAATCGATGCCGTCAACTCGACCGACGTGTTCTACAAAATAGAGTTCCTTAAGCCCGTTCGTTTCGTTGTGCCGCTGATCGAGGTGTCGTACCTAACCATACAGGGGTACTGCCTGAAGTGTAGCGCAATGGGTTTCCTAAACGATTTCAAAAATGCAGCCAACGGGAGCTTTTTGCACGTCACCCAGCAGACGAAACTGGCGCAGAAGGGGCTCAAGTGGATTTTGACCTCTCAGTGCACCTTCTACCCCACATTTGTTTGCCCGCTTAAGAGTTATGTGGGCAAGAAATTGGGTATTCAATTAACAGACACCGACATTCAGAATGCGGTGCAGACCGCCTTGAACACGATGCAACAGGTGCAACAGGCTCAGAACACGGTTCAGACGCTCGACCCACTGGAAATGATTAAAGACATCCAATACGTGACGGCACAGGTTGCCACGGACGATCCGACAACCATACAGGTTGCGGCCATGATTACGACTTTCAGCGGCACGTCAGTTCCCCTGTCGTTCCAGATGGCGGTAAACTAAATGCCTACACCGATCACTAGCTTGACCCCACTTACGTTGGTGACGCCGCAACTTCCCACGAACGTTCAGACGATCTCCGTAGACTCATCGGTGCTCCCGGTCACGGTTATCGCCGACGTGAATACAACTCGTATTGAAATATCCGCCTACAACACGACCTACGCGGTGACGACATTTACTTCCGCGACGGTCAATGGGGTGACTCAAAACACGTTCTCCTTTAGCGTGCCTTTGGTTCCTACGGTTGAAGAAACCACAATTCAGATCGTCGGGCGAAACTACAATCCCTACGGTGTGTGGGCTTCCCTGACCGCGATCCCAACAGGATACACTTTCGTTGACCCCAACGGTAATGTGCAGGTCGCCACAGTCGGCGGCGTGACTGGTGCAAACCAGCCCACGTGGAATTTAGCATTGGCTGGAACCACTTCCGATGGCAGCGGTCTCACAATAATCACGTGGACGAACCTCGGACCTCTTGCGGTTTCCGCAACCATCAAGTTCTCGCTGATCTTTTTCCAGAGCAACCTCGCCGTCCAGTTCGGCCCGCCATCTGGTATTCAGGCATTCAAGGATCAGACAGATTGCACCCTTCAGTGGGTCACTCCGTCGTTTACAACCCCGAACATCAGCCTTGTCGGGGTGCGAGTTCTGCTTTCGACGGACCCCGCAGGCATCAATCCGCCATTCGTTCAATTCGGCGATCTGGTGCAGGACATTTCAAGCTCCGTCAACACGGTGATTGATTCTGAAACGACTACATCCACGGTCGGCAACACGACCGTTACCACCACCTCTTCGACGACGATGCCGACGAATTACAGTACGGTGGATGTGCCCTCGTCGTTCTTTGGCGCTGCCCCAGAGTTTTACGCGATGTTCTCCACGGTCATTCAGGAGACCAACCCCAACTCAACCACCATCTATGAATCTCAGCAGAACGGTCCTCTGACTTGCGGGTTCGTGAATCTTCAGGTAGTCAGCCCCACGGATTTCCCCGTGCTCCAACGTCAGCAGGACATCGCGGGTCGAATCATAGCTCAAATTTTGCGACAACAGCCGAACCTAGACCTGTCGCCGCGTTCCGAAATTCGTGACGCGATTGTCGATCCGGTCGCTGTAGAACTGTCGAACATGAGCGTTCGTGAGTGGTTCTCTCGCTGCTCCACGTCCATCTCGGCTATCAGCCAGATTGACAATGCAAGTGGCAACGGAGTATCTGATCCATTCAACACCAGCCCGTACAAACAGCAGATCGCTCGTGCCTACGGTTTGAACGCCAGCAACACTCAAACCCTGATCGACACCCAGTTCAATATCCTCGGCGAGCAGGCTGGTTTGACTCGCGGCGGGGCGACCGACTCCACCACAATCCTGACGTTCTTCACGTACACACAGCCCACGCAGAGCATTACGATTCCTGAAAACGCGACGGTCGCAACCATCGCAGATGCCAGCACGCCCGCTTTGAACTTCATCACCCGTGGGTCGGCGGTGCTCAACGTCGCTAACCTGAACTCCTATTACAACGCGGTGCAGGGTTGGTGGGCGGTGACCGTACCAGCGGAGTGCACCACAGCAGGCTCCGTAGGCAACGTCGGTGCGGGTACGATTCGCTCGATTGTAAACGGTCTTCCTGCGGGCATCAACGTTACGAATCTCGTGGCGGCTCAATACGGTTCCGACCAACAGTCCAACTCGCAGTTTGCCGCTTTGATTCAAGCGCGTCTCGTTACTGGTATCGACTCAAGCACACGCCACGGTTACCTCGTAGCTGCCCTACAGACGCCGGGTATCATATCGGCTATCATCGTGGCGGCTGGCGATCTGGACATGATCCGTGATTGGGACCCAATCCGCCAGAAGCATGTTTATGGTTGTGTGGATATCTACACTCGGGGCACGACGCTTACCCAGCAGAACAACAGCGTCACATTCACATACGGAAACGTGGGGACCTATGGCAACCTACCGACGTACCTGCCTCTCACGTTGAGCGATCCGCAGTTGATCCGTTTCAACATTCCATCGTTCAGCACCCTGACTTCCCCTATCTACACGGCCGTAGAACTTGCCGTGACCCGAGGATCGAGCACTTTCTACCTCGGCATTGAACGCGCTCAAATCGATAACGTGGGCGGGAATGTCTTTGTCAACCCGAACGATCTGTGCTATCAGTATGTAGGCTCGGGGGCTACCACGGCTAAGGTTCCGCAGCTTATCAACGGTATTCCAGCGACCAACAAAGTTGCCGTTGCCGCTCTCGCGAGTGCTTCGGGCTCCTATACTTTCGGGCTATTCGCACGACTTCAGTCGTCGCTGCTTTACACCCCGCCGCTTCAGCCTATCATCTCCATAGACTCGGTTGTGGGTCAGACCGGGGAGACGGGGATTGTAAATAGCAATCTGGTTGAACTCATTCACACTTCAGATTTCCTGTTGCTCGGAGGCTCGAACGAGGCGGGAGATGAGGTTAACGTATCGGCGACAACGAGTGCCCCCGTTACCAAGACAATCACGGCGAGTACGGCAACCCCCGCCATTATCGACATCGCCATGGACGTGCCGCTCAGTGCCACTGGCGTGCCGCAGAACATCTTGTCGGTGTTGAGCACCGACCTTTCGACCTCCTACACTTGGGGCGTTGATTACACCATCGTTCCACTAGACACCTACCACACCTACGGATTGAACCTGCTGACCTCCTCAACGCCGATCACTAACATCGAGATTTCAGGCGACGTGCTGACGGTAACTACTCCGAATAATTTTGGTCAGGGTGCGAGTGTCACCTTAAGCCAGCTTGGGGTCGCCACATTCCTGAGTGGTCAAATCGTTATCATCGCCACAGCTTCCCCGTCGCAATTTACGGCGGCTTATTCGAGCGCAGATTATGCGTCGGCTCCAGATTCGGGCTTTGTCACTGGGTCCGCCATCCAGAACTTCGAGCAGGTGGTGGTCACGTACAACCAATTTACGGTGTACGAGCGTCCATCCCTCATCACAGGCGAGCAACAGGTCCTCAACGGGGTGATACCGACACCGTTAAACAACGCCTTCAGCTTCGTGGACAATATCTGGTTGCCCGAGAGCTATGCTCCGGGTGTACCAATTTACCCGCCAGATCAGTACCACACGCTCACGCTCGACGGCTGGGACGGTCTGTACAACGCTACGGACGGTGGGTTGGATATCACGGGTTCGGCTGCGGCATCGGCCGCCATAGTGGACGGCGTTACCATCGGGTATACGACCTTGGTGGGTGCCCAAGTTCCGTACCTCAACCGCTACATCAAAGTCACCTATAACCAAGGTCAGTTCAATCTGGTCATGCGTGAGAACATCGACTTTACGCTCAGCCAAGACCCGGTTACGAATGCATGGGAATTGACTCGTATCGGCACGGGCGGCATCCCAGATGGGGGAACCGTTACGGTTTCTTATTTCGCTACAGAAAATTTCACGATCAGCACCGAGTACCCCGCTTACGTGCAGGTTCTCGCCAACGAGATCGCAATCACCAAATCTGCGGCGGCAGACGTGATTATCAAAGCGATGGTCGCGAGCCCAGTGGACATCACGATGACCGTTACACTTCAGGCGAACGCTTCGACTGAGGTGGTTGATCCCCAGATTCGCACGGCTATCAGCATCGTGCTCGACAACGCACAGGGTACGCTTTACCAGTCGGAACTCGTCAGTCAGGTTCAGGCGATTACAGGTGTCACCAGCGTTTCGTTGCCACTGCTCCGCTGTGCAAAGGCCGATGGTTCGTATGATATCGGAGTTGTCATCCCCACGGATACCGTGTGGATTCCATTGGTTCAAGACCCGCTGTTCGCCCCATTGGGCGCTGGTGCTTTGCCTGCAAACAGCTTTATTACATCGCTGGATGTCCTGCCAGACACCACCATTCCATCTGGTGGGCAAGCCAACGCAGTAGTTGACCTGTTCTACCAAGGACAGCTATTCCGTCGAGCATCGTCGGTCGCAGACTTCTTGGCAAACAGCCCAGCGGCACAGCATCTCGCCAGCACCGCCGTACCCGGGTCGTTCTATATCTTCGGTGAGAACGATGCTATCAACGGTACGACGACTTCGGCCTACGTCGGCAAGATCGCAATCGTGGTGCCGTTGGACGTTACCAACCCCGGTTTGTACAGCTACTTTGTTACCTATCAGGTTTACGATGAGACGGGTGCAAGCGACATCACCGTGTCGTCCACCGAATACCTGACGACAGGCAACATTGTCATCAACTATGTAACGCCAACCTCTACGACGGGATCATAAATGCCGACAATAACTAACATTGTCGAGACAGCGGGTAGCGTTGTCACCCTCTCCGTCACCAGCGGGGGCACGTTCGCGGTTGGCAACGTCGTCCAATTGTGGGGATTGACCACTGGCTGGTGGTTGAACGGGCGACTCGTCACTCTTCTAGCTGGTACGACCGACACCTCTCTGGTGTTCGCCGACCCTACAGTGAATGGTCCTCAGCCTCCGGTCGCGGAGACGGGCAACGCGACAGTGTACATGGTTCAGACCCCAGCCCCGGACCAGTTGTACCTCCAGCCGCGAGAGAACTTGCTTCCTTATGAAGACGCACGTTTCAACTCATTGATTCAAGCCGTTGCAAATTTCTACATGACCCGCAACGATCAGAGCACATGGGGCAACTGTCTCCGAGCGATTGCACAGGAATTGTCGCGGCTCGAATACTTCTACGCCTACGATCTCATTAACAAAGTCCCGTCCTACTTGACGCCGCCCGATATTCGCCGCCGTTGGGCTGATCCGCTGTACGTGAGTGCTTACTGGCCCAGCCCTACGCAGTTCGATCTCAATTTCAAAACGATGCTCGTGGACCTGATTGCTGCTTATAGAATGGGCTCCACGGCGGTCGGAATTCAGGACGTGATCTTCGCCTATACAGGCATCAACATCGTCGTTGAACAGTTATACCAGTTCATCGGAGATGGTTTCTACGACCAATCCGACCGGAACGCGATCAAGGTCAGCGTTAACGTCGGCGGCACCAATTCGTTGCAGTCCCTCACCAGTTTGATCCAGCTACAGGCGATTATCCAAAGCCTTTACGGAGCCATCGACCTCGCGAAGGCCGCACACGTGGGACTTGAGTTTACCACGGTCTTCGGTGAGGGCGAAGATTTGGACTGTCTGATAAGTCCGATGTATGTGACGCAACAGCAGTACAATACCCTCACAGCCACATCGCAGGCGTACTACAACCTGAATGGTTACGTGGCGATCAACCCGATTCTGTTCTGGAAACCCACCACATCGTTCGTCAACCCCAATCAAACAAACGGGCTGGGGCTCGTCATTACGGACTCGAATGGCAATCTCCAGATGGTCACCGCGATCACTGGCAATGGCGAGAGCGGAGCAACGCGACCAGTCTGGAATCTTACCGCTGGCGGCATCACGGTTGATGGTAACGTCACGTGGACGAACATCTCTTCTGCCGTCGCGGATGTTCAGATTGTGGACAATTTGCTGACAGTGACGGCGAACAACACGCTGCTTCCAATTACACCTGCTCCGCAGACGATCAAGTTCGTGGGTCTGGGCAACGCAGCGTTCCTTAATGGACAACAGGTGACGGTACTCTCAGCGAGCCCCACGGGGTTCACCGCGACTTACGTGAGCAACGCATACGTCACCAACGTCCAGATCGAAGGAACGACGCTCACCGTATTGTGCGCTAATAATTTCCAGTCCGGTATGACCATCGAATTCTCGGGTCTACTTGACGCGACTTTCTTGAATGGGCAGTCAGTGATTGCGGACACTATCCTGTACGGCGGTTCACCAGTTGCCCCTATCGGATTCACGGCTACGTTCTCGTATGGCTCCCCGCCAGCCGACTACCCGTCCACGGCTGACTCTGGTACAGCGGCGGTGACCGACTACCCGCTCACGTCCGATATAGGTAATGTCGCGTACTTCCCAGCTACCTCGATATCCATCGCCCAGTATCAGGCGTTGTCAGCCCAGTTCCAAACCTTGTATCAAGCGCAGTACGTCAACAATTGCTGCCCCGATTATCTGTCGGGCCCGCTCAATCCTGAGAAGTGTTCGCCTGTGCCTGTGGGTATCACTGATACGCTTCGCATCATCATTCGTGAGATCGAACAGCCGCCATTCGCTCCAATGCTGATTCAAGCCCCTGTCTTAGGGGCATCTGCGATGGCAGGCATCCTCACCCCAGCCGAGCTTGTTGAGTGGAATAACGAAGTGAAGAACACGCTGTTTGGCGTCGAGCCCACGACTACACTAGCGGCATGGGGCTACAGGCTATCCCTGCCGCCCGATCCAAATCTCACCAAGGTTACGACGGGACCGAAGCTCACGCCCGCACAGTGGGCGGCATTGCCAGCGATCACTTTCATAATTACGAATGTCGTTTCGGACGGTGACAATGCGACGTATACGTACACGGCGCTCTCCAGCACGGCACCTCTTTCTCCTCCCGAGTTGCAACTGCATGAGGGAGAACTCGTCACCATCAGCGGTTGCGCGTTAGTGGGCTCGCCTGCCCGCGACCTCTTAAACGGCACCGCCAAGATCAATGACGTGACGAGTACCACGTTCTCGATCCCAAACCCCAACGTGATTGCATCGACCCCGCAGACTGCTTCTGGCAATGTTGCTCCGTTGCTTCAATCGGCATGGACGCTCCAGTACGGAAATTATCAGTTGCTCGTGTCACCGCCAGCTTCGCTTCCGCCGTACCTCGGAGTTACACCAGTCCTCAGCCCTCCGTCAAACTGGATAGAGATTGTAGCCAACATCGCCACAGTGCCGAACGAGGTGAACTTGGTGGTTACTGGTGAAGTCGCCAACTGGGATCAGACGCATCAGATGGGCTTGCTCGCTCCTCGCCTCGACCAAGTGTGGGAGGTCAGCGGAGGCGACCAATACTTCATCTTCCAAGAGACTTAACAGATGGAAAAAACGGGATACATTTCGCCGCCACAAGGAGTGTTGGAACTCAACGTCATTCGTGACCAGAACCCTCGTGTGACCCTGAATCTAGACCTCGGAATTCCCAATTTTACTGTGTTTTCCATGACCTTGCCGCTGGTGGAGAATGAGCCCAAGGCGATGTCAGAACTCTTGGCAGAAGCGATTCACGTCCTCTGCGATGAGGTTGCTCACTTCATGCTCGTGATGGATTACCAGCAGGAAGTGATCGTCCAGACGTACAGCACGGTGCTCAACTGTTACAAAGGGATGAGTAGAGAGACGGACACTGACAAGACCACGGGGGAGTTGACCGAGGACGATTTCATCAAGACGTATGCGGGCACTTTCAACCTCCCGCAGTCGTTCGTGAATGAAACTCAGAACCGCGTGGTCACCGCAGGCAAGACGATTAAGCGTCCGCCGAAGTATCGCAAGATCGATCTCTCAGTGGACAAACCGCCGAAAGCCACGACAAGCGATGTGGCTCGGGTAATCCGTCAGTACAGGGGTCGCTCGCTCAAGACGCAGCCCAAGCCGCTGTTCGTTGTGGTATACGATCAGGTGGGTCGGCCTTCGGGCACGCTCCCACTCGGTCCACAGTTCAAGAACAAGCTGCTCAATTTGGTCAAGAAGCAGGGCTCCGCAGAATTCACCAACGCGGTCACGCTGGACAATGAGCACGAGATGCGTTACCTCGCGGTAGACGGCATCCCCGGCACGATTACAATCGACGGTCGTATTTACAGACCCTCGGCTACGGCGGGGAAGGATACCGCTCTTTACTCGGGAGACGTTGGCGACTGGCTGGTAAAGCTCATGGACGGACGGATCGTCGGACCATTCCCCGGGCGTCCGAATATCGCCTCGTTGCGCTATTTGAATTACCCCATCCCGAAGAATCGTTACCGTTGGCACCTTCTAAGCGAGGGGGATATTCCTGATCCTGAACCCGAAGAGCCCGAGGAAAGCGACGAAAACGGCGTATTAGAACCTGAGGGTGGTCAGGACGAGAACGCGGGGAAAATCACTCTTTAGCCATGTATACAGTCTATAAAATCACGAATGCCGTGACGAATCGATACTACATCGGTGTTCATCGCACCAGTAACCCCCATGATGCCTACCTCGGTTCGGGAACGTTGATTCGTAGAGCGGTAGCGAAATACGGGGTGAGTAATTTTCAAAAAGAAATCCTTTTCACCTTCGAAGATGCGGAATCCGCCTTCCATAAAGAAGAAGAGGTCGTCCAGCAGCATAGGGACAACCCGCTATGTTACAATTTGCGAAAAGGCGGTAAGGGTGGGTTCGATTGGATTAACCAAAAGGGGCTTAACAGGGACAAGTCCGATGAGGCTAAACGCAATATGTCCGCATCAGCCAAACGGCGTGTTCAAACCCCAGAAGGACGTAGCAATTTACAGAAAAACGGATTCCTAGCTCTTAAGCAAGGAGCGTTTATTCCGGGGCGTCCATCTGACGCAGCCAGAGAGAAAATTCGACTGTGGGCGGTTGATAGAAAAGCTTCGTTAAATACAAGAAGGAAGATGTCCGAGGCTCATAAACACCGAACCCCCGAGTTCAACTCTTGGTGTGTCCGTAAACGGTGGGCCGCAGTAAAGGGATTACTATTTTTTGAACCGAAACCCGCAGTGTACGGGCTGGAAGTAAGATGAAAATTTGCAAAATCTTGCAACTTGATTACAGTATTAAACCATAGGGGGTTTCATGCCAACTAAAGTACAGAACACAGTCGCCTACATCGATCCGATTACGTCGAGTCTCTCCGCAACATACGCCTCTCACCCCGCCACAGGCAATATGCTGGTCGCTTTCGCAGTCGCGGTAGGCAATAGTGGAGCTACCCCTACCGCTACGATATCGGACAACATCGGCAATACCTACACGAAGGTGGGCTCAGTCCAGCTTCCCACTACTTCGGGTGAAAGCACTTACTCTATCACGATGTGGTACGTGGCAAGTGCGACCACAGGAAATACAATCGTGACCGCTGCGGCGAGTACAGGAGCGAATGGCATCGAGTTTTTGGGGTTGTATGAATTTAGTGGTGTTAGCTCCGCAACCCTCGACAAGTATGCCGTGGGAACTGGAACGAATGCGGGAAACGCCCTTACTACGAAAGTAATGGAAACGAATTCGGGGGAACTCATAGTAGTCGCACAGCTTGTCGATGGCGGGACTTCGGGCGAAACGGCTGAACCCACATCTAACCCCTCCATGGCTATCGGAAACAATCAGCTTGATTCAGGGCTCTCTAATCTGTACACCGATGCTTGGGGAGTGGATTCGGGGACTCACAATAACCAGTACGGGTTTCACAACAACGCTTCATCGGGAACCTACTGGGGAGTGATCGCGGGGATATTCTCATAAAGCTATGAAATACAGAGAGGATTTCGCGCAGTATAGGCCGAAAGTAAACGTTCGTGTCACGCGGGAAGACACGGGCGAAACCCTGTACGAGGCTCACAACGTAATAGTAAACGTTGTGAAATTCCTATTTGCTCGCCTTATGGCGAACGTATTCCCCAACGACCCGAACCCGCCGTATCAACAGGGTCACGAACCCCTGTACGGCGTGTGGGGACTTGCCCTTGGTGCAGGGTCATCCCAGTGGGCTCCCGAGACGCAGCCCGACCCCGCACCCACCCAGACAGCCCTGATCGCCGAGTTCTTACGTAAGCCATTATCCAAAGTCAACTTCGTTGACCTCAATCAGAATCCTTTATCCGTACTCAGCACCATGGTCGATTTCCAGACCACGATCAATGCTACGACCGACAACATCACGCAGGGTATCCGCGAGATGGGCTTAATCGGCGGCGGCACCTTTGGCACTAATCCGCCGTCTACCGCCACACAGATGCTCACGGCTCCATATTTCAATCCAATTGCCGTTCCTCCGGGCCCAGCGAATTCGGTGGTGCTCATCAATTACTTGACGCTGCCGCCCCTCGTCCTCCCACCCGGTGTTAACGTAATCATCAGTTGGGTGCTGGCGTTCTAAATGCCATTCTTCAAACGATTCACGGCGAAGGTTAACGAAGAGGATAGCGTCGTCTGCACCACGGAAGAGCTTGACGAAGTGCTGGAAGACCGCAAGCGGCGGAAGAAGAAAAAGAAGACCGACGACGACCCGGATACCGACTCCTAATCAGTATTAAACCATGCGGGGATAGCTTAGCGGTAGAGCAGCCGACCCAATCGGTTTACGGTGGTTCGATCCCAACCTCCCCGCTCCATACACCATCCTGATCGAAATGTCAATAGACTCCCAAAAATAATTTCGGAAAAAAGCTAAACATTTTTCTGATTTTCCGGTATAATAGCACCAGAAGTGAGCCTTTCAAATTCAAACTGCAAAAGCTGAGAAGGTGAACGCTGTGACCTTCGAGGAGCTTGCGGGAATCAAATAGTTGTGGTAGAATGGAAGCAGTACAAATATGGGGTGCCGCACCAACGCGGCTAGGAGGTAGGTTATGAGTCGAAAAGAGTTTGATTTTACAGACCGCAAGAAAATCGAGGTTCCGTATTCGCAGTTGAAGCATAATCTGGACACTCGTGCAGAAGGTTCACAGGACCCAGAGTTTGTCACGAAAGAACTCCTGCCCTCATTCAAAGACAAGGATGAGGCTCTCGACGTACTCCTCAAGTTCCCCATCGAAGTCACTGGCGACTACGTGCTCGTTGTCGGTCGTAACTTCGCCCGCGCACTCCAGATTCTTCTCGGCGAAGATGACCCCAAGATTCCCGTCGAGGTCTACAGCGACATCCCGAATTTCGACAGACTGGATGTTGACGACCAACTCAAGGTTCGCACCTACGCCATCTCCAAGGACCACTTGAAGACCCGCCAGCGCGGTCTCAAGGATGAAGATTACCTGTTCAACGTCCAGTATTACGTGGACGAGAACTACACCAAGGAACAGGTCATCGACGCCCTGTCTCCCCTCGGCTTGAAAAAGTGGCGTATCGAGAAGCTCTACGTGAAGGCGAAGGGCATTCGGACGCAGCAACAGTTGGGTGCGGCCCGTCAGGAAGTCAAGGTGCTCACCGATGCGAAGAAGCCCGTGAATTACAACCGCATCGTGGAACGCTACGGGTTGCCCGAAAAGTACGTCAAGGACCTTTCGGACCCGACACGTCGTGGGGCTAAAACTGCGGCTCTCAACGCCTTGAAGAACAAGCAGAAGCTCTCGCCTCGCAGCAAGCAATATGCCGATGGAAACTTCACATGGTATACCCTGTCGGCGCAAGGTACGCTGGCGACTTCGGATTTCGAGAACAAGACGCCATTGTCGGCGAAGACGTTCCGCGAAATCACGCAGCACCACCTTGACGAAGCCAAGGCCTTAGTAACGCTTTGGGAAGGTGCGTTGGAACGTGCCAACACCCAAATCGACCGCCTCGAAAAAGCGAGATCGGCGAAGGCTGGCAGCTAAACGGCGGCGGCTCGCGCTAACTCTTGAGCACGATGGGAGGGGTCTTTGGTTAGGAAACCAGAGCCTCTCCCATTTTCGTATGGGATATGAATGTTCTTGAATTCGAACTGCTCTTTGGTTCCGTCAACAATGTGCCCGGTCTTCGGGTGCTTGAGATACCAGTGGGTCGTGTTATTCGCTTCGGGCACCCGGACTACTTGTGGTTTGTACCCTCGGGTCCTGCCCCACTGATGGTATAGGAATTCGGTTACGGTGTAGCAGTGACCGAACGTCTTGTGCTGACCATCGGACTGCTTCCTGTATTCAGGGGTGAGCAGGGCAGGCGTGAGCGCCTGTTGCGCCTGCCAGATCAGGAAATCCGCGAGCGGCTGACGCATCTCGCCATCGATGATAACCACGTCGCCGACTGTCCAGAGTTTCTTGCCGATGTACGACTTCCGAATCCGGGTCTTGTGTTTGGCGATGTACTTTTCTTCCGTGGTCTTGCCCTTCCACGAAGAGGCGTACTCACCTTCAACCACTTTGTTGAAACCTTTTCGCCATTTGCAGAACGTGTTCTTCGGCGTCGTATCGCCGTACTGTCGAGTAGACTTGCCATCCACCTGATTTATGCCCGTTCCCTTCGGGTGTCCCACGGCCTTGCCCGCTGTCTTGCCGACAAAAGTCCAGCCCGTGTCAAGGTAGCCTCGACCATCGCCGCGACCAACCGTAGGATCGGGCTCGATAAATGTTTCATAGCCGTAAACGGGGAAGCCGTAGATGTCCTGCCACACAACCGAAACTGTTTTCTCCCACATCGACAACACACGCCCGAAAAGCCCCTTCTCGTGATTCGTCAGGCAATAGACCGTGTTGTCCACGATGCCATTCAGCCAGCGGTTCATCCGCTTACGCATCTCTTTGTTGTCAACGCCGAAGAATTTGTCCCGAGCCGCCGTGCACTTCACTCCCCCACCACCCGAAATAATTCCCGCGATCTCGCCGTTGTACCAGATCAGGAAGTGTATTTGCTGCCCTCGGTCGCCAAACTTTAGTCCACGACCAATCCGTTCTTCGGCGGTGAAGCATCGCTGCTCCTCAAGGGAAAACGAGGAAATGTAGTGAGTTGCTCGCACCTTCGTGAAGCGGGGGTCGCCCGCCGAGACGAATTCAAGGTAAAGTGACGGAATTTCCATATTCTCTTAATACCAAATCTGGGGTATTATGTAGGAAGGAGATTTTATGCAGCGACACAGACGGTGTTCAGAGCATAGAAAATTTGCCTCGCAAAAAGAAGCGGATGACGAGTTGGGCAAAGTCGCGTTGTGGGGGATGAGACGCGGGGGCAGTACGTGGCGGCTGCTTAAAGTGTTCTCCTGTGGGGATCACTGGCACATCGGCCGGGATTGGGCGTCGAGATTCATGCTTCCCGAAGAGGAAACGGCGAAGCCCAGCAAAGCCGCCCCCGCCAGCTAGATTCCCGGGTAGCCGTTACGCGGCTTGCCCTCACCTAACCGCACCCGCTCATACTTATCGAACTCACAAAGGCAGTTCTGGAGGTCCTGCATGTGGATTTCCGGCATCCCCACGTTGGCGACTAACGGTTTGATCTGCCGCCGCAGGTCGAGCATCGTGTCCAACCACATCGACTCTTGCCAAACCTGATCCACGGGGTAGTTCATGACACGGTTCAATCCGCGCTTACTGCCCGGACCCGAACACGCCCACTCCATCCAATCCACGCTGTTCACAAGCAACTTGGTGTACTTCGTGTCACACACGACCTGCCCCGCAAGAAAGCTGCCCATGCCGTTATACTTCATCAATTGCTTGTGGAAGTCCGCGAGGCTGTGTGCGGACTCGGTGATGTCGTTGCGCTGGCACCACATCGGATTGAGAACTTCGCTGGCGATGTATCTCGCCTTGGATGAGAACCCCGCTTTCGCGGGTACGATGTAGACGCCCGTAAAAACCTTCTCTTTCGCCTGCTTGCGGCGTTCGAGCACTTCGATGAAATGCATCGGGTCAAACGGGACAGGGTAGCCAAGCTCTTCGAGCGTGTCGGGCCAGTTCACGAGGCGGGCGACCGTCATCGCAAACCATACCTCGGGGCTATCGTAGTGATTATCACGCCAGTGTTCGGCGATCCACTGCGTCACCTTGTCGAGTTCGCGGTAGACGTTGCAGAAACGGTAGGCCCTCAGGATGGGGTCCTCTGTCCAAGGTTTCGGATATCCGGCGTTCTTGGCTTCGTAGATCGCGTGCCGTTCGGTGATCCACGCGAAAAGGGCTTCGACTCTCATCTTTCAATAATACCACAATCTCTTCGCTTTCGACTCTATTACTGAGGGCCTTTTTTCCGATGAACCCGCTTTTCCAGAAAAAGACAAACGACGATCAAGACCCCATCATCCTGCCGCAAGATGATAACGAGCAAGGGGATATGCTTGATCCAGCGACCAAAAGGGTCGCCCCACCACCGCCTGTCGCCCCGGCTGAGGATGAGAAGATCGTCGAGCCTGTTCGTATGGCTTCCCAGAACCCTTTGCTCCAAAAAGACGGTGCAGGCGCACCACTCAGCATGGATCAGGGACAGCAGACCTGCTACAAGTGCAAACAGCCCATCCAGCAGGGGGAGACGATCTCATGGGAAGGCGGTATGGAATCCCACATGTCCTGCCCGCCCGCGCAGGGCAGCGCACAGGAGCAGAGCCGTATCATGTTCCCCAAGGGGCAGCAACCCAAGAAGCCCCAGATGGGTCCAACCCAGCCTCAAACCCCACAGCGGGCTCCTAATAAGCCGCAATACGCATCTGAGAGGGTCGCTACGCGGCGTAAGATCAGCGGTTTCGTACCAGCCACAAGCTGGGGAGTGCCGCAGGAGTATGCCCATCAAGTAGCCCACACCCTCGCCAACGCGGGTATGCGGGACTTTGACGTGGCGACGGATGACGAACAGCACGTAGCGTATTTCTCATTCGGAAACGAGGCCGAGATGGAAGTCAGCGCAGATATCGTCTGCGAATTCTACGGTCCTCAGATCGCCGCCTCCAAGGGTAAGTGGATCGGCTGGCAGTGCCGCCCAGAGCGTCAACCCGGCGTGCCCGAGCCGCAGGCTATGCCCTTTTCCAAGATGAACAGCAAGCGGGCTGGCAGCCAAGGCACCCGTGAGGCTGTCGCCAAGCTGCGGAGCCTCGGTATTAAGACCACGGCGGACCTCGACAAGTGGATCAAGGAGCACCCGAAGACTGAGACCAAGGGACCCTACGCGGGCTCGCGGTCGCTCATGAGCCGTTACGACGCCCTGAACGAGCTTGTAGGCAACGATGCCGCCACGTGGATTCTGCACGATCTGGCGACCGACGCCGCTGTTAGGGGAGGACTCCCCAAGAGAGGCTTTTTCTCCCCCGAGGATGCCAAGCGGTTCCGCGACGACAATCAGGGCAGCAACGTCGCCTTGAATCAAGACGAAGAGGGCAGCCAATTGTGGGAGAAGGTGCCCCAGCCAGACAACGAGTTGCTCAAGCACGCCAAGGCTGATCCGAGCCAATACGAAGGTGGTACAATCGAGGAACAGGTCGCTAACCTGATGGAGAAACGGTCGTTCTCCGAGGACGGCAAAGGTAACGGCTGGGTGATCTACTCCCGCAACACGGAATACGCGGGCGACGGCACGTGGCTCAAGGTGTTCTTCAAGGACGGCAAGGTCGCCAAGACGGACATGTTCGACGAGGAGCCCCAAAACGTGCTGGAAACCCGGCTGGGATTTGACGGCCTCCACTCCTTCACTCAGGCGTTCGGCGACTAATTTCGAATTTCCTAGCCAAAATCCTCTGACTTCGGGTATCATGTAATAGATGGTCGTAAGTCCATACCGAACCTGACCCTTCAATGGGTGGTCTCGGGTGGATAAAAGGCACTGGTACTGATTTTCAGACAGGGGTTCGACTCCCCTCAGGTCCACCATATCCGAAGTAACCTTCGGGCGTGTTTCGGTGAGTGCTCCACCAGTAGGTTTGAGCATTGACCAAACACACCCGACATTATGGGCCTGTCCCGGTTTCGATGAAGACGGTATGGGATGGCAGCCAGCGATCCGAGGGAAGGATGATTCCTCGTTAAACTCCATTCAAAAACATAAACGCTACTGCTCCAAAGGCAATGGCTGCTCACGCTTAATTGCGTAGCACAGACCCCGTGGGTCTGTTCCTCAACACGGCAAGAGAGCCCGCGCAAGCGGGCATTTTTGTTTCTGGTTGACAATTTGAATTTCAAAGGCTAGTATAGGGGCACTTTTATGGCAGACAAAATTCAGGAAGCAATTACCGCAGCCGTAGGCTTCAAAGCACGCGGCATCAAGAAGGCGGCTCTGGACGTTGTTGCCGAGTATGAAGCGAAGAAGAATGCCGCCCCCGGCGACCCAATCCAGCGTGATGAACCCGCTGCCCAAGCTGACCCAGCCGCCCCCGCTCAACCCGTACAGCCAGCCAACCCAGCAGCACCCCCTGTCGCTCCCGTAGAGGAAGTCGAAGAGGAAGAGGTTGAGGAAACCCCTGAAGCCAAGGCCGCTCGCGTGCGCGAAGCTCTTGAGACTGAACTAGGCGACGACGATCTGGTCACGGCGGTCATTGAATTCTTGGAAGCCGAAAAGTTCGATTACGACGACTACAGCGTGGATGTCACGGATAACTCCGATGGCACCTGTACGGTTGCTGGCTACATCATTGCAGCCAACGATGACACCCCCGAGCGTATCGCCCTTGAACAAGTCCGCAGCGATCTAAGCGACCAGCCCGAACTTTTCAATCAGGACTGGCTCCAAAGCCACATCAACGAAGAGCGCCTCCGCAACGACCTGTGGTCGGACGTGGAAGAAGGCATCCGTCAATCTCCAGATTCCTATGGGTGGGAGCCCGGTGGGGGCGAAGAACTCGTCCGCTACAACGCTGAGGGCGAGGAAGAAGACGACGGCGAATACGATTCGGCTGGCGAGCCCATTCAAGAAGAGACCGAACCTTCCGAGGATTGGCTCGAAGAGAAAGTCACCGAACTCCTCCGCTATCCCGTGCAGTACATGCAGGAAATCTATGGGGACGCGGACGGCATCAAGCAGGCAATTGTGATCGCTGGGATCGACATTAACGCAGCGGCAGAAGAAGCAGTTGCAGCCGATGGCTGGCAGCACTTCCTGTCCCGTTATGACGGCAACTCCTACGACCTGCCGAGTGGAGGAGTTTATTGGAAAGAATGAGAGTATTTCTCAAGATACGTAGTAATCTTTTCCAGCAAATTGAGCCGAGTCAAATCCTTTTCAATCCAGCCTAAAACAAAATTACACCGACTACACAAGAGACCGCGAGCGCATCGTCCACACGACCTATCCCCAGAACAACAAGCATGGTCATGGTCGAGATCGAATAGCGGAACTCGCCGCCCCTTCCGTTTCGTTGGAGGTCCACCACAGAGTCCACATCCGCCATCTTGCTCAATTAGTTTTTGTTCATACCACGCCCACGGCAAATGGTGTTTGCGAGAGAATTCATACTTACTACGACATTCCTCACACCGATTTCCGTGTTTAGCAGTTCCGAATAAAGTTTCGGGCATGAAAGCGCCGTGCCCGTGACACCACCGCAACCCATCGGCGAGCTTCTGTTTGTAGATTTCGACGGTGATTCCGTGTTGTTCCAATTGATTGCCGATGATTGTCAGAAGAATTTTGTGATCTACGGACTTCGGAACTCCCCTGTTTGCCTCACTGATTTTTCGTTTGTGCGTTTTTGACATCGGTCCAAATTTCGGCATGATTTACTACCTCTAATACATAATACTGATAGTAAGTAAAAACTCGATTATCAAACTCTATGGTAAGAGGAAATCCCAATGGGCCAAATCAGTCCCGTCTACCAAGTAAATCGCCACGGCGGTGCGGCCTGTGAGCACTGTTTGGGCATTGTCCGCCACGCTTCGTGGTGCCTCACCAAAAACACCAACATTTTCTACGCCTACGATATCCTTGTCCATCCCGAAAACCTGACCGAACAGGACCAGATCATCCTCCACGCCCTCGGCGCACTTTGGACTGACGAAATCCCAAAAAAGTAAGTATTATCCATAGATAGCATGAGCCTCGGTGGTCGCGGGCAGCAGTCGTTTCTGATTCCGAAAGTATTCCCGCGAGTGCATCTGACTTTGCCATGGATCAAAGGGTTGCTGGTGCCCTCCGTGGTCGGTTCGCAAGCACACCGTAAGCACCGCGATGGGTCGAAAGCGAACTAGGCCCTCCTTGGTTTCAGGAATAGGCTGAGGCGTCGGCGGTGGTCAGGCGGTTGAGCCGTGGTGACGGGAACGGAACTCCACGGCCGAGGCGAATTTTAGGAGAAGCATGAATCTCAAATTTTGGGAGTGGTTCAAAAAGAAGCAGGAGACTAACCCCGATCTCCTCGATCCCACGGACGCGGCATTGCTCCGCGAGTATCAGGATGCCATAGGAATACAGCGCACCCCGATGCAGTCCATTGACCGCCTCAGCCTCACCACGGGCGAAGTCTCCAACCCCGACCTCGGTAAAGATGACGCCGATACTCTCAAGAAGAAACTCAAGTTCGGCATCCACCAATCCGTAATGACAGGGCCCGACACGCACAGAGTCAGCGGCGTGCGAGTAATATCGGAAGAGGGCGGCACTGTCGAGGTCATCAAGAAGATCGACAAGTCCAAGCTGTACGAACTTGGTTACGACATTTCGGTAGAGAATGAAACTTTCGTGAAAGACCTCGGTCTGGAATCTGATTCTCAGGTATCCGCGCCCGAAGGTACGCCAGAGGAAGAGCGGCTTCGCTTAGAAGGCGTTGACTTCCATCACTATTCCGGCAAGCCACAAGATCGTCCATGGGAAATGAAACCTAACGACCCGATGACCGAGGAAGATCAGGAGCGGGAGAAACAGTCGATGGAGCAGTTCGTGGCTCCGACCGCCGTACTCGTTGCGCCTGAACTGGAAGAAAGCGTCAAGGTTCGCATCGAGGCGTTCCACGCCAAGGCGAAAGACCACGATACCTACTGCGAACTGCACGAGCATTTCTTGGAACACATCGATAAGCTCGGTCAGGAATATGATTGCTGCCATCTGTGTTCCTGCAAAAAGGAAGATCATGGAGACGATCAAGGGGACGCTGTTCCTGTATAGTGAGACGGGAACAGAAGGCGGGTACTGGGCGATTCAGGATGAGCGGTTCATTCAGCCGCCGACTGAGAATTGGCCGCACCCCCGATGGTCATACGATGGGCTGCATTGCCTCGATGACGGCGACTATCTGAAGATTTTCAATCCTGAGGGTACACTCCTTTGGGAGGGTGAAATCCAACTGAAGCGGCATCCAGTTTTTACGGAATCGGTTGACGTGCATGATGAGAGCGCGAACGTGACTCTCGGACTGTGGATTCACGCCGACCAAATTGGGATGAGCCGTCACGATTGGGCCTACCCGTTTATGAAAGAGTACCGAGGGGAGTTGACGAAGCATGGCAAGTGACGGTTACGACCCACTAGGCTCCTGTTTTCTGTTCGACTACGATCCGGTCGCGGCGGGGTTGAATGTCGTGCCCCTCTCCGACAGACCCGACAAGTCCGCAGAGTTCACCGAGAAGGACAAGCAATGGCTCAACGACATGCTGAAGTGAAAAAGCGGAACATAGTCACTGTGGGAAAGGTGATCGAGCACGAGCTTGGCTATCCCAGCATGATCTATGACCGTCCGAAGACTTACGTTGAAGTTCGCAGAATGCGAAGACAACTCGCTCCACACAATTTGGGAGTTCGCCTCGGTCGTAGGTATGTTCGCGTTGCTCCGCTGGACGATAGTTTCGATGCACCTCTCGCAAAGAATTGGTTGTGCATCGCGGATGAGATCGTGTTCAACAATGGTGGAGGTTGCTAATGGACGCATGGTTGGTGATTCGACACAACGAGCCTGAGTACATCGAGAAATTCCGGCTGTTCTCGGACAGCAAGACTGCGTATGCATTCGCACGTTTCTGGGGATACGAAGACCCATTCGGTATGGGTGATGATGATCGCCCGGGAATGATGAACACTTATCAGGCGGGCGATGTCCACATCGGCGTTATCCATTTGGACACCACACCACGCCATATTCCTGCGGAGGAACGGCATGAAAAATTCTGGGCTAAGTAGAGCACTGTGGTTGGCGTGGCACCCGCTTGAACTTCTGCGGCTTATCTGCGGCTCGATTATTATCGCCGTGGTGATCGTGTGTTCCTTCGCGAAAGAGGCCATCGACGAGGGCAAAAAATAATTCGAAAAATAGTTGTTGCAAATTTTCCAACTACTGGTATTATGTCTTTAGGAGCTACTCACATGCGTAAGGCAATCGGCGATCTGTAGGTCAGTCAGCAGCAACCACCGTACTTCGCTAGGTATTTCTCCGCACTATCCATCATTTCAGGTGTTTTCTTAAGTATTTCCAACCAGCCCAATGCAATATTACAGCGTTCACATAGCAACCCTCTCGCACATTTAGCGCACCCCCGCTCGCAGTGTTTATGGTCATGGTCCACAACAAAATTTTCTGGTGGAATTCCCATTCTACAAATAGCACAGGTGCTACCTTGTTCTTTGAATTTGTTTAAGAACCACTCTAGAGGGAGCTTCCAGAAATTCCAGAGTCGTTCGGCGAGCAGGCAAGCATTACAACTTCGCTGGCGCTCGTTCTTGAACAGGCTGACAGGGACCGCTTCTTTGTGGAATGTGCACCAACGTAGGTTCTCAGCGGCCATACGTCGGCGTTCTTCGAGGCTAATCCCTAATTTTGCAGCACTGAGTTTCAATCCGTGCTCGGCGGTTCTTGGCGGCATTTTACCAGAGGGCACTCGTAAATGTTCGGCGTTAATCCCTATCTCACTGACTTTTTTCCAGAAGGCTTTTCGATTGTTGGTTTGGTTGGTCAGTCCCATTTTTCGTAAAACTTCCGGAACTGATGCGGCGTCGGTTATTACGGAGGCGAACCACTCAGGGTTCAATCTTGAAAACGTGCCCCATTGCATGAATTTCTCCTGTGGGGGTGTATCATGACCCACATATACATATTCGTTAGACAAGATTCTGCGATAACTGTCGCACAACAATTAGTCCAGTCTTGTCACGCGGTTTACCAAATGGCACAGCAATATCAACAGAGCGATCCATTAGAGATTCCTTCAATGGTCCTCATCGGGGTCCCCGACAAGGCAGCTTTATTCCGTGTTATCAACAAGTTAAATGACAATACCATCGGCCATGAAGTGTTCTATGAGCCCGATGATAACCTCGGGTTGACCGCAGTTGCGACCTACCCGCTCACGCAGGAGCAGCGCCGTTGCCTCTCCAACTATCGGTTGTGGAGAAATGACGTTGCCCCTGCACCAATTCAAATGATCGTGCCTAGATACCCGGAGGCGGTGCCCTGTGAAAGTTAAAGAACTCATTCGTCTGTTGCAAGAGGAAGACCCCGAAGCCGAGGCGTGCGTACACAACGCTGACATCGAAAGCGTGTACGCAGCGCAGGCGTACTGGGACGGTCGTCTGCAAGTGCTTGAGCGTGACGCCGAGGGCTACGTTGTCGGCGGTAAGTACACCTCGAATGGCTGGAAGGTGAACATCTGCCCGTCGTCTATCACTGAGCAAATCTGGGGCGACCCAGAGTTCAAGGTCGATTACAGTGAGCTTGGCGGCTCCGCAGAGAGATACATCGAGTCCGACAACAAGACGAGGCAGGCATCGCGTGATGTCATAAAGAAAGTTGCGATGAGCGGATTCTACCGTTGGGCAAAGAAGAAGGCTGAGGAGATTCGTGACGGCGACGGCGACATCCGATACTCGGCAGACAAGTTCTGGGAAGAGAATCTGCACGTGGACGATCCGCTTCCAGAATTGCCGAAGGGGAAACGTCTCGATAACGAAGGCAAAGAGTACGAGTTCTGGCCTAGTGTTTGCGACCGTCAAGAGCACGGTTGGAACCAGACGATTGAGGTTTATTGGCGCGGCGGCTGGGGCATTCGATTTAAGAACGGCTCTGCCGATAGCGGCGAGTATTAAAAGTTTGGGTGGGGATTGCTGCAAGGCGTCCCTGCCCACCATACGCGGGTAGCTCAGTTGGGGTTACAGAGCGCCGGGGCGCAAGCTTCGGAGGTCGAAGGTTCGAGTCCTTCCCCGCGTGCCAAGTTTATGCTCTTGAGAGCACTTTAAGTGATTTAAGATGCTCTTAAGAGCACATGGACACACGCTGGTTTGGAAACGGGACACATAAGAACCCCGCCAGCAGCTTGCAGAGCCAAGTACGGCTGACTGAAAGCACGGGAAATGTCGCGATGAGTACCGCGTGAGTAATCTGCATTCGCCAGAGGTTCGATCCCTCGGGTGTCCACCAAGTTTTGTAAGGCCCGCTTAGCTCAGTGTTAGAGCACTCCGTTTTTAACGGAGAGGTCGGAGGTTTGATTCCTTCAGCGGGCTCCATGGGCGAGTAGCTCAGTGTTAGAGCGCCTGTGCAACGTCCGCAAGGGCTACGCCACAGGAGGTCGGTGGTTCGATTCCATCCTCGCCCACCAAATTTTGAGGAGGCTATCATGGAAGAGCAACTGGAAACAGATTTCTCAACGTGGACTTCCTGCCAGATGTACGGGCACAATTACGTCACGGACGAAGAGCAGCCGAACTACCATTACTGCACGGACTGTGACGAAGCGTATTTTGACGAGGAGCAGTAGGGTCTCTTCAATGAGCCCCCTTCGTCTAGCGGCTAAGACGCCAGTAAGTGGTGACGCGCCCCAATTCTAGAACGGGGCAGGGGAATACTAGAATACCCGAGTCATTGCCTATCTGGAAACGCGGGTTCGAATCCCGCTGGGGGCAGCATACTGCGAAGGAACGAGGCGTCTGTTCACGCCTACCTCGGAAAGTTTTTGAGCGCGGATAGCCAACTGGTAAAGCGCACGCCTGATTAGCGTGGTCATTTGGGGGTTCGAATCCCTCTCCGCGTACCAATTTTGTAATGTGGCATAACGTACCCATATATGGGGCGTTTAGGGTACTTAAAGACCCATGTATGGGTACAACAGACGAGCGACCATGCGGAGCGTGCGGAGTCAAGGCGGGTGGGAACCTGCGGATGCATGAGAAGGATTGTGCGTTGATCGCGAGTTATTGCGAGAGGTTCCCCGGCATCGCGGCGTTTGTCGGGGGCAAGAATTTGCCGCAGTGGGAACGTAAAGGCCCTCGGACGAATGCGAAACACTAAAAGGTTGCCTCTGTAGTTCAACTGGCAGAACGTCGGTTTCGTAAACCGAAGATATCGGATCGTTCCCGGTCGGAGGCTCCAAAAATTGGGTATTAACTGTTATGAGCAGCAATACCGCACGAAAAATAAAAGAACAGTTGGGTATATCGTACGGTGCGGCACGAAACCGTTTGTGGGCTCAACTCTTACTTCGCATGGCACAGGAGCTTTGTCGAGATGCATGTTTTCGCTGTGGTAAGCGAATTGAAACAGTCGAAGAGTTTTCGGTAGACCACAAGAAAGCTTGGCTTGACGAATCCTCCGATTTGTTTTGGGATTTGAACAATATCGCTTTTTCGCACCGCACCTGTAATGGTAAAGCGGCACGACGAAATCCAGAAGCGCAACGAGAAAGTATCAAGCAATACTGGGCAAAGATAAACGCCGCACCTGAGGGGATGTCTTGGTGTTTAGGTTGTAAATGTTTCCTTGCACTCGACAAATTCCACCTCAATCGATCTCGGGTATCAGGAGTACAGAAATACTGTATAGAGTGTCGAGGCAAGGGCATCGGAAGAAAGAACGGGGCGGCGATGCGTAAGTACAGTCGGCCTCCTCGCGAAGAATTGATGGTAATGCTCGATGGCAATGACTATAGAGAACTCGGTCAAAAGCTAGGCGTGAGCCACATGACCGTCCTACAATGGGCTAAAGATGAAAACTTGACCCATATTCGAGCAGCAAAACGTGCCCGTGTAGTTCAACAGGTAGAATAATTGCTTGGTAAGCAATCGACACCGGATCATCCCCGGTCATGGGCTCCAAAATTAGATATGGCCCAGAATCGTCGTGCGGCACAATGAGGTGGTTCAAGGAGAACAGCATGTACAACTGTGAAATGTGCAACGAGTCGTTCGAGAACAAGGTGGATTTTTTTGCCCACCCTCACATTATTCAGAAGATGGTGAAGGTCGGCAGCACCGTAACTTTTGTGGTGACGGATGACAAAAGGCCAGTTCGCGGCCTTGGTTACGATGAGCCCGAGCCTGTGGTTGTCCTATCGCTTCACGATGCCGCCGAACAAGCATTGTGGGATTTGAAGGAGTGGGTGAAGGATCACCCGAAGAATTGTGAATGCTACACGTGTTGCGATTCCATTCCTGATCTTGAACGGGCTCTCGGATCGGAGCATTCGATCCATGGCCCGTGTTGCTAGGCGGATAAGCGCCTAAGAAAAGTTTAGGCGGAAAGACGCCTACAAAAGTTTTGCTACTGTGGCTCAGCGGCGACAGCACCGCACCTGTAATGCGGCGGGGAAACCCCACGGGAGTTCGAGTCTCCCCGGTAGCTCCAGATCGATTCGTACAGTAAAAAGTGCGTCCCACGTCACATTCTCGATACAAATCAATCGAATGTGATGAGGAAATCACTTGTTGCCCTGTCGTTTAACGGTTAGGACCTCTGCCTTTGGAGCAGATGATCGGGGTTCGAATCCCTGCGGGGTAGCCAAATATTGGGAAGTGGCGAAACTGCGTAGACGCGCTGGTCTTTGAAACCAGTGCCGAAAGGCGTGGGGGTTCGAGTCCCTCCTTCCCAGCCAAATCTCATGACTACCCGTTTCTTGGGTATGAGCATGACCCTTATCCACAAATTCATTTTAGGCGGGGAAATCTACCTCGCCGCCGCGACTGGTCTCGTCATCGTCAGCCTATTGTTCCGTCTGTGGCACCACATTCGGGGCACATCGAACTCCATGCCACAGACCCCAGAGAACATCGTCATTGCTATGGCGAAAACCAATCTGGAAGGACGCATTCACCGTTGGCTTGACGCATTCGACATTTTCCTGAACGTCACTTTCATGAACGGTCAGAACGACGAAACCATGAGCGCACACTCTTGGCGTGCGTCACTCGAAGGCAAACTGTGGGGTAAAGCGATGAGTTGGTGGTTGTGTGGGTTCCAGCCGAACCACGGCTATCAGGCTGCGTGTGGCGACCTCCAGCGTGCGCTGAACCGCGTAGCTGTTGAGAAGAAGGCGCTCGGCCTTCAGTAATTACGATTTGCTTTTAAGGACAGGCGGTGCGGGAGCTTGTTCTTCGTTCTGCGGTTTATCTGGCTGAAAACTTCTGATGTCAACAGGCGATACCCTAGCGACCTTCGCCTCCACCGCAACATTCAATAAAACCAAAGGCGACGGCACCGTGCGGGCATCCGGGTTCTTTTTGAGGAACTCGTGTAAGAGATTAGCCGCAGCGGTCACGTTGAATTCCTCGCTAACCTCAACGAACCACAGTCTGTTGTCCTCAGTGATAAATGCCCCGCTTATCGCATGTTCCCAGCCAGTGATGTAGCCGATACACGCGGAAGCGTTCGAGAGAGCCAGTGACTCCGTGGGGTTGTTGGTCCCAAAGATGTGCCCCTCTTCGAGATTGTAGTGATTATTGAGCCCTGACTGGCAGAGACCATCGAGTCCACCCGCTTCAAAGATAGGCTGAGCCGCCGTCTGTTCTGGTGCAGTTGGGGCGGGCGCAGTAGCGGCTGGCGGGGCTGCGGGTGTCTTTGGGGCAGCGGTCTGACCGAAGGCGAGCGAGGCGAACAATACAACGAGGGCGAGCGGGACGAATTTCATGGAAATCTCCAATTGCTAATGCCTTCAAAAGTCCAGTTTTATAGCCATTGCTCGTGAATCCTCCCACCCGGGAAGAACACCTGCGGCAGCACGGTGCCGCTCGGATCGTGTCCCTTCGTAATCGGGTAGGTGATACTGACCTTCCCGTTGGCGTACAGATTGACGCTCTCGACTTCCACGTAATGCACGTCCCAATACGTGACGCTCAACCCGCCCCAGTCGTAAGACGGCATCCCCAACACCTGCTTGACATACGTCGCTGGTGATTTCGCCAGCGGGTCGCCGATGTGCGGCTGACCGTAGGGCTCCCGCAGATTGCCGCGGCGGCCGTTCATCCCCTGTAAGGTTTCCAGTGTTTTGAAGATGTCCCCGCCGCCCACGTTCTCAGGCCCCATAACCACGTTGATCTTGATATCCATGTTCGGGTGGTTACTGAGGATCGTAGCGAGGTCGGGCGGCTTGCCGCTGCCCATCATTTTCACGTAAATCTCGGGATCGAAAGAGCAGATGGTGATGCTGGCCTTGTCGTAGGAGCCAAACGTGTTCCGATCATACAGCACGGCATTCGTGCGGATGGCGAGGGGGACCTTGTTGTTCATGATGTAGCGGATGTAGTCCAGCAGTTCAAACGTCTTCTTGTAAAGCAGGGGGTCGGTGTTGGTGCCTGTCATGCAGATTTCCCGCACGTTCCTGTCCATGCACTCGCGGAGGAACTTGCCGATGTTCTTGGGAATCTGGTTTAGATTGTTCTCTTTATCGAGCGCCATCATGTGCTGCCCGATGCAAAATAGCAGGAGCGGTTGCACGGCCCGCTCAAATGGATGTTGCCGAACCAGTGCGAGAATTGACCTTCGTCGTTGAGGCAGCCCATTTGATGAGTATACACAAGATCGTGTTTTTGTGGTAGAATTTTGAATGTGACTGACATCATCATTTTCAGCCATCAATCAAGTTCTAAAATTCCTAGCCAAAGCGTAATCCCCTTCGGTATAATGGGGACGAGGAGAACACTGTGAAAGCACGATTTGCCATTTTTCCCCTACTGGTACTGCTCGTAGGCACCGCATTTTCTCAAGCGCCAGCGTTCAGCGACAACTTCGCTACTGGTAAGCTCGATACCTCTACATGGTTTGCCTAGCATGGCGATGCGCCAGACAACAAGGTCGGCAATCGTTACGGCTCCTTCCAACCGGACCAGTTGGACTTTTCCCAAGGTCAGCTTCGTCTCGGAGTCAGCCAAACCCTCCACAATCTTGGGCAGTACGATGCTGTGGTCATCCTGACCGACCATTCCGCCTACGATTACAAGCAGATCGTCAATGACGCCCAGCTTGTGGTCTGCACTCGGAACGCGACGAAGGGGATTGACAGCCCGAAAATCGTCCGGGTTTAAGTGATTTGTTGTCCACCCCACTAACGTGCTATAGTGGAATTACACAACCAGCAGTAATATATTCATTGTAACCACCGTAATTTGAAAAGGAAAAGGAAAAGAATATGAATCTCAAGCGTTTCTCTCTCGCCTTCGTCGTAACCATCCTCCTCTCTGCTTCCGCGTTCGCGTGGAATTGTTCCGATCCTCTGGCATCGCGTGTTGACGTAGGCCCAGTCAATCCGGGCGGCTCGGCTGGTGACGGTGATGGTCAGTGGTTCCTCGGTACAGGTTCGGAAGGTATCAAGGGCGACTACTACGTTTGCACGGTGCCCAAGAAGACCACGGGCGGCGGGTCTTCGACCACGAATACGAACACGAATTCCAACACCAACAACAACACCAACCAACAGGGACAGACTCAGGGTCAGTCTCAGGGACAGGGACAGTCACAGGGACAGACCGCTAACGGCGGTTCTTCGTCCAGCACTGCCACTGGTGGAAACGCCACAGGCGGAAATTCTTCGTCCAAGTCTGGCGTGTCCAACAGCGGCAACTCTTCCGCGACAGGTGGTGCGGGTGGGGCTGGCGGTGCAGGTGGAGCGGGCGGCTCAGTAAGCGGCTCGGGCAACTCTACGGTCAAGAACACGAACAACGTGAACACGACCGTGGCTCCAGTGATTACGTCCACGAACAAGTTGTCGAACTCGGGCAACTCGTCCAACACGAATACCAATACCGCGAACGGCGGTACGTCCAACGCCAACGGTAACGGTTCGAACAACCAGACTTCGGCTTCGTCCAACCAGACGCAATCGAACTCTTCGACCAATGCCAATCAGTCGTCCGCTTCAAACCAAGCGAACGGCAACGGCAGCAACTCGAACAACACCACGAACAACATCGCGGCCCCGAAGATTCCGGTGCCCACGGCGTATGCTCCGACGACCATCCCAACGTCGCCCTGTTTGAAGGGCTACGAGGCGGGTGGACAGGGTGCGGCGTTCGGCTTCGCCCTCGGCGGCAGCAAGGTTGACAAGAACTGCCAAATGCTCGAACTGGCTCGTTCTTTCGACTCCATGAACGAACGATTGGCTGGCTGCAAGGTCAAAGTTGCCGCCTCTAAGCGTATCGCTAAGGACGCTGATGTTACGGTGGAAGACTGCATGGCGCACGAGATGATCGATGCTCCTCCAGTTGTCGTACCGCCCGCTCCTCCAGTGGCTCCGCAGCCGACGTTCATCGTGATCCCACAGCAGCCGACAGCGGCTCCAGTGGCGGTGCCTGTAGTAGCGACCCCCGTCATCACTGAGAGCATCCCTGTTGGCATCTGCACCTTCGCCAGCAAGACTCAGTGCGTGCCTAAGGGCGGCGATGCGGCTATCGTCGATCCTTCGCGGCCGACATCGGTCTGCAAGGAAATGATCGCTGCGGCTGTGGCGGAATTGAAACTCCACCCCGGGTATGTGATCGTCCTTCGTGGGAACAAGAACCCCTCGGAAGATGCTCTCCTGCCTGTAACCCGTGCGAACCGCGTGAAACAGCAGTTCATCACGAGTGGCGTACCTTCGGGTAAGCTCAAGACCGAAGTCGGCAGCGGCGATACTCGCACCGTCGAGATCACGCTGGTTCCTTCGTCGAACTAAGTCCATAGGGGGCGGAATTGCTCATTCCACCCCTTAAATCTAAGAGCAGAATGGAAACCATGAAAACCAAGTCGTTTTTGCTCCTCGCAGTTCTTCTGCTCTCAGTATCTTTGTTCGCTCAAGACAAGTCCGCCCAGATCGCCAGTCTCAAGGATGAACTGAGCAACGTTCAGCAGGCTTATGTGCCGATGGAGAAGCGGTACGACGCCCTGACCGAGAAAAAGGACGAGATCAAGTTCGCGGTGGACGCCTACACCAAGTACAACGATCAGTACACGCAAGACCTCAACACCTTCAACCAACAGCAGGGCGAGGCCAACCGCCAGCAAGAGTTGCTGAACCCGTCGATCCAGAACTACCAAGAGCGTTTGGCACAGCACAACTCTCACCAGTGCATCGAGTATAACCATGACGGTTCGTGCGCCGGGTACAACGCAGAGGCGAATCAGTTGGATGCCAACAAAGCACAGTTAGCTCAGGCTCAGTCTCAGATTGACCAAGCGAACGCCAGACTGGATCAGCAGCGTCCGAATCTTGACGCGACCAAATCCAAGCTGGATCAAATCTGGCAGAACAACCAGACCAACATCGCGCAGTGGAAGGCGGACATGACGCAACTCAAAGCCGACTACGACGCCAACCTCGCCAGAGAAAAGGCAATCCGAGCGCAGCTTGCGGTCCTGTACGGCGACGTGAATTCCTGCCTCAAAGAAATTCCTGCGGCGTGCCAGAACCCGGTAATCGGGCCGGACGGCAAGCCGATCCTCGATCAAAACTGCGAGATCATGAAAGCCGCTTGCAGCAAGATGTTCGACGGGAACTAACCGAGTCACAGTCCTCCCCGACCCCCCGCCAGCTTCGGCGGGGGGTTTACTTTTGTGGTATTATCAACTATGCAACGACACGACCTGAAAACTTGGCCGAAGCAGTTCTGTGCCATCCTCGCAGGTAGCAAACGGTACGAACTTCGAGTCAACGACCGCAACTTTCAAGAGGGCGACGAGTTGATGCTGCTGGAGTGGGACCCGAAAACGGGGCGGCATACGGGGCGGCACGTTCTGGCGACCGTGGCGTATATGACCCGTGGAGGGGAGTTCGGCCTACCTGAAAATCTGTGCGTAATGAGCCTGCAAATCCAGTATTGGAATATAGGAGCTACCGCGTGAGAAACCGGACCAAGCAAGGCTTAATCCTCGAAAAGATTCTGCACAACCACAAGTGGCGTTGGATATTCTGCTGGAAGGGCAATTCCGCCGACAGTGAGTGGGGCGGGGCTTACGATTGCGCTTGCTGTATCACCTATTTCAACAACCCAGACGTGAATGATTGCGGTTGCCCGTGCCACAGCCGCGTCGAGGCCATGGCGAACACGTCGGAGATGCGCTATTTCCTGCTGGCTCTAGAGGCTGCGGGCGAGGTTCCATTCGTCCCCAAGGATTATCCCGACTGGATGACGTACAATCGCAAGCTCAAGCGGGAGCACGATGTCTGGCGTAAAGAGGGAAATCCTAACGCTGGCACCAAGGAAGACATCTCCAAGTGCTGCGAAGCCTGCAAGATGGTTGCTGAGATGGAAGTCCGATTTGCTGAGCACCAGAAAGACCCCAAGAATCAATGCGGCAAGCCGTGCCACGTCTGTGACGAAGCTAATGCCGCTCACGCAAAAGAGCTAAAGGAAATCAAACTCATTTCCAAGAAGCTCGCCAGCATGAAGAAAAAGAGAGACTAATGAGTAAGCGTAAGAGCAAACAGGCGGTTAACCGCCCTCTGGTGTTGACGGGTGCCGCGAATAAAGGAATGCGCGGCTATCAGGAAGACCGCCATCTGATGATCTCTGCCGAAGAGGGCCTCATAATGGTCGTTATGGACGGTCATGGTGACGCAGCGTGCGCTATCGAACTGGAGAGCAAGTTCTGCGAGGTTTGGGATTCTGTCTTCTCCCCCGAGAAGAGTCCCGATTTTCTGTTCAAGGAACTCTTCGACAAATTCGACATGCTTACTTCCAACATGGAGTGCGGGTCTACCATGAGCATTGCCTTCATCCCCAAGGCTAACACGGGGAAAGAAACCAAGGTCCACGTAGCCATCCTCGGCGATTCCCCGGTGATCGTGCAGCAACCAGATGGGACATTTCATGTCAGCCCTGAACACAACGTCCGCACTAACATGGCGGAACGTGCAGCGGCTCAGGCACGCGGCGGGTACTATTCCCAGAACGGCTACATCTGCTACGGCCCTGAGGGGCATGGGTTGCAGATGAGCCGTGCTTTCGGTGACCGCGATCTGGGTAAGATTCTCTGCCGCCAGCCTGAGGTCTATACGGTTGATTTGGGTGGGTGGGTTCTGGTAGGATCGGACGGGTTGCTATCCCCGGGGCACGATGAATCTGGAGTGCAGATGCTCCTCGATATCGTTAAGATGATCGAAGAGCAGGATGTCAACGCCAAGGAACTCGTCGATTACGCCGTCAGCATCCCTACGGGTGACAACGTGACGGCCATTCTCTGGAGGAGATCATGATTCGCGAATCCGAAGTAGAAGAACCCCGCCAAGCCCTGATGACCATTCTGGACATCATGAGTCGCTATGCGTCATTCACCCCCGCCGACCGTGAAATCATCCGTGCGGCTAACCGTGGACTTCTTGGCACCGACCCGCGTGGCCGATGGGAGATTGATAAGCTGTCCGAAGAAGAGCAAACCGACCCAAATTACTACGCCCTAAAATGCAGCTAAATGAAGAACAGACGCTCGCGGTCGAACATCCGCTCAACGAACCCGCTTGCTTGATCGCAGGCGCGGGCAGCGGCAAGACTCGCGTGCTCACCGAGCGTGTTCGCCATTTGATGGATAAAAAGGGCGTCGTCCCAAAGCGTATTTGCGCGGTGACGTTTACCAACAAAGCCGCAGGCGAACTCCTAACCCGCTTGGGGCTCGATACAAACGATACCCCGCTTCTGAACCCCCGTGTCTCGACAATCCACTCCCTCGCTCTGGGTGCCATCCGTAAGAATCCGCCAGCCTTTAGTGTCGAGGGCGAATGCGAATTAAAAGACAGGGTATCCCCACTCGACGATTACGATCAGAGCCAGATGATGAAGAAGATCATCGAGCGGGGCAAGATCACGGACACCAATCCGTGGCGTGTCTTGGAGAACATCTCATTTCACCGAGCCCGTGGTGTTGGTTTCATGAGTGACTACACGGAAGAGATCGCAGCGGAAGCCGAGGTAATGCACGGCGGCTACCATGCGATGGGTGAGACCGAATTGTGTCTGTGGAAACTGTACGAAGAGGAAAAGGCTCGGAATTCGGTCGTGGATTTCGACGACATGTTGCACCTGACTGTGCGACGATTCCGCAGGGACGCGAAGTGGCGTGGGGCTATTCAAGCGATGTGGGATCACGTCCTGATGGATGAAGCTCAGGATACGAACCCCGTACAGTGGGAGTTCGTCAACTCGCTGCTTGCCCCCAGCAACATGAACATCTACGTCGTCGGCGACATGAGCCAATGTCAACCTCCCGGTTCAGTGGTGAAAATCAAAGTATCTGGGCATAAACCGAACGGATATGGAAAACCTTGGACGCCTTCTGAGTGGGTGGAAAAAGACATTTCGACGCTAGTTGATGGTGAATTGGCGGAATCATGGACACGGAAAGACCAACGAACCTATAAAATCGGTAGGAAGATTAAGGTCGCATCTAGACCATACAAAGGAATTCTTCTTAAGGTCTGCACTGGGGACGGAAAGCAGACCCGTGTCACTCCCAATCATCAATTGTGGGTACGTCTCGGTTCGGAGACGAGTGGTAAATACATCGTCTATCTCATGTGGCGTGAAAACTTCGGTTTCAGAGTCGGTATGGCGAAGTTGAAGCGCAACAATCATGCTTTCGGATTGACGGCTCGGATGCGTCAGGAGAAAGCTGATAAAGGTTGGGTACTCGCGGTTAAGGACTCTAAGAGAGAAGCGCGGAAACTTGAAGAGATCGTTTCGTGTTATTACGGAATCCCTCAGACATGTTTCGAGGCTGATTTAGAGCGTCTCGATATTTTTCAGAGTCTACAAACTGCGACCGTAGAAGCGTCATCTCCAACAAGTGGTTCACTCACGGCTGTTCTGCCTTTTGAGGATCGTCGGCGAGAAGGAAAGGGCGGCAGTGGTTGGGCGTGTTTGAAAGCATTCCGCTTGCTATGGGAGTGTCCTTCCATGGTGCGGTGGTCGGAAAACCAACGTCAGTACAACCATAACTGGCGGGGGTACTTCAAAACCGCAGCCGCAAACGTTCAGATTTTAGTTCGTGCGGGTCTTCAAGTCTACGTTCCTATCGAAGGAAATAATCAGTCAACCCCAATACTCGTCATGCCGCAAATGCCATACGAAGGACTGGTGTATTCGCTGGACGTTGAAAAAGACCATACTTACGTTGTAGACGGCATCGTAGTGGGGAACTCGATCTACGGGTTCAACGGTGCCGTGCCGCAAATCCTGAAGGACTTCAGCGAGAACTGGCGGGGCGTTCAGCCCAAGCTATATCGAATTGCCCGTAACCACCGCAGCGGTCAAAAAATCGTGGACATGGCGAATGCGATTCAGAACAAGATGACCCGTACCATCCCGCTCAAGATGGAAAGTTGGCGTGGTTTGAACGGGGAGAAGGGCAAAATCGAGATCATCCGGGGTACGATGTCGCGAGACATTGCATCCGAGATCGCCATTGAAATCTACAAGGACAACGAGAAGTTCCTGCGTGACGCCGCTTCTGTTGCCAATGGGGTAAAACCCCGAGAGTCGGCGGCTAGGCCGATCTCCTACCGTGAGAACTGCATCTTAGTTCGGGCGGCGATTCAGATTCGTGACATTGAAGCTGAGTTGGTGAGACGCAAAATCCCGTATGTCGTGCGCGGCGGGCGGGGGCTTTTGCAGACCGAAGAAGTGCGAGACGTACTGTCGTATATGAGGCTGGCGACCAACCATAGGGATTTCATGGCATTCGTGCGGGCTGCAAGCGTGCCGCGTAGGGGGTGTGGCGAAGTGGCATTGGAAAAGATTCGTGCCATCGCCAACGACAAACATGATGGTGATCTGATCGCCGCAGCGGAGGGCGACAAGAACGCCAAGATAGCATCGTTCGGCGGGATCGTCAGGCTCATATCCCAGTTTGGTGAAGACCCAGTTGCTATGCTGGAACGGACGCTCGCCCTGACCCAGTATACGACCTACCTTGCCGAGAAGTACAAAAGAGACAGCAACAAGGTTAAAACCAAACTCGAAAATTTGGATCGGTTCGCCCAGCTTCTTGAGGGGATGGTCGCCGACAACAAGATGACCGCCGAGGACATTATTTTCCAGCTTACGCTTGATCGCCCGAAGGATGATGACGAGTCAGGCGCGGTCACCATCAGCACTATCCACAGCGCCAAGGGGCTCGAATGGAAGCGGGTCTACGTGGCAAACGTCGTGGAAAGCTCCCTTCCCCACAAGTTCTCCATGGGGTCTGAGGACGAGATTGAAGAAGAAAGACGTTTGTTTTACGTAGCTTGCACGCGGGCACGGGACTACCTCAATTTGTGCGTCCCCGCCATGTACCAGCAGCCCGACTCCCCCAACGTAATTATGCTAAAACCCTCTAGATTCCTAGCCGAAATCAGTGTACACTAGGTAGAATAGTCTACGGAGGGGTACAATGCCAACAGCCGTCGCTAAGAAGCGGGCGAAACGCTCGCAGGTCAGCCGTCTCGATTTCATCGGAACTCAGATGGCGAATTTTCTCCATGGTCTGAAATACGAAAACGGGTTGCCAGAGTTTAAGCGGAAACAGGCCATCATCCTGCAAGAACGGTGGGATTCGGTCTGTTCGTTTCGCCTGAACAACCCCATCGTCGCATCAGACTTGGAGAAGGAACTCTTCCCTAATGGCTAAAGGCTACACGCAGGCTGAACAGGTCATGGACACCGAACGGTGGACGACCGAGTTTTACATGGACACGCCAGACGGTAGAATGAGCGTGCGAATGCCAAATTTCCTGTCGAACGCGGAGCAGCAACGCCGCATGAAAGTGATTGAGGACGCACTCAATGGAAGCGAAAGTACCAAACCGAAGTCTCTATAATGATTGGGAAGTGAGCACCGAGGAAGGCAACCGCCTCTTTGACGAATCCCTAAGTGCTCTCAGACCGATCATGGAAAAGTATCTGGTGGAAGGTTACCCTCTCCGTCAGATTGCTCACGAGATGATCGGCTCCGTCACCATACTCGAAGCCGAGACCTGCCTTATACGCAACACAGAAATGCACAAGGCCAACCGTAAACCGCGATTCGGCGTGAAAGAAAATGTGCCTCTCGCCGACCTGAAAGCATCAAAAGAACAGGAGCCAACAAAGTGATTAAACCGAGCTACGGCGTCATCGTCGGACGGTTCCAAGTCACCGATTTAACCGAAGGGCACATGGAGCTATTCCGTCAGGTTCGACGGAATCACAAAACTGTAATCGTGTTCGTCGGTGTGGCACCCGCAAGTCTCACACAGAACCACCCTCTGGACTTCCCGACGCGGAAGGCTATGATCCAAGCCAAATTCCCCGAGTTCATCGTGCTCCCACTCCGCGATACCCGAGACGATGAGTCTTGGAGCGAGCAACTGGATTACGCCATTTCCTCGTGTGCCGATTTCGCCGACGTTACACTGTACGGCGGACGCGACTCTTTTGTCCCGCACTACCACGGCAGATTCAAGCCTGTTGAATTGGCTCTCTCCGTTGATGCCTCCATTAGTGCAACGGCTAACCGCAAGGAACATTCTGATAAGGTGCTCGAATCTTCCGATTTCCGTGCGGGCATGATCTACGCTATTCACCATCTGTGGCCTGTAACGCTTATGATGGTCGATATCGCCATCCTGAGCTATGACCGTAGCGAGGTTCTTCTCGCTCAAAAGCCCGGTGAAAACAAATGGCGATTCGCAGGCGGGCACGTTGAAGCTCGAAAGGGCAACATCGAAAAGAACGCTCGGCTCGAAGCCATTGAAGAGACGGGCTGCGACCTGATTGACCAAGAGTACATCGGGTCCGCCATCATCGACGACTGGCGTTACCGTGTTGCCGACCGCAGCGTGCTGACCGCATTCTACGCAGGACGTGTCAGTAACATGGGGGCCGTGGCGAAGGACGACGTGAAGGATGTTCGCTGGTTCCGTCTCGATAAACTCACGGCATTTGACATGATGGTGGAACACATGGAGCTTCTCGTCATGTTGCAGAATTATCTCAAGAAATTCAAGGAGGCACAAAATGCCACGTCCATTCAAACCGCGTCCACTACATAAGACTGACAGCTACAAGGTCGGTCACTGGCGGTTCATCGTTCCGGGCACCACGGAAATGCTGTATTACTATGAGGCTCGCGGCGGCGAGTACCCGTACACCGTCCTGTTCGATTTGCAGGGCAACATGATCCGCAACATCGAGGGCAAGTTCGCTACGCTGACTGATGTTGAGGAAGCGGAGTACAAAGCGGGCCTGCACTTCATGAACGACCGCGCCTTCAACAAGGAAGGCTGGCGGCACGTCATCAACGCACATGGCGGCTACCTACCGCTGGACATCCGTGCGGTCAAGGAAGGTCTCCCGATCCCCGTGAAGAACGTCATGTGGACGATGAAGAACACCTGCGATCAATGTGCGTGGGTTCCGGGCTGGACGGAAACAATTCTGGAGCACGTGTGGTATCCCTCGGCTGTCGTCACGCGGTCTCGCTATACCAAGCAAATCCTCGCTGAGTTCCTCGCGGAGACGGCTGATGATTTCTCCACGTTGCCGTATCAGCTTCACGATTTCGGCGGTCGCGGCGTCACTTGCGTCGAGCAAATGGGTATCGGTGCTGCGGCTCACCTTGTCAACTTCCAAGGCACGGACACACTGCCCGGAATTGACTACATCGAGCAGTTCTACGGATTCGGGAAGTTCGGCGGCGAAATGCCGGGTTACTCCGTATTCGCGTCTGAGCACTCCGTCACCACTATGTGGGGCCGTGAGTACGAATCAAAGTTTGTCGAGAACGCACTGGATGAAGTGCCCACGGGTATTCTCTCCCTCGTTGGCGATTCCTACGACATTTTCAACTTCACTGCCAACATCATCGGCGGCACGTATCGCGAACGCATCCGCAACCGTAACGGCAAGGTTGTGGTCCGTCCCGACTCCGGTGATCCAGTAGCGATCACTCTTCGCGTGCTGGAAATTCTGGGCGAGAAGTTCGGCATCCGCGAGACGAGCAACGGCTACAAGCTGCTTCCGCCTTGCGTCGGCGTCCTCTGGGGCGACGGCATCGACCACTACGGCATCCGCAAGATTTTGCAGGCAATGAAGGACGCCAAGTGGTCCGCAGCCAACATCGTGTTTGGTATGGGTGGTGGGCTGCTCCAGAAATTGAACCGAGATACGCAGAAGGTTGCAATCAAGTGCTGCAACGCTGTCATCAACGGTCAGCAGATTGAAATCTGGAAAGACCCGATCACCGATCCCGGCAAGGCATCGAAGCGCGGGCGGCAGGCCCTTCTGGACGACCAGCAGGGCGGCTATCACTCCATGCAGTACAGGGGTGACGGCAAGATGGGCTACCCGTTTGACATTCTTGAACCAGCGTACCTGAACGGCGAGGTCCTGCGGTTCCAGAAATTCCCTGAAATTCGGCAGCTTGCGGAAGTGCCGTTGGAAGTGTACGCATAAGTAGTTGATTCTGTTGGGGAAATTCCTAGCTGAATTCGTGAGCCATGAGGTAGAATAGCCTCATGGCTCACTCATTTATCGCCGTTTTGCTGTTGTCGATGGTCGCTCAAGCTCAGACACCAGCCCCACGAACTCCCAATTTTGGGTTCGTCAGCCGCATCGAAGAGTACAAAACCGTAGCCAACACAGGCTACGGCGACCGCAGCGGGCTTGCCGCCTGCTACGATACGGTCAATCCAACGCCAGTGAACACGCCGAACCCGCTGTTGAACGGCCCATCTCTCGTGGTGGTGGACTTTATCGTGGGGTGGGATGGTGCGGTGTACAGCCCGTTCGTGCTGGAGGGCTCTGTAAACGATCCTGATGTCCGAGCCGTACTGCAAGCCATGCGCGGATGGAGGTTTCGTCCCGGTAAGTGCAACGGCGCACCTACGAGTGCGGAAGGTCGGGTAAAGTTTAGGAAGACGCAGTAAACTTTCGGGGTTCGCTGGATTCGGCTACCCCGTCTTTGTACACGATAGGTTTAACCCTCCCCCGGTACTCCATGATGTCCATGATCCACACGGCGGCGGCATAGTCGATCTTCAAGCCTTCCACCCACGTGTGACAGTTCGCCAGCCCACTCGTCGTGCTCAAAGCACACGCCTGCTCGTAGAGTCCTTCCATCTGCGTCTGCGAGTAGCTGTTCTCGGTCTGCTGTCCGTTTCTGTTGACGTAAACCTTGAACCGTTCGGGGAACCCTGTTCGCGGTACTGATACGTGGACCTCGACGGGTTCTTCCGTTTGGACAGGCCTCGGCTTGGGTGCCTCTACGGGGTGCGATCTCTTTTTCGCCATGCTACTGTTTAATACCCAAAATCGCAGTATTTATAGTCATGGACGACATTTTCAAAGGCTCTCCTTTCTGGCAAGAAGTCCGCACCGGCCTCTTTGTGATACGTGATTACGAGTGGCGTAAATCACTCTTGGCGCTCCCTGAAATGATTGATACCGAGTTAGTTGCTCGGGGGCTTCAAACTAACGAACAGCTACTCGCCTCAGGTTTCACTGGACACGCGATCATCCGTGGGAAGCCTGTTGATACTACTCCCAACGCTGCCATCCTCGCCGAGGCACTGCCTCCAGACTACCACTATAACCAAGAAGCGTTGTTCCTCCAATGGATGTATCACTACTACATCCTCGAAGGTGTGGGCGACGGCTACCGCGAGACTCCACTCGCACAATGGTCGCAGGGGATGCTCCAAATGATCGAGCAGACCTTGCACTTCATGGTGTACATCTCGGCGGTCATGTGCCTACTCGAAGATGGAGTAATCAAGGGAGCCCCAACCAAAGAAGGCATGGTCGATCTCCTGCCGATGGTGCAGTTCAAAATTCAAAAGATCACGGAGACCCTCCTGAGCAAGACCGCCGACTACGGCGAGAGCTTCCGCCGCCACGGGCTACAAGGCACCGTCCCTCGCATTTGGGACAAGATGGCTCGCTACGCCCAATTGAGTGCTCTGGGCAGGACAGCAAACTACGAACCGAAGGCGGACGCGATCAAGGATTTGTTGGGCTACTGCGTAATCGCGTGGAGCCTCATTCTGGAAGTCTCTCTGCCTGAGGAGGTAACCCATGCCGTACATTCACGAGTCTAGCCGCGAGGCCATTGACCCCTTCATCACCCCGCTCGCCGAGCAGCTTCACAGCCCGGGCGATCTCAACTACGCCATTACTCGCCTTTTCATGCAGTGGCTCCTCGATAAGGGCATCGACTACGGTAACATCAATTCCGTCGCGGGCGTCCTCCAGAAGGCAATGGCTGAGTTCGACGAGCGTGTCACCCGCCCATACGAGGACTTGAAGCTCAAACAGAACGGCGACGTACCCGAGTATTCCGCCGCCAGCGCCCAAATATCCCAGATGGGAAGAGCCTTGCCAGCAAACCATGCGCCTGATACAATACAAGCACATGGTTAATCTATGAGAAAACTGACAAAGAAGCAATCCGAACTGATCCGCAAAGCGGCAGCCACGCTCCGCAAATCCAACGACCCCAATCTCAAGATCGTCGCCAAGCACCTAAAGGGTGGGCTTGAGGTCGTCAACTACATGTTTGAAGCAACCGACGCGGCCCGTAAGAAGGTTCCCGCGCAGTACGAAATTGAGCCCGTGGGCATCATCAGCACCAACAAGAAAACGCAGGGCGATCTCTTGGCAGCACAGTGGTTGATCGGCATCGTCGGAGAACACGCTAAAAATGTCCTCGCCAATCAAACTGCCCGCTGAGGAATTCCTACTGCCCATCATGCGGTTCAACGATACCGTTGGTCCGTTGTTCAACGAACTGCGAACTCGCTTTCCGTTGAGTGACGAACACACGGATGCGGGCCTTGCCCGCTCGCTGGGCGTTTTCTTGGAGCAATGTTTCGTCCACGCGATGCAGCGATTGGAAGAGATCAAACCAGCTTCCTTAACAAACGAAGAATGGTCTGTCGCCTCGGAAGAAACAAAACGCCCACACTTGCACTGGCAGCGAAATCTGAAATACCTGAAACATAGACGACACCACTATTCCGAGATGATGGGGTATCGGCTTAACAGCAAGATTCGATCTGAAACGTATGAATTCACCGACCAAGAACTCAAAGAGGGCTGGCTGGAGACGTAGACACAAGATGGGGCTGGTGCTCCATGATGGCTACTTCTGCTACGGCTGGAAACACGGCTGGATACCTTGGGCACCCGAATGGCTCAAACACGCCATCGTTCACGTGTGGAATTCCATCTACTGCATGAAGCACGGCCACGACGACACGCTCGTGGATTTGTACAAGGCATTTCTCGCGGAAGGTGAAGTTGACCCTGAACCTCCGACTTGTTCTCTTTGCCTCACCGAGCTTCCCGTTGATGGGAAGTACGTCACTCCCGTGAAGGAGCCTTGGTGGAAGAAGCCGCCGACGCCGGAAGAGATTGCCGAGTGGAAAGAACTAGCTCTACAGCCCGATCCCCCAGAAGACTCTCCTGATCCCAGTTAATCTCCAACCAAAAATCCCCAACTAGATCGCGCACAGTTGTGTCGAGAGCCCGTGCGTCCGCCTCCGTCCGCTGCGTGCGGGACTCGGGGTCGTAACTTCCGGGTCGCGGATGGATGAAGACGTTAAAGGTATCGAAATTTGGTTCGATATCGCGGATGGCCTTTTTGAGGTTGTCGTAGTAGATGTGACCCTTGCAGTAAAGTAGGCACTGGATGATGGGGGAGTCGCTTACGACCGCCTCGAAGCCGTGCCGCTGGAGCCGCAGCACCCGCTCATAGGTCTGTCCGACCATGAGGATTTGGTTGTCGAGAAGTTGTGGCGGCACCGTGTTGGGTACGCCGCCGTAGATGAGATCACGGGCGGGCTCGTACAGCAAATCCGCCCTAACCCCCGCCTTTTTAAGCCGATACGCCAGATAGTATCCAAATGTGGTCTTTCCCGCTCCCGGACCCCCGCACAAATTGAAAAGCACCATTCGCTTGTCCCCAAGTAGATTTGTTAGGAACGTCGCACCCTGATCTTCAAGGGTGAGAGCATCCGCCCGAGTTGAACCCAAGCCGCGTTATCAACGGGTTTAGCCTCTATCTTCTTCGCAGAAGTGCCCGTACTCGCGCCAAGGGGAAGTTCAGAAATGTGATTTGCCATGTTGGAGCCTTCCTTTTGAAATGTTTCCTTATCTATGGTTGTCATAACTGAATCAAACATAATCGACCTCGGCGAAGACGATAAACGGGAGTGGGTAGATGTCGAAAGGGATGCGATCCGCGAGGAAGGGTGACGGGTCCACAAACGTACCGTCGTAATCTAAGACCGTGGCGTGGCCGGGTTTCTCCTCGTTGCCGCCAACCACAAGAGCCAAATATCGTCTCCCAAGTTCAGGCTCTTGCACCATGTCTATCAGCCTCATGCCCTTGTCGTAGGCGAACTTATCCGCACCACCAATCGCATCGTTCTTCACTGCCTCCAAAACCTCAATCAATGTGCTGCCCGTCAGACACGCTATCGTTGCAGGGACACAATCAAGATCGTCAGCGCCCTGCAAAACGCGGCTGATCTTCGGATATTTCTTCCTCGGGCCGACCTGCGGTAGGAGCGAGGGCACGTTCTCCTTCGTAATTTGTTTGTTATCAAGATATTGAAGACGAGTGAAGATCGCCGTTGCGAACATCGACAGATTTGGGTCGGTCGCCCAGTTCAACATCCCTCTGACGGTCAAAGCGGCATGAAGCTGTCGTATGTCCGCTGCGATTTTGCTCGGTCCAAAGCTCATATTTATGAATACTGACTTTTGAACTCTTCTCTAGAGAGAATCCATGAGTTTGCAAATCACAGATGCCGTTCGAATGGAACTTCGCCCGCAGGGAAAGCAGAACAAAACCATGTGTCTGTACCGCTGTGCGGGTTGCGGAAAGGACCTCTGGATTGACCCGAGCAAACTGCCGACCCACGGAGGGTTCTGTCGGTCTTGTTGCAGCCGTGACGGGATTCAAGCCATCCTTCCACGCAAGAGGGGTCTCCGCAAACGCCCGTTTGAGTGGCTGCTGAACAGACTGCGCCACATCTCCTCCAAGCGCGGTCTGACCGTGATGCTGACATACGAAGAGTTTTTGGAGTTTACCCAAATCGCCGAATGCCATTATTGCGGCTCGACTATTTTATGGACGGATCACAATCAAGGAAGGGGAAACGCCCGCACAAACCTTGATCGAAAAAACAACGCTTTGGGGTATTCAAAAGAGAACTGCGTCGTCGCCTGTATCGTTTGCAATCGAATTAAGAATAACTATCTCTCTTATGAGGACATGATGGAGTTGAGCCCCGTGCTTCGCCGCATCCTGCCTCAGAAAAACTGGGTGGAAACCCATCGTAAACAGGTAGGTGCATAGTGGTCACGTTCACTCAAGGCATGACGTTGGGAGCAAGTAACCTCAGCATCCTAGTACGGGATGCGACAGGGGCTTTGGTGGACCCCACTCTCATCAACTACACGATTTTCCACGTCACCGATCAGATACCCATGAAGGTCACGCAGGCGTATGAGTACGACCTGCACCAGCCCCAGAACATGGCTGGCGGACCTCCGTTGCCGCAAGAGAACGTGCAGCTTGCTGGCTGCCCGCAGGCGATTCCCACCCGCGTGTCGCAGGGCGCATACTACGTGCCGATCACCATTCCCACCACGTGGAAGGGCGTCTACCGTCTGGTGTGGAACATCCAGATGTATCCCGACTGCCCGCTGGACACCGTGGTCGAAGTATTCGTTGTTCAGGGCATTGACCCAACCAACCCGGGATTCGAAGCCCCATCGGTTATCATCGCCGTTCCAGAGTCCATTGTCAATTCTGGGATGACTACCCCCGCCATGTTTGCCAAGGCGGTGATGTACGTCCGCACGCTCTTGTCGGATACGAACCCCGACCGTAATTACCACTTCCGCCCGCCGACGCCGAGCCGTGTGGTCGCAGGTTACAACACTCGCGTAGGCTACATCTGGTTGGATGCGGAAATTTTGATGCAACTGGACATGGCGATCAGCATGTTGAACTGGTACAACCCGATGAACGTCTACAACTACACGCTTGACACGATCCCGTTGGATTGGGGTCGCATCGCCGCCCTCGGTGCCGCTGGGCTCTGTCTTAAGCAGGAAGGCAACCGCTGGGCAGCCGATCAGTTCAGCTACTCACTGAACGGTGTGAGCTTGGATATCAATAAGGCCGATCTGTACGGCGGCTTAGGCGATTCGTACATGACACAGTTCAACACGATGGCTCCACTCGTGACAGCCAACCGTCCGATGAGCGTGGGCTTGCGCCAGCAACGCTGGCTGCTTGGTTAACATGAAGAAGATCGCAATGTATCAGGGGCACACGGAGTATCCAAGTCTGCACATCACGATTACAGACAATCCCCAATTCCATTCGGGTCGCCTGTGCGTTGACAGCGTTGAAGAGACCATCGAAAAGGTTTCCGCGTGGCTGAAGAAAAATTTGGAAGGACGTTTGAATGATAACTAATCTGCTGGTGATGAATTCGAGCTACGTCGGCAGCCGCGATCTGTGGTGGGTGGATGACGACCGTCAAGGCAAGAAGGGCTACAACATCTACCGCGCTTTTGACTATCCCACCAACTGGGTGAAGCTCAACTCATACCCTTGGCCCGGACATTTCTATCGGGACCAGTCGGCTCTCGAAGAGGTGCTCTACACGATTGAACCTAAGGATTGGCTCGCACGAGGCACGCCCTATAACGGGTCATCCATAAATCGCGGTCAGGGCAGTTGGGTTTTCCGCATCCCCGATTTCCCGTACTCCGATGTGGTACAGGGTCGCCCAGTGCTGGCAAATAGCCCCTACGGACCCAATGGCTCCCTCATCATTACTGTCATCCTCGACGGGCAGGAGTTCAAACCCGCTCAGGTGTCCGGGCTGGACAAAACCATTTGGCTACAGATGGACAACACGCTGCCCCTCGGTGGTGCGGTGAGTGCTTACCCGCTGAAGTCGGATGGTGTGGTGTGGCAGGCTGACTATTCTGGGGTGCAGAAGTTTCAAGTCAGATACAAGAAGCTCCACAACTTCGTAGAGATTTACGAGTCGATGGTCAGGACCTTTTACACGATTGTACCCGTGGGAGAAAATGGCGAACTCCACAAGCCGGGTGAAAGAGATTCGATGATCGTCAACACGATGGAAGTTGACAAGATCACGTGGGAGTATCAGGAGATGGTCCGCCGTAACCAGTGGATTTTCGAAGAAGTGGGTGAGCCCGCTTACCTGATGTTCAAAAAGACTCGTGGGAAGCTCTGTGGTTGCTCCGAGACTGGGTTGGGTCAAGCCCGCAGCACGTGCCCATCCTGCTTCGGCGTGGGTATCGTGGGCGGCTACTACGGTCCTTACGACTTCATCTACATCTCTCCCGACACCGCAATGAGTGTGGAACTCAACGAAGGCGGCAGGAAGGTGACCAGAGACTCCCGCAGCTACCTCGGTCCCACCCCCATCATTCAGGCTGGTGATCTGATCGTTCGTCGCAACGCGGAGCGGTTGGTCATCAATAACGTGGTTTCCAAGAACCCGAGAGGTATCCTCCTCCAGCAGGAGTTCATGTCATCCCTTTTGGATGAAGGGGATACGCGGTACTTGATCCCGATCAATACTGGCCTACCCACGATCTACAACCCGGTCGTCCGTCCCGATCCAAATGATGGCGAAGCGGGTCCGTTTATCGGGAACAAAGGACCATCAGGTGGCCCGAATCCCACGGGCAGCGGCGAGCCCATCTTTGACCCGCGCACTGTCCCGGGCAAGGACTGGGAGAACCCCAACATCCCGATTGGACGTACTCCAACGTTTGGAAAAATCCAAACTTAACGGACTTTCGGAGACCTATTTAGAGGGCATACCATGGACGCAAACGCACTAGCAAGCGCGGTCGCCAAGACCGCTCGTATCCTGACCGAAGAAGACCTGCCGAACGGGAACCCCGAACTCCAGAAGATGGTCGGTGACCCTGACGACTTCCGTACCTCTACCTTCGCTCAGTTTGCTCCAAATCCGGGCAACTTGCTCATGCCTAACCCCCTGTCGCCTATCGAAGGTGATGAAGTTTTCTTCGCCTACATGATGCCGGGTGCGATCTTCCAAGCACATGACGGCAGCCAGTGGTGGATTTTGGGCTACGACTACCGTGGTCAGGTTGAAATCGAGAACCGCTGGTATCCACGCATTCACGCTCAGGTTAGCGTTTACGACGTTCGCCGCTCCATTGACCAGTGGATCGAGCCTATCCAGCAGACGGTTCCACCGCCTCCTCCGGGCGTCAATTACGACGCACAGCCCGTCACCATCGTCGATCACGAAGACTTCGGCGCTGTGGACGATCTGTCTACAGGCCATCCGAACCGTGGTGGTTCGGGCGGTTGGTAAAACGGACTTTCTGTTGCAATAACAGAGGGATTTAACCGTGATTGATCTCACAGGCGCGAACTTAGTTGCGTATCTGCAACGACTCATCCGTCCAATTGTTGAGAAGAACCCAAGGTTCCGCAACGCTCTGGGCGATGTGACTATCCCCGCCATGAGCAATCCCACGACTGCTCTGCGGTGGAAAGACCTTCAGGTCATCGTCAAGACTGTCACCACCTCTGGAAACAGATTATCCTTCGATTACTACATGTGCACCCAGCGTGGTCGAGCCATCCTTTGTAAGGTAGCCGACAAGGACGGTCTCTTCGTCGAATGGACGAAAGAGGTTGACCCCACGCAAAAGACTCCCCAAGCGGGCGTCTATTACATGAACATCGACTATGTGAGCGAGGAGACTCGCGACATCGGCTTGACTGTTCAGAAATACATCTGGGTCGAAGGCAAAGGTCAGGGCGAGGCGATGGGTTCGGTGGTTACATTCCGCCCGAACATTGTAGACCCAACCCCAGTCACCTTGACAGCAAACATTACGGGTACGTCGATCAAAGGGTCCGTGGCTTCGCCGCCGCAAGCAGGTATACTCACCGTTTTAGCTACTAACAATTTTCAGGCGGGAATGAAAGTGACCCTCGATGGCGCTGTGGAACCCTTTTTGAATGGGCAAACGGTGACGATTTTGAACGCCAGCCCGTCACAATTTACAGCAAACTTCCTCGGCCCAAACTACACCAACCTCAGTAACGACACGGGCACCGCCGTAACCCAAGTGTCCCAGCTAGTAGACTTGAACACGCTGATAGCGACGGACCCGTCAACGGGCTTAGCCGTGGCTTTCAATGCCATGAACTCGTCGTTCGGCGGCACGATCACCCTCATCAACCCGTGCACCCAGCTTTGGCTTACCTTCTCTAACGGCACCGCGCTCAATCCCAACACCGATTACTGGTACGAGCGGCCGGTCACCGAGTTGATTTGCAAGTCCACCGTAGGCGGACAAGAGGTTCTGGGCATTTCAGGCCAGTACGTGACGGTGACTTTCACCGATCAGAACGGCTATCAGCTTCGCCCCGGCATCGACTTCCGCTTTTATGGCAGCCCCCAGTACATCCAGCTTGCGTCCCAGTCGCCGCCCGGGAGTACCATCACGGCGAACATGATAGCGAAGCTCAACCCCTACACGACGCCGCCCGTCAATCCCGAAAACATCATCAACATCGGAATGCTGCCGAGTCAGAGTTTGGCTCCGAATCAGGTGTTCATCCACACCACGCAAGGGAACTTCACCGATCCGACCGTGAACTCCGATGGCACGATCACACTTCCCGTCCTGCTTCAGCCGGGGGACACGTATCGGTACGACATCCGTATCGACGCGGGCACGTTTAAGGCTATCGCCAAGAAATGGGAAATCAACAGCTTAGTGATCGTCGATCCTATGACAATCGAGTGGGCGAAGCCCGATCCGAATCAAGAAGGTAAGTGGAGCCCCGTATCCGCCGAGTGGGTAGCTGATGCCGATCCGAGTTCACTGGTGGGGGTTGTCCAGACCTCGGCTGGGAAGCCGCTGCTCGACCAAAACGGCAATCGAGCCTACGTTTTCCCGGGTTTGTGGTTGGCGTTTGGTGACATAGCCGTCGTCGGCGATCAGTCGGCAATCATCATAAGTCCTTCATTAACAGAGACTTACCAAGTATACGGATCAAAGGAGAACCTGACTTTCACGTTGGAGATCAAGTCCAACGACCTTCAGACCTCATCCGATCTGGCCGAGATGATTAAGCAGCACCTCCTTATCACTAGCCGCAAGAACGTGGAGGCGGACGGCTTAACGATCTTCGAGGCGACTCGCGACTACGTGGGCGAAGCCCGTGACGCATCGGGTACGGCGTCAAACTACATCTACAACGTGACCGTGACGGCTTCCGCAGACTGGAAGGTATACAAGCCGCTGGTGACGAGATTGGTCAGCTTCGAGATTGTCAACAAGCCCACGGTAGGTAGCTGGGGTGGAAACCTCCAAGCCACGCCACGGGTAGAGGCATTCGGTGCGACGATGTTCATCCCGAGTTATGTGTAAGCGGAAAAATGGACTTTAGAAGCCACAATCAGAGACGTTTTCTGGGGAGTTTTCAATGACTTATGAATTCAAATGCCACGACTGCGACCTCGTTCTGGAGCATCTTTGCCCGATAGGGGAGCAGCCGAGCTATAAGAAATGTCCGAAGTGCGGTAAGCGGTGCGAACAAACGATCTATGCACCGTATGTAGCGACGAGTGGTATGGGTCAGGCTTCTTTGGATGTTGTAATCGGGCGTGACGCTGAGAAACGATGGGATCGCATCAACAAGCGGCAAGAAGTTCGCGACAAGGTTCGCAAGGAAAGCGGTAAACCCGCACTGACGAAGGTTGGACAAGACGAGTACAAAGCCCACAATAGGCCGCTCGATTTTGTTCCGACAAACGGAAAGTAAGGGCTGAAAATCTTAGATTAACGAGAGAAATCGACTTCCAGTCTCCTAGATTGAAGTCAATTTTAAGAGGGAAAACCCATGGCACTGTTCACATCCTACGCACCACCGGGCGTCTACACTCAAGTAGTTCTGCAAACCAACGCGGCTCCTACGCTGGGGACTGCCCGTATTCCCGTGATTATCGGTGAAGGTCAACAGTTTTTCAGCAACAACAACGTTGAGTTGTTCCGTGGTTCCTCCTCAGTTCAGGATGACCAGTCGGTCAGCGAGAACATTTCGAACCAAGTCACAGGGTTGACCCGCACATTCCAGACCAGCTTTTTCCCGGTCACGGACGGTACTGGCAAGGGCGTGATTTCGAACAACCCCGCCGACGTTCAGGTTGAGTCGATTGACCAGAACGGTAACATCGTTCCCGTAACAGTGATTTCACTGAACGGCGCAACGGGTACGTTCACAACGCAACTCATCATCCCCACGGGCTACGAAATCCTCATCACTTACTTCTTCAAGCGCGGTGACACGTTCATCGGCATCGGTGGTGTGGCTCCGTACAATGTCCCAGAAAATCTTCTGCCACAGATTCCGAGCACGGCAACTCTGACTGTGCTTGACGGCGGCGGCTCGCCTCCGGGAAACCAGACGGTTGTGTTGGGTCTCTCGACCCCCGGCCAGACAGGTAACCTCGTTACCCTCCAGTTCGTTTCCAGCCCCTCGCCTGTCCCAGACGCTCAGGCGGTTGGTGGTGCAGGCACCGATGCCATCACGATCAACATCAATGGACCGAGCGGCACCCGTACCCTTGCCAGTCTCGTCAGCCTCGTCAACGCAGGTATTCCGACGCTCGACGGCGGCTACCTGACGGTCACAACGACCACGGGCAACCTCACTGCTCCGCTGACGGTGAGCGCAGGTGCAACGCCATTCACGGGCGGCGTTGGCGGCAACAGCAACACAGTATTCAAAACCGCCCACACCCCCATCGTAGATGGGACCAACGGCGGCGTGGTCACGACCGACGTAACCAAGGTCATCGTTCAGGTGAACGGCAACAACGTCGCAGTCGCATCCTTGAATGGTGCGGCGGGGACCTTCACGCTGGCTTCGCCCGTCTCCGCGCCAGTCGCGTTGGGCGGAACTACCACGTCCTTCACGATCCAATATTACTTCAACTCGTGGCAGAACACGTATGATCTGCTTCCCGGTCAGAACATTTCCTCCATCACTCAGGTCGGTCTCGGCCCGAATCGTGCGGACTTTGTTCAGGGGACGGACTACGTTCTCGGCAGCATCCTTGCTCCCGATGGCTCCACAGTCCAGACCATCAACTGGGGTGCCTCGGTATCCTCGGCTATCGGTCAATCCGCCGCTGGCGAATCCGCGAACTTCACCGCCGCTGAGATCACCACCGCACTGAGGGACGATCAAGTTTATCTCCGTCCGCTCGCGGGCGCTGTAAACGGCAAGAACACGGTCTTCACCCTCCCCGATGTACCAGTGGATGGTAGCGGACTCAGCGTCACGACCGACAATCCTGCGTTGGTTCAGGTTTACGTCGGCTCCGATCCGCTGGAAGCTTTCCTTGCGGGCGCTGTACGTGTGGCTACTCTCTCTGGTGCAAACCAGCTTGTGACCCTGTACAATCCCCCAGCGTCGGGCAGCAACGTGTACGCTTCGTACTACCGCAGCCAGTTGGCTGACCATCAGTATAGCGTCACGGTTGTCAACCCGGGATACGCGGGCAACGGTACGTTCATCATCACCGATGAGCTTGACCGCGTTGCTCCGCTTGTGGAATTTAACCTAGCCGCCAGCACTGTTGCTCAGAATGGGCCGTTCCAAGACACGGGCGTGGTTTACCCGAACGACTTCTCCGATGCACAGGCTCAGGCAGGTGCAGCGGTTGATGAAACAGTTACCCTGACCTTCAAGAACGACGGCAACGCGACTATCGTTCCCGCTGTTCAAGCAAGTCTGGCACTGTCGTTCGGTCCCGGCACGCTGACGTTCCATGCGACCACCCCGGGTATCGGCGGCAACCTCGTCCAAATCGTGATTGACGCTACGGACCTGAATGCCGACCCAGTATCGATCAATGGTGACATCGTTACCATCTACTCAAGCTGGGCTGGCACGCCCCTGTCCCTCGCCGCGATTGCAGCTTTGTTCCCATCGGGCGAAACGATTGATGGTGGGCAGATTCTTTGCACCGCGTCTGGTACGACCTCAGGCAACGCCGCAATCACGGGCGCTACGAATTTGTCTGGCGGCACCAACGCAATCACCTCCCCCGTCACGCACAGCTATACGGTCTCTTCGCCCAACTCGAAGGGTTCGGGCTCGCTGAACAACATCGGCTACCTCGACCAGACCTATGAGGACCTTGCAACTGGGTTCCGTGTGACGGTTGTCAATCCCACCGACCACGCAGGTTACGGTGTGCCGAACATTCCATCAGCTTACAACTTCGAACCCGGCGACAAACTCATCTTCAACGTGTACGCTGACGCAACAGGCGCAAACGCTGCCGTCCGCAACGCTGGTACACCCGGCATTGCCCCAGCACAGGCGAACAACCTGATCGCAATTCAGGGTCTCGACACCACGGTCATCTCGAACTTCGGTTCGACCGCTGGCGACTCCGTGATTATCAGCACGTTCAACAAGAGCGGCAACGACCCGAGCATCGGTGAGTTCTACTACGTCTCGTACACGACCGCGAAGACTGCGGCTGATTACGCGATTCATCTTTACACCGACCCAAAGGTTGCTTACGCCATCTACGGTACTCCGAACACGGTCAACCGCGTCTCTCTCGGCATCCAGTTGATGGCCGCGAACGGCGTGCAGACCTTCGGCGTCATCCAAGTCCCAGTGGTTCCCGGCACCAATCAGGGAACTTCGCAGGACTTCATGAACGCAATCCAGACGCTCACCATGAACCTCCCGGGCACCAACCAGAAAGCAAACATCATCTGCCCGCTGAGCACTGACCCGACTGTTCACCAGTTCTTGAGCCGTCAGTTGACCACCATGGCGAACATTCGCTACAAGGGCGAGGCAATCGGCTTCGTCGGCTACGATCAGTTCCAGACGCCAAGCACGATGCGTGCAAACGCTCGCGGTCTGTTGAATCAGCGTATGATCGCAATCGGTGCCCCAGTCGCAGGTATCCTCATCACCGACCCGAACACGGGTGTGGCGGTGGAATACGCGGTAAGTGGCGAATTCATGGCAGCCGCCATGATGGGCTTGAACGCAAACCCATCGAACGATGTGGCACAGTCCCTCACGTTCCAGAACTTGGTCGGCTTCAGCCGCTTGCTCGTGGTTTACGACGACCCAACGCTGGACGCGATGGCGTCAGATGGCTTGACGGACCTGTTGAACAACAACGGTGCCCTGCTCATCCGTCACTACAAGACCACTGACCCGTCGAACCCGCTCACCAGCGAGCCGACAGTCACCACGATCTCGGACTACGTTTCGCAGGTGTTCCGTTCCGACCTCAACCAGTTCATCGGTCGCAAGCTGCTCGACTCGCTTGTTACCGACATTCAGGTGGTCTGCAACGCCCGCCTGTCGTCCTTGGTTAACCAGCAGATCATCAGCGGTTACCAGAACTTGTCGGTTGTGCAAGACCCGACCGATCCGACACAGGCCGACGTTACCGTCACCTTCAAGCCGATGTTCTGTCTCTTGTATGTGTCGGTCACGTTCATTGTTCAAACCCAACTATCATAAAGGGGATACATGGCAGTTTGTACAAAATGCGGGACAATTGACGAGTGCAATCGAGACAATCGCAGGCGGTCTGGGTTTCAAGCTTGGTGCAGGTCGTGTCAGCACACCCAGAATAAAATCCGTAGGGATAGCCCTGAAACAAGGGATGCTGTTTTGATGCAAGATAAGAGACTACGTACTAAACGTGTATACGGCATCTCGTTGGAAGAACGAGAACGTATTTTTGAATCACAAGGTCGAACGTGCGCCAGTTGTGGCAACACCGAACCCGGAAGTAAAAAGGGGTGGGCGATAGACCATAACCATGAAACGGATGAAATACGCGGGATTCTATGCACCCCGTGCAACGTGGCTTTAGGTATGGTGAAGGATTCCATCGAACGCTTACACCAGCTTGAGACGTACTTGCGAAAATTTCAAAAGACATTAGGAGCAGTGGCATAATGCAACTACATCCGCAGGTATCACAGGCGAACGGCATCATCAGCGTGAAGCTAATAGCCACGTTTGTTGGTGATCCGACTGATGCGAGCGACAAAGCGAATATCGCGGCCTTCGGTGATCCGCAAGTGAACCTTGCAGGAACATTTCAAGACCCGTTGAACCCTGCGTTTACGTTCTTGTTCCCCGCCACTGACATAATTGTGGGGATCACGACGCAGATGAGTTCGAAGACGGCACGCTTTATGCTGGCTCTGCCAACTAAGTCGAACCCGAATCAGCCAGCACCGATTCAGGGCGAGTTGGATTGTGTCACGCTGAACCCGAGCGAAGCAGCGGAAGCTTGGTACTCAGTTATGACATCGCGTATTCAGCAGTCGATGAACATTTTGCGGCAGAAGATGCTGGTGCCGACGCTTATAGATACAACAATTTAAGAGGATAGCGATGAGCAAGTTGATGGAACAACGCAAAGCGGCACAGACAAAGAAGTCAACCATTCTCTTGTCCGTTGAGACGGCGCAGGATGCGGTTAACATCGGGAAATCCGTCCTCAATGCTCTTCAAGCCGAAGGTAAGAACGACCAGCAGTTGGAACAAGCCGTAAAGCATTTGGACACGCTGCTTCACAGCCAGCCAGACCAGATGCAGTCCGAAGGCGCAATGAGTGTCGAAGATTATTTCGACGATGCCGTTCTGCCTGAAGTGGCACGTCAAGCCAAGAATGAGGTAGATATGATCGCAACCAAGCGCAGGGAACAACGTCCCGCACAAGTAACTCAGAAGGCACCAGTACAGGCTCCCGCCGCCCAGCCGCAGATGGCTTCCGATGAGAAGACATCCGCCGCTGGCAATGACGCATACACGACTGACCGTGACGAACAGGGCAACCCCAAGGCTCCTGAAAAAGCCGAAGTTCCCCGTCTTGCCGCAAAGAAAAAGGAAGCACAGCCCGACGCTCCTCCAGTCGCTCCCCCTGCCGCCGCACCCGCAGCCCCCGCCGCTGGCGGTGGATCGCTTGATGCTCTCTTCGCCAAGCTGCCGTCCGACTTCCTCGCCGATCTGGTGAAGAAGCTGACCAGCCTCGAAGGTTTCGAACAGGACAAGGACGTACAGGCAGCCGTTGAGAATCTGGCTGGGAAGCTCCAACAGCGCCCAGTTGAGGCCGCTCCTGCTCCTGCCGCTCCCGGCGTAGTCGCCTCTTCAAAGAAGGGCGGCGATTTCGGTGGTAAGCAAGCTCCTCCGTTCGGCAAGAAGGACGAAAAGAAGGACGACAAGAAGGAAGCATCCTTCGGTGGTCTGAGGTTCGTGGCAGCCGAGAAGGTCGCTGTGGCTCCTCCGGGTCGTGAAGATCAGGTGAAGGCACTCAAGAACGAGAACGTAGACAACCCTTACGCCGTGGCGTGGGCCAGCTACAACAAGGGTGACAAGAAGGGCGCTCTCCGAGCCGCTCATCAGGTCATCGCAAAGTTCGCCGCCGCTGGTTTCTTCTCGTGGGATCAGTCAACAGGCGATGTGACCGAATCTGGTGGACGTACACCAGAAATCGGCGAAGCACACAGCAAGATTGATGAAGCTCCCGCCCATCTGGATCGTCCTACGACGACGCTCCCGATCAAATTAGCTGGCGAGATGACGGCTCAAAAAGCTGTAAAGGAGGCGGAAAGGCTGGGTCAGGAACTAAAACAGACCTACCTTGACGCCAAGTCGATCTGCACGGTGAACGATAGCCGTCCAGTTCGCGAGTTTGTAGAGAGTATCTTCCGCGCAGGTGCGATGGCTGATGAGGCCGTCAAGACCTTGAACAAGCAGGTCATGCAGGAAGAGTCCGAAGAAGCGGCTGCGAAGGTCCGGGAGAAGGGTAATAAGAAGTCTTCTTTCAGGGGCTTGGCGCTGGTAGCTTCGGCTGAATAAGTTTGCGAGCATCCAGAAATCCCCACTAACCGGGTAAAGCCGCCTGTGGGTCAGTACGGGATGAGTGGCAAATTGAATAGCCGCTTGTAAGCACCGAGGTGAATGCTCGGCTCGCGAAGATTCGGGGAACGAAAAACGCTGGGTCATCGTGTGGTGAATTTCACTGCCTTAGGTCCGTTAAGGTTACGAGCGATGAATTGGAACGAAGGTAGTTACGTTCCCCGAGTTGTAATTTCAGTTTTCTGGATTTCGCAATTGTAGTGTAGAAACCCCTTTTTAAGGTGGGAGGCAAACATGTCCGAAGGTGGATACGTATATCGGCAGGGTACATCACCCAACACTGAGACTGTAATCTCGTCTCGGTTCAAAATCTTTACGGATGCCGTTGATGTCGGCAAGTTCGTAAAGCTGGGCGTAACCTCGTCCTTCACATACTCAGAATCGAAGACTGTCGATGCGGTTCGCGGCCTCGGCTACGGCGATCAGGTCGCGGAACTCGTTCCCGGCGTGACTCAGCCGCTCAGCATCTCAATCACTCGTACCTGTCTGTATCTGGCGAACCTCATGCAGGTCGTCGGCTACAAGGCGGGCGTGAGCGGTGCTGTCCGCTCCCTCAAGCATCACCGCTGGCCGTTCGATATCAAGCAGGAGATTGTATTCTCCCAGCTTGCAACTGAAGACCCGAACGTCGGGCAGGCAACTCTGGCTGACATTCCAAACGAAGGTGGTTTGAACAACACTGGCAACCCCGGCTTGCTTGCCGTGGCGACAGTGTATGAAGGTTGCTGGATGGAGTCTTACAACACGGCGTTCACGGTTGACACCGCCGCCGTCACTGAAGATTGCACCGTTACCGTCACCGACATTTTCGATGTCGCTGGCTCTGTCTACGGCGAGTTCCTTGACGCAGGTCTCAACAAGGGCGATGCCACGGGACGTTCACTCCTCTACAGCACCTAACGAATTCTGGAGAACGGTCTGGACTTTTCTCCAAAAGCTGAGTATTATGAATAAGACGGACAAGGCGTATCTGCGGAAAGCAGTGCTATTGCGGTTAATAGATGCGCCTTGGGAAGGTGTAGCAGGGTAACCTGCCCGGTTCAACCCCGGTGCTTTCCGCCAATCTGTTTTCCCAAGGGCTTGTCTGTCCACAATCTTCCCAAGGCGTGTCTTCAAAGTTTGAAGGCATTAGAAGGGGCGACTCGAAAGAGTCGCCCTTTTGCTTTGTTTTTAGGCTTTTGCGCTCTTTAATAGGATGAACCGCAAAATAACGAGCACGAAAAAGTGGTGTAACGGTTGTAAAAAGTGGAAATTGCACAAGAGGTTTAACAGATGCGGCGATCCTCGTCGAAATGGCTTTGCCGTCTACTGCAAGGAATGCATTAACAAAAGGAATCGAACGAACTACGCTAAAGAAAGCTCGCCCAAGTATCGAGCTACTCGCCGAAAATGGCGACAAGAAAACGCACTTCGTTTGAGAGTCGAACAATACGGATTGACTCCAGAGCAATACAAGGAGATGTGGGATGCTCAAGACGGGAAGTGCTACCTACCGTCTTGTAATAATTCGGCGTCCTGTATTGACCACGATCACGAGACGGGGCAAGTGCGTGGCCTATTGTGTAGGACGTGTAATTTGGCTTTAGGACACTTTAGAGACAGTCTACAACTTCTCAAAGAAGCGGTTGTATACTTGGAGCAGTTTTCATGAACCCTCTTTTTCGAAAGAAAGCTCTCGACCCTTGGTTTGAACAAATCAACGAGCCCGATTACGCTGAGCATCAGCACCACTCTGACCCCGGTTACTCTACCCAAAACGGCAAGGATTACGCGGGTCGCGGCTCCACTGAGAATGAGGGTGGTGCGCTTCAAGACGGTATTCCCGCCGATCTCCTGTCCATCGAACTCGGTAAAACTGGCAAGACCGCCGACAACGACGACGACTTCTATCGCGAGTTAGAGCAAGAGGGACAGCAAGACAGGGAACTGCACGAAGAGACTCAGCCCGCTGAATATGATGAGGCGTTAAACCGCGCTCTGACAGCCCTCGACGTGCTCGCTAAGATTCCTTCGAGCCAAGACATTCAGGGCTGCGCCCAGATGACCGCCGCCGACTTACGCCAGTTCGCCGAAGAGTACAAGAATGGCAAAGCGCGTCGATTCTCAAGTGACGAGGACAACCCGCACGTCACCTCGATGCCCAGTGCTCCAGCCCCAGTCGATCCCAGTGATGCAACATTCTTCAAGGAGAGTGATCCCATGTCCGATCAATTTTCGCCTACCGAAGAGAAGATCAATGCCGTTGCCGCAGGTAGTGGGTTCCGCTATGGGGGACACGTTACGGACGGAACTACGTTGTGGTTCAGGGGGAACAGTGAGCGGCTTTCGTTTAATCCCAAGACTGGGAACGTTTCGTACCTGAGGAACGGGAAAGTTGAATCGGAGTGCCCCGTTGACCAACTCAAGCATATCGCGTCTGCCGAAGATTTTCATAGAGCTTTGAAGAAGCAACTCGGTCAGGATAAGACGGGCGCTATTCGTCCGTCTCCCCACGCTGTGTTCGAAAATAAAGTCGATAATGCTACTGGGAAACAGCCCGAAGCACCGCCAGAGCCTTCCGATGACGAAGTGATGCAGGCTCAGAAAACTCTCGAAAACGCGGGGGTTGGCGATCAGATTGGTGTCAACGCTGCGGAAGAAAGCGAAGCAACTCTCCCCGATGATTGGCCGGAAGGCTGGCATTTGTACGACCCGAAGACTGGGGAAGAAATCAAGAAGAAATCCGCCCCGAAAGAGGCGGCTGTCACCAAGACCTATGGCACGGGCACGCCTCCGGGCGGCACCCCGAACGACCCAAGCGTGGACATCGAAGATGACGAAGATGATAAAACCGCAGCCGCAAAGACGGCACTGGTTGGCATTCACGAGACGCCGAAGTTTCTCCCACCTCGTGACGATGTGCGTCGGCACCTCGATGAACAGGTGCAAGACGAGGTAATGGAAGGCGTGATGGATGGCGTGAAAGATGACAAGACCGCCGCCTCGGACGATCAGGCAAACGAATTTTACTTGGACAAAGTTGACAGCATGAAAGCCGAAGCCAAGGATGCGTTCATGCTGGACGCCGCCATGCAGCAAGAGGCTCAGGATGCAGGTATGAGCATGGACGAACTGTGGGATGAGGTCGGTGGAGCTTTCACTGAGAACTACTACATTTCGGCCTATTCCAAGCAGGGATCGATTGAAGTCTATGAGGGATTGAAGTGCCCTAACTGTAAGAGTACGAAGGGGAAACCCGTCGAGGACGGTACAGACGGTGGGGTAAGCTTGCAGGAATGCCTTACCTGCGGGAGCTTTTACTAACTACAGCCCTCTTAAATAGGAACTCTATGCCCTTTACGAAGATAGCAAATGCCGCTTTGCAGGAACCAGTCATCGCCCCCGAGGACTGGATCAAGCTGCACGGAAAGCACGTGTTTGGGCAGAAGTCCGCCTCGGGTACAGCCGCCGCGCAAACCTTCCGCAAGTCCGCCGACACATCGAAATACCTGTTGTCGCACTGCACCATTATGGCGAGCGTTATGGTCGAGGCCGACCCCTACGATTACCTCATCAAGCCGGAATGCGCTCACCTCGTCAACAACAACGACGACGCATGGACGAATGAAGTTCTGAAGCTCAGCCACAGTAGTTTTGTTGGTGCCTTCAACTTCGTAGAGCACTTCCAGAATTCCAAGTACGCGAAGGGGCACATCCTCGACGCCATCCTCCGCAAGATCAAGCTCAATGGTGACGGCTCCGTGTGGGTCTATTTCTGCGATATCCTTGTTGCCACGGACCTCGGACACGAGAAGCTCATCAATGACATTCGCAGCGAGAAGGTCAAGTACCTTTCAATGGGCTGCGTGACGGACCTCGTTATTTGCAGCTATTGCGGTGCTCGCGTAACCGATCAAAACACCTACTGCAACCACCTGTCGTACCAGAAGGGCATGTTCCTTACGGACGACGACGGCATTGCTCGCCGCGTGGCTGAGCTTTGCGGACACAAGACAATGGCTAACGGCGGCGTGAAGTTCGTGGAAGCGTCGTGGGTTGCTACCCCGGCTTTCCCGGGTGCCGCGAAGCGCAATACCGTGGCTGAAGAGTGGGTCGGACCACGCACCAAGTACACCAAGTCATCGACCGCTGGGAAGATAGCAAAAATTGCCAGTGGAAATGATGAATTCGAAACCCTTGATTTAGGTGATGCTTTAATGAACGCGGACCTGCACGGGAGACTAATACGCTAATGGCAAACCAAACGAAATCGAAGCTCGCAGCCGCAAAAGCGGCACTCAGCCGCAAACAGGCGGATTTAGACGCTATTGACGACCAGATCATGGGTCTGGACTCCGGTATCCCCTCCGATCTTCCCGCGACCCCCGAATTTGACCTCCTCACCGCGAAGCGCGAAGAGCTTGAAGAAGAGATTCGCACGATGCGCGAAGGCGTTCAGTTTATCTCCGAATGGGAGAAACTGAAGGGCGGACAGTGGTCGGAAGGCATTCGGTCCCAGTTGGACGGCCTCGACTCAGAAATCGCCAATATCGCTGGCGGCGATGCCGTCGAGCCGGGTATGGGCGTAGGTCCAGATATGGGAGCCCCGTTGGGCGATCCCCTAGCTCCACCCCCTGCTCCCGACGCTTTAGCAGCACCAGCGGGCGACGTGGCTCCAGAAGCCGCCCCAGCCCCAGATGCGGCACTAGACGCACCAGCAGCCCCACCAGAAGCACCTGCACCTGCCTTGGAACCTCCTATGGCGAGCGCAAAATCCGCAGTAAACAAGAAAAATAACTATCAAACCTCTCAAAAGAGGGGCAATTCTGCCTCTCCCGAGATGAAAAAGGAAGGCTCAACCATGGCAACTCCTACAGCTACCAAGCCCTCGAACTTGAAAGAGAAGCTTGCAGAACTGAAAACGAAGCGCGAGACGATCAAGAGGGAAGCACAGGTTCGCACCGCTGCGGCGTATACAATCGCCAATACGATGCTTCCGGGTGCCCCCGTCGAAAAGCGTCAGGCATTCGCCTCTTCGCTGCTCCAAGGTAACGACACCAAAGCTCTCGTTGCTGCCCTCCGTCAAACCGCGATCAACGCCCACTACTCCAAGGTCGCCGAACAATTCAAAGAAGTCCACAAAGTCGAACTCAATGATCTCCTTGAGGACCCGTCCGTTCTGAAGTCCGAGCGTTCGGCTGTCGAAAAGGAAATCAAGGGTGACGCGAAGTCGGCTACCTCGAAGAAGGCCGATGACCGCAAGGACGCTGGTCCGCAGACCGATACGTACAACGACGGTCGTGGATGCGGCGGCGGCACTCACTCCGAGCCGAAGGAAATGGACGCAGCTAAGGCTGCCGAACGTCCCGACGCTGGTGAGAAGCCGGGTCAGACCGTGAACCTCAGCGACGGCAAGTCCGCATCCGCGAAGAACGCGAAGTGCAAGGACGGCGAGAAGTGTGCTGGCTGCGATAGCTGCAAGTCCGCTTCCGACAAGAAGGCTGCTGAGAAGAAGTGCGACAAGTGCAAAGGCGAATGCAAGTGCGCCTCTGCCAAAGCCGTTGCTGCCAAGGCAAAGAAGGCCGATGAGCCGCCAATGGATGCGCCGATTGACGCACCCGCAGGCGATGCCCCACCGATGGATATGGCCGCTCCCGCAGGCGATGCAGGGCTGGACGCTCCTCCGATGGATGCAGAAGCTCCCGCTGACGAAGCAGGCGCAATTCTGACCGACGAGAAGAAGATGGTCGTTCAGGAAAAGATCGAGGAAGTCAACGAGGCTGTCAAGGCCCTTGAGCAGGAAATCCTTGAAGAGAACGAAGAGGAAGTTCCTCTCGCTCTTGAAGAGGGTGAGCCTTCCGAGGAAGAGCTTGACCTTTCGTCTGTGTTCGATCAGGACGAGATGGAAGACAAAGCCGCGTCACTTGCCAACGAAGGCGACGAGCATCAGGCAGCCGATGACGGCGACAGCTTCTTCGCCCCAACATCTGCCGCAGGCATGGAATCTGTGCTTGACGACAGCGGTATGCAGGTAGCCAGTATCGAGAGCTATTTCGATATGCAGGGCTCTGACGCCGATCCACTTTACAGCCTCATTGCTTCCGAAGAGAAGGTTGCAATGAACGTTGAAGGCTTTGACGTTCTGGAATCGTTTACTGGCGAAGTTGCCAACAAGCTGAAGCAGAACGAGGCCGGTGCGGAAGACCGCGACAACGAGTCTGACCACGACGAGGACCTCTTCGTGGAAGCAATGAAGGATATCAAGCCTGAAGAGCAGGGCGCAAAGCGCACTCCTCAGGATGCGGTTCCTCAGTTGCAGTCTCCGAAGTCCGCAGCCGCAAAAACCGCAGCCAAGGCAGACCCGAAGGGCAGCATCAAGCGTGTCCGCCCGGTCGTAGCCTCACCGAAGCCCGTTGACATCGCCACTGCGCTGTTCGGCGACGACGAGTAATCCTTTGCAACATGATTGAAGGGGCAGGGGTTTACACAACCCTTGCCCCTTTTCAATTTTAGACTAGACAAGAAGGAAAAGCAGTATTAAGATAAATAAGGTGGAGATTATGGACAAGACAACGATGTTGATGTCCCCTGCGGCTGGAACAGCGATGGGACGAACGTCTTCAAGTGCTCCCGCTTCTGCTCCTTTGCAGAAGCAAATTACCGACCTATATGATCGTCTTGCGGCTACTACCGAGGGCTCGCCAGAGCAGAACTCCGTGTACGCAGAACTCGACCGATTGATCTTCGGGGTCTAGAACTCCTCATGCCGAAAATCAATTGGAATTCAATTGATCGGAAGAAATTCCACCAACGAATTCTAGAGGAGAGGCGTGCCTCGAAAGCCACTGATGCGGATGTTGCCAAGTTTGTCGAGTGGAGAGCCAGCAACCCCGATGTACCCGAGGGTGATTGGTACGCCCATTTCGGGGCCTTTATTTTACCCGGCACGGGGTCTCACCCAGATACGATCCTCAGTGGAAGTATGACACCATGGGGCGTATGTGTCTACCCTCCGCGAAAGAAAGCCTTTTACGGCCCCGACGAAATTAGTCGCGCCGTATTTGGCGACGACGAGTAATCAATCTCAACCGAGTGCATCACCAAAGGGGTCGCCTAAAAGCGGCCCCTTCATTTTCTAGCAATTACAATTTCCCGATCCAGACCCCGAGCCGCCTCGTCCTGAGCCCACGGATGGCTGGAACCCTTTGTAGTTTGGGCCGTCACGAATAACGAGGCTCGCCCAATCCTTAAACAGGGGAAAATGCAGCCAGTAGTTGCCCTTGAACTCGATCCAGTACCCGAACATGGCATCCCAACCGGAGTTCAGAACGGTGATGACACCCGTGGCGACGGGAGGCTGCGCGGGAGGAAGCTGCTGTGGGTATGGGACGGCGGGATTGGGAATCGCGTTCAACTGCGCCCACTTCCACGGTCTGTCCTTGAACGAATTCACGAAACGCGGGAAGATTTGTTCTTCAGGAAAGTTGCTCATCAGACCAATGCCGTACAGGTCGCGGCCAAATAGGACTGTGGTTTGAACTTTAGCTAAGATGGAAGAGACGGCGAGGATGCATCGGTATCCAGTTTGTTCCGTCCCGCCGCCTGTAGGCAGTTGGATAACCTCTGGGGTCTGCATCTGCACTGCTAGAATTTTCGCTGGAGGTGTCGCCATACTAAAGATTTGAGTAGTGGTATAATGGGGGATGGTCTTTGAGCCCCGGTGTGTCAAATGCGGTCGCCCCAAGCTAAGCCACACCATCAGTCTGCTGTGCTGGAGAGGCTATGGACTGGGTTACTGGGACACCCACTACGAGCCCGTCTCTGAGGAAGTCAACGCTCTGTTGATAAAAGCGTGCGCTCTCTATCGAGGCTCGAAAAGCTACCCAAAGCTGATTTCATAATCTCAACAACGTCGTGAAATTCAAAGCCTCGGATAAAACTGAGGCTTTATTTTCTGCGGCTTAGAAAATCGCAAGTGAAATTTCCCCGATAACCCAATCCCATTGGGAAATTCCTCCTGAGTTACTAATTCACTGCTTACGGGTCACTTCAGTAAGGAGTCCATCATGTCACTCAGCACAATCATTCTCGAAGCAGGCGGCGTATTCGCCCTCGCGACCAATCAGGACGGCTCAGGCAATATAGGCGTCAACGTTGAGAACGCCATTTCTGTATCAGGTACGGTCGCGGTCACACAATCAGGATCGTGGACGGTTGCCGTCTCGGGCTCCGTTGCAGTCACAGGAACTTTCTGGCAGACAACTCAACCCGTGAGTATTGCCGCAACTGTTGCTGTGCAGCAAGTCCCGGAAACCTCGGGTGGTATGGGTCTACCCTACTCTGCTTCATTAACGAGCACTAAAGAGCAGGTTAAGGGTTCGGCCGGGCAAATTTACGGCTGGACAATCATGAACAACGGGTCGGCCCTTTGTTACGTTCAGGTCTTCAACAAGCTCAGCACGAACGTCACAGTAGGTACTACGACTCCAGACTTTGTGATTCCTGTCCCCGCTCCAGCATCAGGCACGAACGGTGCTGGGCTAGTTCAGGCGATTGATCTCGGTATCGCTATGAGCACGGGCATCACCATTGCTTGCACCACGACCCGAACGGGTTCCACGTCGGCAACTTCCGATGTACTATTCTTCTACGCATAAGGGGACGGCATAATGTCAATCGCAGAGGTACAGTACACGAGCACAACTGGCGGTTCCCAAGCTTCAAGTCTTACCTACGGAAGCAACAACACTGTTGGTGATCTTCTCATTTTTATATCCTACACAGGGGGTATCACCAGCGGTGTATCAGACGGTCAAGGGAACACATGGGATTTGGCGATTCAGTCTGGTTCAGCCTCTATTTTCTACGCCATGAATTGCAAGGCGGGGTCGAACACCGTAAGTTTTCCCGCTACGTTCGGTACAATTTGGGAATTTAGCGGGGTAGCCGCAACGTCCGCCCTCGATCAAACCAATTCTGGCTATTGGTATTCCTCTGCGTATGCCATCAGCTTGACTCCGACTGTGGATAATGAATTGGTGCTTTTTACAACACAATCATATTCGGGGGCATCCTATCCAACTGTCGGTGCGAGTTCACCATGGAACCCAGCATATCCCAATCCCGAAAACCGATACGATTATGGTGTCGGTTGTAGTGCCTATCAAATTCAAACCACGGCAGCAACTCTTAGTAACTCGGGTTGGACCGTGGGAGGCAATGGTGGAGCCGAGCTTGCGGTATCATTCTTTGCCGCACTGCCCGCAAATTTAATTATGCCGATGGGCTCAATGGGGGTGGTGTGCTAAACACCACAAAATTTCTTTCGTTTTTCCAGTTATACACCGTGGATCGATTGACGCCATAGAGTTCAACAAACTCAGCGACAGTCCCTTCCCATGTTAACCAGACTTTGTACAATCCGCCGTAATGTAGGCAGAAGCGTCGATGACCGCCGTAGACACCCTTGGCGACTTGCTTAAATTCTGTGCCGCAATCTGGACAGGTAAAATCTCTAAGCTTGGAGTTTTCTATTTTGTTGACGGCTGTGGAGAGTTTGCTCATCTTGTTACGACGGTCATCATTCCAACTTGCCGCTATTTTTGCGCGTTGAGTAGCGGGCTTGGGTTTGCCTTTGAATAGCAGACTGGTGGTCTCTCTTTGCCGTTTCGTTGAAACTCTTCCCAATGCTTTTATGCGTAATTTTTCACGTATTTCCGGCGTTGCTGGTACGCCATCCCCGCCTGCCGTCATGTTGTAGCCATCGGGCGACAGGGTTTTAAGAAGCAAAATCCATAACTGTTCAAGTTGGTTGAGTTCTTCGGTTGTGGTTGCTTTCGCTAATTGCTGCACGTGGAAATTTTCGGGGCCGTGTTTGCGAAGAGCGCGGTACAGGTACTCTTGATGGCGCTTTGGTTGTTTTGCGTTCTTCAGGTGTTCACGCCATCTTCCTCGAATGGTCTTTTCGGTTTTGCCGATGTACATCTTCCCGTCAACCAAGCTGGTTACCAGATAGACAAACATAAAACCTCTCTACTTAATACGGTCAAATCGACAAAAATCGCTAGTTAGTGAAAAAATTTGATACGCATGTCTTATGTGAGAGTCGTTCAACCTATAGTCCTGAGCCCCCAAAAGGCCGGATTGGGAAGAATAATCAAACTCTCGTACACAAAACTGGAGAAACCAAAATGAGTGTGAAATTACACTATCTGGGTCAGAACGATTCCGTTAACTGCACCCCAGCGGTATTCCTCACTGGCGATCCGGGAACTGACCAACAGACGTTGAAGGCTGGCGGATACGTCGGCGGCGTGATTGTAGCCATTCTTGGTGCAAGCACGAACGCTGCATACCCGATTCAACCTCCCAACCAACCTGCTTTCGGACAAATCGGTAACATCGCTCCATGCGACACGGACGCGACTTACTATGGGTCTGGAAACGCTGGCACTCCCTTCGCAACTCTGCTCAACAACGGCGGCGAATTCGCTGGCGCTATTGGGCCTTCCGGTTCCAAGAAAGCCCCCGTTGTCCGTGCCATGTGGCAGGGAATGGTGGGTAACTCGGACGGAAATTGCTATGATACGAGCGCAGCGTTCACACTCGGTGCGTATCTGTATTGTGGCTGCGCCACTTCCGCGAACATCGGACAGTACACCTCGGCGGCACGCAGCCACGCTGCTTCGCCCGCTGTCGGTATTTGCACCCACGTTCCAACCACGACCGAAGCTTGGCTCGGCGTAGCGTCGTTACTGTAAAGGAGAAAAAGAACAACATGGCAAACCTTTCTCGTACACAACAGCAGACGGCTATGCTCGGACAGTTGCTCAAGACTGCGGGTGGTCGTCAGAAACTTGCGGCTTCGTTGGGACCGTCCCTCCGTCGTCGTCGTGACTATATGAGCATTGCTCGCAAGGCTCTTATGGTTGAAACTCTTCCCGATGGCGCTCTGCCCATCTACGATAAGGAATTTGATGTAAGCGCGATGACCGTGGGTTCCACCCCGGGCTCGTCCTTCGTTGAGGCCTTTGTGGTAGGTGAAGAAGGCGGCGACATCGTGCGCGTCACCAAGCCAAAGCGCGTCACGGTTCCGACGTTTGAAATCGTGTCCAACCCGATGATTCCGATCACGCAGATCAAGGAACGTCGTTTCGATCTCGTCGCTCGTTCACTCAACCTCGCAAAGGCTGAAGTAGGCGCAGCGGAAGATGGTTACGTGTTCAACCTGTTTGACGGTGTTGCGGCAGGCGCAGTCGGCCACCCACCCAACGATCCGGTTTACAACCCCGACATCGCCATCAACGCTCCCATCGACATCAACTCGTTGGCAGACGGCTTTGGTCAGGTTGCACGCCACGATCTGTCGGTTGCTTTCATCTTCTTCAATCCGCGTGACTACACGGACCTGTTGAAGTGGACGCAGCAAAACATCGACCGTGAAACACAGCGCAAGCTGTTGAAGACGGGCGTCATGGGCTATCTCTGGGGCGCAACGCTCCTCCAGTCTCGTAAGGTCGGCTACGGCTGCATCTACATTCTGGCGGACGCTGAGTTCCTCGGCGTAATCCCAGAACGTATTCCGTTGACCGTGATGTCTGCCGACCGTCCTGACCTCCGTCAGATCGGTTTCAGCATCTTCGAGAACTTGGGCTTCTTGGTGTTCAACCCATCAGGTGTCCAGCGTCTCACAGTCAATGGCCGCTTCAACGCGACCGCCAACTACGGCGAGAACTAAACCTCTCGTTGTCGCGGTTAACCTTAGGGCTCGGAGCAATCCGAGCCCTTTTTCCTTTTTCCCCAATAATAACCAAATATCCAAGTATTAAGTAGAGGAGATATTTGGATATATGCAATGTGCCAGTGGTTCATGCACTAGACCCGCTCGTCCCGGGAAAACAAAGTGCGAAGCGTGCGCTGAATCCGCTAAGCAATATTATCAGCGCAATCGCGTTTACTACCCACAGACCATGAAACGATATTATCTGAAGAAAAAGTTCGGATTGTCGCTGGATGGCTACAATCAAAAATTCGAAAAGCAAAAAGGTCTGTGTGCTTTGTGCGGGCAACCAGAAACAATAACCCGAAGAGGAAAAGTAATACTTTTAGCCGTAGACCACGACCACGCTACGGGCATCAATCGAGATTTACTGTGCGGACGGTGTAATCGCATTTTGGGCACATTCAAAGATGATGTGGCCTTATTTTACAAGGCGATTGAGTATTTAAGTAAGTGGAGGCAGGATGCAACGTAGCTACGTAGCCAAGAGTCCGATCAATTTTGTTCAATTTAGCTTCCGAGTCAACGCCGGGGACATTCTCGTCCACGATACGACCGCCCAGCGCCTCACGGTGTACCGCAATGGACAGATCGTCAAGACCCTGAAGCAGTCCTCGCTGGGTATGAGCGCCTTTGTCAAGGACAAATCCGCCGAAGAAGTGATCGAGAAGCCCCAACCGCGACCGATTGACCCCACCGAGTGCGCGAGGTTGCTCAAGCTTTCCCATCCCAAGCTCACGCCCGACCTACCAAAAACCCCATCAACACCGCAAAAACCGACACAGGAAGAGATTAAGCAGAAGCGGAAGAAAGCTCAGCCGACCGAGGTCAGTCTGGATGACCCGGAGTTCCGTGAGCGGATGGGTCTCAAAGACGGCGAGGACCTCACTGATCCGGTGGTGCGTAAACGTCTCGGCCTCGGTCTCAAGCCTAAAGACCTGTAATGCCCCGCACGCCCCGCAAAACCCAGTGGTGGAGGACCGTTCGCAAGTGCGATGGGCGGTGCTGGTACTGTGGTTACGCTCCCGCCGAGCTTTGTGACCTCACCGTAGACCATGCAAAGCCCGCCAGCCGAGGTGGACCGAACGCCGAGTGGAACCTCCTGCCCGCCTGCGAATACTGCAATCGCCTGAAGGACAATCAAACAGTTTCCGAGTTCAGGAAGCTGGTTAAAATGAGGGTCGTCCGTAACCTCATCTCACTGGGTTACATCGGGGACGGTCTAAGTCGTTTGAAGATAGTGTTTTACGGAGAGGGATATGACTCCGTGCTAGGCTACTGACTTTCAATTTCTCAGATGAGGGCTTCTGTCTAAAATGAGCGTGACTGTCACCATTCCCCTATCTAGGCTGTACGTGAAATTCGGGGTAAAGACTGCGATTTCACTGCCTGATCTCGTCCGCCAGACGAACGCCTTCTCGAAAAAGTATCGCCCGGGATGCACGCCATCGCTGCTCGATTCGAACCCCAAAGCCCTGTTCCTCCACTACAACGTGAAGTGCAACAAGGAGGATTCAGACCCAGCAGGGCACGATGTGCGCGTTCAATTTGACACGACAAAGGTACAGGAGTCGAGCCAAGCGAAAGACCTCGATGTGCAGATTAGCTGCTCCTGCCCCGCGTTCTTGTATTGGGGTGCCCAGTGGAACCTCCATCAGCGAGATGGGCTGCTAGGGACGCCTAGACCGCAATTGCAGGCACCTTCTGAGCAGCTTGACCTCCGGGGGAACTTCGTTATCTGCAAACACGTTCATGCGGTGTTCGAACGCATCCTGCCTTCCGTCCAACACAACATCGTGAAGATTCTCCGCGAGCGGGCGATGCAGGAGAAGAAGGACGAACTGGACAAGACGCCCGAACGCCTCCAAGAGAAACAGGAGGAGATGAAGAAAAAGAAGGAACTGGAGAAGATCAGGAAGGTCAAGGACAAGGAGGTTCAGGACAAGCTGTACGAAGCCCTGCGTGAGCAGGAGGAAGCCCGCCTGATGCACGAAGAGGAACTGGAGGATCAGGTAGAGCCCGTGGTGCACCGCGATCACCCATCGACGGAGCCAGCCGAGGAAGAACCGAAGCCTGCCCCAGCACCCGCTCCAGCACCGAAGCCCGCTCCAAAAGGTGAGGAAGAAGCGATTCAGAACCTTTATCAGAGCGAGCAGAAGAGTATTGAAGAGAAGCACCGTAAGGGCGAGCCGCATCTGCATCAGGGCTTGCCATACGAGGAAACTGAGAGAAAACACGTGAAGGAAAAGAAATCACCGGAATACATGGAAAAACTTCGAAAGGTCTGGAAGTACGTTAAGGACCGCGCAAAAGAACTAGCCGTAAGCGAAGAGGGCAAATAACCACGTGCAAATAGTTCAGGCACTCACGAACGGGCCGTACCCGAATAGAATTCAGCTTGTAGTGAACTCGCCGTACTTTGGCCCGTTCATGCAGATTGGACCTCTTGGTGCATTCAATCCCGCTCGCGACCTGAGCATCTACGTGGACGGGTCACTTCAGACCGTGCAATCGTGGGCGTTCGACGGAACCAACAACCGCTACCTGATATATCTGGTTCAAGCCATAGACCCTCAGGGCTTCGTTCAAGTCGTTCATCACGTGCCCAACCCGCCTTTTGTAGCATTTTTATCGGGGTCGCCAGTCAGCGCCCTATTTGTACCCGGATTTGCACTGGTTGCCACCTACATTCCCACTGGTGACGTTGTAAGCCCGTTCATGTCGCTGGTCGCCGATCCTAACATTGTTAATGACATCGCTGGCTCACCAGTACCTAACTCCGTATTTTTGTTGTGGTTGACTGAGGGTGTACCACAAGTCGTCATAACGGATACAAATGGACTTAATACGATGCTCTTAGGACCGAGTGGCGTATACATTTTGGATATAGTGTTTGGACCCGGATGGGGTCAGCAGTGGGGGGTGAGTTGGGGCAGCGGATTGGCTTTAGGCACCATCACCCTGACGATGAATGGCTATCCTGCGACCGCTACAAACGCCGATTTGGGTCTCCCGATTGCTGGTCTCGCCCCCGTTACCGCGACCATCACTGTAGTCTAAACGAGGACTAACGAATTCTTACTTGAGGACGGTTAAACCATGAGCATCCACTTCGGCCCCAAAATTCCGCAGTTATTCGTTAGCGCAGCCCTCGGTGACGGCTATTACACCGCAGGCGAAGCGTTGCTGCGCGGGCTTCAGGCACTCGTTGAGTCGAACGTTATCAGCGTCGGGTTGAACACACCGCCCGTGTCCCCCGCCAACGGAGACTCCTACATCATTGGAAGCAGTCCTACGGGTGTGTGGTCGGCTCAAGCTAACAATCTCGCCTACTGGTCAACCGACAATCCAGCGGTTCCAAGCGGTGAATGGGAATACTACACACCGAAAAATGGTTGGGCTGTGGGCAGCGGAAACGCGCTTTACATTTTTAATAACGGAGCTTGGGCTACTACGACTTTGGCTTCGTTGTCCGATGTGTCCCTTCCCTCAGGCCCTTCGTCTCCCGTCACCACGCAATTAGCTACGGCAGCAACTTACGCCGTACTGGGAACCACGGTCACGAACTCGGATGGTGCGGGCACGGTCATCAGCGGTGGAAATGTCGGAGGCACAACCATCACCGCAGGCACCCCGCCATGGACTTTGACACCGCCTACGACAGTTATCTCGCCTGTCGCATCTCAAGCCTTGACGGACCTCAACACGGCAATCACTCATTACGAAGGTTTGACCTTCATCCAGACACTCACTACAGCAGACATGGGCACCCAGCATTCAGCGGGTGCTCCGACTGGCACCTACTATGCGGGCAATTATAAGAGTGGATCGAGCCTTGCAATCAGCACACCAATCATTCTTGATGCACAGGGCAGTCCGAACGCTGTGTTCGTATTCTACGCGACCGCTTCGACAATCACTCAGGCTATTGCTGGAACGATCACACTAGCCAATGGTGCTCAAGCTGCTAACGTAGTTTGGGTCGTTGGAAGCTCATGGACAACGATTGGTCCGGGTGCTGTTACTGTGGGTAACATTCTCGCTGTCTCGTCGATTACATTGGGCGGTGGGTCGTTGGCAGGCCGGGCACTAGCCAACGCCGCCGTTACCATGAATACTGCTACCACCATCACCGCCCCACCATCAGGAATACCGACTGGGGCTGTCCTTACTTTCAACGGAACTGAATTCGTTGCTACGGTTCCGAGTTCAGGTTTTGCAAACCCCATGACCACCGTTGGGGATATGATCTACGAGGGCTTGACTGGTTCCCCAGCCGTGCTCGGCCCCGAGCGACTACCAATCGGTACTTCTGGTCAAGTATTGACGGTGGTTGCAGGTGTACCCGCGTGGGAAACGGCGGCAGGTGGTGGGTCAAAGTTCCAGACAGCAGGACTGGGTTGGTTTCTTGGCGGTCAGGACTATAGCACAGTTGGGACTAGCGGAAGCATTCACACTAACAATGTCGTGAATGTAATCCAAGTCATTCTCGAAGTTGAGTTTGTCATATCCCACGTCACGGCTACCACGGTCACAGGTTCGGGTGCTGGCGGTTGGATGACGTGTGCTCTCTACTCAGCGGATGGAAATACGAAACTGATTGACGCGGGAGCAAATTTTCTCGACACGTCAAATCACAGCCAATGGACTAAACAGGTTGCGGTTGGGCCTGTCACTCTCCCTTCGGGAATTTACTGGTTCGCGTGGGGGAGTTACGATGCCTCAAACGGCGGTTCCGTGTTCAGCCATCAGGATTCCTCTTCGATGGCGAACCTCCTGAATCAATGGTCGTTTCCGTACTCGTCTCCAGTCCCACCCGTCCGATTTGGTTCAGCCGCAAATGCAATCACAGGCGGTGGGGTTATGCCCACCACTCTGGGCACGATTACGCCATTCTCGTTCGGGGGAGAGCCAGTCGTGCCTGTTGTAATGTTTAGCGTTTAAGGAAGGTCGTCATGAGACAGCGTACCTTCGCAAGTATAACGAAACTCAACTACAGTCCCCCTTTGCAGGGGGTATTCCTCCCTTCGGAGCTTAAAATGGCAAAGAAAATCGCAGCAGCAGACGCATCAGCAATGAACTCGCTCTACAAGGGCGAACTCGGTCGTCTAGGCCTCAAGGTAGCACAGAAGGACGCAAAGGACTCAGCCGCAGGGCAGTCCCACGATCCTCAGGCGTTCGAGGATCACGAAGACTACATGAAGACCCTTGAGTCAGTCCTGAAGGAAGACGAAAAGACTGGCGGCGACCCTAACGATCCGATCACTGACTAACTTTGGAGTCTGGCAATGCTTGTTTACCGCATTACAAATACGGTCAACGGCAAGGTCTACATCGGCAAGTGGGAAGGCTCCAGCGTTAATCGTCGGTGGAAAGAGCATCGGTACAGAGCCCGCAGGGGTAGTCCATTCTACTTTCACAACGCCATCCGCAAGTACGGTGCAGAGGCTTTTACCGTCGAGGTCTTGCACCAAGCCAAGACCAAGGAAGAACTCCGTAAAATGGAGACCTTCTTCATTATCCTGCATCAATCCCATAAACCTGAGAACGGCTATAACCTGACGATGGGGGGTGACGGGTTAATCCCCAATGAAGAGACTCGTCGGAAGATGAGCGGGGTAAACCATCACCAGTACAGAAAGCCCATCCCCCAAGCTGTTCGTGACAAGATTAGCAAGTCGATGTTTGGGCGCACTGTTCCCCAAGATGTTTGCGATAAGATCAGCAAAACCCTTAGTGAAATGCCCTGTGTAACTTCAAAAGAGCAGCTAATAGCAAACCTCGGTACTAGGTTCAAAGACAGAAGGCACTCCGAAAGCACGATACAGAAAATGAAGTCGGCTGCTCAAGGTAGAGTCCCTTGGAACAAGGGTCGGCGAGAGGTGAACTGTGCGCCTTAACGCAGGACAAATCGTGTACGGTGTTGATGGAAAAGCCTACCGCATTTCGTCTACGCTGAAAATAGCGGGAGAGTGTGCCTTCAAATTGGCCGACCTTCAGGGGCGACCGTGTTCAACCCCCGCAAACTTCTCCCCGATTGCCGGGGCTTGGATGCATTTCGCGTCCCTCCTGAAGTTTGCCTTCAACAAAGACCTGACCGCGATTGTCAACTCGCTCATCGAGCAGGCGGGGTTACCCACTGACCCCAAGATGGACTGGGCGAAGTACCTCACCAAAATCTACTCGTCGATTCTCAACTCCGTAACCCAAGACCAAGACATTCAGGATGAGGTGATCTACCGAGCGGTCGTCTCCCTTCTGTTCGAGCGGACGCAGAAGAACGGCAAGAAGCTGCTGGAAAACTTTGCCGAGAAGGTCAAAGGCTTCGACAAGGAAACCCAGAAGAAGCCCATCGCTGAGCAGGTCAGTTCCTACCTCAAGAGCACGTTCATTTACTACGCCAAGGATCACGCGAAGCAGGACGCGATTGCTTTGATTCGCCCCGAAGAGATGAGCATGGAACAACCCGGAGAAGAGGGCGAGACCTACAACATCCTCGACACCGAAGAGCACGCTACAACCCCGGGCGTCGGTCAGTCCGAGTCCGACCGCGACATCAATCAGTTTATCGAGAAGTTCGAAGCGTGGGTGAAGACCAAGGAGACTCCGAAGTCCGCCCCCAATTACGCCGCCCTGCTCAAGATTTACTGGGATCAAGCTCAGCAAACCGAGAGTGGCGACGTTAAGATCAGCGACCTGACTCAAGAGTGGATTCACCGCACAGGTTTGAGCTTCGATTCCCTGAAGCAGTACCGAGACAAGATCGGCGGCTTGCTCCGCGACTTCGTTTACGAGAACAAGACTCAACTGGGCAACTCCTACCAGCTTGCGGACCTGTTGCAACACATGTTCCCACCGCCGCCAAAGGCGAAGGCACGTCCCGCCAAGGCTTCGTCCGAGAAGGTCAAGTTTAAGGCTGCTGGGTGCATCGCATCCGAGTATTGTCCGCAATGCGGCAACGATGAGAACGGCTGCTATTGCCCGAACAAAGCAGATTTGCTGGACGGTGAGACACGAGGCGATAAGACGGCCTCGAACCACCACCGCAAGCAAGTGTGCAAGTGTGGTAGCGTTCAGACCTGCCGTTGCTCGGCTCCGAAGATTGCTTTCAACGTGAACTCCTGCTCCAACTGTCGCACGGCTGCGGAAAAGCCGAAGTGCCCCCATTGCGGCTCTGACGATTACGGCTTGATGCCCACGGACTTCGAGACCGCCAAGTGCAACAAGTGCGGCAAGAACTGGGAGCACGGCATTGTCAAGGGTATCAACGATCCGAAGGAAGCTGCTTACGGACACGCCGACAGACCGATCAATGAGGAACAGACGAAGCTGGAACAGGACGTAGATCGTTTCAGCAAGGAACTCAAGAAGTTCCCCAAAGGGCCAACGGGCATGACGCCCGATGCTACCAAAGCTACCCCCGAGTGGCAGGCGGCGAAGCGCAATTACGATACGGCTTTCCAAGCTCTGCGGAATTACAATTCCAAACACACGGCGGCTGACCTCGGTCGATGCTCCTGTGAGTGGGAAGAGTGCCCGCTGGGTCACAAGGCGGGCGGATGTCCGAACCCCGCCGCTCACATGCTTGAGATTTACGGATACAAGACTCGCTACTGCCAGCCATGCACCGATGCGACTATCGAGTACATCCGTCTGGAACAAGGCACGGGTGATGCTGACAATACGGTCAAGATTTTATCTTCTGTACAGGAGCCATACTGCGATGGTTGCGATAGACTGAAAAAGAACTGCATCTGCGAGGGCTGTGATTGCCCCGAGAACAAGAACGCAAGCAAGTACGGCGATAAAATCAAGAAGATGGAAGCTCGTCGTGGCGAGTCCATTGATGAGACCCTGAAGAAAGCGGACGGTGAAGAGCAGCCCACCCTTCAAAAGCTTCCCAGTGAGGGCGGCTTTAAGCCTATCGCGGCAGGTCCTCAGTACGCGGCTCCCGGATTGCGCGTTGTGCTCGCCGAGGACTGGTTTATTTATGTGACGGATGAGACCACGGAGCACATGTGGGTTTACAATACGGAGATGTGGTACGAGTGGGGAGAGATTCCAAACGCTTTCGGTGAGGACACAACGAAGCCTCAGCCCACGGTCGAAGCGATGATCCCGTATGCCAAGGGGCACACACCTCAACCCGTCATGAAAGACGATGGGCAGCAATTGACGCTTCAAGAGTTTGAAACTGAGGGTGCGGAGTGGACTGACCCCGGCTTTGAAAAAGAAGGCATGATCGGGCACGACTTCGTGAACGCCGATCAGGATGCGATTCGTCCCAGCATTACGCCGGGTGACACTGGACGCCTGCCTCATGGACGCACGCAAGGATCGAAAGAGGCTGCGGAACTCGCTGGGCGTGGGGGCGGGTCGGACGATGTGCGCGGAGCAGGCGATCTGTGGCGTGAAGAATTTTATCAAGAAGGCGGCTCGGCTGGGGCTCCTCCAAAGATTGCGACATCATTGAAGACGTTAGAGTGCTGCGGGTCGGTCACGAATCACCACAAGATCGATTGTCCGCAGAAGGAAAAGGTTTGGAATGATACACTCGGTAAGCTGTACCCATCAGGCACGGCGGGACCGAAGGTAGCGGGTAAATGGAAAGTCCTCCTGCGTGATCCCAAGGGTCAGCAACGTGAACAGCAGGTTTCAGGTGTGGACTACGGTTCTGCCGAACGTGCCGTGAAAAAGTACATGAAGGAAGGCGAGAAGGTTGTATCGATGACTATTGCGAGGAAGACAGCGGCTCCAGCGGCAGCGGCTCCCGCAGCACGTCCCGCCGCACCTGCCGCCGCACCACAGACAGTAGTAGCTCCACCACCCGGAACGGCCGTTGCTCTGCCGGGTCAGCAACCAACGACCGAAGACGAGAAACCAATGCGGAAGACAGTTGTACCCGAACTTCCCGGAAAGAAGTGGCACATGACCAGCAAAACAGCAAGCATTCTCGAAGATGCCTTCGAGTATTTCATGGAAGGCAAGAAGGAGGGCGGGCTGGCGGACGTGTTCAACGAGCGTTACACCCGCACGGGCAAGGGCGAAGACAAGTACATCGCCTGCTCCAAGCTCATGATGGATTTTGAGTACGCTTTCCGCCGCGAAGAGGACGGCTCGCTGAGCGACATCGACGACTATCGTGAAGACGCGGAGAACGCCCTGCGTGAAATTGTCGGCGACGACCCGAACTATACCGAGCAGGGTCATACCGAGAGATCAAGCGGCGGTGTTACTGAGACGCCCAACAAGGTGAGTGCGGGATTGCTGACCGAACAGAACACGCCAGAGATGGAAGCTCGCGTAGCACAGTTGGCACAGACGCACCCCGAGACCGAGATTCACGAGAACTGCAATCCGTACTTTGAGCACGGGCAGTGGTGGATTGTTTGTGGGCCGTGCGGAGCCACGTGGTCGGTTGTTGACGTAGGTCACCACATGGGCGACGAAGGCGATCTTGATCTCGAACAGATTGACAACGGCGACGACTCTTGCCAAGAAAATTTCCATGAGTCTTCCACCCTCCCCATCCCGTCATCGCTGGCGACGAAGGCAGAGAACGTGATTGAGGCTTCTATCGAGAAGGAAGCGGACGGAGCACGCTTGACTAACATCAGCACTCACGATCTGGACACTGACACCGATGGTCACTGCAAGCGTTGCGGTATGAGTATGCAGGAAGCCTCGAAAGCTCCATGCGCCAAGACTGGTTCGGCGAAGAAAGCGTGGCTTGATGAGGAGGAGACATCGGAAATTCAGGGTCGTTTGGAATACCTCCGAGGCGAACTCCGCGCCGAGCGGATCAGTCAGGGAGAGTTGATGGAATTACAGGGCCTTGCCGACTACATTGATCCCGGCGATGTGGAATTGTTGGAAGCCGCTGGTGTCGAAGAAGTTATACCTCAGCCCGATGTACCCATTGAGACACCTGAGTTCGGCGAAGCCGATAAAACCCGTCTGAGGGGTCTTGGTGTAATTGGAAAGAAAAAGAAAGCGTTCGAGCCGGGTGCCAACAGTGGTATCCGTGGTTCCAACGACGGCACGTACATCTATCAAGCGGACGTGTGGTGCGAGAAGTGTGCGACAGAAATTGCTGCCACGCTGGACGCGGAGGGTAAGACGCCGCCTAACGTGATGGACGAGGCTTCGTATGATTCGGACAACTACCCGAAAGGGCCGTTCTTCGAGGAAGAATCCGATGCACCCGAGCACTGCTCTGGTTGCCACATTTTCCTTGAGAACCCATTGACCACGGACGGTCAGACGTACATGCAGTCGATGGTTGACGAGGCTCTGGCGAAGGGTCGCGGCGATGAGCCACACATTAAGGAATGGATGGACTTTTACGGGTATCATCCTGAGGAGAAGGACATGCAAGAACATGAATCATCCGACGCATCGGACAAGATCAACGCAATGCCGCAACGCGGCGGCAAGCTCAAGACCCCCGCACAGTTGGGTCTCACCGAAAAGTCAGACCTCGATCTGGCTAACGAGGGAATCCCACCTCGTCACAGCAGCGAGGACAAAGTAGCGGCGACTGAACAGCCCACGTCTGGCGAAGACGAGGGGTTCAACGTCAAGGTCGTCTACAACAAGTACGGCATCACGCTGGAGCCCACCGCCAACCTGCTCAGCGATGTGCAGGGTATCGGCGAGATGATTAACAAGCCGAATATCTTCGAACTCATGGAGGACTTCTTCACCAATGGCTGGGAGATGGTCAACCCCGAGGACATTGGAGCACTGACATCCGGCGAACTCATGAGCGACCAAGACGGTAACGTCTACTGGCACGAGCGTTACCAGATCGAGGACATGGTTGAAGAACTGATGAATGGCAACAAGGTCAACTTGCAGTACGGCGGCAACCTGTTCGAAATGGACGAGGGCAGCGAGATTGCCCCGCCTGCCGAACCTGATCCGAATCAGATGGACCTTCCACTTCAGTCTTCCGCTGAGGACACCGACTACAAAGACTGGCAGTATGAGGTCGCTAATGGCGACACGAAGCTTAATTTCGAGGACTGGAAAATGTACAAAGAAGAAGCGGATAAGTTCAGCCCAACGAGTTCGTCCGAGGACACTGACCATAAAGACTGGCAGTATGAAGTTGCCAACGGCGACACCAAACTGAATTTCGAACAGTGGAAAGAACACAAGCGGGAAGCCGATTCGTTTGGTCCGAATAAAAAGGAAGCCACGGGCGAGATGAGCCAGTCTGAAGCCGATGACGCCGAAGCATGGCCGATGCACCACGCCATCGCGAAGGCACTGGGCGGCACAGTCAAGGCGTTCGACCAGTATCAGGGTCCGTATGTCCTTGTGGGCTCCGAGATTCGCGGACAGGGCACCTATGCCCCTGCCATTCCGATGAAGGGCACCGTCCGTCTATGGATTCAAGCGACAGAAGGCGGCGACGGAGCGGAGCTTCAGGTCTACAATGAGGACAATCAGAAGCTCAGCGAGCCGTTCTGGTGGGAAGACACCAACGCGGCGGTCGATGCCGCCATGAGCGTGCTCGATCAGCCCGCAGCTAAAGCCAAGCAGCCAAAGCCGCCCGCAAAGCGTAAGGGTAGCGAAGAGAAGCAGGCAGCACCCGGCGACGGCGGACTCCAACGCGACGTGCAGAATCAGTACGAGAACCACCCACTGATCGAAATGCTGTGGGGCTCCCTGAAACGTGACCCGTCGAACAAAGATCGTGTGCAGACGGCATGGGGCACCAAGACGAAGCAGGGTTTGGTACTCAGCGTGGCTCGCGCCATGAAGGAAACCCCCGTCTCTGGAGAATAAACCATGGAACGATTAGCCGCAGAATACTTGGAAAAACACGCCTACCAAACACCTATTGTAGAGAGGGAAACACCATGGCAAACGTAAAGAAGGCAGACCGTGAGGCAGTTCGCAAGGCTATTGTAGCCCGCCGCGAAGCCCGTAAGACCGAAAAAGTGGCTCAATACGCGAAAATGCGTGAAACAGCGAAGTCCCCGGCGAAGTTCGCCAAGGTCCTCGACGAGCTTGTCGCCAAGACCGCTCGTCAGGCTGACAGCATGGAAGCCCTCCGTCACAACCTCGGTCTCGCGAGAATCGCCAAGGATGCTCCCGCCAAAATCCGCGTTGCAGCCGCCCAAAAGTACGGCAAGAAGTTCATCCGTATCGCCGAAGAGCAGCCAGATATTCTGGCTGACGCCCTCCAGCAAGCCTATAAGGGCTTGGATGAGCAGGCAGCCGCGATGGAAATCGCCGCCGAAGCTCTGGGTATCGACTTGGGTGCCACGCCTGCTGAGAAGGCATTTACCGACGAAGGCAAGCACGAACTTGAGCTTGGTGAAGACAAGGGCGAAGCTGTAGCCGAGTCCGAAGGTCCCGATTTTGAAGCCAAGGAAGAGACTGAAGCTGAAGCCGCAGCCGAACCCGCCGACGACGCGGAACCTGAAGCAGAGAAGGAAGCCGCCTCTGGCTCCGACGCTTTCAGCACCGACCGTGACCCATCCGGCAACCCCAAGGCACCGCAGAAGGCCAAGATGCCGCAGGCTCAGGGCGAGGCTGAGGGCAACAAACAGGGTTCTGGTGCACAGGAACCGACCAAGCAGAAGTACACCATCGCACCGCACTCCGAAAGTGCTGAGAAGTTCGTGAAGGAAATTCCGCAGGCTCAGGGTAAAGAAGCTGGCAACAAGCTTTCCGCGATGAGCAAGAAGGATTTCATCGCTCTGGCAGACGCAATCAAGAACATGAGCGTCGGTCCCGATGAGAAGCGCAACATCGCCGAGGGATTGTGCAGCACACTACGCGCATCCAACCCACGTTTCATGAAGGAACGCTTCATGGGCTACGTGATGGGCGAGAATGGTCCGAGCGGCGGTGCAGTAAAGCCGATTGGACAGCCGCGTAAGTCGCGTCCCGCACCGATCACGACTGCTCCCGCTGAAGGCATGTAAATGTTCTTCGTCTTCACAGGTGAAGAATACTACCCGGGCGGCGGCTGGAGTGATTTCCAAGGCACAGCCGACACCATTGAGGCAGCCCGTGCCAAAGTGGAATCCGTGATGGGCAACGACGATTGGTATCACATCGTCGATACCTCCTCCCTGAAGATAGTCGAAGAAGGCTCCATCAAAGACTTAACCACTTACGACCCCTACGAAGAGAAACGTCAAGCCGTTCCCGCCGCAGGCGGCGAAGGCTACCACGGCGTATAACCTGTTGAAAACAAACCAAATATAGTCCAAAATTCCTATCGTTTCTGACCCATTTTTGGGTATAATAGGGACATGACAAGCACCCAAGTAACGAATGCCCTGAAAGAGATTTGCGATGCGTTGATCGCGGTTGTGGCATCCAGCGGAAAACTTGGTACGCCTGCTGGAACTCTTTATGCAGCCCTGATGACGCATGGCTGCTCCCTCGAACAATTTGAGCAGGTCATGTCGGCTCTGGTTGCCGCAAGAAAACTCACGAAGCGGGGTGACCTTTACTTCGCAGTGGAGGCGAAATGACGTTCATCGAGAAGGTCAACACGTTCGAAGCACTGTACGCGGCCTACATCGCGAAATTGGCTCGGCTGGATGAACTCAAAGCCAACGGTCGCTACGGCTACCAACTACGGATGCCGAAGAAATCCCTGAGCATCGCCGTCGCCAACCTGCGGCAGTTTGGGCAGGAACAGAACGTCGAAATCGCTTCCTTACTCAACTAGGAGACTGACATGCGGATATTGCTTTTCAGCCTGATGCTTGCGGTTCCAGCCTTCGCGCAAGAGCCGCGCACGCCTATCAAACCAGCGGACCCCGTTGCCGCCGCTACCCATGACGTGACTGTCATCAGCGGCGAGTGCATGGACAAGCCATCGGTCCTGCCCACGGCGCTCCCGATCCTGAGAATTTCTCTTGGCGAGTACGCCCGCCAGATTCGAGCGCAGCACGCCGCCGCACCCAAGGCCGCGAAGATTACCAGCAACGATAGGTTTGACGCAGAAGTAGAACTCGAAGCAAAGGTGACGAACTAATGGTGCAATGTCAAAGCTGCGGAGCATGGGCTGGTCGCTACGAGCACGAAACTCAAGAAAGCGGTTGTCCGCCAGCACGGAATGGAGACCCGCATCATCGCTGCCCGTGTAGGCAAGAAGCGGGATGGCAAGACTCCGCTGGAGGTCCAGTGGTTGGGCTACGAGGGCTTCATCAACGGCGGCTGGCACGCGGTGGACGCCGATACTCGCATCGACCTGCTCTAAAAATAGTTCGGATTCCTATCCTTTTCGAGCCCCGATAGGGTATAATGTAAGTGATAGTTTTGCTGGTGAGCGCGGAAAAACCAGTATCGGGGTGCGAGCCTAGAGCCGCACCCTATTTCTTTTTAGGCAAGACGGGCTTCTTGCTTGTTGAGGGCTTCGGTGATCTTGGTTGCCTTCGTGCCGCGTAAATCCTCGTTGAGAACATAAGCGACCACGGTCTGCGACAGCTTGAGACCAGTGGCGATGCCATACTGAGTCTTCCCGGCGTGGCCAAGTTGAATGATTTTATCGACTGTGAGTTGATCCATACCTACTCCTTATTCGTAATTCCTTATTCGTAATAGACGATCATGAAATACTCGCTGAAGCCGCCACGTCCTGACTTGACTACCGAGAAGATCGTGTAGCTTTGGCTTTGAAGGCTGTTGAGTCTGTCTTCCAGATCGTTGTCCTTGACCTCGGTCGTGTGCCACTTTCGAATCGCCATACTGTTTAATACTACCGATTTGCCCGACTTACGAACATGTGGTCAAAATCGGGGTCTGTGATTTTCACTCGGAAGTCCCCAAGGATTGCGGGATCGGTTCGGTAAATATTCCCCAATTTTTGAACCTTCCGCTTCGAGAATCCCGTGCCGCTTGGGTTGGCTTTATCAATGAGAGAATGGATGAACGCTCCCAACGCCTTCTCTTCAGGGTCTTTGGATTCCAGCAGTTGCTTGCTTGACCGACTCATCGCACGGCGGATGTCAGGGCGGTGGAGCTTGTGAATTTCGGCAACACGCTGGAAGCTCCGGGTTTTGATGTACAGGTCAATGATCGTGCTCAGGGGCACGCTCTTGATGCTGTTCTCAAGTTTCGACTGCACCAACACGTTCTTCATCTTCTCCTCGGTGAACTCCTCCCCATACAGGATGAACGCGCATAGCACCTTGACCGCCATGCGGATGCGGAAGGAGCAGACCGTCTGCGTGCTGCGGTGGATGATCGCCAGTGTGTTTTGGGTCTTGCTCAGCAGGTAGTAGCTCAGCAGGAGTTCCTGATCCTCCTTCTTCAGAAGACGTAAAATCTTCAGGAACATTGGGAAATTCTCCTGAATGTAGGTGAGGATTTTCTGGTCCTCTTTCTTCTTGGGGTCGCTCTCTGCACTGAGAAGGGTCTGCCCTTCGAGGGCCTCTTCATCGGTTAGGAGCATTGCGCGGGCAGAAGTGATGGAGTCGAAGTAGGGCGTGTTTTCCGAAATTTTAGTTCACCTTTCCCCAACGCACAGCGGAGCCTTTGATGCCGCCTCGACTGAGCATTGTAGGGTCTTTCAGGATTTGTTGTTCAAAACGTTTTGCTTGTGCGGCTCGGACCTCGGGTGTCCAACCAGCCTTTTGTGCTTCTTGCATTTCGGCTCTGATTTTAGGGTCTTGCCAGCGAGCCTTGTTTTTCTTGCCAGAAGCCGCCTTGCCTTTCACAGTATCCGCCGTCGTGAATTTGTAGTAGTCCCCACGAGCCTTTCGTGCGATCCAAGCCTTCTTCATCTTGGCGATGGTCTCAGGCGAGGTTACGGGTGCCCATGCGTCACTGGTGACGTTGTAACCGAATTCTCGATCACACGCTTGAAGCCGGGTGATCCAAGCCTGTTCTCGGGCACGAAGCCATACAAGATCATCGACTTGTTCTAGAAGTTCGAACTCAAAAGCGTTGGCCCCATATCTGAGCCAAGCGGCTTGAAGGTGCACATTGGGGTGTTTTTGGACTTTCAAAAGACGGGTGTGGTGATATTTCCGCCGAATCACATCGGTTGTTGACCCGATGTAAACCTTTCCGTTTTCAACATTTACCCAGCAGTAAACACCGACCATGTGTTATAATACTAAACCCCACGTAATTTTTTGAGGTTTTTCCAAAATAAAACGGGCTCCCCGAGAGGAGCCCGATGAGTCTGACCAGCGACTTAGCTGTGTTGCAAGGCGACCACAGCTACGAGAGTCTCGTAACCGAGTGGGTTGGCGAAGCCGATTACCTCGCCAGTGCCGACTGGCGGGGAACCTGCGACTGGGCTGCCCCCAATTTCGTAGGTGACCAAGTAGTGAGCTTCAGAGCCCACCAGCTTGCCGTTGGAGATGATGTTCATTCCTGCGGCACCCGTAGCGTTTGCCGTGTTGATGGCCTCGGCTGCGGCGATGGTGACCGATCCGTTGCGAGCCAGCGCACGTCCATTGAGGGTTCCACCGTCCAGCGTGATCGACGTGTAAGCGATAATCGTACCGACCATCGTGTTGTTGTCGCCCACCTGCGTGAAGGAACTACCCACGATCCAGATAACGTTGCCAGCTTGGGCACCGTTAGCCAAGAGGACGGATGCACCGCTCTCAAGTGTGGTCGTTGAACCAGCGATGAACACGAAGGTCGCATTCGGGTTACCCTGTGCATCCAGCGTGATGCTCGTTGGGATGTCCATCGAGGAACCAGCAGAGTAGACGCCAGCGGAATAGCGGCTTGCGCCCAAGTTGCCCAGAGTCGAAAGGTTGGCCGACGATGCGCTGAGTACCGTTGCAGGCAGTCCAGCGAAGTAGTTGTACGCGGACGTTGCAGCGACCTGAGCCGCAGGAGCGTCAGCGTTGTCCACTGTCCACACAGCAACACCCGGCACGATGGTCGTGGTCGGGGATGAGCCAACTACGCCGCCCGTGACCACGGTCACACCAGTATTGGTGATGCCGCTGCCAGCGAGGATCGAGTAGCTTCCAGCCGATCCCAGTTGCCCGCTGGTATTGATTGCCGAGCCTTCACCAGCGCCCAAGCCGTTCGCGCTCTTCTGAAGACCGACCGCGATGATTAGATCATTGGCCTGCGTTGTTTGGAAAGCTGGTGCAACCGCAGGGTTAGCGGATGATAGGCCGACTGAAACCCCATCCAACGATACGCCCGTCATGTTCGTCCAGTCAATGACTTGGAAGTTGATGCCGCCATCGAATACTGGCTTACCAGCCGCCAGATCAAGTGGAGCCGTCACACCGTCCTGATAGACGGAATTGAGGTTCACGGCGTAAGTGCCTGCGTTTGCGGAGTAGCAAGCCCAGATGTAGAGACTCGGGTAGTAACCGTCGAGGCTCCAGTCTGCGGCAGGCCACGAGGAGTTAGGAGCGGGAGGAATTGAGTATCCGCTGTAATCCGCGTCCGCGAGGTTGATGTGTGCCAAAAGCACCCAGTTGTTGACGATAGCGGTGCCCGTGCCAGCGGTTGTCGTGATAGCTGTTGCCGACGCGATAGTGACCGCCCCGTCGCCCCCACCTACGGCAAGAGCACGCCCGTTGAGGGTGCCGCCGCCAAGGGTGATGGATGTATAGGCGAGGATGACGCCGACCATGTTCGATGAGATACCATTCCAAACAGAGGTGAAGGAGCTTCCGACGACCCAGACCACGTTCGCAGCTTGTGCGCCGTTTGCGAGGATGATAGATGCACCGCTCTCAAGGGTGACAGTCGAAGCTGCGATGAACACAAACAAAGCGTTCGGGTTGCCCTGAGCATCGAGGGTGATCGAAGTCGGGATGTCCAAAGTACCGCCAGAGAAGACACCTGCGTGGTAGACGCCTACTCCACCACCACCATTGTTGGTGCTGAGGTTAGCGAGACCAGTCTGGGTGGGGGTTAATCCACTGTAATAGGTGAATGCTGCATTGCCCGCAGTGCGTGCTGCACCCGCGCTGGCATTATCAATTGCTGCTGGAGGAACGAACGTGAAGCCCGCCTCAGGACCAGTTGTCGGGGCAGAACCGATGTTGCCGCCAGAGACTACGGATGCGCCCGTGTTCGTGATACCCGCATAGGCGAGGATGGCATACTCTGACGCCGAGCCCAACTCAGCGGTGACCGCATTGGGGCTATTGCCGCCGTTCGAGGTGTCCGAGATTGTCGGAGCCGTGGGCATGAAGTCGTTCAAGCCCTGAAGGTAGCCGAAACTCGGGGATGCGCCATGAAGCTGATCGAATGGATCGAGGCTCTTGAGGCCGAATGCGATGGCAATGAGGGTATCGCCAGCCTGCGGGCTCACGTAGACGTTATCGCCTTGGTTGCTGGACTGGAGTTTCTCGACCTTGGAGGCGTACTGCGAAGGATTGCCGTACCCAACGGATATCTGAGCCTGCCCTGCGGCAACTACAGCGGTGCTGTAGCGGTTGTTGAGGGTAAGGGTGGTCGCGGAGGACTGCACGCACACGAATTCGCCGTTGTTATTGAGGGCGGCGAAGCCAGTGATGTTGAAAGCCTTGCCTGCGTAAGCGCCGTTCGGCTGCGATGCCGTGGCTGCCCCGCCAGTGATGGTTCCTGTGTAGACTGTGGTGCCAGTGGTCGCCCCGGGATAGGGGAGAACTGATGCGGCAACCTGAGTCAGTGTAAAAATTGGACCGATTGTTGGTACGCCCATGGTGAGTGTTCCTTGGAGGAAATATCCTCTACATCCAATGGGTTTGGTAGCGAATAAAATCTGTTAACTAGCAAACTCTCTATTTAGGAGTCAATAATAGGAGGATTGCGGTATTACCTGATATGACCCCAAAAACACCGAAAAAGTGGAAACTCGAAGACCTCCCACTAGCTGTTCGACAGGCAAAGTCGTGGACGGGAGCGTGCCTTGCTTTGGGGTTAAAGGCCAATAACGGGGCAAATTTGAAGAAATGGGTCGTACAATTGGGGCTTAGTACAGATCATTTCACAGGTGAGTGGCGAAGTCGTCGTAAATTAAGTGATGCGGAGGTTTTTTGCCAAGACTCTAAGCACGTATGGGCGGCTAAGAATCGGTTTTACAAACAGACACCAGACACTTGTATGCTCTGCGGACAGGGGACAATTTGGAATGGTAGACCCTTACGGTTTCAAATTGACCATAAAAACGGCGATGGCGGTGATTGTCGCCGAGAAAACCTACAGAAAATTTGCCCCAACTGTCACACTCAAACCGACACGTATTGTGGACGAAATCGGGTTGCCACGGATGGGACTTACAGCAAAATTAACGGTCAAACAATTTGGTGTAACGGGTGTTGCCAGTGGCTTGTTCCCGACATGTTTGGAAATAAGGCTAGTATGCCAAACGGCAAGCAATCTCGATGTGCGTCCTGCATGGAGCCGAAAACAGAGGGGGCATCGAGTGGGGCGTAAAAGACTCTTCAACGACAAAACAAAATGGTGTCGGAAGTGTGAAAAGTGGCTCGTCTTGTCGGCTTTTGGCCTCAACAAACGCACCGCCAGTGGCCGCTCCTACTACTGCCGCACCTGCCACAACACCTATTGTGGGACGTTTTGGACGAAAGTTCACACCTATGACGCCTTCCTCGAACGCGAATACCACATGCACCCGGGTCAGTACCTCGACCTTTGGCGGGCTCAGGATAAAAAGTGCCCGATCTGTGACTTGGCGTTGGTATTGTATAACAGGAAGACTTTGGTGGATTTCCGCGATGGGCGGGTCCATGGGCTGTTGTGTGCCGACTGCATGGAGGGACTGAAGAAGCTGAAAATCTCCCCCGAGTTGCTTGCGAAAGCCATTCAGTATCTCAAACCGATTAGTATGGGAGTCACGCCGTGAGCGACGTAGCACTCGTAATCATCTGTACAGGCACCGCCTACTGGAAATTTACCCAAGCGGCGGTCGATTCGGTGCGTGCGTTCTTTCCCGCCGACATCCTTCTGTTCACGGACAATCCTCAGCAGTTTCCCGTCGCCAAGCAGGTGATGCACCCGCATCCCGGATGGCCGAACGCCACACTGATGCGATTCCATACCATATTGAGCCAGCGGGAATGGCTGTCCCAGTACAAGTACGTTTTCTACATGGACGTGTGCATGAACATGATGAGCCCGATAGCTGCGGCGGAAGTCCTCTCTGACGGCATCACGGCTTGCGTACACGCCTCGTTCGAATTGAGCAAGGGGCGTTACTGCACTCCCGAGGAGAACCCGAAGTCCACCGCCTACCTCAGTAAGAGGGACATCCGTAAGATGTACATTGGCGGTTTCTGGGGCGGACCAACTGAGAAAATCTTGAGCATGGCGGAAACGATCAGCAAACGCATAGACATCGACAACGCCAACAACTTTATCGCCACATGGCATGATGAGTCGCACATCAATCGCTATTTCTACGAATTCCCGCCGACGAAGGAATTGGACTTGCCGTACAACAACTGGACTAAAACTCCTGACATCAAAATCTGGCGTGTCCCCAAGGGTACGCCCAACCGCCCGGCCGTGAACGGGGTGCAGCCATTTGAACAGAGGAATTTGCCATGAAGGTGCTGGTAGCGATCTTGGCTTGCCATAGGTACGTCGGTATGCCGGGTAAAGGCTGGGATTGGACGAATAGGATGAAGCACAATTCCATCCCCGTAGACGTACAGATCGCGGCGTGCCGTGAGACTTGGGTCAAGGATTTTGCAGCTTACCCCAATGTCGATGTGAGGTTCTTCTATGGGCGCGGAGCGAATCGACAGCCGCTACCCGATGAAGTGTTTTTGGACGTTCCAGATGACTACAAAAGCCTGCCGTACAAGACAAGAGGCGTGTGCCAATGGTCAGGGGAGCGCCAATACGATTTCATCTTCAAGACTGATGATGACACCTTTGTTTGGGTGGATCGCCTGATGAAGAGCGGGTTTGAGGCTTACGACTATGTGGGTTCCGCCAGCGTTCATACACCTCAAAACCTTTACGTGACTGGACTAGGGTACTGGTTGAGCGCAAGGGCCGCTAGGTTGGTCGCAGCCGCGCAACCAAACAATACATTAGAGGATCACTGGGTGGGGTCGGTGATGCGTAAAGCTAGGATCATTCCAAAGCATGATACGCGGTATCATCCCATAGCTGGCAAATTCGTAGGCGTAGCCGCGATGCCGAGGAATTCCGAGTTTATCGCCGTTCATCCGTGCGATCCTACTATGATGCGTACCTACGCTCAGGAGTTGAAAATCCATGGTGACAGTTAATTTAATGGGAGGGTTGGGGAATCAGCTTTTCCAATACGCCTACAGTAGAGCACTCGCAGCGCAGGGTCGCGAGGTCTATCTCACGAACATACAGGTTGTCAATGTTACGGACCACCGCATCTATTCTCTAGACGGTTTCAATACTATCGTCAAGCTCCACAACCCCCCGCCTATTGGGGCAGCGCCACTCTACGAGAGCGGACTACCCTTTGACGAGAGAATGCTTAACATCCCCGAACCTACCATCGTCTACGGCTATTTTCAAACAGAAAAGTATTTCCTAAACATCGAAGACTCAATTCGTAAAGAATTGACCCTGAAATCCTCGCTGAGTGAAAAGGCTCAAGCAATTGCCAAGGAGATTCAAAGCTGTGAAAGCATCTCCCTCCATGTACGCCGAGGCGACTATCTGCAATTGCTCGCATTTCATGGAATGGTGGAACCAACGTATTACACGGCAGCCATTGGTACAATCTCACAAAAGGTTTCCAACCCCAAGGTCTTCATCTTTTCCGATGACCCGAAATGGTGTGAGGATAACCTGACTGGGACGGTCATTGAAACGGGAAGCAAGTTTGAAGACCTCCACTTGATGTCCCTCTGTCGTCACAACGTGATCGTGAACAGTTCTTTCAGTTGGTGGGGTGCGTGGCTGAATCCGAACCCAGATAAAATCGTCGTGGCACCTAAACGATGGTTTTCTGCAAAGGATTTAGACAGTCGAGACATCATACCTGACGGGTGGATTAAAATATGAAGGCTCTAATTACAGGAATAACGGGGCAGGATGGTTCATACTTGGCGGAACTTCTGCTGGAGAAGGGCTACGAAGTCCACGGTGTCATTCGTCGATCAAGCAGTTTCAACACTGGACGAATTGACCACATTTTTGATCGTCTCCACCTCCACTACTGCGATTTGACTGACGGTAGTGCCCTGAGTCGGTTGGTGGGGGAAATTCAACCCGATGAGGTGTACAACTTGGGAGCACAGAGCCATGTGCGCGTTAGCTTCGACATCCCCGAGTACACTGCCGATGTAGATGCTTTGGGGACGCTACGGCTTCTCGAAGCAATCAAGGCACAGTGCCCTACGGCCAAATTTTATCAAGCATCGTCCAGTGAATTGTTCGGAAAGGTGCTGGAAGTGCCGCAGACTGAAAAGACCCCATTCTATCCTCGGAGTCCTTACGGTATTGCCAAGCAGTTTGCATTTTGGACGACCGTGAACTATCGTGAAATGGGCATGTTTGCCTGCAACGGCATCCTGTTCAACCATGAGTCTCCTCGGCGTGGCGAAACCTTCGTATCGCGCAAGATTACCAAAGCAGCGACGAGGATCAAGGTGGGACTCCAAAAGGAACTCTTGCTGGGAAACCTTGACGCTAAACGTGACTGGGGATATGCTAAAGATTACGTGGAAGCCATGTGGCTCATGCTACAGCAACCCACCCCCGAGGATTTCGTTATTGCCACGGGAGAAACACACACGGTGCGGGAGTTTCTGGATGAGACATTTGAATATCTGGGACTGGACTGGAACAAGTACGTGGGGATCGATCCGAAATACTATCGCCCCACAGAAGTAGATATCCTACTCGGGGATGCATCCAAGGCAAAAAGGATGCTGGGTTGGGAACCCCAGTGGAAGTTTCGAAATTTAGTCCGCATGATGGTTGACGCGGACATGGCGGACGCTCGCAGAGAATGTGGGCCTAATGGTGGAAATCCTTACGAATGGGACTGGCAATGACAACGACTCAAATGCTTAACCTCTTAATTCATGATGCTGAAGAAGCTCTAAGCGTGGTTGATTATAAACCACTCGATGGCGCTCGTGTTTTTATTTCGGGGGCTACGGGGTTAATCGGTATGCACCTCCTGACGATTCTCTATGTCCTCAAACGGGAGGGGTACAAGATTGAGGGTTTCGGACAGTACCACAGCGAACCCGCGCCGTACACCAAAGAGCTTGCGACCCTTGCTGGGTTCGATCTTTATCACGATTCAATGAAGGTGCCTCAAACAGATGTTATCATCCACTCAGCGGGGTACGGTCAACCCATGATTTTCATGGCTAACCCCGCAGCGACCATTCTTGTAAACACAGCCGTTACAGAACGGCTGTTGGAATCCCTCAACTCGGGGGGTCGTTTCCTTTTTGTGAGTTCCAATGAAGTTTACCACGGTCTACACAAGGAGTTCGCTACGGAAGAAGACATTGGAACCACCACCCCCTACCATCCACGAGCGGGCTACATTGAGGGAAAGCGGAGCGGCGAAGCAATTACTCACTCCTACCGTAAGAACGGTGTTAACGCGGCGTCTGCCCGCCTCAACCTGACCTATGGCCTCGGCGCTCGTAAGGGTGACAAACGAGCCCTAAGCGGATTTATCGATCAAGCAGTAACAGCCAATCACATCGAGATGAAATTTTCAGGTAAAGAGATGCGGACATGCTGCTACGCTAAAGACGTTGCGACGATGTTGTGGAGGGTTATCCTTCACGGCACAAAACCCGTTTACAACGTTGGCGAGCGTTCCACAACCAGTATCGCCGAATTAGCAACCATCGTTGCTCGGCTTACAGGGTCAACGATTCAAATTCCAGAGGAGGATAAGGAACTGCCCGGTTCTCACGCCCTGCCTCGGATGGACATCTCTCTAATGGAGGCTGACTTAGGAAAGACCGAGTACACCACTCTGGAAGAGGGTCTGAAGAGAACAATCGCGTGGCATAGGGGGCTACATGAATCACTTTAAGGTAGAAGACGAGAAGTTTGGCGGGCGTGTGAAGTTGATATCCTCAACCTGTTTTGAGGATAGTCGCGGCTTTTTTAACATCACTTACCTCGATGACGAGATGAAAGAAATGGGTCTCCCGCCGTTTGTCCGCGATCTCCACTCCCGCTCCATGAAGGACGTAGTTCGAGGGCTGCACTTTCAGTCTACACCACCCATGGCAAAGCTGATGCGTGTTCCACGCGGTAGAGTTTTTATGGTGACGGTTGATGTTAACCCACAATCCCCCACGTTCCTACAATACTACAGCCTCATTATGGAGGAGGGGGACAAACTTCAGCTTTGGGGTGAGGCGGACATTGCTCGGGGTTTCTGTGCTTTAGAGGATTACTCCGAGGTGCAGTACAAGTGCTCGGGGCATTTCAATAAAGCATTCGATGACGCAATCCTGTGGGATGATCCTGTTATCGGCATCGACTGGCCTGTAAAAGATCACCCCATCTTGTCGGATAGGGATCGACACGCCGTAACCGCGAAGGAGTTTTTCCACCTATGAGGCCCATAACTCTAGGAAATCTGGACATCAGTACGAAGGGCAAGCAGTACGTCAACGATGCCCTAAATAACAATCGCCTATCAAAGGGTGAGTACACTCTTGCCTTTGAGAAGGGGTTTGCTGATTTGCACGGGTCAAAGCACGGCATTTTTATGAATAGCGGCACCAGTGCCCTACAGGTTGCGCTCGCGGCCCTCAAAGAAGTCCACGGCTATCAGGATGGGGACGAAGTGATCGTTCCCGCGATCACGTTCATCGCTACCAGCAATATCGTCATCCAAAATAACATGAAGCCCGTCTTTGTGGACGTTGACCCCCTTACCTTTAATCTAAACCCCGCGAGGGTCGAAGAGGCCGTTACCCCCCGCACACGCTGTATCATTCCAGTTCATCTGTTTGGGCTGCCCGCTGATATGACCGCTATCATGGAAATTGCGAGTAGGTGCGGGCTTCAGGTAATCGAGGATTCCTGCGAGACAATGTTTGCGAACCTAAACGGTCAGTCTGTTGGGTCTTTCGGTGACTTTGGTTGTTTTTCCACCTATGTCGCACACCTGATTGTCGGCGGTGTGGGTGGTATCGTAACGACCAGCAACACGGAGCTTGACGGACTTTGCCGTAGCTTGATGGCACACGGACGTGACAGTATCTACACAAACATTGATGACGATGACAACCCCGAATCAATTGAACTCTCAAAGCAAATCATCGAGAGACGCTATCGTTTTGAACGTGTGGGCTACTCCTATCGCGCTACGGAACTGGAGGCTGCCATAGCCCTGAGCGAGTTGGAACGTTGGGAAGAAAACATCCTAACCCGCCGTACTAATGCATCCGAACTGACGAGTCTGTTGAGCGATATCCCCGAGCTACAGCTACCCGTCGTGCCTGAGGGGTATCAGCATTCGTTTATGATGTATCCCATGGTGCTCGATGTCTCCGGTAGGGATAAACTCCTGATGTACTTGGAAGAGCGGGGCATTGAGACACGCTATCTCTTTCCCCTCCTTAGCCAACCGATCTATCAGAAATTGTTCCCGGGTGAAGCGGCCAATCACCCAGTCGCAGAGCATCTGGCTAAGAATGGTTTCTTCATCGGTATGCATCAGGGCTTGACCTCAAGCGACATACACTACGTTTCAGAGGTTTTGCACGAGTACCTAAAATGACGCCAGAAACTTTCGAACAGAATTTTCAGAAACTTTGTAGTGAGTCTCAAGCTGACGGGCGGTTCACTCCCTCCCGCGATATTTGGTCTCCTCGGTTAGACGAGGACACGCAACAACTGACTTGGGACCAACACTACATCTATCACACGGGGTGGGCATCCCGCGTGCTCGCTGCTACCCGACCAGCTAAACACATCGATATTGCATCCTTGAATTTTTGGGCTGTGGCGGTGTCGGCCTTCATTCCCATGGAGTTCTATGAGTTTCGCCCTATGCCCTGTAAGGGATTGTCCAGTTTTGTTTGCGGTGAGGCCAACCTTACGTCGCTTCCGTTTGCCGACAATTCAATAGATTCCCTTTCAAGCCTTCACACCCTTGAGCACATCGGATTGGGCAGGTATGGAGACGCGGTGGATGCTTCGGGGGACAGAAAAGCGGCGGCGGAATTAGTCCGCGTCTTAGCGCCGGGGGGTCAATTACTCATGGCTGTTCCTTGCGGAAAACCACGTCTCATTTACAACATGGGGAGAGTTTATTCGTACCAGATGGTGGTGGACATGTTTTATCCCCTCAAAGTGGCCGAGTTTGCCCTATGGACTGATGATCCGCAGGAATTTATTCTCAACGCCGATCCCGCCCTCGTAGCAAAATGTGAAGGCGGGTGTGGTTGTTGGAGGTTTGTAAAATGAAAGTTCTAATCGCCATCATCTCCTTTCAGGGAGATGCTGAAAACGGAAATCACGACAAGATTCGACAGACTTGGGGTAAAGACGTTGCCCCCGCTGGCGCAGACCTACGCTTCTTTATAGGTCGCCGCGACAAATTCTATCAACCGAAACCCGACGAAACGCTGATCCCTTGGCAAGAAGACGGTACGCGGACCTGCCAGCATCCGTATTGGCACGCGGAGCCGGGGTGTACCTGTGTAGAATACTGGCAAGTCCTGTATCGGGGGATTCTGGACTGGTCTATTCGCAACGGGTACGACCACACCTTCCTCGCCGAAAATGACACTTTCCTCGTCCCGCGTAAGTTGATGAAACTCGGTTTTGAGAACTATGATTTTTCTGGCTGGATGATGTACGTTCACGCAGACAAGCCCGATTATTACTACGCGGAACCCGGTGGGTATTTCCTTTCACGACGGGCGGCTGAGGCCGTATTGAAAACAACCCCCGACCATTTGCACTTTGAAAACCTTGTTTGTGATGTGTTGAGACCTATGGCTGAGCGGGGGGAGATGGCGATCAAATCCCTTGACCATTTTTGGAATGAGACTTCTTGGCATTACCGAGCGCAGGGGATTATAGACCCAGTGATTAGGGATGGCTACCCCGTGGGTTCTCCTTGGATGTTCGACATGTATAAGAAACACGGAGCAGATCAATGAAAGTTTTAGTTGCTGTTTATTCACATACGGGGGATTCCGTCAACGGGAACCACCAAAAGATTCGTGAGACTTGGGGTGGGCACCTAGCGCCTTGGGACCTTCGCTTTATGATAGGGCATCGAGACGCACCCGGTTGGAAGGCCGTATCGGATGAAGTGCTGCTACCTGAGCGAGCCAATCGTGCTTGCGGTGCTGACTGGCTGCTTTGGAACCTGTACTACCAAGAATTGACTATTGAGATGCTTCGTTGGTCCTTAGAACAGGGCTATGATTTCACGTTTCTCTGCTGCAATGACACATTCGTTGTTCCGAGCAAGCTTAAGACAACGGATTTTGTAAAGTACGATTATTCGGGGGTCTTTTATCCCCCCCCCTCGACCGTGCACCGCTGGGAGAGACTTTCGATGAACCCTTCTATAAGCGCCCAGCTTATGCAGCGGCGGATGCGGGCACTGGGTGGTTCATGAGTCGTAAGGCATCGGAGTTGGTTGTCAACAGCAACCAAGACGACTATTTTGGCACTAGCGACCAGTACGTGGGGCAGGTTTTGGGGCCGTATATCAAATCGGGGGAAATCACCGCCAAGAATCTAGATAATTTTCATCATGCAGCCGCTTGGCATTACCGAGAAGAGGGAATTGCCGACCCCGTTACTGGGTATTCGAGCACCTCCAATTGGATGCGCGGTATGTACGAGGAACACGGGGGATAAAATGTCCGAAGGTAAAACGTACAAACCCGTGATTTATGCCAACTACGAATTGAACGTTCCCGAGCTAAATTGGAAAACGTCTATCTCGGTGGACTGTTTCAATCTTGCCGATACCACCCCGTACAAAGTTTTTTGGCAGCTTGAGCCGGAAGACATTATCCCGACAGAGGAGAGGCTCATTAAGAACCACAAGTTCTATGATTTGATTTTGACCGACAACAGTCGCGTGCTCAGCAAATGCCCCAACGCCGTCCTCTTCTCTAACAATGGGGTTTGGACTAAAGAAAGCGACACGTCGCAAAAAAAGTTTCAAGTCTCTTTTTTAACCAGCGCGAAAACCATGTGTGCTGGACATAGATTTCGCATTGCAACTTTCAAAGAGCTACAACAATGGTTGGGGGATGGAGGTGAGTTACCCCTTCCCGTCAAAATGCACATGTCGCCGCCTTACCTACAGGACAAGCGCGACATGCTGGTGCCTTTTCAGTATGCGATTTCGATTCAAAACTCCCAACAACCCAATTACTTCTCGGAAATTCTTTTGGACTGTTTTGCCACGAAAACAATTCCGATTTTTTGGGGTTGTGCAAACATTGGGCAGTTTTTCAACTTGGATGGCGTACTGTCCTTTAGCGACGTTTCCCCCAGTGATACCACGGCAACGAGGCTCAAAGGGATTTTGGGTTCCCTGACACCCGATTTCTATCACTCATCAAAGGTACAGGCGGCAGTAGAAGAAAACTATCGGAAGGCTCTTGCATATAAAGATCGCATTGGGCTCTTGGTGGGGGCTATTACCACCAATAGAAAATTAAGATGCGAATGGGCATCAGAACTTTACAAGGCCGTAGGTACGGGCATTCCCGACTGGTGGGGTTCGACAGGCCAAGATTGTCACGAGCCCGCTACCATGCAGTGGGAAGCGGATCAACCACCCGCGTTGGTTGGGCGGGGTTTTTGTTTCGACCATTTCGTGATTATTCGATCAGCAGTCACTAAGGGTGATTGGAAATGAAAATCAGCTTAGTTATGCCGACCCACAATCGTGCAAAATATGTCCCGATGGCGATTCGGTGTTTCTATCAGCAGGGTTATCCCGATCTAGAGCTTATCATCGTGGATGATGGGACCGAGCCCTTGACCATTCCCAACGATGATCGAATACGGTATATTCATTTGACCGCCCGTACAACAACGGGGGCTAAGAGAAATCTGGGTGCGGAAAATGCCACGAGTGAAATCATCGCTAATTGGGATGACGATGACTGGAGCCATCCTCACAGGATAGAGGACGAAGTTCGGCGTCTTCATAATTCGAGGAAGTCCGTTACGGGGTACAACCAGACTGTGATTTATGAGGTGACTCATAAAAAGTTCATGTTGAACTTGGGGGGACCCCCATACCTTGCTTCGGGCACCAGCCAAATGTACTGGAAACAGTGGTGGAAGCAGCACCAGTACCCGAACGTGTCCTTTGGGGAGGATAGTGTTTTTGCTAGAGAAGCCCGTCTCGCGGATCAACTAGCGATTGCTCCCGTGGGAAAAATGATGGTCGCCCTGCGGCACGGGCGTAATACGGACAATTACCCCTTCCCGCATAATGGTTCGGGGCACTACCGGGCGTTGCAACCCCATGAAGTGCCACACCTTTTTCTTGAGGCGATTGGTCAATTATCGCCAACACCGCAGTATATGCAGATTCCCCACGTCTGTAATGAGGATTGCAGATCGAACGCCGAAGTCCAATTTGGGGCACCAACCGTAGAGTATAAAACCACCCACATCCCGGAGATTCACACCAGATGAAAATCTTAGTCGCCATCCTTTCTTGCCATAGGGATCGCTCGATCCATCAAGCCCAACGAGACACGTGGTTGAAGGACCTAAAGGACGTGGATTATCGCTTTTTCCTCGGGAGACCTGCGGGGCAACCAGAAAGTGATGAAGTGTTTCTCGATGTCGATGACGGATATCTCGGCCTTTCCCATAAAACCAGAGCGATGTGCGCGTGGGCGCACGGGTGTGATTACGATTTTATACACAAGACCGATACGGATACCTTAGTCAATCCGTGGACTTTCTTGCACAGCGGCTTCGAACAACATGACTACATGGGGGGTGAGAATGCCGACAGAGTGCCCACTTGGGGAAATAGGACCGTGCAGTTTGCCAGCGGCGGGGCTGGGTATTGGTTGAGTAAAAAAGCCATGGCAATCGTCGCAAGCACCGAGGTAATGACGAATGCCGAGGATGTGTTTGTGGCGATTGCGCTGCTGAATAAAGGAATTCTACCCGTTTGGCACAGGGGCTACAGATGGCGTCCGGGTGAAACGGTGGACAAAGACATGGTTTCTTTGCATTTCTCCAGTGCGTTGCAGAGAAAGTACGATCCCAAAATGATGTATGAATACTATCAGAAAATTGGAGCAACCAATGGCAGCTAAAGTTTCCATCATCATTCCGTGCTACAACCTCGCACAGTACCTCCCGCAGGCCATCCAGTCGGCGCTCGCTCAGGATTACGATAACGTTGAGGTGATCGTGGTGGACGATGGTTCGACGGATAATTCACTCGCCGTCGCCTTAGGCTACAAAGAGATGGTGGATGGTCAGCACGCCGCATCGCCGACCATGAAAGTCATATCGCAGGAGAACATGGGACTCTCCTACGCGAGGAACACGGGGATCAATGTCTCGACAGCGGAGCCGCACGAGTTCATTCTCCCGCTCGATGCCGATGATTGGATAGACCCTAGCTATCTGAAAAAGACGGTGCCCCTGATGCAGGGTACACGTGTGGCTGTCGTGGGCACCCTCGTCGCCTGTTTCGGGATAAAGGACTACATCTGGCGTACATACTCACCGACCCTTGAGCAACTCAAAACCGACAATTCAATCCCCGTTTGTTCGTTGATTCGACGTAGCGTGCTTCAAGAAGTCGGCGGGTACAACCCCGCTCTAAGCGGATACGACAAGGAACACATCGGATACGAGGACTGGAACCTGTGGCTAGACATTGCGGAGCGTGGCTGGCGGTTTGTTATCGTCCCCGAGCCACTATTTCACTACCGTGAGAGACCCGACTCGATGCATAGAAAGACATCGACCCCTAACAGACAGAAATTGATTGCGAGAATTAAGTCGCTTCACCCCGATCTTTGGCCGGTCGAAGCGGCAGCGGCGATACTACCGCCAGAGCAGCCCGCAGCCCCGAGACCCACACCCCCACCACCGACCATGGAGCAAAAGATGGCATCGCCCGCCCGTAAAGCACAAACGGCACAGGTGTACAGGGCAGCGTCGGGGGCTCTTTTGGGACACGTGAAGCCGAGTCAAGGGGCTTTGTACCGCAATAATAGGGGCACAGATAGCCGAAGGAAGATCAAATGAACCGAGTGCTCGTAGAATCGTTGAGGCAGAAACAAGACCCACTGCAACGTCCTCCGTGGAGTCAATCGTGGAGGCGGGACCCGATCACGTCCGAGGAGATTCAGCAGGCACTTCAAGACCCAGCACTGGACGAACAGGGACAGCCTTGGATGAGGCACTGCGGTTCTTGGACGAGGAGTGAAACCTCCAGTCGCAAGAGTCACGTCTACAGGATCGCCTATTTCGTGAAGCATCGTGAGGCGGCTACCCCCATCACCCTGAAAGCCAGCGGCTCAATGTTTGACGGCTACCATCGGTTGGCGGCTGCCATATATTGTGGGGATGAGTATATCGCTGTGGGAGAAGGCTTGGCTGCGAGAGTATAAAGGGCTGCGACTTAATGCCCGCCAGCCGCAGCCCACGCAAGGTGCCAAAACCGTCATGACGGTCCCGGCGAGCGGCCATGCCCGCAAACCCAGCAAGAGCCGGGTTACATAGATGACGGGTATACTTAGGTTTGAGTAGGTGATTAAATTTTGGAATGGCGAACGCTCGCCCCTGCCCTTCTCCGCTCACTATCACCAGATGTCTTTAAGTCTGGCAGGTCAGCTTACTTGTTTCACTGACGCACGGTGTGGCACGTTCTCCATCCCCAGCCCGATCATGTCGGGCGTCGTTTGGTGCGTGGGCGCTGTAGGCGTCCATCTCTTAGGGCGGTTATACTAAAGGTTTTGGTAGGTGCGTTCCGCAAACGCAAGGCTTGCCACGGTTGATATTCCAACGTTTACAAATAGCCTTGGCGAGGGTGCCGTTTTCAGCCGCCATTCGTCCAGCGGTGCGTCCACCAGCGGCGAGGTCAGCTTTGGCACGCATACGGTCCATGTGACCGCTTTCCACATTCGTCTGTCCCCCTTTACGGCAATTAGTCAGCACCTCTTTGGGGTGCTCGTTTCTCCAATCTATCAAACCTTCTCTGGCGGCAACTCGAACACTATCTAGTTGCCCGCTCACGACCGCTTGTCGCCCGCCCGCTCTTCCGCCGATAGCGCGGCATTCGCCTCCTACTTTTTTCATGGATTCGATAGCCGTCTTCTTGTAGTCGGGATTAGCCCATCTTTTTCTGGAGGCTTCTCCCACTTTTAGTCGAGCAGATTCCGAATGCGGTCCTGTAAACCCTTCGCCGCCTCGACAAATGTTGTAACCATACTCGGGGTCTTGAGAATGGAGGAAGACGATGAAATCGCGTTCATAGGCGTCAAGCTCGGATTTAGTCTGGACATCGGAGAGGAGGGCGTGTGTGGACCAATCACAGGGAAGCGGATGTTTACGCATGGAACGGAAAAGATGAGAACTTCCTTTATCGTGCCTAGCATCAGAAAATTTGCGTTGGAAATAATTCCTCAGGTTGTTGCCCTTGTGTTGCCCGATGTAATACTTCCCCGTTACATGGTTGACGATGAGATAGATGTACATGAAACCCCCAGTGGGTTAATACTCAAAGGAGGGTATGAAAGTCGTTTAATTACAACAAAGTTTCCTGACCTAACCATTTTGCCCAAAAAGGTAAGCTTGAAGTACGTTGCCCGGTGTTTGACCCGTCACACGAACACGAACCCAGTTAAAATAGAGGCAAGACGGTGCCCACATGACCATTGTCGCTGCACCTGAATACACCCCCGTAGCTGTGTCGTATGCGATTGCCGCCTCGTTGTCTGGCTGACCTGCCGATGGTGCCGCATTGAGGTTACCGCTGATGTTTGCCCCGACGTTCGGGGTGCCCGTGGTGTTCGTAGCTGGTGGTTGAATTCCGCTGTTCTGCCATGCGTACAGGGTGAACGTGGTGTTGATGTTGAGCGGGCCGTTGGCGACTTCGAGGTTGCCGAACGTATTGCCCGAGTTAAACGGTGGATTCTGAAGGATATATAGTCCGCCGTTGACGCTGACGTACACGTTGTAGCCTGTAGCGTACCCGCCCGTGTCTGGACCGGGAGCGCCGATCTGAAGAGTGTTTCCTGCGGCGACGGCAAGCGATGTTGGCGTGCTGGCGACCGTCTCACCTTTAAGGTTGACGTAGGTCAGCTTTACCCCGTAAGTGGCGGCGGGATAGGCGAACGCCTGATTCCCGCCGCCTGCGCTAGAAGTCTGTCCGTGCCCTGCGCTCGTGGGGGTAAATGCGGTGAGAACTGGGGCTGAAGGAGCGGCAATCTGAGTGGCAAGGTTGTCGATGTTGACATTAGGGTCGTTGCTGACTTCGATGGTGATAGTGCCAGAAAGCGCGACAGGCAATCCAGCGGATGTCTGGGCAAAAATGTGGATCGAGGAGGCCACGAAATTCGAGACGTTACGCCATGCCCCATCTGCGGCGGCGAGGTTCGTTTTGAGAATCTGGTTGGAAATAGTTTGCATGGAAGCTCCTTGCTATAGGAACTGAAAGTCAGAAAAGCGGTTTGTTTCCCGAAAATCAACTATCGGATGCTACTTCAGAGGGTAACAACATGGGCAAGCTTCGTGCGGCGACAACTTTCGGATTAGGGGCTCAAAAATCCGCTGATTCCAGCGTTTTCACGGTTAATCACTTCATTTCCAGCACCCCCGTACCCCCCGCCCTCAAGCAAAAGATCGCCAGCATGGGACTTGAACGGATAGCTGGCAATATATATGAATCACCGAGCACTCGGGATTTTTGGAAAGTAAAAGGAAACAGTATCATAAAGCTAGTTGGCGATGAGGTAGACAATGGAGAGTCAATCGCCGCCGCCCCTAAAAACGACCCTATGGGTTTTATGGGTGCTTTTGACGATATCGAGTTCTAACATGCTGATTTACAAGCTCACAAATCGAATCAACGGTGGGGTCTACATCGGCAAATATGTCGGAGATGAGGCAGACGCTCGTTTTCAACAGCACGTTCGCGAAGCGAGACGGGGTGGGGATCGTTACCTATGCCGCACTATTCGCAAGTACGGCTCGGATGCCTTCAAGGTCGAAGTGATTTATCGTGCCAAGACCGCTGATGAACTCTCCAAGATGGAGACCTTTTTCATCGTTCTCCATCAAAGTCATAAAGTTGAGAACGGCTACAACATGACGCTGGGCGGTGAGGGAACTGTGGGCCGGATTATTTCGGAAAGAACAAGACAGCTTTGGAGTGAGCAGCGTAAAGGAAGACCTGTCACAGCGCAACAGTTGAAAAACCTAGCTCTTGGGCATCATCGACCGAAAAAAATAGTTGCGGTTAAACCCGCCGAAGAAGTGGAAGCCGCAATGAAAGCAGCGATGCGGGCTGCATGGACTCCCGAACGTAGGGCAGCACAAGCACAGCGGATAGCAAATCGGAATCGTCTTCGTGTTGGAAAACGTGGAGCATTATCTACGGAATGGAAGATGGCGATTTCAAATGCAAAGAAGGGGAAAGCAGCTTCGGCTGCGGCATAAACCTATGGCAGAAGAAAAGAAACCGTACACTAGCATCGTTGACGCATTCTTGGATGACCGCGAGCCCGCATGGAAGGACCTCGGCTTGAAGGACGCACAGGACTCAGGTGAAGAACAATTGGATCGTTCTCACCAGTACATCGATGATGAGTTCATGGACGACATCGCTGAGAGCGCCAGCAGGCACACCCCACTGTGGCCGGGTCGCACTGGTTCAGCCGAGAAGAATGCTCAGCGGGATAGTCTTGAACGGGCTCGCGGTACGCATCTTGAGCGCATGGCTGCAAAGGACGGCACGGATGTATTCGAAGGTAGCAGTGTAAAAGGCTCAAGCGCCAATTGGCGTGTACAGGCAACCCAGCATCAGGAAGACTACAGTGGGAAGCTGGGCGACGATGACTCGCTGTTCGCCGAAGTAACGGAAACACTGGAATCGGCAGCCTCCACAGGCAAGGTCGAGAAGAAGAACGTGTCGGACGCACAGGTTTTGACTTACGTCCACAGCCTGCTCAATCAGGGTATGGCACCGTCAAAGATCGCCGCAAAGCTGAAGAAGCTGGCTGAGATCGAGTTGTTCAACCACCAGATGGCGACTCAATACCTGCAAGAGAACGCAGGACTGGTAGGCATGGCGTTCCTCGAACCCAACACCTACATGGACAAGAATTCCCCGACTTATGAACGAGAGAAGCACGGCAGTTCGAGCAACGGCTGCGTAGCGCAGAAGACGGCGTGGGACAAGGCCGGCATTAAGCCCCGAGCGGCATCCGTAAAGCAGATCAGCGCGTGCGAAGGATGCCAGTATTTCTCGAAGAACGGCAACGTTAAGTCCTGCGGTGTCTATCACTTACCAGTGGTAGCGACCACCAAGGAGCTTACACCCATCGTGAATAAGCTCACGGCTGGCGTGCCGAACAAGCAGAAGCGGGCAGCATTGGTTCAGATCGCCAATGGCAACGACGGCACCAAGGTCGGTTCCATGCCCATTGCTCCGAAGACAAGCTCCTCCGTTTCCCGTCACCCGAGTCTCGGCGGCGTGGAAGCGCAGGCAAAGCGTGTGGGTCGCGTGATCGCGACTGATTTCGATTCTTCGCACATTGCTGCGTTGCATGAGAAGGGTCACTCACTGGCGGTTATCGCTCGTGCGGCTGAAAAGCGGTACGGTGCGTTTGCGGCGGGCAAGGCGGTACGTGAGTTCGTAGGCAGCTTGCGGCCGAACGTGAACGGACAGATCGTTCTGGCAAAGGCTGATGCGGAGTTCCTCGCAAAGGCCGGTATGCATAACCAGAATTTTGTGGCGGGTGCGAAGTGTGCATCCTGTGCCACACACTCGGCAGTGGTACAGAAACACAAGGTGACGGCGAACGCTAACTATGCCTCCCGTGTTCCACACGCAGGGTTCCACGAGAGCAACCCCGATCAGGTACGTCACGCACACCGTGCGGCTGCACCTGAACTTGATGCCAGCGTCATCGAGCGGTATCACAAGAAGGGTCACTCGATGGAGAAGATTTACAAGCAGGCGGCAGCGAAGTTCGGCACCGCTCAGGCAAGCAAGGCAGTGAAAGAGTTCATCGCCAGCCTGAAGAAGAAGCCGATCAAGGTTGCGCTATCGCAGATCGACTGCACGTTCCTCAAGAACAAGCTTGCCGATCACAACCCAATTATCGGGGCACACAAGTGCGGCTCTTGCACGTATCGCAAGGGGATGCACTGCGGTCTCACTGGCGGAACTCTCTTGAGCTTCCCCGGTATGGACAAAACGGCGTCCAACCACAAGGTCGGGGAGGGTGCGCCAGAGGATGGACGTACAATTCTTGCTGAGTTTGACTTGATGCCGAATAGTGGGCGTCCGGGCGACACGAAGATGGCCGACATCGATATGAATCCTCCCGCACGTCAAGACGTGCAGATAGGTAGCTCGTTTGAGCTAGGAGACATAGAGTAATGAGTGAAAACATTGAGCGTGCAGAACTGGTAGTTGATTTAGAGGGAAAGTACAACTCGGCGGCAGAAGACAAGAAACCGGGCAAGCGTGTCGAAAGTTCCAAGCTGACGGAGATTCGGACAAAGATTGAAGACCCGAATGTAAGTCAGGCGGAACTCAGCAAACTCATTGCCCTCGAAATGGCGGCGATTCTGGATGGCATGAACGAGCATCTGGATAAACCGAATTCGGGTATTAAAGGGATGGACGCTAACATCGCCATCAAGAGTCTCAGCGAGCAACTGAAGGGCGTTCGTGAACTCGGTCGTCAGATCATTGAGATGGACAACCAAGCGAAGCGTGACTTCATTAACTTCGACGGCGAGAAGTTCCAGTTTGTTGCAAGCCAGTGGATGCAGATGGGCGTTGCAGCCCTCCGTGCCATGGGCTGGGATGAACACACGGTTACCAGCTACGTCAAGCAGTTCCGTAGCCAGATCGAAATGAACGAACTCCGCATCCGCAAGGAAGCGGAAAACATCGGCACAAACAAACAGAAGTAACGACGCAACAGAAGGGGAACTGTGGGCACCACTGAGCAAGCTAAAGAACGTCGAGATTCCCGCCGAGCCGCTGGATTATGTGGTAAGTGCTCCAATCCAGCATTGCTCGGTAAAAGCCTGTGTGAGCTGCATCGGCAGCAAGACCGTAAGATAAACAAACGGTTTAGGGTCAATCAAAAACAGCGTGTGATCGCTGGCTATGGCGGAAAATGCCAGTGCGAAGGTGGGTGTGATGAATCGAGATTTGAGTTTTTGACGATAGATCATGTCAACAACGACGGTGCGGAACACCGTAGAAACCTCGGAAGTGGCGCAATCGGACCCATGTTGTATAAGTACATTATCGATAACAATTTTCCCGAGGAGTATAGACTACTCTGCTGGAATTGCAATTGCGCTAAGGGACACTATGGTGAGTGTCCTCACGTAAATGAAAAGAATGCTGTCGCTGCGATGTCAGTTTCGGCAGGAGGAAAGTAACATGGCACAAAGTGGAAACACCGTAGCTCTTAAATCGTTCCAGTCCTTCATGGTCAATGACGGATTGCTGAGCAAAACTGTCGAAGCTATCAAAGCTGGTGAGAAGGAAGCTCGCTCCACGGGTAATGTGCAGAGTTTCGAAGTTTTCTACAAGGGCTTTCGTCAGAACATTGCCATCGGTCGCATCTACATCGTCCCCCCATCCGTTGCCGACAAGAAGGGGCAAGACTTCCCGACCGCCCTGCTCTATGGTTGCCTTGTCCGCACCTTTGGTGGTGAGGAAATCGGCGACATGATCTCCCACAAAATCGGTGATACCGAATGGGATGAGTATTCTCAGGCGTCCTACGCATCGATCAAGAAAGAACTCTTCGGCACCGAAAACGACAAGTTCGCCGCCCTCATTTTGTTTGCCCCCAACTGGGTCAATAAGCGTGAGTACATCGGCTTCCAGTTCCCGAAGGATGACAACGAGCTTGCGAACCTGACTCGTCACTTAGTCTTCAGTTCGTACTTCGACCCCCGTCTGTCCTCGGCATTCGATGCCCTGATGACCGATGTGGAGACCTCGAAGTTCGATGTCACGGACATCACGCCGAAGATGAACTTCCCCGCCTTGGCCGAGAATCCGCTGAAGGAATTCCCACTGCTCACCAAGGAGGGTTCAAAGAAGAAAGCCCGCCTTGGGCTAACCATCAAGACCGCCGAAGAAGTCACCAAGGCCGTACTAGAGCCGCAGGAGATGGACGTGTTCGAATCTTTGGACACGGCTCTCCGCAACAGCCTCTTGCCAAACGATTCCAAGGGCGTTGAGGATGCTTCCGAGGGTAAGGCTCCGACAAAGGGTGAAATGGTTCCACGTCTCTCATCCAAGAAGGGTTCCGCCAAGGTTGCTCATGGCTACATCGCGTTCTACGGCGGCAAGCGCATTGAGATTCAAGCCGACTCCCTCTATGGGGCGAAGTTGAAAGCCATCGAGATGCTGAAGGTTCCGAAGTCCAAACAGGGCTTGCTCGCGGTCGAGCTTGCCGAAAAGGACGGAGAACAGGTCACCACAACAATCACGTCGTCCGCCACTGCGGTATTCGAGACCCCGATTACAAACGTTGGTCCGGGTACTGAAGCCCATGACGAAGCCAACCAGCGCACCGAAGGCTACAAGGATGAGAAGGACACGCCAAAGGTTGTCATCAACAGCGCACCGATTGGTATCGCTCTCGACGAGACTGGTGTACCCCGCCGTCCAGAGGAAGAGCGTAAGTCCGCCGCAAGCAGTTACTACCCTGCTTCCGCTGGTAAGGCTCAAACTGAAAACGCTGCGGTCGTGGAGAAACACGGTTATACCCAATTTAATTCCAAGCCAGACGGAACTTCCTTTTGGAAGAGTCCTATCGGAACTACCGCTGTTCTATACCCAAACGGAAGCTGGATGCACACAGGCGGTAAGGGAGATGGGGCAAAGGCCCTTAGCGAGCTTCTCATAAGCTACCACCACGAGAGAGTGCCAAAGGTCAGCAAGTCAGCAGCGTATGGCGACCGTCGCGATTTTCGGAAGATCGATATCTTCGTTAGCGGCAAGTATGTCGCAAGCACGACATGGGCTAGTTCCATAAAGGAAGCAATCCAAAAATACGAGGAAAAGAACCCGGGCTCGTGGGCTGGTGAAGTTAAGGCTCAATTTGATAAGAAAGGCTCGGCTGATAAAACTGCCGTAGACTACAGCGGCAATTACCCCGAGGCAATCGGCGGTGGTTGGAATAAAGCGACGGCAGATGATCTGTCGAGCGGCTATTCCAAGCAGGTCGGCAACGGTTTGATGGATGAGACCCCCGACAAAGTAAAGGAACATTTGAAGAAAAATGTCAGTCAAGCCCGTCAGGGTCAGGATGCCCTGAAGGATCACAATGCATCATTTGACGCCGCCAAGTGGGGCGGACTGGGTGTGAAGCAGGCTTCCTCCCTGTGGGTAGGTTCCGCCAAGAAGGTTGCAGCCAATCTCGATGACTTCACTAGCCAGTACATTATAACCGCTCTATGGTCTTCGAATGATGAATCTGACCCCAGCGGCGGTGAGCCGTTGGATTCAAACTACGATATCCTCGATCTCGCACCGTCCTGCTTGCAGGCAATGACCGAAGATTGCGCGGGCTTCCAAGCGGAGAATCAAGAGCTTCTGGCTGCGGCATCCGAACAAGATGGTCAGGACGCCGAGCGTCAAGGTCATGATTTCTGGCTCACCCGCTGCGGTCATGGTGCGGGCTACTGGGATGGCGATTATCCGACAACGGGCGATGGTTTGACTGAAGCCGCCAAGAAATGGGGTAGCGTTGATCTGTACGTCGGTGACGACGACATGATCTATCAGATGGGGGCAGAAGACCCGAGTTCGCGTGGTTACGGACAGAAGGGCGGGCCTGCAAAGGCTGGCTCGAAGATGGCTTCCAAGAAGACCGCCTCGCAAAATGATGCATCATACATCGCCAGCTTGATCGGCGGCGGGGTGCATAGTGAAGATTATGACGCTCGTTCGCAGCACTCCAGAACGGCGGCACAGAAGCGCGAAGACGAGATGGCTCGCAAGTATTCCTCTCAGCGTAAAAAGTTTGCCGACGTTCCTCAGGACATCGAAGACATTTGGTCTGAGACGATGGAAGACATGGGGCCAGCACCCGAGATCAGACTCCCGGGCGAGAGTGAGGACAACGAAAAGTCCACCACAGGGGAGCACGAGATCGAGGCTCCAGAGATGGGCGCGGATTCGAGAAGCGACGTTCCTGAGCAGGTCAAGGGCGATCAGGAAGAGCCGACCGTAAAGGTTGAAGAGGCTCTTGAGAACGACACCACCAAGTCCGAAGAGGACGAGCCCAGCACGGGCGATGGTGGAGCGTCGGCGGACAGCGGTGAAACAAAGTCCGAAAAGAAGTCCGAGGGTGGTTCCCAGTCCGAATGGGCGAAGAACCGCAGCAAGGGTAAGTCCGAGAAGAAGGACGAGTCCGAAGAGTCTGAGGAAGAGCCGAAGGAAGAGGAGTCCAAAACGGCTGCTCGGCCCGGTGCCCGTCCTGCCAGACAGCGTGTCCGTTGCGATCAGTGCGAGATGTTGAGCATCAATGGCACGGCGACTCACGAGACAGGCTGCCCAAACCAGAATTCCCGCTGGGATGCTGACCGACAGGATTGGGTAAAGCAGCGTCGTTGCGGCGAATGCGGCATGGACGTTGACGCCGATGATCCGTGTTGTTCTGCGGAACCTGACTTCGACAACGGTTACGACGAAAACGATGAGCATTTTGGTGGGCTCGATGCTATCCTCGCTGACGACACCGATGCAGTAATGGAGCAGGCGGAAGAAGCCGCAACAGCAGCCCCCGCTGTGTTCTATGAGTGCGGAGCCTGCGGCGGCGTGCACCCGTCCTTGGAGACTTCCGAAAGGCTCGGTCTCGGTTGGAACGGTGATTGTCGTGATGAGGTTGGTCACTTCGAAGACAGCGACGTTCCTTACGGAGACAACACTCAGTTCGTCACCTTGGAAGAGCAGATGGCTCCAGACTTCGATGACGCGATTCTGGCGTCTAAGACTGCGGACTATGCCGAGGGCGACCTTGAAACTTACTTCGACGAAGGAAAGACGGCGGATTACGCCGAGGGCGATCTCGAAACCTACTTCGATGAGGGGAAGACGGCAGACTACGCCGAAGATGATTTTGCATCTTACTTCGGAGAGGAAAAATCGGCGGGACGTTCCACCACACCGAAGTACGTCATTCGTATTCCGGGTTCGACCGATGCCGCATGGAACGTGAGCGGTTACGGACAACAGCGTGGTGCGGGCCAGCCAAACCAAGCGAACCTCGCACGGTACATGGAAGCTCTCTTGAAGAGCATGGAACCGGGCGGGCACAACGAGCATTTGGTGGGTCATTTCGACCCATCCGAAGCTGCGGTTTATCGCAACGACGGCACCTACAAGAACCCGTTGGCTACATGGTCGAAGGGTGAAGCGAAGCAGGGTGCGGATGTCTCGGGCGATTTCTCGGAAGCGCATTCCGAGGTTGACAGCCCAGACACCGTGGATCAGGACATCAAGCAGCCGACCGAATCGGTAGGCGAAGCTGGTAAGAGAAAGAACGCTGATGTGGCGGAAGAAACCAAGGAAGAGCGGGCGAAACGTCTGGAAGATCAGCGTCAGCGCGATGCTCGTGAACTGACACGTCGCAAGGCGGCTGACATCTCGGGGGACATCTCTGAGGCTAAGTCGAACACGGAAAGCCCTGACGGGGTGGACGCCGACATTAAGCAGCCTACGGTTTCGGTTCCCGAAGCGGCACGCAAGAACGCTAAGGTGGGATTCACGTTCAATGGACAGCACCGTGAAGCTGCCTTTAGCGATCTCACACAAGCGGGGAAGTTCATAGCGGTAGCCTCGGCCAAATTTGGAAAATTGGCTAGTGACTGGACGATAACCGCAGCCGATGACGATGATGCGGCGGAAGATCAGTCCGTTGATTCGAAGAAGCCCGATGACGCTGAAGCTGACGAACCAGCCGAAGCTGCAAAGCCTGCGGATTCGAAGAAGCCTGATGAGACGAAGGGCAAGAACAAGCCCGCCGTTACTCCTCCCGCGAAGGCTGAAGCACCAGCGGCAGCACCAGCAGCACCCGCAGCGGCGGCGGTTCCAGCGGCGGCACCAGCCGTAGCAGCGCCAGCAGATGGTGCAGGTGGTAATGGAACCTCGGAAACTTCTGGTAACGAAACATCGACTGAAACTGGCGGTTCAAGTCCGGGTGGTGCATCAACTGGCGGCGTAGGTAGCGGCATGGGTGGTGCAGGTACAGGCGGGGCTGGCACAGGCGGTGCCGCGACTAGCACGGGAACAGGCGGGGCTGGCACGGGTGGAACTGTGAGCATTGCACCAACGAGCACAAACTCAGCGGGTGGTGACGAAGGCGGCGGTGAAGACGGCAGCGTACAAGCTGCTGGTCAACCTGCTGGTGGGGCACAACCTAAAACCCCGACCATCATCATCTACAACGGCGGCACGGGCGGTGCATCTACCGTCGATACGGATAGCGGTTCGGGTCCGGGCGGCGATGGGCCGGGTTCTGATGGAACTGGCGGCACGGGCGAAGGCTCTGGCGGCGGTGGAGGCGGCGGGGGTGGACGTGGAACTCCGCGCAACCCTGAACAGGCAGCGGATGCCGTTTCTCCGGGAGTTGACAGCGACAATCGTCAACAAGGTGACTTGGCAGAACCACAGGGCAACCAGTCAAAGGGTAAGCCTTTGGCAACGAAGCCTGAAGGACAAGACGATCAGTTAAAGGGCAATGATAAGCCCGAGCTACGCGGTGACGCGCCTGTGGAGCCTCAGGAGCCACAGCCTCCACACGAAGACGCAGCAGACGACACGAAAGAAGCTGCCGCAGGAATGCCAGCCGAAGTCGGGGAATTCCCGTATGTCGAGACGCTGGTAGGTATGGGTTGGAGCGACGAGGGCGAACCGGGGCATTTCATGCTCGGCGATAGCCGTGTCGAAGTCCTGACGTACACCGATGGCTACGAAGTATACGTAGACGGCGAACTGTACGAATCAGGCGACAACGTGGATGAACTCCAGAACACACTGGAACTCGTTGCCGAACTCGGTGTGGATGCGTTGAATGCACATCAGGCCTCAGATGACAAAACAGCATGTGCGGGCTACGGTGACGAAGAAGATGAAGAGCGTCCAATCGATCTCGGTATCGGCGATCTAGCGGACTTGGTTGTGGAGAAGGAAGATGCCCATTAAGATCGATGACTTGCACGCCGCTGCCGCTCGTATGGCGGCGGACATCATGCACAGCGACAATGATCTGTCTCAGAAGCTCGAAACGGCGACCCCCGCAGCGGCGGAAGCTGGACCGAGCCACGATGAGTTGGTTGAGAATTCCCACAGCGAAAGCGGAGTTGGCGTAATCGACGGTGAAATCCGTCCGCCTGAACGTCAGAACGTCTCTGCCGTCAAGGATGCCATTGAAGCTCAAGCCGAGATGGAAATCGGTAAGACCATCGGAGAAAAAGAAGAAGAGATGGAGGCTCGTGGCGACGGTCCTTACGGTGACAAAGAAGTCAAGGACACCGCAGGCGCGACCGAAGTTACCGCCAAGCCGGGAACTCAAATCATCATCAACGTTGCGGGCAAGAAACAGGCTGCCCGAGAGTTCGTTGTAAAGCACACGACCGTAAACGACTCCCGTGGTCCGAAGACAGGCTGGTGGATTTTCGAAGATGGTCGGCCTTCGGGTATGCGTGCTACGCAAGAGGAAGCAGTGCAAGCTGCCGAGGCTACCGCACAACTCCGCATAGTTAATGGGCAGGTCGCCCCAGTTCGTGTTGAAGCAGGTCAGAAAGAGCAACCCATCGGTGGTGAGAAGCAGCACCCAAGGGAAAACACCTCAGCCAACGGTATGTTCGGCGGTACGAACTTGTCGGCAACCCCGAATTTTGAGAAGCACTCCGAAGAGGGTGCCCCCGATCCTGACACGGTTGCCCGTGTTCGTGGTCAGTACACATCCGGCATGGGGCGTAAATCCTGCATGGAGCACTTCAAGATCACGGAACAGCAGCTTGATGACATCCTGAGCGGGAAGTATGGCAAGGGAAAGTTCGCCTCGTATCACGAAGTTAAAGCAGCCTTCCTCAAGAAGGGTAGCTTCCTGACGATTGATGAGGTCAAGAAAGCAGGACAGGAATACCTGCACATGATCCGCACCGCTGCGATTAGCGTGGCACAAGGTCAGGACGAGCAAGGGTTCCACATGCTGCTGAGCATGAACGGGCGTGAGTACGTCCTTCGTGGGGCGGATGCGGACAGTTTCCGTAAAGAGTATGCCGCGATTCCAAAGCCCGAAGCGGCTGTCAACAAGCTCGTTGAAAAGTATTTGTGGAAAATGCAGCCGTACCAGAAACAGACCATTCAGCACCCACCGTCCGAGACGAAGCAGGACCCGAACAGTCAGGCACTTCGCCGCCAGCGGTCGGAAGGGTTGGCGGATGCGGATGCTTATTGGGCAGGCAAGGAAAAGCAGCCGAACGATTACAAGCGGTACATGACGCAGCACGCTTCCGCGAAGATCGCCGCAACATCATACGCGGAGTACCAGAAGTTGGTACAGGAGCGCAACCAGATTATCTCTCAGAATCGTAGCCGCCAGATGAAGGGTCAACCACCCGTGCCAGTGCCACCGAAGCCAGAGGTGCCGATGGTTCCAGTGGCGTATGCTGCGGATGGGACGTATGAGGGTCGGCTACAGGACCCAGCGGATTGCCCACCGGGTTGCACCGTAAAGTGGGAGCCTTCCAAGGGAGCCAGTATGATGACCTTGGCTAAGCTGGCGGCTGATTATTTCGGCTACGATGATTGGATCACAGGGCACACCGCTCTGATGATTAACAATGATTCGGCGGGACTTACGACGCTGCACAATTTGGTCCGCAGTGCCCTGAAGAACAAGAAGACTCCGAAGATGTTGGCGGGTCAGCTTGCGAAGTTCTTCAAGAAGTTCGGCGACCAGAGCAAGAAGTTCTACGCGGAGAACGCCGACAATGCTCGGGGCGAGCGTGGTAAGCACGAGCGTGAGCAACTCGAAGGCGTGGTTAAAGCGCCAAGCGGCGACAAGGCCCGTGATTTCGTCGATAACCTGACGAACATGTGGTACGACGCGGGTGGGCAGAGTGACTGGGAGCAGCCAGCGGGTGAAGTTAACTGGGAGGAGATCGCCTCTGCGGAGATGGAGTCCGAGCGTGCGGAGAACCCAGACAAGTACCCGAAGACAAACAAGGAAGACGACAAATTCATGGAAGGTGTGGGGATGAAGATGGAATCACTCAGGACAGCAACGGCAGTATTAGCAAGAGTCGCCGCTATGAGCGTGGGTGACAAACATCAGCTTCGCATCGCAATCGACTCTCTCAAAATGAACCCCGCTATGCTGGGCGTCATGGGGGGACCTGACAAAGAACAAGCTTTGGAAATCTTAGCTAGGCACGGTTTACGCTGGGACGAAGCAGGAGGTAAGGCTGTGAAAGCAAACGATAAGAAGGCCGCTGCTGGTTGCGACTGGCAGACCGAATACGGAATGGGTGCTGGCGATGCCCGCTGTGGACAGCCGACCACGGGTAATTCTCCGTGGTGTGCCGAACACATTCAGGAAGCCAAAGACAACTACCCGCAGCACGCCCTCCCGACCAAGAATGGTGGGGAAGGTGCGGCTAAGACCCCAGAAGAGATCGAAAAGGAAGCAGGCTTCAATTTCTTCTTCCCGGGTCAGGTACTTCGTGAGGTTGCCCCCGAGATGCAACATGAACTCGTGGACTATCCAAACCAGACCAACACCCCAATGCAGTATCCTGACATCGTTGGTGACGGGGAAGAGGTTCCAGAAGAGATGGCTCTTGCAGCCGCTCTCGAAGGCGCTATGGATACAACCATCATCGCTTACGTCAGCACCAGCCCCGCCGCTGCCGCAGGTATCGGTCGTGACGGCAAGACTGAAGTGCTCGAAGGGGCCCCGCTCCGCAAGGAAAACGACATCCGTGGTATGATGTTCACGGACGAGTTTTACGGTCAGCAAGAGGGCGTCCCGGGTGCGGCATTCGCAAGCACCAAGGCCGCAGGTGGATTCGCCCGTCCGGGTTCGGCGTTCAAGTTCCTGAAGAGTCTCAAGCTGGGCAAGACGGCAGGTGCCGACGAAGCCAAGCAGTTCTCGATCTTCCTTCAGTACGTTTGCGGTGAGATCGCGGCTACTCTCGTGGCGTTGTTCAAGGTCACCTATCGTCCGATGCTGAACCAAGTTCCGGGCAAGGGTGAGATTCAACTGGCTCAGGTCGAACAGCCGCAAGGTCTGTCGAGCTTCAACATCTACAATCAGGCGAGCCGTGTGAAGTACCTGATGAACAAGCTCACCGACAGCGAGATCAAGGACGCCATCAATAGCTCCTCGGCTCAGGGTGCGGTGTGGCACGAAGGTGAAGAGGGCGGCTACGTGTACGAAGTTTTCGTCCGTATCGACGACATCGACACTGAGAGCCTGATCGCGACGTATAGCTTTATTTGCGGCACGAAGGAATAACGGCTACCGAAGTTCTTCAACTTCAGTATTCATAGTGTAGGGGCATATCTATGAGTAGCCTACCGCAGTATAAAGGTAAAACTCGTCAGCAGTACATGAGTGAGTGGCATAACAAGTATCGTGCATATTGGAGCACGCACGATGCGTATGTTGAAACCAAGTCCAAAATTTGCGTGTACTGTGAAAAGGAAAAGCCGAGCGTTGCTTTTTCCAAGGCAAACACGAACAAGGATGGGTTACAGGCATACTGTATCGACTGTCTCAAGCAGTGGCACATCGATGATCCAACACGTCAAATGCTGCTCAACGCCCGTGCCCGAGCCCGTCGTTTGGGAATTGAATTCGCTCTTGATGCAAAGGATATAGTAATTCCGAAAGTTTGCCCCGTTTTGGGTATCCCGCTTGTCGTGAGATCAAAGGGGAAAAACAACTCTCCGAGTCTGGATAGGAAGGATAACTCTAAGGGATACACCTCAGATAACATTCGAGTGATCTCGTGGCGGGCAAATGATATCAAGGGGAACGCCACTGTCGCTGAGCTAGAAAAAGTGTTAGAATACATGAAGGAAGCATGAAGATCGGGGTCAAAACCTCGTCGAAATCAGGTCGTGTTCTCGCCAAAGGTCTCGGTAAAGATGGCTGGAAGGACACGATTGATCTCATTGAGTGCGACCAAGATGAGTGGGATGATTGGCTTGAAACCCCATCCGCTCAAGCGGGCGGCGGTCAGGGCCGAGTAAGATTCGTTCGGGCTGATCTAAGAAACCCAGTATTAAATCGAAGGGGGCGATAATGGACTACATCGACGCTGAAGTAGACACAACGGTACTGTAATGAGTAGCGAAATCATCAGTGAAGTCAACGAGAACGACCCTTGGGATGTGTTCCAAGAGAAGCATCTTCCAGAAGACGAAGAGCGGCAAGATATTGGGATCAAAGGCGGGCCTCGCAGGGTAACAGTACGCCGCGCAGACAAGGCTCAGCGTCCCGTGTTTCGGAGATCGGAATAACCATGTGCGGAGGAGTAGGACATCGAAGTTACCGACGCCTAGCAACGCTGCCGATTGATCCGAGCCCCACTCCGTGGGATTTCAACACGTGGGGGTTCTTCTGTGATAATTGCATGACGTTCTTCGACTTGCTGCAACACGGCAAGGTCCTCACGTTTAAGGGCGAGGACGGAGAATGCTGGGCTACTTACGAACACAAGTGTGGTCAGCCAGCCCGATATATCGGATATTGTCGTGACACAGAGTTTACTCGCGTAGCTCAATTGCAGAGCACTTCATTCTAAACGAAGGGGTTGCGGGTGTAAGTCCCGTCGCGGGTTCCAAGTGCGGCCCTACCATGCGTGGGTGCCGTTTTAGGGGGCGGTTCTCTCCACTACGCAGCCGCCCCCGGTTTTTCTTATGAACTGTATCAACTGCGGTAAACCCCTCGAAGAAGACCTCGTGAAGAAGCTCCAAATCATGGCCGAACTTTTCGGCGAAGACTTCACCTCACACTTCGTCTGCGACGATTGCTACGTGCCCACTCCCTGCCCGCCTGATTGTGAGGGTTGCGCCTTCGAACGCGGCGAATAACCTCTCCAAATCCTCCTAATACGTAACCCTTTTATAGGGAGCAACATGGCTGACAAGAAAGTCAAAAGTACAACTTGGACAAAGCTCGCAGACAATCTCCTGCCTGACGCGACAAAGAAGATCAATGCCATTGACTTCATTGAAGGCCCGGGTGGGACAGGTCTCGTTCTGCGTCCTGTTCAGCGTGTTCTTGTCAAAGCACTTTTCGCCGTTCCCTTTGACTACCGCCCCAAGTGGGCAGACTCCATCGACAACTGGGGAATGGTGGAGATGTGGAATCCCTTCCGTGATGAGCTACTCCGCACGGTTACGGAAGAAGAGTATCTCCACATCGTTCACGAAGAGGGTCGCTGCAACGTCGGAGACTGGCGGGACATACCACAAAGAGGATTCAACGAAGGCGTCATCTTCTGCGGTCGTCGTGGTGGTAAGTCCGAAGTCGTCGCCGCCATCGCCGCCTACAAACTCTACCTCACTTTGTGCATCAACTCGCCGCAGAAATTCTTCGGCTTGGCTGAGGGTTCCAAGATCGACTTCACCTTTCTTGCACAGGACGAAACAGGTGCGGGTCGATTGTTCCAAAAGCTTCAGGCCGCTGTCACCCGTGCCACGTGGTTCCACACCTACATCAAGGACAGCAACGCCAAGAACCTGACGTTTACTTGCGAAGCTGATCGTCACCATAAGGTCGATGCCAAGCCGTCTATTCAAGTCGTATCGCTGCCCTGCACCACGAACGCCGTCCGTGGTCCTTCGTCCCTCTTCCTCGCCCTTGACGAGTTTGCCCACTTCCGTTCCGAAGTAGGCTCCACGTCTGAAGACATGTACGTAGCCGCTACGCCTGCCGCTGGCGACTTCCACCACGAAGAAATCACCGCCCCTCCCGTGCTCCATGAAGCCGACTTTCACCAAGCTGGCGATTTTAAGCACGCGGAACCAGTTGGTACAGAAGGCAAGGTTGAAGTTCAGGACTCACTGATTCTGAGCATCTCGTCGCCACTGAAGAAAGTCGGTATGATGTACGATCTCTACCGCATGGCGATGGAGGACGGCATCAACGAGGACAACCCGACGTTCGCCCTCAGTTGCTCATCGGCGGAAATGAACCCCAAGCTCAAGGCCGGGTTCTTGCGTGATAAGGCTCGTAAAAACCCCCTCACGTTTAAGGCTGAGTACGGCGGACAATTCTTGGAATCTACGGAATCGTTCGTTCGATCCATCGACATCATGACCTGCACGGATGTCACCGCGTGGGATGTCAAAACCGAACCCACATTCGGCGTTCTTGCGCCCGCACCGGGAGCAATCGTTCGTCAAAACTGCGTGCGATTCAACGGAGATCAGGTGGGCTACAACTACTTCTGGGGTCTTGATCTTGGCGGCGTGAACGTCACCGATCCTGATAACAGCCGACCCGATGGTTGCGCGTTGGCGATTGGACATCTTGAGGTTCGTCAATCGACTAATCCGACGCCCGGGTTGACGCATGGTTTTCATTTGGTGTTCGACTACATCGACCGCATGATCGCGGGAGAACTTTTCGAAGGTCCCGGCGTCACCGTCTCGACGCCTGAGGGTATGAAATACACGGATTTTCAACTCCTACCCGTGAAGGACATTCTGCTCTGGTTGAAGGAGATGAACAAAATCCTCCCATGCTACAAAGGCTCAACCGATCAACACGCAGGTCGTCAGCTTATCACCTTGCTGGAACAGAATGAAATCAACAACATGGAGTTGGTGAACCTCACACCTGCCATCAACTCGGAAATGGCGTATGCGTTGCGCTCGTTCATCAACGACCACACCGCCAACTTTCCGTATGTGCCCAAGTTCATCCATGAAATCAAAATGGTTGAGACCGACGTGGTTGCCAAATACCGTATCCGCGTCCATGCTCCTCTGGAAAAGGGAGCCCACGACGACATGGTAGATGCGGTCATGCTCGTCGCTATGCAGGTTCAGACGTGGTTGATAGACGAGGGTCACCTCAAGATGGACCCCACGGGGCAGAGCCTCATCATGCAGCGTCAGCAAGCACTTCCGAAGAGATCGATCCTCAACATAGACGCCATGAGTATGAGCGACTTAAAGGCGAGTGAACGGGCGTACCAGATGAGCAAGTTCAAGTTTGGCGGCGGCAGCCACAGGGTTGCTAGAGGCCGACGAGGACGTTAGGGCAAGTTTTGCCATTTATTTACCCACTTTCGGACTCTTAGGTAGGGACAAAACTACTCGGGGAGACGTGTGGATTACATAAACGCCATCATCGCAGGCACATCGGTCATCGCACTGGTGGTCAGCATTTACCAGCACATGCGCGTGACGGCGATGCCCAGCAAGATTAAAGCCGAGATTCAGGCGGACGCTCTCAAAGCCGCCGCCCTGATGTTAGCTGATTCCGTGCTTGCCGCAGCCAAAATCAAGGCCGATGCAGTCGTAGCCGCAGACAAAATCAAAGCAGACGCGAGGTCTTAATGCTGATCGCACTTCTACAAGCCGCCACAGCGCCCGTACCCGTGCCCACTCCGTGGGACTGGGTTATTGCTCACCTTCCGCTGGTTGGGTGGCCAACAGTCATAATTGGGGTCTATAAGGCTACTCGGTTCCTTACCAAGGTAGAAGATCGAGCAGTAGCGTCCGAAGAACGGCTGAAGTTGATAGCCGACAGCAACACCGAACTCAAAGAAACCCTCGAAGGTCAGGTGACCGCCCAAAGAGAACTCGCCGTAAGCGTCCATCAACTCGCTGAGGCGATGCACCACCAATCCGAATTACACTCCGAACAACTTCAACTGATCCGTGAAATGAGTGGCGAGCAAAAGCTCCTCGCTCAGAACCAGATGACCATCATGAATGGCTTCCAGCGAGTCGTGGAACAGTTGATTGATGTGGTGAGTGATAAAAACGAGAAGGCATAAGGAGATAGCTATGGCTGTTGAAAAGACCGCACTCGATCTAACGTATTTCGATCCAATCACAGCCAGCAGGACGGCGTTGGAGAACACCCTTGATCGGTTCCAACAGACGTTTGAAGCCCACTCGAAGCCCGAGTTGCGGCGACGACTGAAAGAAAAAGTCGGAAAAATAAGCATCGTCGTTGCACCCAACGGCATCGAAAAGAAAGCTGAGTAGTGACGCTCGTAACTTCCACTTGATAAAACCCAAGCCTTGGTGTATAAACTAGATATGCCCTATGTACTAAAGGGTTAACGTGCCTACAGTGGGAGGCACTCGCTGAATTCCTGTGGGGTTCAGTATCTTCGAAAGTTGCTGGAGAACTAATGGTTCCGTTAGAGACCACTGCATTCGCATTTTCTTCCCTCAAATTTGGCAATCTCTTAGCTGTAGCCCTCTTTCAAGGCCCTAAACGAATCGACCAACTCTTCACCCTCGCACAGGAACGACTACCGCAGGAATGCGGCGACAAGTGGCAATACGAACTCATCCAAACCCTCATCGCCATTGGTGAAGAGGTCGATGGCGTGTGGCACGTCCGCCGCACAATGCCGATGGACGTGATTCCCGTCACCACACCCCCGCCCTCCAAACCCGACAGCCAGTACGACAAGATTCAGTATGATCCACGCACCGGGCACCACATCGGCGATGATGGGTTCCGTGTCCCGAAAGACTTCCTCGAATTCTACGAACGCTACCCGAACTACATCCGCAATTGGGTGAAGAAACGTCTCGCCCGCTTCGTAGTGGATGAGGATGTCGAAGACTGGACGCAGGACCTTATCATCCACATGAAGTACCTGCCGCAGACCAGCAAGCACCGCAAGCCGGGTGCGAATGACCGCGTGAATGGCTGCACGGACGTGATTGAGACGTTCAACCCGATTAGCCAGTATGGGGCATCCGAGCGTCGATTCCGCTCCTACGTCAACATGTGCCTCACGAACAAGTTCAACACCGTGTACTCGAAGCGCAACAAGAACCCAATCTGTCGGCAGGGCAACGTCACCATCGTGACGAACGTTGATCCCAGCCATGAGAATGGTGAGTACGACGTGGTGGACGATGCGTACTGCCATGTGCACTCAGACTACCTCAGCAACGCCACGGCACGCACGGCACAGCAGTACGAAAACTACCTGCTCGCCAATGAGTTCCGCCGTTACGTCGAGGCGAAAGACCCAGAGTTGGCACCCGTGGTGGATGCGATCCAGCAGGCATCGTCCCAGCACGAAGCTGCTCGTTCTTTGGGCATCAGTGAGACCCTTTTCGCTCGTCACCGCACGCGACTGAAAGAGTTGGCCCGGAGCTTCCAGAACAACGATGTGGGAGAATCCAAGCGTAAGCGAGGGCGACGGAAAACAGCGCAAGTGGTATAATGGGAGAATCAGTGATTGAGACCGTAACAATTCCTAAGTTTCGTTTAGCCGCGATCATCAAGAAGTTCGGCAAACCCGTGGAGGCTGGAGACGGTTACATCTTGTCGGTGCCACTCGAAGACTGCATTGGGGTGAGTAGCCTTGAAGTCATTCCCGCCGATGGTGCTGACGGTTTGGCAATCTCGTATGTTGCTCACGAGAGGGCGTAAGGGAACAAATCCAAAGACTTTGGGTTCTAATGATTATGGGGGCCACATGTTCGAAGACAGCCTATTAGAGTCTGGCGGTAAGCTGAAGGATAAGCGTGGGCGGTACACATCGGTCGCATTCCTGATCGAAGCGGTGCTCCTCGGCATAGCTCTGTTGATTCCCCTGTACTACACCGAAGAACTGCCCAAGGCTCAACTCTTTACGTTCTTGGTTGCCCCTCCCCCACCCTTGCCGCCGCCCCCTCCAGCGGCCGCAGTTGTGCATGTGCAGCACGTTGTCCAGACTGACATCGTGAACGGGCAGCTACGCACGCCCACCCGTATCCCGAAGAAGATTCAGCAGATCGTAGAGGATACCGCCCCGCCGCCAGTCAATACTGTTCAAGGCGTGATTGGCGGCGTCCCGGGTGGTGTCCCGGGAGGGGTGCCAAACGGCGTGATCGGCTCAATCATCAGCGCGGTCCCGCAGTCGGTGCCGCAACTCGCACCACCCAAGGTCGTGAGGGTATCATCGGGCGTGTCACAAGGAATGTTGATCCGTAAGGTGACGCCGAACTACCCCCCGTTGGCACGTCAGGCCCGCATACAGGGCTCCGTGAACCTCGAAGCTGTGATCTCTACGGATGGCACCATCGAAAACCTGAAGGTCACCAGCGGGCACCCGATGCTCGTCCCCGCCGCGATAGATGCCGTTAAGCAGTGGCGCTACAAGCCGTACTTGCTCAATGGTTCGCCTGTCGAAGTGCAAACAACCATTCAGGTGAACTTTACCTTGGCGGGTGGTTCCTAAAAGTCTCGGACTATGGTATTATTATAGTGCATGGGAGGTAATGCCTCCCGAAACGTTGTTCATCATGGCTAGTTCCAATGAGTTCCGTTCGAATCGGGCTTGGAACTAGCCTTTTTTCTTTGCTCGTGGTATCATCGGCAAAGTGGAGGATCGCATGTTTGGATCAAAGACAGTCAAACGCAACGGCACTGAGTTCTTCGTGCAGGGCAACATCTCGGACGGCAATGTCATTATCGTGACTAAGGACGGCAAAGAACATCGCTGCGACCGTCCCAACCGCCTCGGCGTTCAAGAGGAAACACCATGGCTCAGGAACCTCGGCGAGGATTCCCGTGACGGCGACCGCTGCTGGAATATCGATCCTGTTGAAATCATGAACAAGTTCAACTCGGGCGACTATTACCAAACCAAGGCTTTCTTCGTCATCGGCAAGTGGGGAACGGGCTACAACACGGACGACGGCGTTCTGGACACCGTGCGCCTGTCGGATGTCGCGGGCTTTAAGCAACTGGTGAGCGAAGTCCCGTGCGACCTCGGTTGCGACTGGCCGAAGGGACATGCGGGCCACTGCTGGGTCACCCCGAACCAATTGGTGAAAGACCTGAATCTCTCCAAACAAGACGTGATCGCCATGTTCCAGAAGTGGTTCGACGGCCTCGACGCGGGTCAAGTTGTCGATCTGGGGTATAAAGTGGGACTTACGAACGAGCAGTTAATCGCCATGGTCAAGGACGTTCGGAAGGGCTAGGTCTCGTGCAACCCTACTCGTGGGTATGGTTCCCGAGCACAAAAGGCAGCGGCCCGCCCTATGGCTGGTACATGCCGTTGGGCGAGCGTCTATGGCGTGCCCTCACCTATAACCACGCCCACCAGTCGGAAGCCTTCACGGGCAACCCCAAGAAAAAGAAGCTTCCTTGGCCTCGATGGAGGAAGGAAGTCGCTCGCATCCTCATCATTCTAGACGTGTTCCTGAGCCAGCCCGAATATTGGCTAGTCAATCACTACGATCTCACCTACCCCCAGTGCTCTCGCCTGAGACGCCTCCTCCTTTGGGAAACCCGCTTCTACCTCTGGGCGGCTGGTTTCTCCGAATAAAATCTGCCTACCGTCCTTCTTGTTAGGGGGACATTCACATGTTCAGTCTAATCAAGATTGCTATTGAAGCCGCGTTTGCGGCAGCGTTGTTCATCGGCGGTGTCAAATTTGGGATTGCGTATCCCACTATCGGCACCAAAATCGATACGCTCTTTAGCTGGGCGAAGTCCGTTCTGTAAGGCGAACTATGAGCCCGATTAAAGACATTTTGCAGATCGCGGAGAATGTCACCGTTCTTCTGGCTCTTCTTGGAGGAGCGGCGGGCGGCATCAACTGGTACGTCAAGCGGCATGACCGTCAGGCGGCGGGGCAGAAAGCCGTCACTCAGATCGATACTCTGGCGACTGGCTTCCCCAATATGGTCGCGGACATGGCGGTTGTGAAGAAGACTAACGAGAAAGCCGTCGATCTTCTGACCAGCATGGACAAGGGAATCGCGGTGATGGCTGCACGAAGCGAGGGTTCTCGAACACGGAGAACCGACTAAGGAGACACGATGGCGAGAACGCAGGTAATCAATAACGCACCGATCACGCTCAGCCCCACGTTTGGGACGACAGGTACGTCAACGGGATTGAACCCGCTTTACACTGTCTGCGATGTGGCGAACGGCAACTATTTCCTGACCACAGGGCGAGATTTGGTGACCTTCTATTGCGCTGCCGCCTCTACCGCTCCCGCATGGTCGGGCACGACGCAATATCTCCCGGGGCAGGTGGTCAACTACTCAGGTCAGGCGTACATCGCCCTCGTCGGCAATTTGGCTCAGCCGCCATCCTTGTCGCCCCCATCGACATACTGGGGCGCTTATGCGGATGGAGATTCCACGATCACACTTCTCTCGGCTCCCGATGCTTGTACGGCCCGCACGTCAGATGTTGACGATTACGTTGTGCCAGTCACTACGGAGCTTTATCCGGGTACGGAATTTTTGGTACTGCCGACCTCGGTATTTACACAGTCGAATCAGCAATTTCAGTTTCAAGCCAGTTCGAGTCTGGTGAGCGTTTACGTAAGGTACTTCTAAAGGAGCACAGGCAATCATGGCAAACACACCCACTATCATCAAAGGTCAGCTAACATTCGTAGGCGCGATCACTGGACAGGTGTCTGTTCAGGCACAGCCCGTCGCGGGCAATAACCTGCTCTTCAATCTGCCCAACACGGTGCCGAATCCGAACCAAGTGATCTCGGTAGTCTCGGTCGTTGGCAGTACGGTCACCCTCGGGTTCACCCCGCCATTTCCGACCACTTGGAGCTTCTCGCAGATCACTGGCACCATCGCTACCTCGCAACTCGCCAGTCGCGAGGGTAACGGTTCCAAGGTGCAAACGACAAACCAAGGACTCACGGTCGCGGGCGATGTCGTTACTTATGACGGCTCGGGCAACATACAGGATTCCGGCGTTGCATTAGCCCTTCTTCTTGCTGGTGCCGCACCGTCCCCCGTAACCCCGCATTTGGGCTCGGCTGCTCAGTACGCTTTGCTCGGCACCACAATCACAAACTCGGATGGCGCAGGCACCGTAATCAGCGGCGGGAACATCAACGGCACGACCATCACGCCCGCTGGCTGGACCTTGACCCCACCTACGTCGGTCAGTTCTCCAGTTTCCTCTCAGGCATTGACGGACCTCAACACGGCGATCACCTACTTCGGTGGTTTGACCTCGACAGCAATCACGACAGCCGACCTCGGAACGCAGGGTAATGGTTCGGCTGCCAACGTGTTCAACGCAGGTGTTTACAAGAGCGGTAGTTCCATCAACATCGCTACCAGCATCGTTCTCGACGGTCAGGACAACCCGAACGCCATGTTCGTGTTCATCGCTACCGCTTCGACCGTCACGCAGGAAAGTGGCACGTCGATTACTCTCATCAACGGCGCTCAGGCCGCAAATGTGGTCTGGGTCGTTGGGTCTTCATGGACCTCCATCACCCCAAGCACGACAGTAGGTAACATCCTTGCAGTCGCGTCGATCACATTGGGTGGTGGGACACTTCAGGGTCGCGCACTCGCCGCTGCCGCTATCACTCTCGCTGCCGCAGGCACCATTGTTTCGGCACCCCCAGCAGCACCGCCAATGGCTCAGACGTTCACCCCAGTTGTGGGCGGCTCACCAGCGGGACCAATTGAGTTTCTGACGGGCTACAACGCAACCACAGGATTGTTCTCGGCGGCTACGCCTCCGTATCCTGTAGCGTCCGTCAACGGTCAGACTGGCGTTGTCGTTCTCACCGCTGGATCAGTTGGTGCGGACGCATCTGGCGCTGCGGCTGCTGTTCTGGTGGAAACGGATCGCGCTGAAGCTGTGGAAGCTACTATTGCGGCTTCTGTTCCAGTCCTTTACGACGGAGCGGGAAATCCTGCGGCAGAAGCTTCGGGCTCACCAGCGTCGAATGGTGACAACCATATCGCAAGTGGAGCGGCTACGCTCGTGGTTGATGGCAGTCCCCCAAATAGTTCGGTGACGGTCACGATGACGGGTGCATCCGCATTTGCGAACAACTACTATGTGTACCTAACGTACTTGGGTGTTCCGATTAACCCCGGCCATTTGTACTACATCCCGATCTCGGGTTCATCGTTCACGATTTACTCCGACAACGGTGCGGATGTTTCGACCGTGGCATGGACGGCAGTCGGTTACTAACCTTAACCTTTTCAACGAGCCCCAGCTTCGGCTGGGGCTTTTTACTGCCCAAACCAAAGTAATGCCAGACCCCCAGAAACCTGCCTGAACGTGTTATGCGGTTGGTATAATAGTGGCATGGACAACCTAATCATCGCCTTCCGCCGCGTCTTCAGCCCCGACAAGAAATGCGACACCTGCCGCCGAATATGCGCCGACGTACCCCTGTTCGTTTTCTTTTACAAGGACGGGACGAAAAAATGCGTTCATGCCGAGTGCAAATAGCGATTTTCGAGTATTAGACACCTAGAAATGCATTTTCCGACTATCGAAATGCATGTTTAGGAGATGCACATGGCAAAAAAGAAGACCACTACCCCCAAAATCAAGAAACAGCGACAGACGAAGTACACAAAACTCGCCCTCGTATGGGCCTTAGCCAGTCGTTTCTCAGCCGCAACCAGTTGACCCATCAAGAACTCCTATCCGAGGTCGCTCGGTTGGATATGCTGGATCGCAGCCTCAAGGCGGTCAACGACAAGACCCAACCACCCCAGAACATCAAGTACGTCTACACGTACCCGCAGTGGGTCTGGAATCCCCCGTACACCTACAACGTTCCGAACAACGGTCAGTGGACGATCACGACTACGCCTACTTGGGTCGGCTACAACACGCCGAATACCAGCGGCGGCACTGGTATCGTCAACGGCGGACTCAATGGCGGCAATTTCCAAGGCGGTAGCCTGCTCACCAGCAATGGCAGCGGCCTAAGCCCCACGGTGAGTTGCACGCTGGCGAACGCTGGGGATGCTTTCACGTTCACCAACAGCGGTAACGTGCAGATCGGCGGCACCCAGACCACTCCATGCGGCAGCGGCTTGCCTGACGCAGGCACCGTGCTTGCGCTCGACGGTTGCGGCAACGCCAACTGGACGGCGGCACCCAACGACGGGTCTCTTGTTGTAGACCTGACGACTCACGAGCCGTATGAAGAGTCGGCTAGGTCCGAGGAAATGCCGAAGGTGATGTGCGACGATCTCGTCGAGGCGTAACCCGACTTCCCTTTTCATTGAAGGGGGAATCAATGCACCAACACTTTGAACCCGAGGATCGCCCCCACCGTAGTACAAACCGTGGGGGCGATTCACGTTACTGGGAACTGTACTGCCGAGGATTCGGGGCCGACCCCGATATCGCACGTTCTCGTCATGAAGAAGATGAGCCCCTTTTCTATACCCGCACCCGCCACGCCCTAGATTTCAAATGCCAATGCTCCGTTTGCACCCGCAAGTGCACAATCACGATGGATGACGCCAAACTTCTCCGCACAATGGGTATTATGTGGAGAGGACCCCATGTTTCTGCTGATGGGAGCGGACGGCTGGATTCGAGCAAGCAAGACACCCGGGAAGCTGGGCGGGCACAGGCAACTCAAAATATACGGTAGACTAGACTGCCCTTCTGCTCTTCGTTTCATCGCCGCAGGACACTACGTAAAACACAGGGTTTTCTTCAAGGATGAAGCCACGGCTATTGCTGCTGGGTTCCGCCCTTGTGCTAAATGCCTGCCTGAAAAGTACAAGGAGTGGAAATGCCAAACCTCGACGACAACCCGCCCGAGATAGTGTACGGGGAGTTTATTGACGCCTGCAATCCGAATGACGAGATTGTCGGCAAATCCCTGAAGTACGCTGAGGATGTTCAGAAAGAAGTCATCCTTAAAGTTGCCCGCCAGATCGCGGCGGCGAACGATGACGAGGAACAAGCGGGTCTTTTCTTCACGCGGGTCGTCCAAGCCTTTGTCCTGTTGGATCAAATGGCACCTCGGTTTATTGAGTTGGTGGACGAGTACCACATCGGCGAAGACATGCACAAGACGAACTGTCATCTGTGCAGGCTCCACACGGCGGCGGAAGAATACTTGGCCGAGCGAGAGAAGACCAATGTCTGAGATTGAAAGATTCCTAGCTCGCTTCCCCGACTACCAGACAACGCCTGCTCAGCTTGCCTTCGCTAAATATTTGGAACAGCAGGGGTTGAGGTTCCTTATTGACTTTGGTTTTGAGAATGCCGAGCGCATCACTTGGGAACTGATAGAGGTTGATGGGGTACTCCAATGAGATTGACACAAGCTCAGCAGAAAAAGATTCTCGAAATCAGCGTGAGTGATTTGTATCGGCACGAACGCAAAGCCATCCGCAGGGTGTTCGAAGCCTGTGAGTCAGACCATTACAATGTGTTGGGCTATCGACATGTGCTCGAACGTGCGACCAAGATTCTCACTCGGGCCGTCGCCGCTATTGAAGCAATGGAAAAAGAATGAGCCTTTTCGACGACCAGAATAAGACAGAGATCACGAAACAGATCACCGCCGCGTCCTGTTTCTGGCTCGACGAACGCGGAGTTAAGCCCGTCGAAACGGAAGTCGGCGTAGCGGATGGGTGGATCGCTGACATCGCGGGAGTTTTGTGCCCTACTGAAACCGAACTGCAAACCCTGAAGCTGATTCGCCGAAAGCCCAAATGGAAGAAACCGCAGGAAGAGAAAGACGCTTGGCAGGTAGAAGCAAACATCCTAAACCGAATGATGACCGTGATCGTCGAGGTCAAGACTTCACGCGGCGATTTTCGCGGCGACAAGAAGTGGGAGTGGGAACCACCAGCAGACCTATGCTGGCTCGCGGCTCCCGCTGGATTGATCGCGGAGACGGAGAGGCCGAAGGGTTGGGGAATTCTTGAGTATAGCCCCACACGGGACTGCATGATTAGCCGCCGTGTCCCCGAGGTCAGGACGACCACAGCAGAGAGGCAACGGAATTTGGTTCATGCCGTAGCCTGCCGCCGTGACAATCAGACTCGCTATGAGCACCTTCGTCGGCTACAAAAGGAATATCGCGAGGACGACAAGCAGCGCACGTCGCTGACCCGCGTGCAGGATGCCATGCGTGCCGCCCTGAGCATCGCACGTGGGGAGCATGGATCGGTCGAGGGAGCCCTTGAGTATCACCGCATCAAGCTGAAGGGCGTCTATCAACTGGAAATGCTAGGGCTTACAGCCCTCTGGGGCGTAGCAAAGAAAGAAACCAATGGCGCGTAAAGGACAGCACGGTTCGGTTCAGAACGCCCTCGAATATCACGGCATCGGGCATCCACACGTTGGGCATCTGCCAGAATACTACATAAAGACGTTGGAGACGCTGTGGGCGATTGTTCCCCCACCCACCATATCATGACTAATACTGCGGATTGCTTGGCGAAGTATGTGTTTTAGCGCGGGTTTTTCTCATCTTCGCCGTTTTTGTTTTGTGGCAAGGGGTGCATAAAGTTCTCAAGTTCGATGGCTCCCACCAGCTTCCGCCGTCCACCAGTTCGACGATGTGGTCAACTTCTCGTCCTCGATTTCCGCACAGCACACACGTATAATGATCCCGCCGCCGGATAGTTCTTCTGATGTAGTTCCAATCAACCATAAGCTTGACATCTTTAAGGCATTTCGGGCCACACCACGCGGTTTTCTTACCCGTCAAGACCGTGCCGCATTTTCGACAAAGCGGATGTCCGTCTTCGTTCTTCCTGCGGGGAAAATCGTCCCAAGACAATGCTCCTTTACGCCTAGACATGGAACACCTGCCGCTGTTCTTTTACACACTCAATGAATACGGGCAAGGCTTCATCACGCATTCTCCTGATGAAAGGAAGCAAGGCACCCCTCGCCCGATTACATGGATTGCAGGAGACTACGAGGTTCTCAAAACGATTGTCGTCCTTAATTTCGTTCAAATGGTCGATGACTATTTCGTCCCAGTCTTGTAACTGTTGAGCACACCAGAAACAGGGATGCGGTCCGACCCCTATTCTATCGAAAACAACCTTGCGATGTTCATAAAGGCGTCCATTAGACGAGATCAACGGGTGTTCGGCGATTATGACGATGTAACCTTCTTTGTTTTTCCTTCGCAGCTTTGCTCCTTTTCGGGCAACGCTGCCTGTTCGCCGAAGTCGGCCATAACAGGCTTCACACAACCCCAAACCTACACGGGTTGCCAGTCCGACGCACTTCGGTGTGCTGCAAGGTGGATAGTGCCTCGGTCGTTCCCTCTGCAACCGCACCGTATTTGCGGTATAGCAGGTTTTAGAGCAAAATTTTCGATCTCTGCCTTGCGCGATTTCGTAGGAAAATTCGAGATTACAGACTGGGCAAGTTCGGGTTCTGACGCGACCTCTTTTTGCCTGTTTTCGTTCCTGAGCGCGTTGTTCTTTGTGTTTAGCTCTGCACTCGGGGGAGCAGTGGAACCTTCGCCCGCCAGTTGGGGCGGTATACGAAAATCCGATGTTACAGGTGATGCACGTTCTTGACTGGATTTTTGCCACTCTATATAATACGGACGGTAGTCTTCTTTTTATCGTGACGAATAGTTTTATTTTTGTGGCACGCAAGGCACGGGCTGAACGTAAGAAATTAGCAGAAAAATCCGCATAAATGCGGTATTAGGGAGTAAGGAGATCATCATGGGCGCAAAGTTTTCGGCAATCAAGCAGGGTGAGTTTTTCTACATCGACGGCGAAACGTTTAAGAAGACCACGGACATCAGCTATGAAGACACGGCAGGGTTCGAAATCTACCTTGACCCGATTCGCGAAGCCAAGATGACCACCGTCAATCCCGCAGCGGCAGCAGCGGTTAAACAGGGTAAGGGGCCGCTCATCGACTCACAAGCCTACATCACCGATCCAGCGACCCGCGTGCAGACCAAGAACCCGAACTTCGGCAAGAAGATCAAGAAGACGAAGACTCAGGCAGCGGGAGCCGCGCTCACTCAGCCACAACCACCGAAGAAGATTGCCACTCCCAAGAAGAAGTGATAAAGTAGGAACTGCATGTGTGAAATTTGCAATCAGATTCCCTGCAAAATGTACGAGGCGTACCAGTCCAAGCCGCCCCGCGAATTTCACTGGCGTCGGGATTTTTGGTTCCCCATTTACTACTTTTTCTGGCACAACACGTGGTGGTTCCGCCGCATATACTGCAAGCACAACGGCGTCCACTTCTCAGATTCCAACAAGGGGCCGCACACGATGTGCGCTACCTGTTACAGCAAAGACGTGCCCCAGTGCTGCGGGCAGAGGGCTTAATGAGCGTATATCCTCCATACGGTAGCGGCTTTGGCAAAACGGGCACTACGCTTCCAAGTGGGGAGGTTGTGGTCACGTCTGAAGGTCTTTACGCCAGCACGTGGCTCTCAGTCAGTCGGCATTCATCGTATTGCACCTGTTCATTCTGTGAGCCGTGGTCGATGAAGACGTACAAGAAACTTCCCAAACCCGGGAGGTTCGGAATCGACGTTCCCGCATCGCACAATCCGTACCGCTGGACGCACATTCATCTGCGGTGTGGCAAGTGGATTTACTTCGTAACGTCGCAAATTCAGTTTTTCCCCAGCGTTTGGCCGTTCTTTCACGCCGAACAATGGGAAGAGAAGACCTGTGAAGTTCAAAGGAGCAACTAATGGGACGCAACAGCAAACGAAACAAAGCCATCACGAAGATGTACCTCCCCCGCCTCAAGAAATATTGCGAGGAGCTTGAAGCTCAACTCGAAGCTCTGAAGACAGACCCCAACACAACGCTGGGACAGGTCATCAATCAGGCTCGCGAACTTTACACCCAGAACAGCCGTTTGTCGGTGCTCACCGCCGCGTTGCTCGAAGCGCAGGGCAACAAGGTCACGGTCAGCAAAGCTGCGATGGACAAGTTCGAGAATCACCGCGTCCTCATCAAGTGGGAACTCCCCGAAGGCGTGGAGAAGGCCGAAGACGCCAAGGAATTCGTGTTCATGTACGAGGCAGTCCCGAACCAGCCTCAGGGTCAACCGATTCAGGTTGGGCCGATGACTCACGCTTCCGTGCCGATCACCCAAGCAGGCATCGAAGGAACCGCTCCCCTCACGGTTGAAGCCGAGTGCACGTGTCCTGATTACCCCAACACGATGAGTAAAACCTGCCCCGACCACGGCTTGGATGGTGACCCATCGGTAGCTGATCCCGAGTCTGACGGAAGCAACGAGAACGAGGCCGTTTCGACCGCAGCGGACGCTGGTTGCCCGTATTGCGACGATCCGACCGAGCACAAACACAGCATCGAGGATATCGAAGAGTTGCAAGCCGATCCACTTCCTGAGTGCGATGTGCATACTCGGACCAAAGCATAAGTAAAGAAGTGAAAATGTCTAAGGTGGGGCTCTGCGGAGCCCCATTTTTATTGGAAAATCCCACACTCCCACCAGTCGTCAAATCTTTCTCTTCTTCTCATCCCTGAAGTAGGGGGCTCTGTGAATCTCAAACAGTTCTTCAAGGCTGAACCAGTTAAAGCCTACTGGTGGAAGGAAGTACCGAACTTCGGCGATGCGTTAGCGCCATATTTACTTGAGCACTTTGCCGACATCAAGGTGGAATGGGATACGATTTCGCACTCACAGATCGCATCCATTGGATCGGTTTTAGAGCACATCCCGCCGCTATGGGATGGCTACATCCTTGGCTCGGGCAAATTGCATGAGGACTCTCGCCTCCAGATCATGCAGATGGGGAAAATCTCGTCGAAAATTCTGGCGTTGCGTGGTCCGTTGTCGGCACGGGGCATCGGGGGGAGTTACGCTCTGGGCGACCCCGGGATACTAGCGGACGAGTTGGTTGGTGTTCAGCCGAAGCAGTGGGACTTAGGCATCCTTCCGCATTTCATGGATGGGGAGCTTGTAGCTCGGTTTGCAAAATTGATGCCTGCGGGCACAATTATCAAGGCTATCAACCCCAGCGATGATCCGCTGGAAGTTGTGCGGCAGATCGGCGGATGCCATAGAATCGTAACCTCGTCCTTGCACGGCATGATCGTGGCTGACGGCTTTGGGATACCACGTCGCGTGGAGATGTGCTCCGCTTTGAAAAAAGACGGTGGAGACTTCAAGTTCCGCGATTACAGCGCATCTATCCAGATGAAATGGGAAGCGGGCAAGATGACGGAAGTTTCGCGGTTCCGCGTGGAGGATGTAAAGTTTGCAGTATACGACGCCTATCGTGCACTGGGAAAGGCACTAAAATGACTGGGGTAGTGGGTTTGGTAAAGAGGATTGTTATGACTATCGTGAGTTGGGTCGTTTCTCGGCTGTCCCGTAAGGGGCGGGGGATCAGCATCCTAATTCCGTTCCGTTGCACCGATCCAACGCATCCACGGGTAAAGAACGCGGAATGGCTCAAGCGGTATTGGAAGGTCCAGTTGCCCGGGGCACAGATTGTCATGGGCGACGATCCGACCGATCAACTGTTCTCGAAGGCCGTTGCCGTCAACAATGCGGCAGCCAAAGCTACGGGTGATGTGTTTGTCATTATCGACGCTGACGGCTACATGTCGGCGGACTCGGTTCTTTACTGTGCGGAAGAGATTCGTACTGCTCGCAAGAAAAACAAAAAGCTCTGGTTTGTTCCCTACCGTCAATTCTACCGTTTAACCGAGGAAGCCTCTCGCAACCTCCTGCAATCCAATCCTGCGAGCCCATTTCCGTTCTCCGAACCATTGGCGTCATCCTCCATTCTCGCCTGCGACACCGACCCGAAGGTGGGACATTGGTACGGAGCCATGGTTCAGATCATGCCCCGCGAAGCGTTTGAGGCTGTGGGTGGCTGGGACGGGCGGTTCCGTGGCTGGGGCGGGGAAGATCATGCCGCGATGCGGGCTATGGACACACTGTACGGGCTGCACAAGACGCTGCCGGGTCAAGTCCTGCACATTTGGCATCCGCAGATTGGACCGCAGGGCACCGCCGTATCCGTCCCTTGGAATGAACGTATGTGGGAAGGTCAAGACCATCCGGGGATAAACGACCGCCTGTCGTACCTGTACTATGGGGCTTATGGTAGGTTCGATAGGATGCGAAAGCTGGTGGACGGTGGTCATGATGCGCCTGACGATAAATTGACCCCGATCACTCACCGATCTCAATCGACGTAATTTCAAACTCTTTAGCATACCTTGCTGCCGTAGCTTCTAATGGGCTGCCCCTTCAGGGTAGAACCGACTGGCACGGTAAGCCATCAAGCGAGATGCTGATTACCTCTCTTAGGCGGAAGTGGCCCTCGCTCCACTTCCGCTATTTTCTTGTTAAAATAGTTGTTGCGAATTTCCCCGACTTCAAGTATCTACTTTGTGAGCAGGGAAATCCGCTCCTGTTCGTGGTGTAGCCTTGATGGTGTGGGCGGACAGACGGAACAAAAGACCCAGTGATTCTCCAGTCACAGGTCAGCAATTGTGAGCAAAAGAAGCAGTTTTGTTCTTTAACCTCAGTACGTTAGCTGAATATGGGAAACTAGGTTCTCGAACGGACAGCACGCGGTGAACTTACGCCGAGGTCGAGGGTTCGAATCCCTCCGAGGCTCCCAAAATTCTCCTCTCTTTATTCCACGACTTTCAGTATTATTATGTATGATTTACGTAGCTTCTCACGCTGTCGATGGAAAAATTAAGCGATACATCGGACAGACAACTTGGCCTTTGGAAAGGCGACGTAACCGACATGAGTGTCTTGCCCTTCGCTGCGGTAGTAAGACGTATTTCCACAATGCCCTCAGGAAATATGGTCTAAATTCATTTGAATGGGACGCTCTAACTCTCCCCATACAGGACAAGGAAGAACGAAACGCTCAGGAGAAGCTGTTTATCCAATTGTTTCGTTCTCATGATCCCGAATGCGGCTACAACCTCACCCTCGGAGGCGAGGGCGGAATTCCTACGACGATAACACGTAGAAAATTGAGTGAAGCTAGAAACCGCAGGGTTATAAGTGAGGCAACTCGTCAAAGAACGAGGCAGTCCATGATGGGTAAGAAGAATGCCCTCGGCGTCGTACAGTCGGAGGAAGCCCGTAGAAATACAAGCTTAGCCCTCAAGGGCAAGCCCAAATCGGAATCGCATCGTCGCAACATTGGCATCGCTCGAAAGAAAAAGTTTGACATTTTCCCAACTTCCAGTATCATAAATATTGGCGATTAAATTTAACCACCCCGAGGAGAACATCATGTCAAGGACGCTTTAGGAGACCAAAGGAACTCCTCGACATGACCGTATCTATCTGGCGGAAGCTTGATTGCTTCCTCCGCAATCGCCCTATCCCCACCCCCAAGACCTACGCTCGTACTGTGCCTTGGGACCCCGATTTTCTCTACGACAACCCCGACCCGTGGTACACAACGGCGTACCGGACTATTCGCCGTGGAATCAAGCACATCCGTGAGTTTCCCGAGAACACTTACTACGCCATCAAGTGGTTCATTCAGCGCGGAGCCCGAGGCTGGGCACCACGCGACACTTGGGGCCTAGACTCCTACCTCGCTGGCTGGCTGCCACAGGCTCTCCGCTACCTCAAGGAGCACAAGCACGGCGTGCCCATGGCTGCGTTCCCGGAAGGTCCCGAGTACATCGACGAGACTGGCAACTACACCGATGAGGCGTTCGCAATCGCGACTGCCCGTTGGGATGTCATCATGGAGAAGATGATCGCCGGGTTCGAGGCAAGCAACCGCCTCGACGACTGCATCTACGAGAAGGAACTCGGTCCCTACCCTAGCCGCCGTCCTGTGGGCGTAAGTCCCGAGGCATGGGCTAAGGTCAAGGACGATCACTTCGTCGCTCTGCGGGCTCTGGAAGCGCGGGATCAGGCTATTCTTGAGGAGGGGCTGGCTTTGTTCGCAAAGCATTTCCAGTCCCTCTGGGACTAAGGGGGAGCCATGGGATCAGGCAATGCACACGCTAATCGCCACGGGCATCGTCCCGACTGTATCTTCTGCTCCATGCGTCCTAAGGAAGCACGCCGCAAGAAGGTTTATCGCAACTCATGCCACGGCTCCCGTGCCTCCAAGGGCAACGCGAGCGGTATTAAAAAGAAGAACAAGAAGGGCACGGAGGTAAAGAAGAATGCTCGGGTATAGCAAATACTGGACAGCGGGGTTCTCGGCAGGTCAATGGCACGAGATCACCCATCGCAAACAATACGGCTGGGTGGACTTCAACCTCATCAACATCAGGCTGGGGTACGACAACCATAGCCAAGACTGGGAGTTTGAATTCTACTTGCTGGGCCTGCGGTTCTGGCTCATGATCGCCGATCCGTGGGGCACGCACCCTACGGATGTCGAAGTGGCGTTGGAGGAATTCCTCAAGGACGAACCATGCAATCAAATCCCAAGCGACCAAAAGTGATTCGGCGGGGGTGTCCATGTTGCGGCACCTACCACCGCGTCATCATCAACCCACAGGGAAAGAAGATGAAAGGGAAGCACTGATGGTAATATTGACTGAGGAAGAAAACGAAGCCGCTATCGAGAGGCTGTTTACCCTGACTGGCAAGGCAGAGGTCACGGACGAAGAGCATGACCTCATCGAGCGCCTGACGGCGGCTATCGAGCAATTCGAAGAGAGATGGTATCCATTATGAAGAAACGCTATCACACAATCAGCAACGCCTATGACGCTTGGTGGTTTCTCTACTACCACCCCAAGTTCCAACGGATGATCCGTAATCCAATTACGCCAAAACGGGCGGACAAGATGGAAGCGGCGGGCTTCCTCGTCTCCCGAGATCGCAGCGGCAAATGTTATTGGTACATGCGGCACATGCCCGTACCCGCCATCACCGAGAATCTCAGCGTCCACTACGCCAAGACCGATGGTAAGCGAGTCACCAACGACCCCAAAAAGAACGTGAACGTTGAGTGCTGGCTGGAGTTTGGTTCCGTGGAGTACGGCTACATGGCGGGAGAGATCAATGCTGATTGGGACGTGAATACAGGCGAACTCAACTACCACGACTGGAAGCTGGATTGCGGCGGTAAAACCTTCGACGAAGCTCTCGTCAAGTTGGCTCGGCTCGTCCGCCATAATTACGGGGACTATAAGCCACAGGAAGGTCGCAGCGGTAAATGTGGACCGTCGCCATGCGCCGACTGCGGTAGGACCAAGGAAACTATGAAGCGACTGGGACTGGAGAAGAAATGAGCACATTGACTGAACTTTTCATCTGGGAATGCCCCGGCTGCGGTATTCGCGTACAGACGCTTTTCGACCTGCACGTAAACCAACGTCCCATCTGCGTTGAGTGCAACATCGAAATGGCACGTAACGACTGTTCGCATACGTTCGTCCAATTGTCGGGAGAACCCGACATCTACTGCTCCAAGTGTGGCAGCCGTCGCCCCGCTCCGGGCTCCAACGTTCAATGGTCTGTGTTGTAACCTAACGTCGTGGTACAATAAAGCATGAAACGACCCGCAGCCTTCATTGGTTATGCCCTTTCCGCTGTGCTGGTCTGGTGTGTGCTCTGGATGGTAGCTGTGCTGGTGCGAGCAATCTTCGCCCCGCCTCATCCTCCGAAGCACCGCGTCACGTGGTTGGTGTGGAAGAAATGAGTTGCTCTCGCACACATTGCGAAGTCTGGGAAGACCTGCCCGCTGGATATCCGCACTGCCTTGCGATTTAGGCCAAGAACCCCGCTCCTTGTCCTCAATGCGGGCGACCCCTGCGGCAGTTTGTTCGAGTGGACGGAAAGCGAATCCGAAATTTATGATCGGCTACCACTACACGTCTGCCGAAAACTACGAGAAGATCAGAACCGAAGGTTTGGCCCCGTACTGGATCAAGAAGAAAGACCTTGAGAGGAGTGGGAGAAGGAGTGCGGGCCGTTACCTAAGCCGCCCGCTGGAATGTTCAAGCGGGACTTCGAGCCCGTGATCGTCGAGACCCCTAAGCGGTCTGGCGTTGAGATTGATGAGCGAGGATTCTTTACCATCGACGGCAATCTGGTGCCCGACACAGAAGCGGGTCGCATGAGGCTCCAGTACGCGCTGATGAACCAGAACGAAGAGAGGAACCATGAGAACGAAAGTATTCAAGATCGAAGTGCTGATTGTGAACCACGACAACCTGACGATGAACGAGATCGCGGAAACTCTTGAGAACGCGAACTACCCCAACGACTGCATCAACCCTCAGGTCATGGAGATCACGTCCCGCGAAGTCGAGTGGACCGACGAACATCCTCTGAACAAACAGAGCACCCAAAAGGACGCCTACCTCAAGCTTTTCGCATAGCACCTTCGTGCATAGCCGCATCCAATAACTGTGGTATAATGGTCCTCATGAAGCAAATCGTGGTCTTTGCTGTCTTGATTCTCTGCGGGCTGACCGTAGCCTGTAACGACGTTAAACCCAATCCCCGATTTTACAAACGAGCGGACGGGACTACCATGCTTCACGGGGAAGATGGCTGCGACTACATCCTGAAAGACAACGGCACCTTCGTCAAAGAAGACCCAAACTGCAAATCAAAGGACGTGCTATGAACACATTTCTGTTTCTTCTCGACTGCGTTTGTCTCGTGATGTTAATTCGTTGCATCTACATGAGCCAGACTCGCTGGAAAGCCTTCGGGTACGCCGTTTTGGGGTTCATAATCCCAATGGTTTTGGGCGTGCTCGCCTCGCTGGTGATCGGTCATGAGTCGGCGGACAACATCGGCATCGCAATCTCCATCGCCAGCCCCATCGCTGCGGTTATCGGTGCGGGTGGGATGACTGAGACAAGGAAACCAGCATGAGTTTCTGGAGTGTCCTCTCCAATATCCGCGAGAACCTCGAAAATAAATTCACGCAGAATGCCAGCAAAGCCGTCACTGATCCTGACGAGGGGCAGCAAGCTGAGCATGACTCTCAAAAGGGAGGCGAGGACACCAGCAGCACCGCCCGCGACGGGGCTAATGACGAAATAAAGAACCACGATCCCGCGTGGAAAGGCGTGAAAGACCTCAGCGACAAGGCTCTTGAGACCGTCCCGAAAGTGGAAGCCGCCGCAAAGTACGGTTGGCTAAAGTTCATAGGCGGAATCACCGCGCTGTTCGTGTTCATCACTGCCTACAGTGTCCGCAACGATCTTGGTGGTCCGACTCCCGAACAGATCAGGATGTACAACAACGAACGGACCATTGTCATGCAAGGTGAACAGATCAGGCAGATGGAACAGATCATGGTCAGCACCGAGGAGTTCAACATGGCAACGGCCAATTTGTTCGCGGCACCAGCGCCCGTCATTCCAGACGAGCCTGCTCCTGCCGCAGCCGCGCTTCCTCCCCCGATAGCCGCCGTTGCAGCGCAGCCCGTGCAGGTGGTGGAAACGGATTCCAACGGAGAAGTAGAGGCGGTAACCACGACCACGGTCGGACATGCGTATCAAAGTATTCCACGGGAAGCGCAGCGGCAAATGGAGAGCAACCCGCCGCCTAAGATCGAACACGACTACGACAAGCCGAGCACGAAAAGTTGCTACCGTGACGACTGCTTAGGCGCTATCGACAAACAGTTCGGTCAGAAAAGCGCCAGCTTTACCAGCGGTGACGGCTCGATGACGATCAACGTCAATTCACCGCGTAGGTAGCTGAAAACAGAGGCAATAAACCTCTAAAATCCTATCGATTCTCGTCTATTTTTGGGTATAATAGGGGTATGACGAACACGGAATTCATCACCGCCCTCAACGTGAAATTCAACAGCATCGGCTACACCTTCCTGATCGAGCGCGAAGGCATCAAATACACACGCATCGTCCAGACCATGCGGGGCAGCAATAGCCGCAGCGTATATTGCTTCGTTGACGCCAACGGCAACATCTACAAGGCAGCGGGCTGGAAGACGCCTGCCAAGGGCGTTCGTTCGACTCTGGCGACCGTGGACATCAGCACCGTTGACCCACACGGCGCTTGGCTGTACGCGAGACGCTAAATGATTCCCTGTTGCCAAGTCTGCGGAAGCAAGCGCACGGCGGACGCCAAACAACCCAATCTCTGCTACTACATGTGCTACTGGCTCCTAGAAGGCTGGCTCGGGTTTAACGCCCGCACGAACAAAGTCGCCATCAGGGATCAGCGTGCGTTCCAGTTCGTACCCGACAAACTTTCCTACCGCAAGACCATCGCCAAGGCCCGCTCACTCGGCTGGCGCGGTCGCGAGAACAAGATCGGAACCTTTTTGACTACCGCCTCGCACCCGTGGTAAGATTGGTGCATGAGGACTTTCACACTGAACGATACGCAGGTAGAGCAATACTCCGCTTGGCAAGAGGAACACCGGAAGACTTGTAAGGTTGTGCCCGACTTCTCGGGCGCACATTGCAAAGTCATCTTTGTCCCGAGCGGCCTCGGCGACAGCGCCACGGTCGAGTGTTTCTGCGGCGAGAAAAAGTATCTGGACGACGGAGTGGAACTCTAATGACGAAGTTGCCTAGCAAAAGGTTCTGCAACGGCGTCAGGACGATGAGCAATGAAACCTTGCTTCGCACCTTCGCGGAGTATAGCACCAAGATGGATGCTCTCGAAGAAGAGCGTATGCGATGCTGGAATCGCATGATGGAGATTCACGAGATTCAGGACGTGTTGGGCGGCAAATTCCAAATGGTGAGCATCGAAGCTCGCATGAACCGCAAGCTTAAAGTTTCTTAGCCATCGTCAGCGCGTGGTAGTGGAGTTTGTAGTAGTGGCGACGGAATGCGGTCACCCGGTAGCCTAGCTTGAAGTACAACACCTGCGCCGGGTTCTCGATACTGACCTCCAGTTTGATCTCCGCAAGGCCGCGCTTCTTAGCTGCCGCCTCGTACATGCCAATGAGCTTGGTCGCTATCCCCTTCCCGCGTGCCTTGGGGGAAACATCCACGGTGTCGATGTAGCCTTTGCCGAATTCTTTATCCGCCAGCAGGAAGCCCAGAATCTTGCCGTTTTCTTCGGCGACCCAGACGTTGTTCTTTTTGGCAGCTTTGAGGAGGGAGTTGTTGAAGGTCGTTTGACTCCAGAGAAAGGGTGCTTCAAAGCACCCCTTCTCGATTTCGTACAGGGCGGGGAGTTCTTCGGCGTCGAGGCTATTGCGAAAGGTCATCTAGCCTCAGTGTATCACAGCAGTTAGTCGAGGAAAATTGGCGTTGCCATTGTCTTCGAGTTGAACTTCTTGTTGATGAGGAAGAACGCCTGTGTGGGCTTCTCGAACGCTGCGCCGATGGTGTTAGCAAAGGCGTTGTAGCCGATCAAGCTGCCGTTTGTGACGAACGTTCCGCTATCAATGTACTGGTGAAAGTGACCGAACAAATCGAGGTTTGGAGTTCTCGGGTTGTTGATGTTCCAGTTGGCGATCTTCTTGTTGACAGGAATCGTGATGCCGCCAACGCCGCCGCCGTAACCGATGGCGTGGCCGTGGTGAGTACGAAGCTTGAAGGCTCCATTGAACAGGTCGTGCGTGCTGTGGTAACCGTCAGCAATGCACCACTCGACGCGCTTGCCGTACTTCGAGTCGCCGTCAAAGATCATCTTCATTTCGCGGTACATCAACCGCTCCCACGAGTTTGAAGGCTCAGTCTTCTGGCGCTGTTTCGGTGTGCTGCGACCGTGGTTGCCCGTGTGACAGGCGACCTTGAGGACCGTGTTCTTGCTGAGGTTGTCAAGGGCGAACTTCATGCCGCTGACAAGGCGCTCCTGCACCCACCAGATCGCATCGCCCGGACCAAGCTGATTGCTTTCAGCCACGTCGGGGTGAATGGTGTTGGTGATGAAATCGCCCAGCAGAGCCAGAAAGACGACGGGAATGTTGGTGTCCTTCTGCATGATGTCCGTCAGGCGCATCATGTTCTGCCAGTACATCTCAATGCGGTGATGCGCGGTATTCAGATCGAAGTAGTTGCGACCTTCGACATCGGCGTAATCGACCTTTTCTTCGATGTGCCAATCGCTTGCCGCCCACACTGCGACTGATTCGCTGGTGCCAGTAACAACCTTCGGCAGGATGCTGAGATGCTGCGGTGTTTTGGTGCGGAGGTCCTGCAATACCGACAGGGTTTCCTCGGCGCGTTCGGCGCGGTGAATAGCCGCTTCGTATTTGGCTTTCAGATTGGTCTTGCGGTCGCGGACTTTCTCGATCTCAAGTTCGACCTGTTTGTCGGGTGACGGCTTGGCGATCTTGGAGACTACTTTTGCTTCGGCGAGAAAGGCTTGGAAGGTCGGCCAGTAAATGTTCCAGCCGTCCTTGAACTCACTCTTGTTACGGAAAAAATCACGTGTGAGTTCGTCTGTTTGAGTTGCTAGGCGCTGGGCTTCAGCGATGAGGGTTTGCTTTGAGACTTTCTTCGAATCTTTTTTCTTAGCCAAGAACATTTCCTCCGAGAAGAGACTCATCTAAGCAACACGTAGTTGCAAAAATGGTGCGCCAGCGTAGGGACAGCGTAGAGCCAGTGCGGAGCCACTTGTAAATGATAGCGCCGATGCCGATGGGGGCGAGCTGGCCTGCCGTGTTTTGAGTGCAGTCTCCCACATTTTTGTAATACCCAAGTTCCGTCACAATCTATGCGGAAAAAATTTCTGATAACCAATGCCAGCCTAAACTCCCCGCTTTCGGTATCTTCTATGAGGGGATGCTGCTGGACCGAACGTGTTACCCAGAGACCCCCAAAACCACAGAAAACAGGGCATTTTCGTGAAAATCGTCATCGCCGACAAGCTGCCACAGGAACACTCTACCGAATTTCGGGGTCTCCCTGTTATAATTGAGTGGCCGAAGGGAAGCACCCGCGTCGGTAAGAAACCTGACGGTACGTCGTTCAAAACAGAGATGAAAGTCGATTACGGCTACATCCCCGACACGACGGCAACCGGGGATAAGGAGAATCTCGACATCTACAGGGGTCCCAACGAAGATGCCGAATATGCCTACATTGTTGAGCAAAACACACCTGATGGAGAGTTCGACGAGTACAAAGTGATGCTGGGGTTCGACACACTAGAGGAAGCTGAAAAGGCGTACATTGGGCAAGCGGGCGAAGAACTGCTGGGCGACATCTCCGAGGTCGATTTCGAGTACCTGTTCGACACGGTGAAGGCGAAACAGAAGGACGCCGCCGCCAAGAAGCAGGCTGCAAACGAAGACCTTCAGTGGCGGATCACGGGCGATTCGACAATGTTCGATATCAACGGTCTAGACGCGAGCGGGGAGCGGCAGGGTGGTGCAAGCGTATACCGCACCCGATACAAAGGCGAGCCCGCCTATCGCCTAAAGTTCATCAGCGCACCGGAGCGTCGGAAAACCGGGCTGGGGCAGGAGATTTATGATCGGGCAATCGCCGAGGTAAAGCGCCGAGGAGCGAAGTATTTCCTGTCGGATGACCAACGCGACCCCGCTACCGCTGAGCCAGCGTGGGACCGACTCAAGAAACGGTATCCGGTCACGCATGATGAAAAGCAGAACCGTTATGTGATCGCTCTGACAGCGGCCGGTGAGAAGTACACGGTCATCGAAGCCTTTTTGAAGAACTACAAGCACGAGGTGGACTTCTACGATGAAGTCGCGCACCTCGTACAGGACAAATTGGATCAGGCTCTTCAGGATGCGGGGATCAAGGCGGTGGTTAGCTCCCGTGCGAAGACCCCAGATCGGCTGGGGAAAAAGCTGTACAAGCGAAATCAAAAGAGGAACTATAAGACGTTCCGCGATATTGACGACGACATCATCGATTTAGCTGGCTGCCGTGTGGCGCTTTACATGCCAGCCGACCGCGATGCGGTTGGACAGATCATTGAAAAGTTATTCGTCCCCGTGCGACCCCCAAAGAGCTTCCCCGAAGCCAGCAAGCCCGAGGAAGGCGATACGCTGGGCTACACGGCAACCCACTATCTGGTGCGCCTGCGCCCCGAGACGCTCCGCAAGAAGGAGCTTCGGTACGCCGACACGCAGATCGAGATTCAGGTAGCATCCGTCCTGATGCACGCATGGGCCGAGGTCACGCACGACCTGCTTTACAAGCCCACAAAGGGCGGATTGACGCCCGAAGAGCACGAAACTCTGAGCAACCTGAATAAGTTAGTGCAGGAAGGGGAACGGGAGCTTGAAAAGCTTCAGTTCGCCATCGAAGGTCGCACGGATGAAAGCCTTCGGTTTGAAATTGCAGCAGCTTTGGCAACGAGTCTCAAAGCCCGGTCGATGGGAAAGACTGCCTCCCTGACCGTAGGCGACATTGAGACGGCTGTCAGAGCTATTGTTGGAAGCAAGACATCCCTGTGGTCGATTTACATGAAAGCCACGGAGACGCTCAGGAAAGCGCGTTGGGAAAAGCCCGACGATGAGAAGTACCGCAAAGCATGGGAAGCTGCTGGGTATCACAAGCCCGAGGAATCGCCCGCGAGTGAGACGCATTACATTCGTGAGGCCATGGAGAGACTTGCTCCGGGTAAACCAGTCAGCACGCTGTGGGTTCTGCCAAACCGCAGTGAGGTTATAGCTCTTGCTCAACAGTTGAAAGCCGAGGCAACAAAGGAAAAATAAGTCATCATGGCAGTCGCACCCTTCACCCGCATTGTGGTCGATAAGAAGGAGGAGGCGAAGTTCCGTCGCCGAGCCCTGAATCATTACCCATTGGAATACATGGAAGCCCTGTGGGGCAAAGTACGCAGCGATATCCTCTACATTCATGCCTTTGTGAAGGTCGATCACAAGCCCGGAAAACGCACCCTTCGGTACGAGGATTACGAGATCGATGAACATGAAGAGGACGCAGCCGAGATCGGGTTGACTTACCTCGGCACCATTCACACCCACCCGAACGCCAACGACGCCCAGTTCAGCGAAGTTGACTGTGAGCAGTCGCAGGATTCTCAAGACGTGATGATGGGTATCTGTGCCATCCAAACTACCTATCTTGATGAGGAAACCAAGACTCAAAAGCCCCTGAACCGCAAGGTCGTCCGCGTTGAATACTGGCCTACTGTGACCCCGCTCATCGCAATTCGCCGCGATACACCGCCCTCAAGGTCGGTCAAACGAGCCCTCAAAAGGGGCTATAAACTGGCGAAAAAGAAGAAGTCCCGCCGTTGAACTTCCACTTTCTATGGTAGGACGCTAGAATGAACCCATTGCTTCGGAAGATAGCCAAACAGCCCGCGACCACGACCTCATTCTTTGAGACAGACGGCTTTCTCTATCACGGCACCACGTTACGAGACCTCAAGTCCATCCTGACCGAAGGGAAGGTGGAGGGGCACAGCTATTGGGGCGTGAGGGAGACGGCGGACATGTATGAGGGCGGGGCCATGTTACGGCTGCCCGTTAGCAGGTTCAACGAAGCCTTTCTACTCCCTGACGAGAACATGATTCAAGACCCGTATTTCATGGAAGACGAGAACGGGGATTACGATCAGAAGAAAATGAACGCCACGAATCGTGCGTGGAAGGCGAGCAAGAAGACGTGGATGGATTCGCTGAAGATTTGGGGAGCGGTCATGTACGATGAGGATATGCCCGTCACACCAGCCGATGCTATCGAAGGTCGGCAGGTTATGGCGAGCAAGACCGCAACCGAGTTGCCGCCGCTTAAGTTCACCCAACCATCGGATAGGAAGCTCGAAGACTACGAGCTAGTTTGGGTTGATACGCAAAAGTTAGATCGCGAGTGGTCGAAGGACAAACACCTGTACCTCGCTCCGGGGGATAAAACCAATCACATCGGCGACCGCTACGCTCGCTTTACCCAGTGGCGGCAGGACAACCCCAACACCCCAGTTGAGGCTCCTATTGTGTCGTGGAGCGACAATGCGGGTGGTGAGGCGCATTTCACCAACGGTCGGCACCGCTTCTCCGTGCTCCGCGATCAGGGTTACCCAAAGGTTCAAATCATGGTGCCGCAGAGCCAAATCGAGACGTTCAGCAAACTGGCATCCTCTTCGGTACGGGAAATCAACATCTCGGAAGATCAGGGTTCCGCAGAAGGGTACACAGCGGACACCAATGCGGAACAACTCCAGAATTGGCTCGACCGTTTCGGCTACACGAACAAAGAGTTTGTTGCCGACCTGCGGAAGAAGTATGACACCTTCGCCGTTCTAAACAACATCAACGTATACGAGGATTCCCGTGGCAAGGGCTACGGGGACTATCTGCTTGCCGAGTTCTTGCGAGAAGCCGGGGATCGCGGTGCGGGCATCTGTCTGTTGGTTGCCGACACCGCTGAGGAACAAGCCCAAGGCTTCAATTTGGTGGAGTGGTACGAACGCAACGACTTTGAGCAGGTTGCCTCGGTCTACGGCGGGGAACTGATGATAATGGGCATCATGAATCCCAAGGTTGCGGCACAGAAAACCGCCGCCGATATCGGTCAGGTCAAGAACATCATTAACGAAATGATGGGCGTGCTCGCTTCCGGGCTCCCGCATCCCGAAGTCAAGATCGTAAACCAGACCAACCGTATGCTGGGGTACGATGTGTGGGAACGGGGTAGGGATGAGGCGGGTAACACTTGGGGTGCGGACAACACCACAATCGGCATTCAGAAGTCCATACTGGGGCACGAGGAATCGCTTCGCCGTACTATCGCTCACGAACTGTGTCATCATGAAGTGGCTCTGCTTATTGGGAAGCCGAAACTCATGGAAGTCGGGTTCGACGCCTACAACAAATACAAAAAGCTACTCGCACCCGAGGGACACGGCAAAGAATGGCAGGCCGTCGCCGCTCGCTTCAATGCGAAGTACGGAGCGGACTTCGTGACCGAGTTCTCCGATCAGAGTGTCATCAGCGATGAGCCAACGAAAGAATACTGGCTCCTGCTCAATAACTACGTCTACGGTCGGCACAAGCAACGTTTGGGCTGGCAATGGGCGCTGGGGCTCAGCCGTCAGGCTATGGCGTACCTCGATGGACTCGATTGGACTTCGGGAGAATTCAAGCTGGTCAAAACGAACGACCACGTGTTTACTCGTGGGCGTGGGCGTATCAAACAATACGGCGGATGGAATCTGCCCCGCACCCCAGAGCAGGAGCAGAAAATTCAGGACCTTTGGGCGAATGCTCCGATGGCGAAGTTCGGTTGTTCCGCCGCTCAGGATGAAGCCGACATTGAGGCAGCAAAGAAAGCCAAGTCAGGTCCCCACAAAAACGCCACGTCTCAAATCAACCTGCCGCCTGATGCCGCCTCCGGGATGATGGAAGCCGCCAAGCAGATTCCAGATGAGGAACTCGGCAAGGATGGTCGTGAGGACGATCCACACATCACAGTTAAGTACGGGGTAAAGCCCGACCCCGCTCTGTTGAGTCAAGTTGTAGGCGAGCAGCAACCGTTTACGGTCACGCTAGGGAAGACGCACGTATTCTCCGTGAGCGAAAGCTCTGACGCCCAAGCCCCCATCGTGGTTCAGTGTCACGCTCCCGAACTTGAGGCTCTCCACAACAAGGTCGCAGAAGCGATGGGCACCCGCAAAGATGATTTTCCCTACGTACCGCACGTGACCCTTGCCTACGTCAAGCCTGACGCTGCCGCCAAATATGAGGGAATGGATTGGGCCGAGGGCATTTCCTTCCAAGTGGACAGCATCACCCTGAGTACGAAGGGTGGTGGTCAGGTTCGAGTACCTTTCGGTAAGCCGCGAAAGTCAGCATCCCACAAGACGCCGCCGATGAGCGACACGCAGTACAGGAATCCCGAGATGGGCGAGGAGACGAATGCTTACGCCGACATCCCCGAGCGTGTGATGGGTGTGGAAGACCTGCCGTCGCTTGAATCGCTTTCACCCGACCTGTTCAAGACGGGAGCGGGCAGCGTGTACGATCTTGATTTACAGGACGTGGTTGCTTGGGGTGGTAGCCTCAGCGAGGCACAGGGCGATTGGGATAAGATCAGGTCCGAAGCCGCTGGACGTGCGAAAGCCGAAGGCAAGGATTGGGAGAAGATGCCCGAGGCTGAGCAGGAAGTGTGGCTCGACAAGATCGGCTGGGAGTGGCTCGGGGCGACATGGGAAATCACTATGAATCGCCTTCAATCCCTGAAGTTCCCCCTCACGGTTTACCGTGGGCTGGGCTCGGTGAGCCTTAAGGAAATCAACAAGGGTCAATACGCGGAGAAGGGGACTGGCATCTATTGGTCCTACGACGAGAATAACGCCTATGTGCACGAAGAACTCGCTGCTGGGCACCCGCACATCGTAATCCTGCGTGGCGTCGTGAGTTCGCCCAAGCAGATCGACTGGATTCGCACTGCCTACGTGAACCTCGTGGCAGCCGATGAGCGGGAGATCAACATTCATCCGGGTGAAGAAATCCAGATCACGGGCTACAAATACAAAGGTGAGAAGGCGTGGAAGAATCCGCCAAAGAACCTTCGCACAGTCCGTGCGGCAGCGCAGAACTTCAAGCCCATGCCGTTCGACAACTGGTGTGACGCGAATCCGATGTACCAGCCAGACGATTTCAACGAGGCTGAGTACCGCTACGACGAGAATGTCGCCCACTTCAGCACAGTGGACTTCCCCATCACGATCTATCGTGCGGTTCAAGTTGAGCAGGGCACGCAACCGAATTTGGAAAAGGCGGGCGTCTATTGGACGTGGGTTGAGAACAGTGCCGATGCGTACTTTGGCTCGGGGTCAATGTGGGATCAAGGTGGTCCGCACCCGAAACATCCTCAAACCTTGATCCTCAAAGCCAAGGTACTACGCTCAACCGATGTGGACTGGGACGCGACTCTTCTTGCTAACATGCTCAACGAAGATGAAAATGAGATCACAATTGAGTCGGGCGCTGAGCTTCAATTGATTGGTATCGATTACGGGCAAGGCTATAAGAAGCCCGCTCAGAAAAGGGTCATGGCATACGGCGACGAATCCAAGAACCTGCCTTTGCGTGGTCAGAAGGGCATCGGCGGACAGGACTTCCCTCTGATGTTCGACCCGCCGTTGTTCTCCGATGAGAAGGAAGCCGCACGGAAGATGCCGAAGTTCTACCACGGCACGGCAGCGGAGAACCTCGACGATATCCTAAAGAACGGCCTCAAAGCCAGTAAGGACGCTGCGTCGGCAAAGATGGGAATGTTTAATCCCAACCGAGCCAACGTACAGTACAAGTCTGAGCAGGGTGTAGGTGAGTGGCAGGGCTGGAACATTGATTTCAGTGCCGATCCAGTCAAGGAACACATGCTGCCCGCATCGTTCGTTCGGAAACTGAAGGGAATCGAGCAGAAATTCATCAACGTCGCCGATGTGGTGGAAACGCAGGGCGAGCAATGGACAACTGACAGACGTGTGGACGAGATTCACACGCAGATGGAAGCGGAGAAGTGGTTCGAAGCCATCCTCGTAGATGAGTACGAAGACCAGCCGGGGAAATACTACTTGGAAGAGGGGCATCACCGCACCCGTGCGGCTAAGAAGATGGGCAAAACGACTATTCCAGCCGTGATTATGAAGTTGGAACCCCGTAAACCCCACTGGTCGTTATCGTCAGGTATCGTCAGAAAATCGTCAGATATCGCCAAGTTTGCGTTCTTCATCGAAGTGCCGAAAGAAACCCGTGGTCATTTCTGGGACGAGCCGCCCGCGCACAATCTGGAGTTCTGGGCATTCCGAAGCCGTCCGCCAGTCCTGATGAACGAGAAGGTTTACTTCACGTTCGACAAGATGCCTGTCGCAGAGACCACCGTCCTCAAGGTTGAGAAGCCGGGTGAGTCGTTGTGCGAACTGAGCGGCAAGTACGAAGACCACTGGAAGCTTTACTGGGAACCGAAGCAGTTTGTCAAGTATGCAGGCACCACAGCGCCTACGCTGTACCATGGCACCTGCCCCGAGAACGCTGAAGCCATCATGAAGAACGGCTGGGGGCCGAATCAAGTCTCATCGGGCGGGAACGCTGGACAGCCGCAGTACCTCTATCTCACGAACTTCCCTGAGAATGCTCAGTGGTTCGCCAATGAGAAGGGGTGCGACACCATCCTTGAGGTCCGTAACATCCCGATGTCGTATCTCGAAGTTGATCCTGAGGACGGCACTGAGGACACCATTGAGAGAGAATTGAACTTTAGCGAGAAGGCATTCCCCGGCACGGTTGTACTGACAAAGCCACTACCTGCGGACCACTTCAAGGTGTTCAAGAGTAAGATCGGCAGCCTGAATGAGAAGCGGAATGAAAAGTGGATTTACCACCCTGACTATGGCGCGTTCTCGCAGAAGGGAAGCATAGGCCCTCATGCAACACTGATAGCGAGAACTATGGGTGAGGGCATGTCCTCTGGGCGGAAGTACGAAGAGGTACTACGGGGCTACGCGGTGATCGACGTGGATCAGAAAACCGTGACCTTGGCAACCCCCACAAACGAGTTGATACCTAACGACGTGGTAGACCTGTTCAAAAAGACATATCCCCACTACGCCCTATCGATCCCAGCGGAGTCGAAAGCAATCGGTGTGACCGCCGCCATGCCGAAGAAGTGGTATCACGGCACGTCCACGAAAAATGCCGAGATTATCATGGGGGATGGTTACCTACGCCCAGATCAGGAGACCACCTACGACATCGACATCCCGCGTGACGGGGCGGTATACATCGCAGAGTTCGACGTAGCAAACCAGTACGCTATCGAGCGCGGCGGACCCGTGCTTGAGGTAGCCGCTCCTGACATCAGTAAGCTCCTGCCCGATGAGGACGATGTTTACGAACTCCTCAATGACCGTGGTGGTGAGTTGAACGCCAAGGGTTCCGCCCAAGCCAAGCGAGTTAAGGCTTTGTGGCTCAAGCAATGGAATGACGAGAATGCTTCCTACAATGAGCCCGAGAAGTTCCCGGTCTACAAAAACTTCGAGGAAGCGTGGAAAGCATGGGGCGAGATCGAGTTCGAGGGCTCGGCAGAGCTTGCGGAGCAGATGAAGTATCTGACCGACTACATCGTCAAGAATGACCCCAAGCTCGCTCGTGCAATCATCGAACTCAGTGGCAAGGCCGCTCACATGGGACCGCTCAAGGTCGTGCGTCAAGTCAAGACCGCCGCACCGAAGTCCATCTGGTATCACGGCACCAGCATCAAGAATCTGCGAAGCATCATGAGTCAGGGGTTAGTTCCTGAAGGTACGGAAAAGGTTTGGGCAGACGATCCTGATGCTGGGATATCCGCACCCAGCCGTCAATCTTACGGCGGCATTTACGTGTCACAGAACCTCATGACGGCTGCGGGAGCCCCCGATACCGAGGATAGAAAGGCTCGCGGCGGCTCGCTCGTGGTTATCATGGAGCTTCAGCCGAACACCATGTACCTTGACGAGGACAACGTTACGGGGGTTCTCGGTGCTCCAATCAAGCACATGAGCGATAACACCTTCCACGTTCTCTGCTACTACTTGGCAGCTACACAGGAAGGCGCAACCCAAGACTGGCAGGATGAGATCAGGGTGATGCGGGAAGATTACGTCCGCAAGTGTTTCACGCAATGGGAAGCCAAGTTCGCTGAACGTAAGATGCCATTCCATCCCGAACTGAAGGCTGAGCTTGAGAAGCTCCTACCCAGCGTGTGGCTAGGTGCCGTCACCCGTGCGGCGGGTCACGTCAAGGACAACTACTCCTACATTCGGGCATGGGATCAAGTCTTCTACGGCACCCCTAAGGAGAAACAACGCCCCGACATGAACACCATACTCCCCGATGCGTCCGAGGGAGAGGCGGCGTTCCGCGAAGCGGCAGAGAAGGTCACCCGTACATTGCGGCTCCTAGCCCGTCCGAACACTGAAGGAAGCCAGACATACAACATTAACACCTCCCGCATCAATGAGCCGATTGGCTTCAGCGGGTCAAACCACATTCTCGCTCTCGTAGAAGTTCGGGACCTTGAAGTGCGGGCAACCCCATCGCCAGTTCGAATGCTTCTACACTGGGGCACCATCCCGCAGGATTTCTTCAGCCAGTGGAATACAAAGTACGGCAGCAAGTATGAAGTGGTGGACGCACGCAAGGGTCAGCCCAAGGCTAAGGGCGTGGCGGCATCGGCTCACGAAGACGATCCTCAGGTCTTCTACCACGGAACCTCGTGGCAGGCCGCTCAACTGATCGACAAGGAAGGTCTGAAAGCGAGCGACAACCGTCTGACAGGCGGCAAGAAATACATCTGGTGCGCCATCGCGGAGTTCGCGGCGAAGGAATACGGTGCGAGTGTGACGGACAGCGACCAGTACGCCGTGATCGAGTTCATCTGGGATTACGGCAAGAGCGAGCCTGACCCGGAGCATTTCGAGGAAGGCGACATGTACCGTCGCATTGAGGGCGATATCTCTCGGCAGAACATCACCGCCATCAAGTATTTCGATGGTGGGCGGATCGTCAAGACGGCTGGGTTTGAGGAAGAAATCAAGATCACCACGGCACCAGACGGGCGAATTACCGCCAAACACGTCGATGGAAGTGCTTCCGGCACCATGGAAGACCGCGAGGGGCTGGTTAAGTGGTTTGATTGGAGCACTTTACCCAAAGGTGGGGCTGGAATTTACGACAAAGCCTTCGTTTTGGGCACCGTAAGCGTCAAGGTCGCGACACGTCGTAATGGGCTCGGCAGGGCGCTTGTAGGGGCTGTGCTCGACGCAGCGAAGGCTCAGGGTGCCCAAGTGTGCTTCTTGCTCGCTCATTCGCTCACAGGGCTCTCTGGGAAGGAATTAAGCTCCTTCTACAACAGTCTGGGGTTCCAGCCCTACGTGATCGACCCGCCGCCACGATGGTTCGACAGCAGCACCGCAGGCATCTTCATGAAGAAGCTGGCAGGCGTGGCAAAGCTCGCCGCCATGAACCGCATTAGCCAGCAGGACGCCGTTGACCGCAAGATGTTCGGCCCTGTCTACCATGGCACCACCGAGGAGAAGCAGGAGAACATCGGGAACGAGGGCTTCAAGGTCTACATCGGGGACGCGGGATCGGGCGACGTTGCCCACGGTTACGAAGGTAACCAACCCTACCATGACGGCATCCCAGCCCCCGTGCACCATCTGGGTTACGGCGTGTACTTCACGACCGCCAAGGCTATCGCCAAGCAGTTCGCAGGCGGCACCACGCGGGGCATGAAGACCTACTACCTCGACGTGCCACGGCTGGAGACCATCAACTTCGGAGTGCCGAAGACCATGATGAAATGGTGGATCAGTCAGGGCTACAACGCGGACCTCGCCAAGAAGAATCGCGTGGAAGCGACCAAGCCGATGACCGAGCACCTGAAGGCTCAGTTTGACGCCGTATGGTTCAAGGGCAAGGGCATGTACAAGCTGCTCGACGGCGATCAGATTTGTGTGTTTGACGCGAGCCACATCTATGAAGTGGACGCTGCCATGTCTAAGCCGGGTGACATCGGCTCCAAGGTCACTCGTAAGGCTGATGGGATGAAGGGTGTCATCAAGAACATCCGCAGCATTCCGCCTGATGTGGCACAACAGTATCACGGTGGGGCTGACAAGTTCTACGAGATCAAGTGGGCGAAGGGCGGCACCGACCATAACGTCTATGCCCGCGACATAGACTTCGTTGGGGCGAAGGCTCAAGGTGCAACGGCGTCGATGAAGATCGCCGAAGGATTCAATAATGAGGGCTTCTGGGCGGGCGAGGGTAACGCCGCGTCTGGCGTGCTGCCGATCTGCACCACCACTGGTCGCATCTGTCTCGCGTGGCGGTCACCCGATGTTCACATCGGCAATTGCTGGGGCACCATCGGTGGAGCGGTCAAGCCAAAGATGAGCCTCGCGGACAGTGCCAAGGCCGAACTAACGGAAGAGACGGGCTTCACGGGCGGCATCACCATGCACCCAGCTTACGTATTTTCAAAGGGCGGCTTTTCCTATCACAACTTCCTCGGCACCGTGGGTACGGAGTTCCGCTTCGCCCCGCAGTCCGAACATCACTGGGAAACCACGGGTCTAGAATGGTTCACGTGGGTAGATATTCAGGAGATGGTGAAGGATAACGCCAGCGATTTCCACCCGGGACTCATCAGTTTGTTCAAGAGCGACGGCAAGAAGATCGAGCAGCTTCTCGGTAAGCCCAAGACGGCTTCGGACGACGACGGGGATATGCCGAACATGCTTCAGGTCTTCCCCGAACGTCCCGATGTGATGGAGACTTTCCGCCACATGCGTCTGTTTGAGCGTGACCGTTTGATCGAGGAAGCTCAACTTGAAGAATTACATCCAGCCGATCTGAAGACGAATCAGGCGACCCTCAAGCGGAAAGACCTCCAGTATTTCTTGGACAACCCCGAGGAGATCACCAAGCCGCACAGCAATGTCGGGCTGAGTGACACGGAGCAGTTGTACCCCCTCGTGTGCCGCACCACCGAAGGCGATTGGCTGTACGACGGCAACCACCGCGCAAACGCCGCCATGAAGCTCGGCATCTTGCTCAAGTGCAAGGTCGTGGACCTACGAGATTACGAGGAGCCACGGGGGAAAGTCTCCCGAAAGCTCGCTGCTCGCGGTGAAGTGGGTCCTGTGTATCACGGCACCGATAAGAAATTCGACAAGTTCGAGCAGAAACCCGGCACCCGATACATTCTCTTCTCCGAGATTAAGGTACAAGCTGGTGGGTTCTTCTTCACCGATGACCCTGAGGAAGCGAAAGAGTTCGGCTCAAACGTCATGACCTGCTACTTGAAGATGAAGAAGCCACTGATTCGGCAAGAAGATCAATACAATCTGAGCAAGAAACAGATCGCCGACCTGACTTACATCTGCGAGCTATGTATGAGTGACGGCTATTCCGACTTGCAAGGCAATTCCGTCAAGACGATTGAACTGGGAGCCTTTGCCATCGATGTAGACCCAGAAGGCAACTGGCTCAACGAGATTGTGAAGCAGAACGGCCTCGATTGGAACATTTTGGACAATCAGGAAGCCGTCAACCGCATGAAGGAACGCGGCTACGACAGCACCATGGTGGATGAGTACAACGGCAAGTATAGCTATTGCGTGTTTTCAGCCGACCAGATTAGGATCGGCGGCGGTAAAGCAAAGGCGTTGACCGCAGCCACACCAGCCCGAGCCCTCAAGCTCTATCACGTCACGACAGTGCCTATTGCCAAAGACATCAAAGCTCACGGCTTCAAGCCCGTGGATCAAGGTATGTGGAAGAACTACTACGCTCCGCAGGGACGCGACGGCATCTACTTTTACGACGATTTGAAATACTCCGAGGCTTACGCCGCCTACGCTGAGGGTCAACTCTTCACACGCAACATGCAGCCAGAGAATTCGTGGGAAGAAAACAAGAAGCAAATACCTCAGATGGCAATCATTGAAGTACAGGTTCCCGAAGGCGTGGCAATCACCACCGACCAGAAGGAGGATGGGTTCTTCGTACCTACAGCCGATCTGGGTAAGGTCAAGATCACGGGTATGCACAAGTACGATTACGTCCCTACCGAGGGCAGGAAGCCCGGTGAGAAGTTCGGGGCAGCCTTCCCAACCTTCGAGCAGGTGATGGACGAATCCACCTTGGCTGATGACGAATTCATGTTTGGCAGCGACGAGGAAAGCAAACGCTGGTACGATCAGGCGTTGGCGTTCTGGAAATCCCAAAAGTTCCCGCTCACGGTGTATCGCGGCATGGCTGTTTTCAACGAGCGTCATGACATTGACTACAGCACCTTCGGTTGGTCATGGTCTTTGGATAGGAAGTTTGCCGAGAACTTTGCGGAAGATAAGTACATCGACTACCCCGATCAACACCGCATCGAGGTCTTCGAGGGTAAGATCAAAGCGAACGCTGTGGACTGGCTTAACACCTTCAGGGCATGGGTCACTCTCCCCGAAGAGAAGGAAGTCCGCCTCAAGCCCAAGGCTCAGGTCGAACTCCCAGCGTTAGGCCGATCCGTGACCGCTGCCGATCTTCCTCGTAGCAAGTACGACAAGGTTTGCTACACTATCGCCATGGACGATGCGCTGTACGGCTACTTCGGTCAATACGTGCAGTGTGCCGACGCCTTTGAGGACAACCCAGCGGCATCCGGTCGAGTGGTTGAGTTGGTCAAATCACTCACGCCATTCGTACCGCCGACTACTCGAAAGTGCCTCTATCGTGGGGAAGAGATTCGCATGGGCGACGACCGCGAGCCCGCCAAGTGGGAGCCACATCTTCGAGACCTGTTGTCTTGGTCGGCAGCTTACGACACCGCCAAGGGATTCTCGGGCGGACATCGGGGCATCGTGTGGCAGACCGTGGGCAAGATTCAAGGTATCGCTCTGGAGGATATCGTTCTTTGGCGTAATCGAACGCACCCCGATGAAAGCAACTATCCGGGTATGCAGTCCGAGTGGTTTGTGATGAATACCTGCAACGCGAAGGAAGCAACCCCGCCCAACGCACAGCCAGCCCGAAGCTATGTGACCGCTGCGGCTGATGGGTTCCTTTACCACGGCATGAGCATGACGGACTACAATCGAGCCATGAGTGCTGGCGGCGTACTGCCTGAGCCTAGCTGGTGGGGCACCGCTGAGATCGCCGAGTATTACGCTGAGACCGCTGCCGAAGAGATTGGACCCGAGGAAGAATACAAGGTTATCAAGTTACCACTCAGTGCATTCAACCCCGCGTTGCTGGAGGCCGACCAGAACTCGGTTGCTGAGCCTCTGACCTACACGCTTGGTCGTAGTGAAGATGAGTTGTATGAGGAATGGCAGAACTGCAAGGGTACGTGGCAAGACAGCCTGAGAATTTATGGGAGCGTTGTCTACAACGCCCCCATTGAGGTCACCGCACAAACCGTCCTTTCTTCTTAGCGTCACGCAGCCGCTTCTTCTCCGCACGCTCCTTCATAACCTTCTGCTCGACCGCCCACAGGAACAAGCCCTCCCACGAGAAGTCGAAGGTCTGCCGCGTACCCTTCAACCGCACGGTGCCGTGGAATGCGTTGTCCACGTCCACGATGATTGCCCGAGTCACGGGGACACGTCGTGTCTTCCGCTTCTCCTTGTCTACGGTGATGCTACCCCACCCCCGCATCTCGGCATCCGTCTCGAAGCTCAGCCGTGTCTTGCGCTCGCTAATCTTGGTCATAGTGACCTCCTTTGATCTATAACCATTATACCATTCGAGTTTTGGAAACAGGCTTAAAACGTGGCGTTTGAGCCACTTACGGACGAACAAGTCTCGTGATTTCAACGCGACATTTTTTGCTTGACAAGAATTTCCCACGACTTTCGGGCTCTTTCATAGGGGATGATTTTATGGGCTTTGCAGAGATTCTCAAGGAACATCGCGACAGGCTGAAGGGCTTTCTCGACAAGCTGACGAATGACTCGCACGTGCCGATTGCCCTCGTCGTCTTCGCGACAACCTCGGCGTACTGTTTCCACACTGGCAAGGATTTGCTGCCGGGGTACGTGAGTTCGCTGTACGCCTTCTACGGGTTCCTCGGCGGTCACGCCTTGGTTTACCAGAAGTGGCCTGATCCTACAACGCCCGCTCCAACGGTAGACGTGAACGTGAACAACTCGAACGCGAATACCAACACGGCAACGGCTACCGCTGCGGCACCTGATCCCTCAAAGGGGTAACTGTGGGCACTCCATGCTTCCTGTTGACGCCAATCTCTAAGATTCGTGTCTGGGCTCGCCGTTACAACGCAGGCATTCCGAACTGTTGCCCGCTCTATCCGGGCGAATACTCCTACCACGGCAACATGAACCTCATCGGCGACTTCGACTACCCGCACGTCGAGGGGCAGTACGAGGACTGGAACGATTTCGTTGAGACCTTACGCCCGCCCGTGGGCGATCCTATTTGGCCGATGAACTGTAAGTGTGGGGCACCTATCCTCGACGAGCTACGCGGTTGTGAGAAGGGCGGACAAATGTTTGTCCATCGCATGTATCAGCGGTCGGACAACGGCGGGCTGACCACGTTGCAGGAAGCTCCTACGGGTGCTCTTTGGTACGCATGGTGGTACAGGATGGAGAACGGCAGCTTCGGGTGGGACTGGGATAACGCATCGACACCGCCCTTGATGTGCATGTTGCCGAACAATAGAGAGTGGAACATTGATGGACGGGCGAGCAACTGCACCATGAAGGAGGAACGCACGCATCGTTGCTGGGTGCGGCATGGTGAGCCGCCTAACATCCACGTGGATAAGAACGGACACACCTGTCAGGCTGGGGCGGGCTCGATCCTCAGCGGGAACTGGCATGGATTCTTGCACAACGGACAATTGGTGCCATGAAACTAACAGACCTCAATCCGCATTGGGTTACGGTTCCTCAGGCTGCTCCCGGGTATCACGGGGATGACTCAAGCTATGTGAAGCTGTACATCGGGATTACGTTCCGCTGCCCACATTGCCCCGTGGGAGAACGTGGCGAGGTTTTCTACATCGGGATATTCTTTGCGAATCCAGTTGACCCCGACAACTGGCTGCCACGGATAACACCGCTCGGAAAACTGGCAGAGCATGTGTGGGCACGGACGGGCGATACTTTCGAGACCCTCAGCCTCACGCCCTCGGTGGACGCTTCCAAGTACGGGCACTGGCATGGGTTCATTACTAACGGAGAGGTTCGTTAATCTATCCCGTAGTAGTCGGAGAATTCGTAGAGAGCTTCGTTGATCCGTTTCATGTCCTCGTCCAACACAGTCTCAACGGTTACCCCACGACGGGCTGCTACAGCCTCAGCCGCTCTCAGATAGAGCGGCTTTCCAGTCACCTTGGTAGCTTCTTCGAGCGAGACGCCTAAACGCTTCGCACGCTTTGCCAGCACTCTTTCGTAAGCTGTGCTCATTTCACCCACCCCTTACGCCCCCGCGCCCCCGGTTGGTTTCCGCGTGGGAATTGGGATGATGGGTCTCACGTTGATGGGTTCGCGCTGTGGAGCCGCCGAAGACCCGTAACGTTCGAGCAGCATGGGTGCCATGGCGTTCTCGGATTCCTTGATGAACGTGGTGGTCTCGCCCTCCATGTCCACACGGATGAAATCGCCCAGCTTGACTTGACCAGTGGCAACGAGGTTCGCCATCGGGAACACCAGATGACGCTCAATGGCACGCTTCAAGTGACGCGCACCGTACTTCGGGTCCGTGCCTTCCTTGAGCAGAAACTCTTTGACAGGCTGTGTGCAGTTGAACACGAATTGGTTCGCACCAGCGGCCATCAGCACGCGCTGTTGCACCATGCCGAGTTCGATCTCAAGAATCTGCACCAGATGCTCATCGCGGAGAGTTTTGAACACGACTGATTTGTCGATGCGGTTCATGAACTCCGGGGTGAACTTGCGCTTTGCGGCGTCAACTGCGCTGCGGTCGATCTTTGCATCCAGTGAGTCATTGACGACGATGTTCTCACGGGAGTTACCGAAGCCCATGCCGCCATTCATCAGTTCGTTCATGTCGGCAGCACCGAGGTTCGATGTCATGATGATAATGCACTGGCTAAGGTCTACGCGGTGGTTGTCGCCGAGGGTCAGCGTAGCCTTGTCGAGGATGCCGAGCAGGAGTTGCCACAGTGAGTCAGAAGCTTTTTCGATTTCGTCGAACAGCAGAATCGATAACTTCAACTTCTCGCTGAACCACTGGTTCAACGCTTCCTGCGTGAGGAGAGGATGGGTTTCGCGGTGACCGAGGTAGCCCGGGGGCGAACCGATCAGCTTGGCGATTTCGTGGGAATGCTGGAATTCAGCGCAATCAATCTTGATGCAGGCTCGGGCGTCACCGAAGAGGGATTCAGCCATCGCTTCTACGACGCGAGTCTTGCCGCTGCCCGTGGGACCGAGGAAGAGAAGATTACCAACTGGACGACCCGGAGCGTTCAGGCCCGCCAAGAACATCTGGTAAATCTCAACAACTTTATCGACGGCGACATCTTGTCCGACGATACGTTTACGCATGGCTTTCTCAAAATCACGCGCATCGTTTGAACGCTTGGTGGGGTCTAACTTGAGTCCAGTGCCAGTACCTTTCATGCCTACTCCTGTTCCGTATCCGAGTCCCACAAGTACCACCTTTCTAAGGTTTGAGAAGTGACTTTCCCCGTTCTGACAGGTGCCGCCCTACCTAAAATCTCACCAATACCGCAAATTACGCCTTCTGCTCCTCGGCTGTTTTGAGCCGTAATGTCACGCCGTCATCGGTCGTGAAAAGTTCCTTTGAGCACTTCGAGCAGAACTGCATCGGTTTGGGCAATGTCGTGTTCAGGCGGTCCAGTTCCATCTGGATGAACCGCTCGTGCCGCTGTGCCATCACATACGAGCATACCATGACCGTGCGGAATCGTGACCAGCCCTTTGCCCGGGCGAGTGCGAATACGCGGCTGAGGATTGGGTCGGTATTGGCGGCGTCCACCAATGCCAGCCAGATCGAGGCGTCATTGTCCTCTTGGAGAACCTTGCTGAACTCGTCGTCGGTCAAGATGGGTTTCGATGCGGGCCAAGTCATTCCACTCATTAGATGCCGTCCTTCGCCGCTTTGGTTTTGAATTCTTTGGCGTTGTCGTAGATGCAGAGGACACCCAGATGCTCGGTGTTGCTGAGGATCATGGTGAAATCTTTGCCGCGATAGGTGGTGTCGCTCGCCCACTTAAATTCTCCCCACGGACGATCCGTGCAATCCTGTATTGGGAGATCATTCCCCAAGTTATGGAGGACTCTATTGAATTCCTCATCGTAGCCGAAGTATTCGTAGATTCGCTTCCGAAGTAGGTTGTACCCATTCAGGAGCGGGAATCCAGTTGATGTCGGCATGAGTTTTGAGTCTGACAGAGTGAGGCCGAAGCTGTCAAGCCAAAGCTTGATGTAGCTCAGCACTTTCGTGCCCGCCCACTTCGCCCGCAGGATTTGCTCGGGTGTCAACTTGGTGACATCTTCGAGGGTCTCGCAACCCAGTCGCTTCAGAACGTTTTTTGCTCTGGTCGGCAGGTTGCTCGATTTCTCAACACTGATCGCTAATACGTAGGCATCCATAGTGTTCTCCTTGCACCTCTATTCTACCAAGGGAACCCGAGTTTTAGCTAGGAATTTGTGGCTTTAGAATCAAAGACTTACCAGAAAAGCCAAGGGGACACCCATGAGGTGCCCCCAAGCGAAAAGATTAAGAGCCACTGGGCGGATTCCTGACTACCACCCAAGCCTTAGCTAACGCATCGTTGTTCGGTCACAACCGTATTCGGGGATCAGCCGAACACTCGCCTTGCGGCTGGTTGGGAGGATTGGGTGCCTCCAGTCGGATACAGATGTCAGTGTCGATTTGACGATTTGTCCGAGTCTTACGGGGGTCGATCTTGGCCAAGATCGCCTTCTTCAACCTTACAACGCATTAACTGTACCACCAGACGGCACTCTCTTCGCTTTTCAGCGGCACCGCCCGAGCTTTAGTCCCTCATCAAGGACTTGTTCAGCCACGTGGCTCACATAGAGTAATACTGAAAGTCGGAACTATTTGGATTTGAATTTTGTGGAAAACGGGGTGACCCTCACAACGACAGCCGGGACGGTGCCGAAGCCTAGCCGCTCCCACGCGACGATTCGGTGGTGCCCGTCCAGTACGGTAAGCTGCCCGTCCTTCAGTTGCAGCCAAACGGCCTCGAACTCCCCGCTGATCTTGATGCGCTTTACCAGATCAGTCACCTCTCCGTCGAACAGGGGTGTGTCCCACCTCCATTTGCCTCCGTCCGCTGGGTTCCGCTCGATTGAGGTGAGGAGCACGTCTTGGTTTTCTATGGCTAGGTTGGTCTGGTTCGAGAGGTAGAGAGACCTGAGATTGAACCATGCGACGGACCTGCGGCGAGTGTGGTCCGAGAAAGGATCGACGTAGGAGACTACGAAGGGCTCGTACATAGCCTATCCAATTCCCGCTGCATATTCTCCCGAGCCAAGAGGGTGTACGCCCCGGCGAACTGAGGGCTGAAGTAAAGCTGCGGTCTGGCGAGAAATCTCTTCAGGAATGCCAATCGGCCAGCCTTCCACATCTCATCGCTGGCGAAGTTGTACTCCACGCGGATGAGGCGGGTGTTCTCGTCGTATTCCTCGGGAGGCAGCCCCAGTCCCGCGAGGTCGATATCGGTCACAAGGTTGGTGTGCTCGGTGTGAGTGGTGCTGAGAATGAGGCTGATGATCTTGTCGGCATCTTCCACATCGAACCCCAGTACGGGGTTGTCCTTCTCGAAAACCATTGCGCTGCGAGCTTCGTTGTCGTCGCGGGTAGGCTCGTAAACCGCATCATGGTAGACCCACGCGAAGAAGGTAATGGGGCTCATTTTGTCGAAAAACTTGAAGTATTCGCTGAAGCCAAACTGGATATGCCCCAGTGTGTGATAATGGCGGTGGGGCTCAAGGTAGCGATTCATCAACGCCTTCCATACGTACCCGATTCTGATATCGGTGGGGCAGCACCTTCCCGCACGGGGAGCCGTCCGAACGAAGTCCGAGAATCTCAGGGTGTCAATCGCCATACCCTATATAATACCATGTTTTAGTAGTCTTGCTGGATCATCGCCTGCGTGAACGCGATCTTGGATGTAACCGCCGCCGTCGATGTGAGTCCGACCACCATGTACGCCCCCACAATGCTCGTTGTCGGAGTGTGAGTCGTAATCGTCGCGACGAGAACCCCATCAATGTAAAACTGTACGTTCGGCACGCTGTCATTGCAGATGATTACGAACCTGTGGGATTTCGTGTCCGCCGTCACCCCAGAACTAACTACGGTCTGCGTGGTGCCGTCGCTAGTCACGCACTGCCATGCTGTATCTCCCGCGACAGTCGAAAATCTGAACGCCGCGTACTGGTTGGCGTGTAACGTGTCAGAACCGAAGATGGTTGTCGTGGACAGGGTGCTGTCAAACATTCCAACCCACACACGTTCCGTCACCAATTGAACGAGGTATAAATCAACAAACAGACTGAGGTTAGCTCCGTCGAACCACCAAGGCAGGAAGGTGTTGTTCGTCGAGCTTTGGTAACCGCCCGGGGTTGCAACGCCCGTTGACTGATACCAGTAGGACGCAGCTTGCTGGCTGGCGGCAACAGGAGCCGTCGCGCCGAAGGCCCCGCCGATAGCAAGACCCGAATCTTGAATCGCGGCTGGTCCCGCTGACCCAGATAGGTAGTGGGTCGCAGTCTTGCGTGCGCCCACCAGTGTGCCGCCGCCAGTGGGGTCTTGCCAAGTCGCTACGAGGACAGGCGGCGAGCCCACGGCTACCGCAGTCAGAACTTGTCCCACGGTTGGGGGTATGCTGCTGACTGACGTACCATAAAGCATGTTGGCGTTGATGGTGCCATTGGAAAATGTCAGGACGCCGCCTAGACCCACGGTCAGCGTGGTTGTGCTGGGGAAATTTCCTGTGATTTGGCTAAAGTCGGTCGAACCGCCGCCTCCCCCACCACCGCTGGCATGGACGAGCAAAGACCCAGTGATGGCTCCATCGGGACCTAGAACAACCACTTTTCCTGCGTCGGATGGGTCTGGGGTCGGAGGGGAATTGACGGTGCCCGCAGTTGCGCCAACAAGCGTCTCTTGGATTAGGCCGCTTGGGAGGACGATCAGTTTGGCTAATTGGAAGTCGTTGACGAACTTCATAAACTGGGCGGTAGCATCGCAGCACTGATACAGCGCCCCCGCCTGCGTGTTGTATTGCGGGTACATCTGCTTGAACCGCTCAATGAGCGACTTGAGTTGTCTCGATACCAGCATCGCTTCCTCCGTTAGGCGTGTGCCGCCTTAGTCTTTCGCTCGTACAGGTACGCGGAACCTACGATTTGGGATCGATCTGAGCGGTCCCAATGGTACGGCTGATCGCCCCACGCAATCAATGATCTCAAATACAAACGCTTTTTCACCGTGCTTGTTGAATGCTCGTTGGAGGATCGAACAGTGATGCTTGCCTGCTCTCAGACGATTGATATGATACTGCATTCGTGATCGACAGTTTCTTGTCGATCCGATGTACTTTTTCCCATTGAAAAGATTCCTGATTCGATAGACTACTGGTTCTTGCCGATTACAAGCTGGCTCATAGTGCATAGTGACGCCTGCTTGTCTGTCCGTCTACGGAGTAGTTGTGGTTGGACGATGTGGTTTCTTGAAGTAGCATAAAGATATTTTACCTCTACTACGTACCCAGTAGTCAATTTTTCGTCTTTCAGCTTAATCCCGCAAATCTCATGCAGCGTGCCCCGGTCGTCATAGCACGCGAGGCGCACGCTATTCTTGTGTCGCGGGCTCGGCCCGACTACGATAGCTTCCAGCGTCTTCCAGAACTTGACTTTCTTGTGCTGCCCTGACTCGCCCTCGACATACGGAGCGGTCATGTCCCGCACGATCACGCCCTCGGCTCCATCTTCGAGCAACTGGATCACCAGTTGAGCCTTCGCTTCATGCGTCCGGGCGGTGTACAAGGGCTGAATCAGCTTGCTGAATCCGTCGAACTCCTGATGGTAGCGGGCTTCGCGGTGCTCGTAAGAACTGGCACCACAAATCTCGTCGCCCAGAACCAGCGCATCGAACAACTTGAAAGTTTTGTTGCCGACCAACTCGCCTGCGATGATGAATTGGTGGAGGGGATGATTCTTGAGAACAGCAATTAGACCGCTTGGTAGACCCTTGGCAGGGTCGCCGTTGCGATTGAAATCGTGGATGCCGTTCGAATCCTTGCAGATTGTGCGATACTCGCCGTTGAACTTTTCTTGATAGCCCCAACGCGGGTCGGGGCAATAGCGAGTTAGGACCGCTTTGTCAACCTCAACAGGTAGGTCTGCACGGATCGCCAAGAGTTCCCCTCCACGATCATTATACCCAAATCGGAGGGTAAATCTCTAGCTTTTATGTCTTTGTTTTCAACTGCTTAGAGGCAGCTTTTGCCCGCTCTTTCTCCAGTGCCGTCATGCAGCCCTTGCAGTTGTCGGGGCTCTTGTCGTTGCCCTGCTCGAACTCGCTGCCGAACGTCATCCACCGCTTGCACAGGGAGCGCCCGCCACGGAAGTAATGCCACTTGGGGGAATTGAACAGGTACGTCCAGCCACGGAAGTAATGCCACTTGGGGGAATTGAACAGGTACGTCCAGCCCTCGGTCGGCGGGGCGAGCGTAGGCTTCGGAAGCAAACGCGCAGGGGTCTCGTGCGTTGGGCCTGCGTAGCCCTCGTCGTCTTTGACTTCGTTCATAGTCGCCAGCCTCCAGCCAATTTCGTTGTCTAAGCCCATATCTTTGCAAACTCCTCGGGCGTCCAGCCCACCAGATCGCTCACCTGCCCGTCACCACATTCTACCACACGCGGCGTGAAATCCGCACGTGTGGCGATGTCAACGGAGAAGAACGGGGCCGTGATGCGGTGCGCTACTTCGTTCGCCAGCGGAAGGTAGCTGGTGTTCGCCATGATGTTGAAATTGGTGTCGATCTTCGGGGCAAACACCTTCCCGTTGACGACAAAGAAACGAATCTCGGTCTGCGGAATGTACTCCTCGAACTGGCGGATACACAGACCGCCCTCGATGGTGCCCCGGAACTTCGCCATCTCTTCCACGACGCGGCGTAAGTCGGCGGCACTGCGAACCATGGAGCCGCCAGCCGTCTTGAGGGACTTCACGTAATCCTTCACGAAGCACTCACGCCAGCCCGTGCGCTTTAAGTTCCGCTCGAAGAATCGATCCCAGAGTTCGTCGGTGTCTTCGAAGTCGATGGTCTCTTTCGGAAACACGAGGGTTTCCGCCGTCATGTCGCTGAGCATGACATGCCAGTTCGGAATGTGATGCGTCTGGTAATACTGCTCTTTGGTCGTGCGGAGCGTGCCGCCGTACCAGTCAGCCAATTCTTCCAATCGACCGTACTCGTGCTCGTTGAGCATCCAGCCGCGATAGACGATATTGTCCTGCTTGAACGGGGTCTGTGCAACCAAACCGCCCCGAGGCGACCAGACCGAATCATCTTCGAGGTTGAGTATGGCGTAGCCATAGCCAGCATCGGTCAGGGCCTTCGCCTGTAATTGAAAGTCACAGTCGATGACACGGTGGTTCAACGGATCAGCGGGAAACAGGAAATATGGTTTCATGGTTTGCCTACCAGTTCGAGATTGTTCTGCACCAACCACTCTCCGAACGATACCGTGATCTGAGCCTTTTCATACAGCCTTGTCGCTCTGTCGAAGCCGACAAGTTTCTTGTCACCACGAAGATAGCCCCGAAGACGCAAGAGTGGTATGTCTAGGCCGCAACCGCCGCACAGAATACGCCCGTCAACGAGCTTCGTCTTAGGCGTAGCGCAAATTGGGCATGGGTCCTTACCCATCAGAATGTTTCCTGGAAGCCGCCGACGTTCCAGCGGCGTTGAAGGTTGCTTGGAACGAACAGATCAACCGCATCATTGCTGCTTGAAAAGGGGCTTACACGCGGGCGAGTAACGCCGCCAGAATCAGAAGGCCGAGACCGAACCCACCGTCCCAC